>ERZ791737.242-NODE-242-length-61933-cov-16.153366_pt1 | contig 61933 bp, 56 predicted proteins | sample MGYA00510042_ERZ791737 | MGnify/ENA primary metagenome ERZ791737 (study PRJEB30046, sample SAMN00791965) | human gut metagenome | study: EMG produced TPA metagenomics assembly of the A metagenome-wide association study of gut microbiota in type 2... | reverse complement strand
CTTGCCTTGCCTTGCCTTGCAAGTATTCTATAATTTAAATAAATTAAATTTAGTTATATCAATTTTAAAAAATATTATGCTTATCTATGGCATATTTAATAGATTGTTAATAATCATATTTCAAAATATTTTAAAATCGAATTATATTTATTTTTCAAATATTAAAAACTATTCAAATGAAATTTGCTATATAAATTCAAGCTAATATTAAATTTAACCTTATAATATTTTAAAAAATTAAATAAAAAAGTAAATAAAAGGAGATAAAAAATGAGTAAAATTAAAAAAATAATATTAATAATAGTTTCTTTCTTTGCGTTTATTATTGCATTGTGTGTGATTGTCGATATACTTGATAATAATAATTTAGAAGTTGATGAAAGTATAATATCAAAAAAAGCGGAATTATTGAGAAAAAATACATTTTGTTTTATTGATAATGGAGCAAATATAAATCCTCTTCATAAGAGTTATTATATTAATTTAAATTATATAGAAGATATTGTTCCTATTGAATATTATTACCCAGAAAAATATTTTTATGAAGGATTTTGGGAAGGAGCTAGATTTAAAAATTTTTATGAATATATTTTTACTATAGATTTTAAAAACGGAAAATCTATAAATATTACTAATATGAATTATGGGACTAATGGTTATATTGGAAAGCTTAATTTTCGTGAGATGGAGTTTTCAAGACTTGAAATTGTGTCAGAAAAAATGAGAAATAATAAAATAGAGCCTATAGATTATAGTTTTAAAATAAAAAGTTCAACCGATAAAAATTACACAGAATTAAATTTCAAGGATATTATTTATTTTGTTAGTGAAACAGATTATAAAGATGTAAGTTATTTATATTTTTATACCGTCAAACCGCCTTATAAATATAAATTTACATTTGAATATAGATACGAAGCCGAAATTATTATAAATAAACTTAAAGGATATAATAAAAAGGAAATAGATATATTATCAAACTTGGTAAGTTACTCATACTACGCTTTTGGTGGTTTTTATACAAATAAAAATAATAGGAAACCTGATGATTACATGTCAATGTGGGATTTTACATCGGAAGAAGATTTTAAATCAAAATATAATGTTGATAAATATTTTAATTAATGATATATTATATAATAATTATTAATATTTTAATCGGAGGATTAACAATGGCAGAATATACAAGAGAAGAAATAATAAAAAAACTTCAAGATAGTTCAAAAGATATGTCTACTTTATATACACAAACATTTATTAATTATACAGGAAAAACTACGGATACTAAAGAAAAATATACGGAAGTTATAGCGGAGTGGCTTTTGAATAATATTGACTTATTATACAAGATTAAAAAAATAACTCGTTTATCTTCTTATAAAGTTGATACGCATGACGGAAAACATAATAATCCAACTTCTAACAGAAAAGAAGAAATAATAGCGATGGAAATTTTTAGACAAGGTTCGCTCAATATTCTTGGAAAAGTTTTAGATTATCAAACTCCGTTAAAAAATGAACGGGACGACAAAGCGGGAAAAATTGATATTGTTTCTTATAATAAAGATATTAAAACCGTTTACCTTTTGGAATTAAAAAAGGAAGATAGTAAAGAAGATGAAAAAAAAGATAAAAAAGAAACTATGCTTCGTTGCGTTTTGGAAATTTTCACATATTCAAAAATATTAGACGGAGATAAATTTTTATCCGATTTTGGATTGCCGAAAGATACGAAAATTAAAGCTTCGCCTTTAGTATTTTTCAATGGCTCTCAATATAAAGAAGTGGTTGAAGGCGATAATAAATTTTTGAAACAATTAATGGATAAACTTGATATAGAACCGTTTTATATTACAAAAAATTCTAATTATTACGCTATCGTTTAATTATTTTTTATTATAATTTATAAAAGCGAAAAAAGTTTAGAAAAACAGGCTTATCGAAAGATTGGAAAAAGAAAACGAAAAAATAATGAAAGAACTTACAAGATAAACGCGGTTTTTTGATTTATTTTAAGTAAAACTATTAAAGATAGTTTTATATAATAAAATTTATATTTGAGTAACGCCATAATTTGAAAATATATTAATTATGGCATTTGTAATTTTATATATTGAATTTTATTAAAAGTATATTGTTTGGCTTCTGCCTGACTTTGTCGCGCTAATGTTCGCAATGACAAAAGATTAAATAAAATTAATAAATTTAAAATTATACTAAAAACAATATTTTTATTGAAGTAAGAAATATAAATAAAGTCAACATTTTATATAGGCTAAAGCCCATTTCACTTCTGCGGATAGTCATATCAGCAATGGAATATAATTCTCATTGTTAAATTGAGAAAAATTTAAAATTAAAAAATATTTTCCATAAACCATGAAACTTTAAATTTAAACTATTAATGTTTTCTCCGAAGGCGGGCTTTAGATTTATTTCTTTTTTCCAAAAAAGCGACGCTTTTTTAGAATTAAAATAGTAAGAACAAATTTCTTCTGTTCTTTTTTGATAACAAAAAAGAATATATATAAGTTTCAAGCACTTGTTTTTATGATAATATAATATATGATATAATTATCAGAGGTATAAAATGCAAAATATAAATCAATTAATAGACCATACTATATTAAAACCAGACGCCACAATAGACGATATAAGAAGGTTATGCATCGAAGCAAAAGAATATAATTTTTATTCCGTTTGCGTAAACTCCGCTTATGTTAATGTCGCTTATAATTTTTTACTTCATTCAAATGTTAAAGTTTGCTCTGTTGTAGGTTTTCCGCTTGGCGCTATGATAAAAGAAGCAAAAGCTTACGAATCAAAATTTGCGATTGATAGCGGGGCTGATGAAATAGATATGGTTATGAATATAGGACTTTTAAAAAGCAATAAGATAGATTTATTTGAAAGAGATATAAAAAAAGTTAGAGAAACTTGTCATGCCGCCGTCCTTAAAGTAATTATTGAAACTTGCCTTTTAACCGATAAAGAAAAAATTTTAGCTTGTCAAATAGCGAAAGAATACGGAGCGGATTTTGTAAAAACTTCAACGGGATTTTCTACAGGCGGAGCAACCGAACATGATATTGAACTTATGCGAAAAACAGTTGGCGATAAAATGGGAGTTAAAGCTTCGGGCGGAATTAAAACTTACGAAGACGCTATAAAAATGATAAACGCGGGAGCTAATAGATTAGGAACGAGCAGCGGAATTGCAATAATAAAATCCGCTAATTAAAAAATCGATTATAATTTTTAGGATTTAAAATTTATGGAATATAAAAACCCAAAAGCTTTTTATGATAATAAAGCCGATAAAGACGGACTTCTTCAATATCATATCAAATTAAAAAAAGGCGATATTGCAAGATATGTTTTATTGCCTGGCGACCCGAAAAGAGTCGGATTTATAGCGAAATATTTAGACGAACCCGTTTTAAAAGCCGATTACAGAGAATATGTTACAATTACAGGCAAATATAAAAATATTCCCGTTTCAATAACTTCTACAGGAATTGGAGGACCTTCAGCTTCAATAGCTATGGAAGAATTAATTAAAATCGGAGCGGACACTTTTGTAAGAGTAGGCACTGCGGGAGGATTAAGTTTAAAAGTTAAACCTAACGATTTGGCAATAGCTCAAGCTGCGATAAAAGACGAAGGAACTTCAAAAGAATATATTCCATTTGAATATCCTGCAATTGCAAATACGGATATAATTTTTGCATTAAGAGACGCCGCAAGAGAAAAAAATTATAATTATCATATCGGAGTAGTTCACAGTAAAGATTGTTTTTACGGAGAGCTTGAGCCTCAAAATTCTTTTTTTAGAGAAAAATTTGAAAACGACTTAAAATATTATACTTTATGCGGAGCGATAGCATCCGAGATGGAATGCGCCGCTTTATTTTCATGCGCAGCAATTAGAAAAGTTAGAGCGGGAGCAATAATGCATATAGTTGAAAATACTATGATTGAAAGATTAGGAACTCATTTAAATTATTCAAACGATATAGAAAATATGATATTAACGGCTTTAGAGTCTATAGTAATATTGGATAAAAAAAGTTAATGAAAGTTAATAGTTAAAGGAATATTTATGATTGAATGCCCAAAAGCATATTACGAAGAAAATGAAAATCTTGTTCATCATCTCAAATTAAAAAAAGGCGATGTTGGAAGATATATTATAATGCCTGGCGACCCGAAAAGATGCGAAAAGATTGCAAAGAGATTTGAAAGCGCAAAATTAATTGCAGACTTTAGAGAATTTGCAACTTGGACGGGTTATATTGATAAAGTAAAAGTTTCGACAACTTCGCATGGAATTGGCGGACCTTCTACTGCAATAGCTTTAGAAGAATTAATTAAAATCGGAGCGGATACATTTATAAGAGTCGGCACTTGCGGAGGAATGAATATGGATGTTTTGCCTGGCAATATAGTTATAGTAAACGGCGCTATAAAATTAGGCGGAACTATGAATAATTATATTCCAAAAGAATTTCCATGCATTCCAAATATAGAAGTTTTAGAGGCAATGATTGAAGCGAGTAAAAATATAAAAAATAAAACTCATATCGGAGTCGTTCAATGTAAAGACGCTTTTTATTCTCAACATGCTCCAGATAGCATGGCTGTGGATAAAGAATTATTATATAAATGGGAATCTTATATAAAAGCTGGCGCTTTGGCTTCTGAAATGGAATCCGCCACTTTGTTTGCAGTCGGCTCGGCTAAAAATGTTCGGACGGGAGCCGCAATGCTTGTTCTTCATAATCAGGAGAGAGTAAAAAATAATATAAACGATAAAAAAGATTATACGGGAGAAGAGGCAATAGATTTGGTAATAGAATCTTTAAAAGTCCTTATTAAAAAAGATAATTCTTAAATTTTAATAAAATAAAAAATGCCAGAAAATGGCGAGGAGAAAAAATGAAAAAGTTTTTAGTATTAATCGTTTTCGCTATGATAATTATATTTGCTTTATCATGCGGAAATGAAAAAAAGAGTAGCGGCTATGAGCTTGCTTTAATTACCGATGTCGGCACTATAGACGACAGGTCTTTTAATCAAGGTTCATGGGAAGGTTTAAAAAAGTATGCCGAAGAGAAAGGCATAACTCATAAGTATTATCAGCCAACCGAAAAAACTACGGACGCTTATATTGACTCTATAGATTTAGCGGTTGCTGCGGGCGCGAAAATAGTTGTGACTCCTGGATTTCTATTTGAGCCAGCGATATATAAAGCTCAAGATATTCATCCCGAAGTTAATTTTGTGCTTTTGGACGGAAGCCCTCAAGATGGAAATTACCAAGATTTTAGAATTGAGAAAAATGTTTATTCGGTTTTCTACGCTGAAGAAGAAGCGGGATTTTTAGCGGGATACGGAGCGGTTAAAGAAGGCTATACAAATTTAGGATTTATGGGCGGTATGGCTGTTCCTGCGGTTGTAAAATTTGGATACGGATTCGTTCAAGGAGTAAATTATGCTGCAAAAGAGTTTGGAATTAAAAATGTTAAAGTAGATTATAATTATCTCGGCGGTTTTAATCCGAGTCCCGAAATTCAAACTAAAGCGGCTTCTTGGTATAGAAACGGAGTTCAAGTCATATTTGTCGCAGGAGGCGGAGCGGGAAATTCCGTAATGTCGGCAGCGGAACAAAATAACGGTTATGTAATCGGAGTCGATGTTGACCAAAGTAGCGAATCGCCAACGGTTATAACTTCGGCAATGAAAATGATTGGAGAATCCGTTTATAACGCGATAGACGAATTTTATAAAGGCAATTTTCCAGGTGGGAATTCTGTTATTTTAGATGCAAAAGTTCATGGAATAGGACTCCCAATGGAAACTTCAAAATTTAAAAACTTTACTAAAGAAGATTACGATAATATTTATCAAAAATTAATTGACGGAAGCGTTAAAATTTTGAAAGATACGGACGCTAAAGATGTAAATAAACTTCCTTTAGATAAAATAAAAGTAAATTTAATACAATAAATTAATTTAAAGCTTAATCGTATATTTTATATGATTAGGCTTTAATTATTATTTTTAAGTATAAAAATTAATTTAATTTAAGGAGAAAACAATGAAAAATTTTTTAAAATTAATAATTTTATCGATTATATTAATAATTTCTTTATCATGCAAAGATACAAAAAAGAATAGCGGATACGAGCTTGCATTGATAACCGATATAGGAACTATAGACGATAAATCTTTTACTCAAGGTTCTTGGGAAGGCTTAAAAAAATATGCAGAAGAGGAAGGCATAACTTATAAATATTATAAACCAGCGGGAAAAGATACCGATTCAAAAATTGATTCTATATATTTGGCAATATCTTCGGGAGCAAAATTAATTGTAACGCCAGGATATTTATTTGAGCCAGCAATATATAAAGTTCAAGATATTCATCCCGAAATTAATTTTGTGCTTTTAGACGGAACTCCTCAAGACGGCACTTATACAGATTTTAGAATTGAAAAAAATGTTTATGCGGTTTTATATGCCGAAGAAGAAGCGGGATTTTTAGCGGGTTATGGAGTAGTTAAAGAAGGCTATACAAATTTAGGAGTTATGGGCGGTATGGCTGAGCCTGCGGTTATAAGATTCGGATACGGATTCGTTCAAGGAGCCGATTATGCGGCTAAAGAATTGGGCGTTAAAAATATAAAAATCGATTATACTTATATTGGCGGTTATGAGCCTACGCCAGAAGTTCAAACAAAAGCGTCTTCTTGGTTTATAAAAGGAGTTCAAGTTATATTTGCGCCATCGGGAGGAGCGGGTAATTCCGTAATGTCCGCCGCCGAACAAAATAAAGGCTATGTAGTCGGAGTCGATGTTGACCAAAGCGTAGAATCGCCAACGGTTATAACTTCGGCAATGAAAATGATTGGAGAATCCGTTTATAACGCGATAGACGAATTTTATAAAGGCAATTTTCCAGGTGGGAATTCTGTTATTTTAGATGCAAAAGTTCATGGAATAGGACTCCCAATGGAAACTTCAAAATTTAAAAACTTTACTAAAGAAGATTACGATAATATTTATAAAAAATTAGTTGATGGAAGCGTTGAAATTTTGAAAGATACGGACGCTAAAGATGTGAGTCAACTTCCTTTAGATAATGTGAAAGTAAATTTTATACAATAAATTAAAAATATTTTATGAAGATAAACGATTTAGTTTCTATATTAGTTCCCGTATATAATATAGAAAAAAATATAGAAAAAAATATTAATATTCTTATAGAAAAAATTTCTCCGTTTATAGAAAATTTTGAAATAATAATTTCAGACGATGGAAGCGAAGATAATTCAAAAAAAATTATAGAAAAAATATGCAAAGAAAATAAAAATATTATAGGCGTATATTCAAAAGAAAATCATGGAAAAGGAAACGCCTTAAAAAGAGCATGCGAAATTGCAAAAGGAAAATATATTATATTCTGCGATGGCGATATGGAAATAAATCCTTCGCAACTTGAAAACTTTTTTGAAATAATGAATAAAGAAAACGCCGATATTGTAATCGGTTCTAAAAGGCATAAAGATTCTATAGTTAATTATTCTAATATAAGAAAAATTATTTCTTTCGTATATTTTATGTTTGTTAAAATATTTTTTAATTTGCCAATACAAGACACTCAAACGGGATTAAAATTATTTAAAAGAGAAGCGATAATAAATATTTTTCCAAGAATTTTAGTTAAAGCTTTCGCTTATGATTTGGAAGTTTTAGTCGCTTGCAATTCAAACGGTAAAAAAATAGTATCCGCTCCCGTTATAGTTAATCCTAATAGACATTTTGGTTTTATAAAATTAAGCGTTCTTTGGAAAACTTTTATAGACACTTTGGCAATTTTTTATAGATTAAATATAGTTAAATTCTATGAAGATTTATTTGAAGAATTAAAATTAAACTCGCTTGTAAGTATAATAATTCCTTTAAAAAAAATAAACGATTATATAAAAGAAGAAACTGAATATTTGCTTGAACAAACTTATAAAAATTTTGAAGTTATTATACTTCCAGATTCTTTTTCAAATGAAGAAATTGATTTAGAAATTTTTAAAGACAAAAGAATAAAAATAATTGAAACGGGAAATATTCCGCCAGCATTAAAAAGAGCGAAAGGAGTTGAAATTTCAAAAGGAGAGATTTTAGCGTTTTTAGACGATGATACTTATCCCGAAAAAGATTGGCTTAAAAATTCTTTAAGAGCTTTAGAAACTAAAAATATAAACGCATTAGGCGGACCCGCTATAACTTCGCCAAAAGATAATTTTTCAAAACAAATTAGCGGACTTATTTATAGTTCTACTTTAATGAGCGGAAAGCATAGAGCGAGATATATTCCATGTAAAGTTCAATATGTTAGAGATTTTCCAAGTTGCAATTTTATTATAACAAAAAAACTTTACGATAAAGTCGGCGGTTTTAATAGCGAATATTGGCCTGGCGAAGATACGATTCTTTGCAATAATATAATGAAGAATAAAGAAAAAATATTATATACTCCCGAGATGCAAGTTTATCACCATAGAAGAGATTTATTTTTTGGACATTTCAAACAACTTAAAGGCTACGCTTGGCATAGAGGTTATTTTGTTAAAAAATTCGGCGGAAATTCTTTTGAATTATCGTATTTTATTCCTTCAATATTTTTATTATGGACAATTCTTTTGCCAATTCTTTTAATTTTCAAGTTTCCAATTTTTATAAATAATTTAATTCCAATTTTTAATATAAATATAATAAAATTTGTTTTATTTATTCCTCATATTTTATATTTTATTTGTTTAATTATAAGTTGGATAAGTTCTTTTTCTTTAATTAAAGGGTTTTGCAAAATAATTGGAATATTTCTTTCTCATTTTGTTTATGGATTTTTCTTTATTAAAGGATTTTTAAGAGGATTAAAGGGATAAATCATTCCAATCCGTATATTTTAAAAAATTCGCTTAATATAGTATGCATTATAATTCTTTTTTTATCATAATCTAAATTTTTAGTAAGTTCTATTCCGAAAGCTTCTATATTTTTTTTATTGGCGTAATAGGTTATAGTCGTAGGCATAGGATAATACATTTGCTTAAACTTAAAACTCATTGGCTCTATTCTTGAATTTATATTTGCCAAAACTTTGGAGACTTTATCGTCTAATTTTCTGCTGTCGTAAATAATAGAATCGCCAAAAAATTCTTTAAATCCGTTTCCTTCATGCAATGTAAGAACGACATCAATTTTATATTCGTCAAGCATATCCATATATTTTTTTGCAAGTTTATCGGTAATACTTCTATTTATTTTTCTGTTAAAAAATCTATTGTTAATATCTAATCCTTCTATAGCTCGAACATTTTTTTCGTAAGCTTCAGGAACTGCTATCGGCACTATAGTTAAACTTCCTTTTTTTATTGGCATATTAATTCTTTCAATGGCGACATCCGTTCCAACTCTCTCGCTTCCATGCGGAACTATCAAAAATATGTTAGGACCTTCTTTAGGATGAACAACTCTGTGAATAATATTTTCGTTTTTAGTTCCTTCCATTATTTTAAAATTGTATCTCTCTATATCTTCATTTAAATGACTATTAATTTCAGTTTCCAACTGTCTTGAAACATTATCTATTAAAGTTCTTTCGTTTTCAGTTATTCTATAAGGACCGTCAAGAATCGGAATAATAGAAGTTTTATTATAAGGTTCTAAATAATAACTTAATCCCAAAGAATTTTCGGGAGCTATTTTTGTAGCGTTATCATAACTTATAATAGAGATATTTTCGTCATAAGAAACAACGGCAAAAGATTTTCCTTTTAGATTATAAGCTTTTCCGTCTTTAGATAAAATTATTTGTATATCGTCATTATGTTTTGTTTTTATATACATATAACCGTAATTTAAAGTAAATCTATCATTTTCAAAAGTTAATTTTGCGCTCGGCATTAATATAATAGATTTTTGAGAATTATCTAAAACTAAATAAGAAGATTCTTTAGTCGAAACAGAAAAATAATCATTTGGAAAACTTTTTTTAAAATCCATATTTGAATTTTCTTCATTAACTATTATTGAAGTTTCGCCTTGCCTTGAAATTATTTTAAAATTATTTGGAAAAAGATTAAAATTTATAGATAATATAAAAATCGCTATTAAAAATATTTTATTAAAACGCATATATTTAAAGACAATCCCGTTTAATTTATACTATATCTTTATTATTTTCGTTTAAAATATAAATAGCTTTAGATTTTTTATAATCTAAAATATTGAAATTTTGAGAAATAATTCTTAAAATGTATGAAATGTATTATAATAAAAGATTTTTTAGAAAAAAATTAAAAAAAATTTGGTTTTTGTTCGTTTTTAGCGAAAAAAATTCTAAATGAAATTTAATTTTATGACGATAATGCCGAAAATTATTATATAACAAATGAAAGCCCATAGATTTGGCGGTCTCGAGCTTTCAATTTGTAGAGTTGTTATACCATATGCGGAATATATTTAGTCCTTTAAGTATATTCCAAGAGTTTATAGGTATTCTTTCAACTAAAGTCTTCGCTTTTGATTGTCGGAATACCTTAAATTCTCTTTAATATTTTTTTAGCCAATTAGGCAAGGAAGCCTTTTTGAATAAATATCATGGAGGATGACGATGATCATCAATAATAATATTAGCGCTATTAATTCACAGCGCACACTAAAATTTAAGAACTGGGATTTGGGAAAAGATATGAGAGAATTATCTTCTGGTCTCAGAATTAACAGAGCTGGAGACGATGCTTCTGGTTTAGCAGTATCCGAAAAAATGCGAACTCAAATTAGAGGTTTGCGTCAAGCGGAAAGAAATACCGAAGATGGAGTTTCTTTTATTCAGACTACCGAAGGTTATCTTCAAGAAAGTCAAGATATTCTTCAAAGAATAAGAGAGTTAGCCGTTCAATCTGCAAACGGAATATATACGGATGCGGACAGAATGCTTATTCAAGTTGAAGTGTCTCAATTGGTTGACGAAGTTAATCGAATAGCAAGCCAAGCTCAATTTAATACTCTCAATATGCTTACGGGAAGATTTGCAAATCCTAACGAAGGCGGAAATCCTGTTGCAAGTATGTGGTTTCATATTGGAGCGAATATGGACGAAAGAAGAAGAGTTTATATTGGCACTATGACGGCTGCAGCTTTGGGAATACAAAATCCTCAAGACGGAACCGCTATATCTATATCTTCCGTTGATAAGGCGAATACTACGATTGGTTTAGTTGACGAAGCTTTAACAAAAGTTTCAAAACAAAGGTCTAATCTTGGCGCTTATCAAAACAGATTGGAATTAACGGCTAAAGGTTTAATGATAGCTCATGAAAACACTATAGCGTCCGAAAGCAGAATAAGAGATACAGATATGGCTGAATCTTCAGTTCAGTTGGCAAAAGACAGCATATTACAGCAGTCTAATTTGGCTATGCTTGCCCAAGCAAATACTATGGGACAAGGCATATTGCGTCTAATTCAATAATTAGATTTAGTAAACTTTAATCAAGAAAAGGTGTCGAATTTCGGCGCCTTTTCTAATTAATATTAATTAATTTACTTAATAATATTTAATTTTGTAAGACTTTTACTTATTATATTTTTTTATATATTTATACTTTAATCAATCTAATAACTTATGATAATAGAAGAAGATTAAAATTTTTCTTTTGACTATAAATATAAATTTATTATTTTTCAATATCTTCTAAAGCGTCTTCAATACTCGCTAATAATAACTAATAAAATTATTCGTTAATATTACTATGATAAAAAAATCTGTTTAATCCATTGGCTACTACCGCATTTGGCGAAACGATCATTTTGTTCGTTATTTCTTTACCGATAATGGCGAAGAAAAAAGAAATTATACTATTGCTAAAGGGATGAAATCTAAAAACATGGACATTAATCTTATAAGTGAAATAACGGGCTTAACAATATACAAAATAAAAAACTCTAAAATCTTAAACTCACAAAAAACTAAACGAACAAAAAAGCCATTACGAACCAAAGCTCTCCATGACTTGAGAAACTAAAAATGATTTTATATTTTTCTAACCTTGCAACAGTTTTCTAATCTACCTTATCAAACCCTCACTGCAAGCAAAAACTACTCGCAATGAGGATTTTGAAAAAATTATTTAATAAAGTAAGGGCTTGATTATCTGCTTTATACTTATTCAAAACTAATATTATTATCCTAATTTTCATTTTGAGGATTTATAATATAATTTGAAAATTTTTTATTTATTTCTTATTTAATACCCCCAATCTCCTTTATCTTTAGCGGCCCCTCTCATGATTTAGCAGTTGCTTCAACGGTATAAACATAATTATCCATTCCTTCATATTCGTCATTAAAAGAAACATTGAATTTGAAAGATAATCCTGTATTGCCTAAATCTGAAAGATTTGGAGAGGCTTCAGCGTAAGGAACAAGAGAAAAATTGCTAACCTCTTTCGCACTTTTTATTTTAGTTGTAATATTATTTATAAAGTCATTTTTGGTAATTTATATTTATCTTTAGTATTAGCACTAAAAGCTAGGCATCGCTACCAAAGTGTATTTTTTAATCTATCGCATTATATTCCTAAACAAATTTAAATCTTCTTTATTAGTTATTTTAATATTATTTGAAGAACATTCCACAATTCCAACTTTTCCTACATAAGCGCTGTAAATTTCCGCGTCGTCTGTAACTATTTTTTTTCCTAATCTTTTTTTATAATTAAAATCGTTTATATATCTTTCCATTGCAACCATATAAATTCTATAACCAAACGCTTGAGGAGTAGCCGCTCTATAAATAAAATCTCTGTCTATAGTTTCTATAATATTTTTTTTTGAATCTACTTTTTTTATTGTATCCGTTATTTTAGAAGCCAAAATTGCAGCGTTCTTTTCTAAAACCTCTTTATACAATTCTTTAATTTCATTTTTTGAAACTATCGGACGAACTCCGTCATGAATAAAAACGATATCGGTTTTAATATTATTATCTTTTATAAATCTCATTGCATTATAAACCGAAAAAACTCTTTCCTTTCCGCCATTGACATAATAAATATTTTTACCATTTAATATATTTTTATTAATTTCTTTTTTTATATTATTAAAATCTTTTTTTGAACTTACGATTATAATATTATTAAATTTAAATTTTAGCATAGCTTCCAAAGTATAAATAAACAAAGGCTTATTATTTACTTTTATAAATTGTTTTTTTATTTTTCCTGCGAATCTTTTTGATTTTCCCGCTATAAGCAATATTAAAGTAGTTTTAATCATTATCATTTTTCCTTTTATGTTTTTTCTTTTTTCTTTCTTCTCTTAATTTTAATCTTTTTTCTCTTCTCTCTTTAAGTTTTTCTCTATTTTTTAATTTTTTCTCTTCTTTTTCTCTCTTTCTATCTTCAATATATTTTTTATATTCTTCTTCAATTATTTCTCTATTTTTCTTTATAGCTTCAAGTTGTTTTTTAATTTCTTCTTTTTTTAACGCTCTTTCTTTTTCTTTATTTTGTATTCTCTCTTCTCTCTCTTTAATTCTTTGGGCTTTCTCTTCTTCTCGCCTCATAAATTTTTCAAGTTTTGCAGAATCGTCAATATTTTTTAATTTACGATTATTTTTTTGAATATAAATTTTTCTTTTGCCTATATTTTTAGGAAAAAGCGCCGCTCCTATTCTATCTGAAAAAAGTTTTGCTCTTAAAATAAAAGTATTTTGAGTCTTCATATTTATAACAGAACGCCAAGGAGTTTTTAATATTATTATAAAAGTTATTATTCCAGACATTGTATTTGAAAATAAATTTCCGTAAAATACAGACCAATATTGCAAATGGCTTGATGTCATTAATATAAATATATATCTTAAAAACCATATTCTTAAAATGCTTATAAAGAGCGGCACTCTCGTTCTTCCAAGTCCAATTAAAGCTCCTTGAACTACCATAGTGACGCCAAAACCTATTATTGATAATGCATAAATTGGAAGCGCTCCGTTAGCGATTGCCAAATCTTCAAAGTCTCTCGTAAATAAAACAGTCATATATTTTGATAACGGAAGAATTATAGCGATTAAAATAATTGAAGTTATTATACTCATTATTATTCCCATATAACATGACTTTTTCGCTTTATCCGAATATTGCGCTCCGATATTCATGCTTACCATAGTAGTCACTGCAGAACCAAAAGCGGCGGGCATATTAAAACAGACAGCAGTTATATTATTTGCTATTCCGTTTCCGTTTAGGACAATTTGCCCATATTTTTCAACTTCGCTATTGATTAAGAAAAATCCGAAATTGCTTAAAAATGTAGTAAGCATTGAAGGAATTCCAATAACCATAAGTTGCTTAAGAATTGAAATATCAAATTTAAATCCTTTTAAGGTTAATTTGTCTTCGCTTTCTTTTACAAATAAATCATAATACATCCAAACGCTTATTAAAGAGTAAGTTGAAAAAGACGCTAAAACGCTTCCGACAATTTTTAATTGCAAAAAATAAACATAAATAAAATTAAATATTATTTTAAATATTAACAATAAAAGCATTCTTATAAAAGTCGCTTCTGGTTTACCGCTCGCATTTTTTAAGCCGTTATAAATTGCAGCCATAAAAGTCATAGGCATAACGAAACTATATAAAGACAAATATTGAAAAACGCTTTCTTTAACTCCTTCTTGCAAATTCATTGAAACTAAAATACTTACAATATATAAAGTCGGTCCCATAGCGATTCCGAAAAGAACTCCCGAAACTACTATTTGAGTTGAAACTTTTTTAGCGTTTTTGAAATCTCCAAGTCCGTTATACTGTCCGACTATCGCCATAGCCGCAACTCCCAAACCTTGAGATAATGCCGTCATCATATTTATAATAGGTTCTGCAAAATTTATACTGCTTGCGATTAATCTTCCCGCGACATTATTTAAAAAAAGTCCGTCCATAAGAGGAACCATAGATTGAACCAAACCCATCATTAAAGTCGGGATTGATAACATAATTAAAGTGTTTGTAATAGAGCCATGAAGTATTAAGTCTCGTCTAGCTTCGGTAGTCTGACTTTGCAAAAATTTAATCATTTTGAATTTTCCGTTATTTAAAATAATTTAGACATTATATAATAATTATTAAAATAAATATATATTCTTTAAGAAAAATTATAAAATTTTATTATCAACTTCTTATATTTCCAACGCTTGGGTCATGTATATCCTCTTCGGGAAGCAAATATATATTAGTTCTATCGTTATAATTATTTTCATCTTCAAGCGGAGTATAATAATAAAATTCTTCCTCATCGTTAGTTTCATTATTATTATATATTCTTCTGCTTCCGCTTCTTATATGGTCTATAGGACATTGAGTCGTTAAATCAATATTTCCTCCAACTGTAAGAGGATTAGTATTTATGCAAGTATGATTTCTTGGAAGTCCCGATTCCTGACATATTTCTATTATAAATACATCGTCTGGAACTTTCCAATTAAATTCTCTTCTATCCGAAGGAGTTATTGCATTTAAATATTGAAAAGTCGCTAAAGCCGTAGTCGCTCCGCCCGTAACATTATTTGGCAAAACATCGTTTCTATCGCTTCCTATCCAAGTTATAGTCGCTATCTCGTCATTATAAGCTGCAAACCAATTATCCCTATGCTCGCTCGTTGTTCCCGTTTTTGCTGAAAATGAAGGATAACGAAAATTATAAGCGTTCGCGCTTCTGTAAGCCGTTCCGCCCGAAGATATTACTTTTTGTAAAGTTGTATTCAAAAAATAATAAGAAGATGAAGAAGTTCCGCTTATTTTATGAGGAGTTCTATCCGCCAAAGCCGTAACGCTCAATTCTCTTCCGTTCATATCTAATATTTTATTTACTATATAAGGTTCGTATTTAGAGCCGTAATTTGCCAAAGCGCCGTAAGCCGAAGCCAAATCAAGCGGACTCATTTCCATTGTGCCTAATCCAATCGACAAAGCGTTTGGTATATAAGCGTTATCGCCAAAAAATTCTTTTGAATGTTCTATAAAATAAGACAAACCAATATCGTTTAATAATTTTACCGCTATAGTATTTATCGATTTTACAAGCGCCGTTTCTAAAGTCATCTCGCCTCTATATCTTCTATCAAAATTTCTTGGAGAATATGCGGGCTTTCCCGTTCCTTGAGGATATATATAATTAGTGTCAGTCATAGTTGAAAAAGGTTGCGCTCCGCCTTCAAAAGCGTATAAATATATAAAAGGTTTTATAACGCTTCCAATTTGTCTTTTAGATTGAACCGCTCTATTAAATTGATTTTGTAAAGTATAACCGTCTCCTCCAATCATTGTGAGAATTCCGCCGTCTTTAGGATTAATCGAAACCAAAGCTCCTTGATAACTTCTATTTGAAGTTGCAGCTTGAAGTCCTCTTATTTTTTCTTTCATTACGGAATCTGCGACTCTATAATATCTTTCGTTTACTGTCGTATATATTCTTAAACCCGATAAGGCAAGTTCGTCTTTATTAAAATAATTTAAAAGTTCTTGCCTCACATATTCATTAACATAAGGCGTTCTATTTACCGTCATTTTCCATTGAGAGCCTTTTACTCTTTTATTTATATTCGTATATTCTTTATCAAATAATTCCAATTCTCCTTTCATAGCGTTTTTATCGATAATATTATTTTTTACAAGCCTTGATAAAATCTGTTCTACTTTTCTTCTGCTGTTATCGGGATTATTAACTATAGAATAATAACTTGGATTTGGAAGCATTCCTATCAATATAGCGTATTCCAATAATCTGCATTGCCTTAAAGGTTTTTGAAAATAATAATTTGCAGCGGCTTCAAATCCGTAATTTCCGTCTCCTAAATAAACCGTGTTAAAATACATCGCTAAAATTTCTTTTTTCGTATATTTATCTTCAATCTCTCTTGCTGCAAACATTTCAAATAATTTTCTTTCTATAGTTTTTTCGCTTTTTGTAAATAATAATTTTGCAAGCTGTTGAGTGAGAGTAGAGCCGCCGCCGACTATTCTTCTCGATATAATAGTTTTTATTCCTAAATAAGCCGAACGAAAATAATTAATTCCATGATGCGAATAAAATTGTTGGTCTTCCATTAAAAGTAAAGTTTGTTCCAAAAGCGGATTAATATCATCGACATTAACGACTTCGTAAGAAGGCGGCATATACTCGCCTATCAATATATTATTTCTATCATAAATTTTAGTTGGAGGAGAATCGCCAAAAGGATTGAGCGGATTAAAATATCTTATTCTTTTTTCGTTTCCTCTAATTACTATTATATTATAATATTCTTCAAGCATAGCCATACTTTGAATTCTTCTGCCAAGCCAATCTTTATAAATGCCACCTACAAAAAATGTAAGTCCCATTCCTATTATTAGAATTATAAGAAAAATTATAATAATAATACTAGTTATAAATTTTTTAATTTTAGATTTTTTATTAATTTTACCGTTTTTTTTATTCACGCAAATACCGTATTAACATAATTATTTTAATATATGATACTATTATATAGATAACATTGCAAGTGAAATTATGTAATAAATATTTTATAATTTTTATTATCAACAGTTAAATTAAGTTTATTTTTTTAAAATTCTATATTTTAAGATAAAAATTATTTAAGGATTAAAACTCACTTTTACATTTTTTATTATATCTATATCTTTAGCGCCCGTTTTTGAATATTTAGGTATAGCAATTTTAGAATTTTCTTTATCTCCTATATTTATTTCTGCAGTATATAAAACATTATTATCTTGATATATCGTAGCTTCCACTACTATTTTATAATTTCCATCTCTTACAAAATTTCCGTTATTATCTTTGCAATCCCAAATTATATTTATATTTCCTTCTTTTGGAGTCGCTTCGGATACAGCGTCTATTTCATCTTGATTCATATTAATAGCGTTTGCTTTTCTCTGCCAATTCGATAAAGAATATTCTCTCTTTTTCCAACCTTCTCTCCTTCCCGTAAAATCGGTTATATAAATAGTTTTAATATAATTTCCTCTCGCATCCTCAACCCATACGGCTATTTGATTACTTGCAAATCCACCTCTTTTTGTATAATCGAAATTGATTTGAACGATTTTATTATTTTGAGCATATTTAAAAGAAGTCGCTATAAACAAAGCTAATAATATAATAAAAATTTTCTTTACCATAATTTAATCTCCTTTGATTTTTATAAATTCAATATATTAAAAATTATATAACTTTTAAATAAAATGTATATACTTCAATAAAAAATTATTTACTTTTTTATAAAAGAATTTAAAATATAAAGAATAAATTTAAAACGGATTTTAATCATGCAAAACGAAAAAGAAAATGAATTAAAAAAAATAAAATTAGGATTTTCAAGCGTTGTAATATTTAGAAATATTTTAAAAACTAAAGTTATAAAAAAATTATTAAAATTTTTAAATTACGAAACTAAAGAAAATATTGATAATATAAAACAAATCGATTTATATTGCGAATTTTTATCGGAGTTATTTAAGAGCGATAATAATTTAGCCGATTTTATTTTATCTCAAATATTTTTAGACGATAATATTTATATAAGCAAATGCATTTTAAAACAAGAAATAAATAATAATCTTAAAAAAACTTTTAAAAACGAATTAAATTTTTTTAAATATATTTCTTCTTTTGATTTTTCTTCGATTTTTAATAAAGAATATTCAAAAAATATAGCCGAACTTGAAATTAAAGAAATTGATTTTTATAAAATATATTTTGAGCATATAAAAAATATCGACAAAAAGGGATACGGAATATTTTATAATAACAATATGTTTGTATTAGACGATAGAAAAAATATTATCGCTGTAAAAAATAAAGATAATCAAGATATAAAAAAATTATACGGATACGAAATTGAAAGAAATAAAGTTTTATCAAATACAAAAATATTAATCGAAGGCAAAAAGGCGAATAATATTCTTCTTTACGGAGATGCGGGAACGGGAAAAAGCAGCACGGTAAAAGCGGTTGCAAATTTTTTCAAAGACGAAGGATTAAGACTTATAGAAATTAAAAAAAATCAACTTCATTTTATAACCGACATAATAGAAAAATTAAGTTGTAGCCCTTTGAAGTTTATAATATTTATTGACGATTTAACTTTTTCTTCAAATGACGACACTTTTTCTTACTTAAAAGCAATTTTGGAAGGCGGAGTAAATTCTTTTCCAAATAATATAGCGGTTTATGTTACGAGCAATTATAGACATTTGATAAAAGAAAATTTTACAGACAGAACGGGAGACGATATTCATATAGAAGATACGATTCAACAAATAATGAGTTTAACAAATAGATTTGGAATGATAATAACATTTCAAAGACCAGGAAAAGATTTATTTAAAGAAATAGTTTTATCTTACGCGAAAGAAAATAATATAAAAACGGATAAAGAGGAATTAATAAATCAAGCGGAAGCTTATGCGATTAGAAGCGCGGGAAGAAGTCCGAGAGTTGCAAAGCAGTTTATAGAATTACTTAAACAATAAATATTTAATTTTTAATCGTATCAAATTTAATAAAATAAATTATTCTAATCTATATAAAACTATAGCTTTAATATTTGTAATTTCCTTTCCGCCGTTTTCTTTTATATATTCCATATCTCTTGCATTTCTTTTTGTATCCCAATTCCATTCCCAAGTTTTATCTTTTATTATATATCTTATATCAGGATTTTTAGAGGTTTTTATATTATATTGCGGAAAATATACTTCGATTATATCGTTATATGTATCTTTTGGTTCGTATAAATAAGTAATCCAAATTGAATTATCTTTTGCATCTTCTTTTATAACTTTTGCAATTTCGTTTAATACTTTATAACCTCTCGAATATTCAAACATATTCACATATCTAAATAACTCTCCCGTCATAGCAAAAATATTTAGCAATATATATATATGAAGAAAGTCTAATATTATTAATTATTTTGTTTTTCATTTGATTTTGTATTTTGTAGAAAAATAAAAATATCGGAGTAAACGATAATGCGAATAACGAATAAAGATACCAAAAAGTCCCCGATTTAGATTTGAATATAATAAAAGATAATATAGTCACAGGAATTGACAATAATAAAATAAAAAACATTTCGCTTAAATTCTTTTCTTTATTGTCTATATAATTTTTCTTTATTAATAAAATAATTGCTCTTATAAAACAAAATAAAGAAAATATTACCGAAATAAATAAAAATATTAAACCGTAAATATAAGGCGGTTCGCTTAACCAAAAATGCAAAATAGAATTTAATCTGCTTCCAAAATAAGTCGACATTTCGTTTGTAGGATAAAGTAAAATTGCGTATATTTGAGGAAAAGGAAATTTATTTAAACTATCTCTCGTATTTAATATTAAATTCATATTGTTAAAATTATTTTGAATTTCGGTTATTAAATATGGCAAATATAATAAAAAAGAAATAAATATTCCCAAAGCCCAATATAATAAATATTTTTTAGTATTCTTAAATCTTATTATTAAATAAATTATTAAAGTCGGCGTCATAGAAAAGAAAGTTGCAAAATGCGATTGTCCCATTATTGCAAGTATTGGGAATAAAAATATTGCCGAAAGTTTTTTATTTTTGTCATTATCACCCGCTATATATTCGTAAAGAAGAATATAAAGAATAAAACTTAAAATTAATACCAAACTTGGATTCCAAAAGTCAGTAGTAGCTTTTAAAGTATAGCCGTTAAAAAATATAAAAACATAAGCTATAACCGAAATAAAAAATCCGAATTTTTTATAAATCCAAAATATAAAAATAAAAATTATAAATAAAGAAAATACCATATTAATCGCTCTTGCTATATCCAAATTTTCTCCCGATATTTTATAAAAGAAAGTCATTATTATATAAAAAGCTCCACCAGGAAGTCTTGCCGTATTGTTATAACCCGCTATTGCCGTAGTTCCTATAAATCTTGGTCCCGTTGTTGGCAATTTTCCGCTTTCATAATGTTTAAGCATATCGTAAGTCGCTATAACTTGGTCGTTATGTATAAGCCTTTTTGGAAAAGTATAAATATTCAAAAATAAAGACAATATAATCGCTATTATAAAAATCAAAAGTAAAATTAAATTTGTTTTATTTTTGAAATAAGTTTTTAAGTTGTTTGTCATGATTGTTTGTCCTTTTAATTAATTTTCTATGTATCTATAAACTTTTAATTTATCGTTTCCTGTTAATAAAACCGCATTATTCGGCAAATTATTCATTATTTCATCGTAATTTTTTGATTTTCCCGTATTTTTTAATCTTATATTTTCTATTTCATAATATATAAAATAAGTTAATTTAGAATTATCGTCTCTATTCCATTGCAAATTTGGAAAATAAGCGAGCCTCATATTATCAAAATATAATTCGTCATAAGGAACTATTTTAAATTTATCTCCGTTTGCATCTTCGACAATAGCCTCTAATATATTTCTAAATTCTTTTTCTGTATAAGGCGCTTCAAATAAATCGTAATATCGTTTCATATGCAAAAATCCCATATTAACGCTATTTAAAGTTATTAATATTAAAAAAGCGAATAACAATTTATTTTTGTTTTTAAGAAAATTGTTAAAAAATATTATTATGGTTATAAAAGAAAATGCAAATATTCCGTATAAATATCTAAAAGTCCCTGGTTTTGAATTAAATATAAAAAACGCTAAACAAGTCGCTGGTATAAATATCAAATAAAATATAAAAGCTTCTTTTTGCATAATGTCGGTATATTTCATGGTATCATTTTTTCTTTTTTTTATTAAAAATATTATAGAATAAATAAAAGCCGTTAAAGATATAATGCATGTAATTATTAAAAATATCATTCCTATAAAAAATATATTTTCATTAAACCAAAAATATTTTGTCGGAGTAGAATTTGTTCCATATAATACGGAAATCTCATTTGTCGGAAATATTAAAATTGAATAAACTTGAGGCAAACCTTGAAAATGAGACGAGCTTTGCATATTTAACATTAATTTTGTATTAAAAAAACCGTTTCTTATTTCAGATATTAAATAGGGTAGGTAAAATAAAAATGAAATGAAAACTCCGAGCGCATGAGCTTTTATATATTTTAAAGTTCTTTTATATCTGAAAATCAAATAAATTATCGTAGTCGGAATTACGGAAAAGAAAACGGCTATATGTCCTTGAGCCATTATAGCCTCTATAGGAAAAATTAAAGTCGAGCATATAAAAACATATTTGTCGTTTTTATTTGAAACATATTCGCAGAAAACCATAAAAAGTAAAAATGAAAATACAAGAGGTATATTAGGATTCCAAAAATCGTTTGTTGAAAAAATAATATATCCGTTTGTTAGTATTAAAGCCGACATTATAGAAGCGATTAATAAAGAAAATCTTTTATAAATCCAATATATAAATATTAAAAGTATTATAGAGCAAATTATAATATAAATTATTCTTGCTTTAGCTAATCCTCCGCCAATTATATAGCAAAATAAATAAAGCGTGTAATAAAAACCTCCTGGAATTCTTGCATAAGTTTCATTGTCTCTAATATCCAAACTATTCATGAGCCTATTTCCAACCGTTGGCAAAGTTTTGCTTTCATAATATTGTTTTATATCATAATAATGGTAAATAGTGTCTATGTATATTGCCGTTCTATTAAATGCGTAGAAATGTATAAAGACTGCGGAAGCCAATGAGATTATAATAACTAAAAGCAAAATTATATTAAATTTATTTTTGCAATAAAAATTAACGCTTAATAAATCATTAGCGTTGAGTTGAGTTGAGTTGAGTTGAGTTGTTTAACATGATTCTCACACCTTTTTAATTAAATTATATACTAAATAAATAATATTGCAACTATTATTTGTAGATTTTTTTTATTTATTATTAAATATAATATCTCTTTTTTATTTCTCCTAAAAATAATTTTACCTCAAATCATATTGATATTGTTTTATTAATTCTTTAATTTCATCATAATTTATATTTTCTTTTATTTTGAAAACTCCTAAAGTATCGGCTTTATTTATAACTTCTAAATAATTTAGAAGAACATGATAATAATCTCTATCAAAAAAATCATGTATTATTATAACTGCATTTTTATTTAAATTTATAATACTTTGTAAAGCGCAAGCTACTCTAAATCTGCCGTCTATAAAAACTGTGTCTATTTTTTTCTTTATCTATATACTCAAAAACTTTTGAAGAATAGTTTGGATATTTATCATATTCCGAATCGTCTATAGGATAACTTGTATCTCTAATTTTTCCAATATAGACAAAATAAAATTTTAGCCTGCATAATAATTCTTGTTCGTATATAAAATAATTCATTCTCATATGATTAATCCAATTTATATCTCCTTCAACGCAAATAACTTTAGCATCGGTAGATTTCAAAATTAAAAATGTGCTTCCGCCTCCGCCGAATTCTAAATAATATTTTGAATTTTTAATTGTATTTATAAATAATTCTCTTTCTAAATCCGTCATTATGGGTTTAGTAGAGTTTAATTTTAAGCTTTTTAATTGTAATAAATCTTGTTTCATATTTTTTAAATCTCCGTAAAAAATTCTTAAAGCATTTCTCAATTTTCTATTTGGTATCCACCAAACTATAGAGTCAATATCGGACTTTGGCATTTTCTTTTTGAAAGTAATCTTTATAAACAAAATCTTTACTATTATATATTTTTCGTCTTCATGCTTTTCAAAGAGTTTAATCATATTGAAAACTCCTTAATAGAATTAAACGAATTAGATAATTCTTTAATAAATAATTTTCTGCAATGAAAAAATCGCCGAAAAAATTTATAATGCGGCGTTAGTGTAGTGTAGTGTAGTGTAGTGTAGTGTAGTGTAGTGGCAAACTAAACATATAAAATTCCTACCTTATTTTTTTAATGAATAAATTATAACATATTAATAAAAAATGTCAATAGCATAATTTATAAATTAAAATAAAAATTAATCAAACAAAATGACAAGCGCAAAAATGTCCCTTTTCAATCTCTCTAAACTCGGGAATTTTTTCAGAACATATAGCTTCCGCTTTCGGACATCTCGTTCTAAATTTGCATCCCGAAGGCGGATTTATTGGAGAGGGAATCTCGCCCGAAAGTATTATTCTTTTTTTAGTTTTTGCAACCGAAGGCTCTGAAATTGGAATTGCAGAAATTAAAGATTGCGTATAAGGATGAAGCGAATTAGTATATAAAGACTCGCTTTCGGTAAGCTCAACTACATTTCCCAAATACATAACGGCTATTCTTTTGCATAATTGACGAACTACAGCCAAATCATGAGCGATAAAAAGATAAGTTAATTTCATGTTTTTTTGCATATCGTAAAGCATATTTATAATTTGCGCTTGAATAGAAACATCCAAAGCCGAAACAGGCTCATCGCAAACTATAAACTCAGGGTTAACCGCTAAAGCTCTCGCTATTCCAATTCTCTGTCTCTGTCCGCCTGAAAATTCATGAGGATATCTTTGAGCCTGCTCGGCGTTTAATCCCACAAGTTTAAGAAGTTCTATAATTTTATCTCTTCTTTCTTTTTTTGTGGAATATAATTTATGAACATCCAAAGCTTCGCCAATTATATCTTCAACCGTCATACGCGGATTTAAAGAAGCGTAAGGGTCCTGAAAAATTATTTGCATTTTTTTCGCGTAATTTCTATAATTTTCTTTATTAATTTCTTCTCCGTCAAAAAATATTTTTCCGCTTGTCGGATTGTAAAGATGTAGTAATGTTCTTCCTAAAGTTGTTTTTCCGCTTCCCGATTCTCCAACTAATCCGAAAGTCTCGCCTCTATATATATTAAATGAAACTCCGTCAACGGCTTTAACGGTTTGAGTCGCTCTGCCGAAAAGTCCGCCCTTTATCTTAAAATGCTGTTTTAAGTCTTGAATTTCTATTAAAGGTTTTGTTAAATTTTCCATTAAAAATATCTCTCTTAATTTAATTTTTAATTCTTAATCATTTAGGCATTTCATGAAGCCAACAAGCCGAAAAATGCCCTTCTTCAAATTGAACTATCGGCGGTTTATTTTCTATGCAAACTTTCATGCATTCCTCGCATCTCGTGCTGAAAGGACATCCCGCTTTCATGTTTAGCAAATCTATTGGCGTTCCTTCTATTGGAATTAATCTATCTTGTTTAATATCTATTCTAGGAAGCGATTTCAAAAGCCCTAAAGTATAAGGATGTTTTGGACGCTCAAATATATCGAAAACCGTTCCTCTTTCAACTATTCCGCCGCCATACATAACTATAATATCATCCGCCATATCTGCGACTATTCCAAAATCATGCGTAATTAAAATAACAGCCATTTGAATTTTTTTCTGAATATCTTTTATAAGTTCTAATATTTGAGCTTGTATAGTAACATCGAGAGCCGTTGTAGGTTCGTCCGCTATAAGTATTTGAGGATTTCCCGCCAAAGCCATAGCTATCATAACTCTTTGACGCATTCCGCCAGAAAGTTCATGCGGATATTGTCCCATTCTTCTTTTAGGTTCGTTTATTCCGACTAAATTTAATAATTCTATTATTCTATTTATTGCCGCCGTTTTACTTATTTTTTGATGAGTAGTTAAAGCTTCGGTTAGTTGATTTCCTATAGTATATACGGGATTTAAGCAAGTCATTGGGTCTTGAAATATCATTGAGATTGCATCGCCTCTGATTTTTCTTTTTTCATGTTCCGAAAGTTTAATTAAATCTTTTCCTTCAAAAAAAATCTCTCCGTTTATAATTTTTCCAGGCTCTTCTATAAGTCCCATAATAGAATATGCAGAAACGCTTTTTCCTGAACCCGATTCTCCTACAATTCCCAATACTTTTGATTTATCTAGTTTATAAGATATATTATTAACCGCTTTAACCTCTCCCGATGGAGTAAAAAAAGATACGCTCAAATTTTTAACTTCTAATAAATTGCTATTCATTTAATTTCCTTTTTTAATTTATCTATTTTTCATACGAGGGTCTAAAGCGTCCCTTAAACCGTCTCCTACCAAATTAAAACATAAAATTATAACGCTAATCAATGCTGCGGGAAATAATAATTGATAAGGATAAGAATAAACTCCGCTTACGGCGTTTGAAGTTAAAGAGCCAAGCGAAACCATAGGAGCGCTTACGCCAAGCCCTAAAAAACTTAAAAACGCTTCAACAAAAATTGCATTCGGTATTTGCACCATAGCTGAAACTATAATAGCGCCCATAGCGTTTGGCACTAAATGTTTAAATATTATTCTTAAATGCGGAGTTCCCAAAGCCCTTGCAGCCGTTATAAATTCTTGTCCTTTCAAAGCTAAAATTTGTCCTCTTGTCATTCTTGCCATATTTGTCCAATATAATAAAGATATAACTATAAATATGCTAAATAAACCAGGTCCTAAAAGCCCGATTCCTCTTAAAGATTCGCTTTGTAAAAATAATTTATCCATAGGAGCTTTTAATACAACCGAAAGCAAAACTACTATTAAAAGAGTTGGGACAGCGCTTATAATATCGACAATTCGCATCATAATATTATCAAGCATTCCGCCAAAATATCCCGAAATTGAACCGTAAACGATTCCAATTATAACTACTAATGTAGCCGAAACTATTCCGATTAAAAGAGAAATTCTCGCTCCTATCATGCATCTAACAAGCAAATCTCTTCCCAAAGTATCCGTTCCAAAAGGATGTTCAAAAGTAGGTAAACTATTTTCAACTCCTCTATTTATTTGAGCGTATCCATATTCTGAAAAAATAGGAATAAATATTGAAAGAATGGCTATGATTCCTATTATTATAATTGAAACCAAAGCGACTTTATTTTTTTTGAATCTTCTATAAGCATCTTGCCAATAAGTTACGCTTTCTCTCTGAACTTCTACGGAAGATTTTTCTTCTTCGGTAGCCTTTTCAAATAATGATTTATCTAATATTTCCATTTTATTCCTTCTGTTTAATTAAATTTAATTATTAAATTATTCCTGAATTTTAATTCTTGGGTCTATTATTCCGTAAGACAAATCTACTAAAAAATTCATCGCTATTAAAAAAGCGCCATAAAATATCGTAACTCCAAGTATCGTTGGATAATCTCTTTGAGTAATGCTTTCTACAAAATATCTTCCCAAACCAGGAATATTAAATATTTTTTCAACGACAAAAGAACCCGTAAGTATTCCCGCCGATAAAGGTCCTAAATAAGTGACAATAGGAATAATCGCATTTCTTAAAGCATGCTTAAATATTATAAATCCTCTTGAAACTCCTTTTGCTCTTGCAGTTTTAATATAATCTTGATGAATAACATCGAGCATTGAACTTCGCATTAATCTTGCCATAAAACTTAAAGAACTGAAACTTAAAGCAAATCCTGGCATTATATATTGACTAAAAGAATCAAAACCGTAAGCGGGAAGAAGTCTTAATTGAACGGAAAATATAATAATCGAAACTGTAGCGACAACAAAACTTGGCACTGCAATTCCTAAAGTGGCGGCAACCATTACGACTCTGTCTATAACTTTTCCTTGTCTTAAAGCGGCGATTATTCCAAATAAAACTCCTGCTGTTGTAGATATAAACATGCTAAAAATACCGAGCCTAAAAGAAACGGGAAAAGCTCTCTTTATAGTGCCTGAAACCGATTGTCCTATTTTCGTAAGCGAAGTTCCCAAATCTCCTTTAATTGCATTTTTAAGATAATTTCCGTATTGCACTATTAAAGGTTTGTCTAATCCGTATTTTCTATTTAAATTTTCTAAAGCGACTTTGCTTAAAGGTTTTTCTCCAACAAAAGGTCCGCCTGGAACCGTATGCATTAAAAAGAAAGTTATAGTAACTATCACGAATAAAGTTAATATCGATATAAATAATCTTCTTATAATGTAATCGAACATAAATTCTTACCTCTAAATTTTATTTACTCCCATTACTTATAATTTTTATTAATTGCAAATTATATAATAAATTTTGAATTTTTTCAAATAGTAATTTGTAATTAATGAAAAAATTATTATAAATCAGCGGATTTTTCAAAAAAGTATTAACATAATTTGAGAAAATTACGATAATTATTATGTTTGGTTTACAATAAAAACTTGACATAATATTTATAATTTGTTAATATCTATGTAAGCATAATGTAGATATTTTTTGGGGGGAACTATAATGGTTAAAAATAAATTTATTATATTTTTCTTGATTTTTGCTATAATTTCAATATTTTATAGCTGCAATCCCACTCCCGTTACTGCAATAACAGATTCAAATTTACAAAATGTGAGCGGCAGTTTTAATAGCGAATCAATTTTAGGAAATGCAGGTTTATCAGTTAGTATTGGGAATAATGCCACTCTTGAAATAGGGTTTGGGAATAATGGTCCAAAAGCAAGCCTTACTAATATCTCGGGAGTGGAAGGTTCTACAAGTTATGTATTTCAAAATGGGAGCTTATCAGCATCCATAAGAGTTGCAGATACAAATATGATATATGTAACTATTACAAGCCTTAAAGAGCCTTATTTTAATTTAGAAGATGTTCTATGCTATAAATAGTTTTCAGGATGGTACTATGATAAAGATATTTTATATTTTATTTATATGTTTATTCGTTATATTTTATATTATAGCATGTGTTTCTCCCGTGGCAAGTCCAATTGGAGAAAATAGAAATGGAACTTACAAGGGAACTCAGCCGACTTTACAAAAAAGATGGCTAACAATTAATATTGGAAACGGGGGGTTTACATTAGGATATGAAAATACTAATGCAGGAACTACATCCGATACTTTTAATATAGACGCAACGAATATAAGTGGAATTGACCCTTATTATAGTTTTCAAAATACTAAGGGAGCTGGAACTTTGAAATTTATAAGCAGTAATAAAGTTATAGTGACTTTTAGAAAATTAGTTCCAGATTATTATGTAATTGGCGAAACTACATGTAGAAGATAACGACCATAAAAATAAGAATTATAATAAATTAAAAAATTAAAAAGAGGTTTTGTTATTATGAAAATTATTAAAAGATTGACTATATCTATTTTATTTATTTCTATAATTGGGATTATATTATATACATGTTCATCTCCTGTAGCCGTTCAAGGTCTAACAGTTAATAATGATACTTTTAATAGCGAAGCCATAATAAGTTCTTCAAGCGGAGATAAAACATTTTTAGGAGTTACCGTAAGTTCAACAAGTATTACTTTATCTTTTAAGAGTGTAACAAATGCTGCTAATACTACAAATGAACTAGGTAAAGAAGTAATTAGCGCTCCTGATGGGACGAATACAATATCTGGCGTTTATCCAATTGTTAATTTTCAAGATGGAGCTTTTTCAGGAACTATAACTTTTATAGATGAAAGTCAGCTAAAAATAACATTTCAACAGAATAATTATCCATATTTTAAAATGAGAGATGTTACTTGCAAAAAAATAAGATAGTAAATAATTAGATTTAATTTACTTTATTGCAATAACCTTCCCAATAGAAAGGAGGATTGAATTCGTTGATTTTAACATTGGCTCCATTGCGTCCATCAAAATTTACAACCCCGCTCATTTTAGCATTTTCAAAAGTATAGTCATAATCATAGCCAAGTATATTGTAAGGACTTATCGCTGTGTATTCGTTTTTTTTGATATTTGTTTGTCCTTCTTCTCCTAAATAGATTGTTAAACTTCCTGTTGTGACTCTGATAAATAAATATGTTTCCTTATCTAAAATAGGTTCTGTGCTTTGATAATATCCTTTGAATGCATCAGGAACTCCTAACATAACTGCGGTGCAAGTATTTAATATAAATATGAATATAATTAAAATAAATATAAATATTATAAATTTTTTATTCATAATAAATTCCTTTTATTATATATTTTCATTTATTCATTTATCGGAATTAAATTTATAAATTAAATATAGTAATTGTAAAATTTATAATAATAAAACGCTTGATATTCTTAAATTTTTAATGTATAATGCATATTCAAAATAATTCTAATCGGAGAGATTTTTAAATATGGATATAGCATTACTGGCATCGGCGATAATAATAATAATATGCATAATGGCAAATAATATTTCTTCAAAAATAGGCGTTCCTTCGTTATTGTTATTCTTAATATTAGGAATGATTTTCAATAAAATGTATAATTTCAATGATTATGTAATTTCAAGTAATATTTGCACGGTAACTTTAATATTTATAATGTTTTACGGCGGTTTTGGAACTAATTGGCAAGTCGCGAAACCTGTAGCAGTAAAATCGTTTTTGCTTTCTTTTATCGGCACTTTTTTAACTTCTATGATTACGGGATTATTATGTTATTTAATATTAAAAATAGATTTATTTGAAAGTTTTCTTATAGGTTCGGTTATAGGTTCTACTGACGCCGCTTCCGTGTTTTCAATACTTCGTTCAAAAAATTTGAATTTAAAAGACGGTTTGGCTTCTTTGCTTGAACTTGAAAGCGGAAGTAACGACCCAATGTCTTATATGCTTACCGTTATATTTTTAGGATTAATCGGAAAAACTATAGGAAGTCCTTTATCAATAATTTTAATGCTTTTCAAACAGATAGTTTTTGCTTTAATTGTAGCCGCTTTAGTTTCATATTTATCTTATTTTATTCTTAAAAAAATTAAATTCGCAATAAACGGACTCGACACGATATTTGTTTTTGCAACCGCTTTGCTTTCTTATTCTCTATCCGCCGCATTTGGAGGAAACGGATTTTTAAGCGCTTATATAGTTGGAATAGTTTTGGGTAATTGCAGTATTAAAAATAAAGTAATTTTAGTTAATTTCTTTGACGGAATTACGGGACTTATGCAAATGATATTATTCTTTTTATTGGGTTTATTATCGACTCCTCAAAACATATTGCCCGCATCTTCTACCGCTATTCCCGTAGTTTTATTTATAACTTTTATAGCAAGACCGATTGCAGTAGCTTCTTTGCTTACTCCTTTTAAGGTTGGATTAAAAAAGCAACTTTTAATTATGTGGGCGGGATTAAGAGGCGCCGCTTCAATCGCTTTTGCAATAATGGTTATGGGAAGTAATGTAGAAGGAATAAATTACGATATCTTTCATATAGTATTTTTTCTTGCAATAATTTCAATATTATTTCAAGGAACTTTTTTGCCTCTAATAGCGCGAAAATTAAGTTTGGTAGATTCAAATGAAAATGTATTAAAAACTTTCAACGATTATGTTGACGATTCGGATATGCAATTAATTCAAATAACGATTCCTCAATCTCATCATTGGGTTGGAAGACAGATTAAAGATATAGAATTTCCCGAAAACTCTATTGTCGTTACGATAGAAAGAGGCGAAAGCACGGTTATACCAAACGGAAACACTACTATTGAAAAAGGCGATATTGTTATTTTGAATGCGAAACGAACTAAATATTACGACATGAATTTAAAAGAGATAACGATAAATAATAATCATAGTTGGAAAGATAAAGAATTAAAAGATTTGCATTTGGCTAAAAATAATTTAGTCGTTATGATAAAGAGAGATGGCGGAACGATTATCCCGAGAGGAAATACCGTTATAAAACAGAACGATATAGTTTTATTAAGAGAAATTTAATTTATTTTAATATTATATTTTATTTAATTTAATTCTAAAATCGTATTTAATATAATTTTTCTTAAATTCTCTATATTAATATTATTCTTTGCGCTTATAAATATTGGATTGTTATATAATATTTGAATCTTATTTTTTTGAATTTCGTCTATGCAGTCGATTTTATTAAATACCGATAAAGATTTTATTTCTGAAGCTCCAATTTCTTTTATAGTGTTTTCAACTTTAATTATTTTCTCTTCTATATTTTTATCTGAAGAATCTATTAAATGAATTAATAAATCGGCTTCTACAACCTCCGATAAAGTCGACTTAAAAGAAGCGATTAAAGTATGCGGAAGTCTATCAATAAAACCAACCGTATCGCTTATTATAACCTGAACGGGCGCATCGTTAGATAAATATAATTTTCTTGTATGAGTATCCAAAGTTGCAAATAATTTATCTTCCACATATATATTTTCTTTGCATAATAAATTAAACAAGGAACTTTTGCCCGCATTCGTATAGCCGACTATAGCAATTCTAAAAGCATTCTCTCTCGACTTTCTGCCTACTTTTGAAACTCTTTCGACTTTATTTAATTGGGTTTTTAATTTATGTATTCTCTCTCTCGCTCTCCTTCTGTCGTATTCAAGTTGTTTTTCTCCCGCTCCGCCTCTTAATCCAATTATTCCTTTTACCTGACTTAAATTTGTTCTCTTTCCTTTTAATCTTGGATATTCAAATTCTAAAAAAGCCAATTCCACTTGCATTTTAGCCGTCAATGTTTTAGCTCTCATCGCAAATATTTCAAGTATTATTTCCGTTCGAGTAAGCGCCTTTATATCCGAATTTTCTTCTATAGAATTAACCTGCGAACCGCTTAACTCGTTATCGAATATAATATATTTAACTTTATCTATAATAGCTTTTTCTTTTATAGATTCTAATTTTCCTTTTCCTATATAAGTTCTTGAATCTATTTTTTGTTGAATAAAAGAATATCTTTCAATCACTTTATAATTTGCAGTTTCGCATAACATAGAAAGTTCATTTAAAATATTTTCTATATTAAATTTATTTATTCTATTTTGTTTATTATCCGCAATGAATATTATATAAGCTCTTTTACACTTCATTTTAATTCTCTTTAATTTTTAATAATTAATGAATTATAAAGTTCTATAGTTTTGTCCGATAAATATTGTTTTTTACTTAAAACGAAATTTATAGATTCTAAAACTACTTCTAAAAAAGCAGAATCAAAATCTATAAAAATTTTCTCTCTTATTTTATTTGCTATTTCAATTTTTCTTGTAGGCTCAAGATAATCCGAAACATATATTATTTTCTCAAGCATGCTCATATTTCCATGTCCAACGGTATGACTTTCGATTGCGCTTAAAATTTCTTTATCGTTTATATTAAATTCATTTTGAGCAATAATCGAACTTACTCTTGCATGAAGCAAAGCGCCCGTTATATAATTTGGATATTTTTTATTGTCGCATTCAAATATTATTTTTTTCATTTCTTCGTCTTTATATCTCTTTCCTAAATCATGACATAAAGCGGCGATTGAAGTTTTGTAAATGTCGATATTATATTTTTCTGCAATTTTAACTGCAAGCTCTCTTGTTGAAATTATATGCTCTTCTCTAAAAGGAAGATATTTTTTTATATATTCGATTATTTCCAATTCTTTTTTATTAAATTCTATTTTTTTTAATTTATTCATTTTAATTCTTTTAATCAAAATTATAAATTTACAATATTAAGTTTTTATTAAATACTTTCCGATAATAAATAAACATTTTATGCCGTTTTTCGATAAGCATATTCAAACATTACTGCTCTGCTCTGCTCTGCTCTGCTCTGCTCTGCTCTGCTCTGCTCTGCTCTGCTCTGTCTATTTCATAAATTTTTCCAGCAAAATTATTATTTAACAAGTCGTTTCTTATCTGTTCCGAAAATAGAGAAGATGTTATAATAATATTAGCGTCTTTATAGTTTTCCAATATTTCGGGAGTAAAAATCTCTAATTCTTCATTTTTATAGTTTTTAATTTTTAAACCGCTTAAAGATTTATTTTTATCTATAATTCCTGCTATATTAATACCATTAAAATATCTATCATCAAGAAGTAATCTTCTTAAATATGCACCAAATCCCCATAAAAAATATGTTCCTATTTTATAATTTTCTTTTTCTTTGCTAATATTTATATATTCATTAATGTTTTTAATGTTGGAATAATCTTTATTTATATGTTTATTATTAATAGATTTTCTAAAAATAGAATATAATGTAGGATATCTTTTATCATCTATAATTTGCTCGCTATACCAACCGTTATTTAACATTTCAAATTTTATAAATAAATTACTTATGCTATTAATGTCAAAATGATTTATATGCTCAATATCAAAGTAATGAAAAGGTTTTATAAAATGAGAACTATATTCGCTAGAATTAGGAACATCTATATAAATTATTCCGTTATCATTTAAAATATTATATATGTTATTCACTAAAGATTTTAAATCATAAATATGTTCTATCACTTCGCTTGAGATTATACAGTCAAATTTTTTATTAATTTTATGCATATCAAAGAATGAAGAGCTAATATAATCGATATTGTTTTCTATTAAAATATTTTTCTGAAAACTTGAAACATCCAAACCGCATAAATTATTAAATCCTCTTTTCTTTAAATTCATTAATAATCCGCCTTTGCCACATCCTATTTCCAATATATTAGCATCTTTATTTACATATTTTTCAATTCTATCTATTTGTTTATTATATTTTTTAGCTTCTTCTTCGCTTACTCCGCCATGTTTGTCCGAATACATATATAAATATTTTTGCGTTGTAGAATAATATTTATCATAATCTTTTTGTGTCCATTTCGTATCGCTAAAAATAAATCCACAATTAGAACAATAGACAATATCATAATGTTCAGGTATGAACTCGCTTTTTGATTTTGCAAAATCTATACCATATAATTTATTTCCATCTTCACAATCGCATATAGGACATGTTCTTTTTAATTTCATCTTTAATATCTCCTTAAAAATAGATAATATAAAACAAATTTTTATTATAAAATTTATAATACATTAAAATATAAAAAATGCAATCACTTTTTATTATTGATAAAATTCTTTTTATATATATAATCAATTTAATAATTTAATAATTTATAATCGAGGATTAAGGATTAAATATGCAAAATTATTTGGATTTACTAAAAAAAGTTTTGGAAGAAGGCGAAGAAACTTTAGATAGAACGGGAGTCGGCACGAAAAGAATATTCGCTCCGCAATTAAGATTTAAATTTGAAGGAAATAAAATACCTATAATAACGACTAAAAAAGTTTTTATGAAAGGCGTTATTGTTGAATTGCTTTGGTTTTTGCAAGGTTCTACTAATATAAAATATTTGCTTGAAAATAATGTTCATATTTGGGACGAATGGGCTGACGATATGGGCGAGCTTGGTCCCGTTTACGGTAAACAATGGCGAGCTTGGGAGACAAAAGAAGGAAATAAAATAGACCAAATTTCAAATATTATAAACTCTTTAAGAAATAATCCTACAAGCAGAAGAATAGTTTTAAACGCTTGGAATGTAGGCGAAATTGATAAAATGCATCTTCCTCCTTGCCACATGATGTGTCAATTTTCGGTTAATTCAAAAGGCGGAATAATAACTCATTTATATCAGCGCTCCGCCGATTTATTTTTGGGAGTTCCTTTTAATATTAGCTCTTATGCTATACTTACAAAACTTCTTGCAATGCATAGCGGACTTTATCCTTCCGAATTAATTATGACTTTCGGAGACGCGCATATTTATAATAATCATATAGAGCAGGTTAAAACTCAACTTACAAGAGAACCTTATCCTCAAGAAGCGGAATTATTTATAAACGAAGCGCCAAATATTTTTAGTCATGTTTACGAAGATTTTAAACTTGAAAATTATAAATTTTATCCCGCGATTAAAGGAGAAGTTGCTGTTTGATAATTTATAATATTGTATATTTGTTATGAATAAATCGGATTTAATAACCTTAAACGAAGCTAGTCAATGGGCTTCAAATTATATGAATAAATCGGTTTCGCCTTCAAATATTAATTATCTTTTGCAGTATTCTATAATAAATAAAATTATTAACGAAGGAATAATTTATATTTCAAAATCGGAATTAAAAAAATATTACGATAAAAATAAAATAGAAAAAAATTGGAAAGAAAAACTTGGAGACGATTTAAATTGGCATTTGTCATTTGACAATTTAAGAGAAATCGACACGACTAAACATGTTCATAGACTTCATCCTTATAAAGGAAAATTTATTCCGCAGCTTGTAGATTATTTTCTTAATTCTAAAACTGACAATTTTAAAAAAGAAATTTATTTTAATAAAAACGATATTATACTTGACCCTTTTTGCGGAAGCGGAACTACTTTGGCGCAAGCTAACGAATTAAATATAAACGCTATTGGAATTGATATTTCGCATTTTAATACAATGATTGCAAATTGCAAAATAGAAAATGTAGATTTAGAAAAATTAGAATTGATTTTAAAAGATATTACTTCAAAATTAGAAAAATATATTTTATCGTATAAAATTTTTGAATTTGAAAACGAGCTTAACGATAGATTGAATATTTTTAACGAAATTAATTTTCCAAATATAGAATATAAAAAAAATGTAAGAGATAAAAAATTAAATCATAATATTTACGGCAAAGAAAAAGAGAAAGAATTTTTAAGCGTTTATAACGACTTAATAAAAAAATATAAAATAAATTTGCATAATAAAAAAAATGACACTTTTCTTTATAAATGGTATATTCCAAATATTATAAGCGAACTTGAATTTGTATCCGATTTAATAAACGATATAAAAGACGAAAAAATTAAAAATATTGTTAGAATAATTTTAAGCAGAACAATGCGTTCTTGCAGAGCGACTACGCATTCGGATTTGGGAACTTTATTAAAGCCTGTAAATTCGACATATTATTGCAGAAAACATTATAAAATATGCAAGCCTGTATTTTCTATAAATAAATGGTGGAAAGTTTACGCAAAAGACTCTATTAAACGATTAAAAAAATTTAACGAATTAAGAACGAATACTTATCAAATATGTATTACGGGCGATGCAAGAAACATGAATATTTTTGAAAATATAAAAAGTTTATCCGAAAACAAAAATTTTTATAAATTACTAAAAAAACAAAAAATAAGCGGAATATTCACAAGTCCGCCTTATATAGGACTTATCGATTATCATGAGCAACATGCTTACGCTTACGATTTATTTAAAATTAATAGAAACGATAATTTGGAAATTGGCTCTTTATCTAAAGGGCAAAGTTCTATCGCTAAACAATCTTATATTGAAGATATTACAAAAGTTTTAAATAATTCTAAAAAATATATGAAAGATAATTATAATATTTTTATTGTGGCAAATGATAAATACGATTTGTATCCTAAAATAGCCGAGTTATCGGGAATGAAAATAGTAAATAGATTTAAGCGTCCTGTTTTAAATAGAGTTGAAAAAGATAAATCGGCATATTCGGAGACAATATTTCATTTAAAAGAATTATAATAAAAGGAGTTATAAAATGTCTTTAAGCAAAGTTCAAAAAAATAATATAAAAGAAAAATTATTTAATACTTTAAGAGATAAATTCAAAAATTATAAACCAGAAACTAATTCTATGCCTTTTCACACGAGACTACTTGGCAAAGATAGAATGGCTTTATTTTCGTTTATTCATTCGCTTAATACTAGTTTTGGAACTGCAATATTTGAAAATTTAGTAATTGAAATTGGAAAAGAAAGATTTAAAAAAGTCGATAAGCAAGTTAAAGCGGAAAGTATTATAACAAGCGAGGCTCAAGAAATTATAAACGATATAATAGACAATTTAAGGTCGGCAAATGTAAAGCCAGATAAACATAAAGAAACCAATATGATTAAAAAAGTTTGTAGAGAAGGAAAAACTAAAGAAATAAAACTAACAAAGATTGATATTTATTTAGAAGATTTTAACAATAATATATATTTAATAGATTTGAAAACGGCTAAACCAAATAAAGGCGAGTTTCAAAATTATAAGAAAACTTTATTAGAATGGACGGCGACTACTCTTTACAAAAATTATAACTCAAAAGTATATTCTTTGATAGCTATACCTTATAATCCTTACGCTCCACAACCTTACGAAAGATGGACGCTTGCAGGAATGCTTGATTTAGATAAAGAATTAAAAGTTGCTGAAGAGTTTTGGGATTTTATCGGCGGAGAAAATTCTTATAACGATATACTTTTATGTTTTGAAGAAGTTGGAATAGAAATGAGAGAAGAAATAGACGAATATTTTTCTAAATTTAAGGACATGTAAATTATGATTATCTCACTAATTGCGGCGGTTGATTTAAAAAACGGAATAGGCTTAAACGGAATAATGCCTTGGGGACATATAAAAGAGGATATGGAATTTTTTAAAAAAACCACTCTTGGCTTTCCCGTTATTATGGGAAGAATTACTTTTGAATCTCTTAAAAATAAAACTTTGCCAAATAGAAAAAATATAGTTATATCGTCAAAAATAAACGAAGAATATTTAAACAAATATAATAATCTTTCTTATGAATCTTCTCTTGAAAATACTTTATCAAAATTTTTATTTGAAAAACAAAAACAAATTTTTATTATTGGAGGCGAGTCGATTTATAAAAAAGCTATTGATTATGCGGATATAATTTATTTAACGCATATAAACAAAAATTATAATTGCGATAGATTTTTTCCAAATGTAGATAAAAATATTTTTATAAAAGAAGAATTAAAAAATTTTGAATATAATTCTATAAATATAAGTATTTGCAAATATACAAAAATTATATAATTTATACGGCAGACTGCGAGGCTATATTTGCATTCTTTTTCCATTTATTAGAAAAATAATAAGTCAAACTTAAACTCATACTAATAAAATTAACTATTCCCATAGATGTCCATATTCCTACAATGCCGATTGAAGATAAAAAATAAGCCAAAGGAACTCTTATCATAATAAGAGATATAAAACTAAAAAGCATAAGAGTAAAAGTTTTTCCCGCTCCGTTAATCACTCCGTTTGTGGCGAACATAATAGAAAGAAAAATAATAGAAGGCATAACGATATATATATAATCTCTCGTATATTCAAAAATACTCACATCGCTTGTAAACATTCTAACTATTAATTTTGGAAACATAACGGAAAATAAAGCCATAAAAGACGAAATGCATATTCCAATTATGCATCCCGATTTATATATAGATTTTATTCTATCCATTCTATCCGCTCCGATATTTTGAGCCACCATTGTAGCGATTGCAGCAGACAAAGCCATTAAAGGCAAAAAAGATAAAGAATCCACTCGCATAGAAACTGCAATAGAAGCGGATGCGGATTCTCCATAAGAGTTTATTAATCTATTTAAGAAAAGCCAACTTATCGAAACGATTAATTGCATAGCCGCGAAAGGCATTCCTATTTTTAACATTAATTTAGTTATTTTCAAATTAAAAACTATTCTTAAAGGATTTGCTCTAACTATGCTATTTTTCATTTTTAAATATATCATGCTAATTATTACGGAAATAAATTGAGAAAATACAGTCGCATAAGCCGCTCCGTCTAATCCCATTTTTGGAAAAGGTCCTATTCCCGCTATCATTAAAGGGTCCAATATTATATTTAATATAGAAGCTATAGCCAAAAATATTAAAGGACGAATCGTGTCCCCTATTCCTCTTAATAAAGCCGCTACTAAAAAATAATAAAACATAAAAGGAAAACCAATCATACTAATTCTAAAATAACTAACCGAATATTCCATTATGCTTTCGGATGCATTTAAAAATTTCATTAAAGGTGGCGCAAATATATAACCGATTAACGACAAAGCTATTGCCGATATTACGCTTATAGTTGTCGCTACTCTTGAAATATACAAAACAGAATCGTTATCGTTCGCTCCGAAATATTGCCCGATTAAAATATTTCCCGCAACAGTAATTCCCGAAGCGATGGCAAGCAATATTAATATTATAGGAAAACTAACGGCTATCGCTCCAAGTCCGCTCTTTCCAACCATTTGTCCAATCCAAATGGTGTCTACTATATTATAGGCTATGTTCAAAAGATTTGCCAAAATCATAGGAATTACTAATTTTATTAATCCTTTATTAACATTTCCGTTTGTAAGTTCCATCATTTTAGAATTATTATCCATTTTTAAGAAGTCCTTATAAAATCAAAAAGTGAAAAATATTTTATATCTTTTATAAAAAAATGCAATTATACTTATTATGAAGTTTTTATATATACTTATATTTAGATTATATATCTATTATAAATATTATTAATATTTTGATTTATTAATTATTTCTAATCTTGGTTTATAAATATTCTTATATAAATAATCTGTAATTTTATCATGCTCTTCTTTATCTTTAATTTTTCTTGTTGTCATTATTTTCATTTTTATCGTTCCCTCTTCTTTTTTTTCGTTTATACAAGCCATATTATAATCGTAATCGGCAAGTATAAAACCAAAACGCAAATACCAATCTATACGCTTTTTTGCAATTTCATTTAAATCATAGGGTTCTACTTCTATAACGATTAATTTATCTTTTAACGATTCTAAAATTTGAGTTAAAATTTTTGAGCCGTAATTTTTTCCTCTGAATTTTTTATCTATCGCTAAATATTCTATATAATTAAAATCTAAAAATTCCCAAATCGTAGTAATTCCAATCGGAATATCTCCGTCCAATATCGCATAAAATTTATTATTGTTATTATTTAAAATTGCATTGAAATCCCATCTTTCTTCTATAGGAAAAGCTTCATTATATAAATTTTGAGCGAAATCTTTATATTTCAAATTATCTTTAATCTCTAAAAAATTTATCATAAAATCCTCTAATAATTTAATCTTATTATATTAGATTTTTTAATTTAAGTAAATACAAAAATCTTAATTCTAAATAAAAATTTGAGTTATAAAAAATAATCTATTTAAATTATTTTCTTCGTTATAGTTATATTTAATTTCTAAAAATTTATCGTATTTAATCCTATTGAGCGTAAATTTTTATTCTTCTTTCTTTTTCTTCGGATTAATTTTTTTCATTGAAGTAGTTTTTTTTATCATTTTAGTAGATTTTTCTTCGTCTTCGCTTTTCTTAACGGTTTTAAGCGGACTATTAAAAACCTCTTCCTTAACGCTTTTTACATCTCTATCTTGATAATCGCTATCTTCAAGTTCATCCGTTCCTCTTTTAGGGTCCTTTCCCGCGTATACGAGTTTATCCTTTACTCTGTCAAGTTTAACTTCGCATATTCTCTCTATATCTTCTATATCCAAAGATTCTTTTTCAAATAATTCTTTCGCTAAACTTTCAAACTTATCAGAATTTTCTTTAAGAAGTCTTTGAGTTCTTTCATAGGCTTTCATAACAAATCTATGAACTTCTTCGTCTATTTTTTGAGCCGTCTCCTCGCTATAATCTTTATGTCTTGCAATTTCTTTTCCTAAAAATATAGGCTGTTCTTTCTGTCCAAAAGCGATTGGTCCAAGCTTACTCATTCCCCATTCGCAAACCATCCTTCTTGCCATTTCCGTCACTCTTTCAATATCGTTTGAAGCTCCTGTAGTAACCGAATCTTCTCCAAATTTAAACTCTTCAGCGACTCTTCCTCCCAAAAGTAACGACATTTCATCTATAGCTTTTTTTCTCTGTAAAGTATATCTTCCGTCAGATGGCAAAGTCCAAGTAGCGCCTAAACTTCTTCCTCTCGGCACAATAGTCACTTTATGCAAAGAATCGGTATTTTGAAGTAAAACCGCCATTAAAGTATGTCCCGCTTCATGATAAGCCGTATTCAATTTTTCTCTCTCGCTTATTAATATGCTTCGTCTTTCTGGTCCCATCATAACTTTATCTCTCGCTTCTTCAAAATCGGGAAGTTCAACTCTCGGTTTATCGTTTCTTGCGGCAATTAAAGCGGCTTCATTAACCATATTTGCAATATCCGCTCCCGAAAATCCAGGAGTCGCTCTCGCCAAATGATACAAATCTATTGAAGGGTCATGTTGTATTTTTGAAACATGAACTTTAAATATTCCCTCTCTTCCTTTAACATCGGGCAAATCAACCACAACTTGTCTGTCGAATCTTCCAGGACGAAGTAAAGCTGGGTCCAATACATCGGGACGGTTAGTCGCTGCAAATATTATTATTCTCGTGTCGGTATTAAATCCGTCCATTTCTACTAACATTTGGTTTAAAGTTTGCTCTCTTTCGTCATGTCCGCCTCCATATCCAGCGCCTCTCGTTCTTCCAACCGCGTCAAGCTCGTCTATAAATATTATACAAGGAGCGCTTCTCTTTCCCTGCTCGAATAAATCTCTAACTCTCGAAGCTCCGACTCCGACAAACATTTCAACAAATTCAGAACCCGACATGCTAAAAAACGGAACATTTGCCTCGCCTGCAACCGCTTTTGCAAGAAGAGTTTTACCCGTTCCTGGAGGACCTACCAATAAAACGCCTTTCGGTATTTTAGCGCCAAGTTTAGTAAATTTAACAGGGTCTTTTAAAAATTGCACAACTTCGACTAATTCTTCTTTGGCTTCTTTACATCCTTCTACATCCTTAAAAGTCACTTTAACATCTTCTTTAGTCAATAATCTGGCTCGGCTTTTTCCAAAACTCATAGCTCTATTATTTGAGCCTTGAACCTGCCTAAACATAAAAAACCATAATAAAAATCCTATGGCAAGAATAGGAAGCAAATTAACAAGTATTATGCTAAAATAACTCGGTTTATTTTCTTCTCCTTTGACTTTTACATTATTTTCTATAAGCAAATCGACAAATCCGTTTGCAGTAAAAGGTATAAAAGAATAAAAACTCGTTTCGTTTATTTTACCGTTAACTGTTTCAAAGGCTTTGCCGTTTCTTATATTTTGGTCGACTATCGTTACTTCGGTTACCGCTCCTTCTTTAACTTTTTGAACTACGGTAGAATAATCCCATTCGACAGCTTTCTCTTGAGGATTTTTTTGAAAATACATAACTGCCATAACTACAACCATAGTCAAAAGCAAAACTATTATTATTTGATTTCCTCCGCCTCCAGACTGCGGCATTGGATTTTTTCTATTATTATTTTTTTTATTGCTCATATATTAATTCTCCATTATTTAATTCTATTAATTTATATTTAAAATCTAACTTTTTATCTATATAAAAATTAAGGCAAATCTAAAATCGTTCCATAGCTATTAAAACATTTTGAAGCCAAAGAATCGACTCCGCCTCCTGCCCTTAAATAGCTATTTATAACTTTGCCGTTCTTTCTTGCCAAATCGGGATATTTTAAATTCATATATCCTAAAACAAGCCCTTTACTCGTTGATGCATGAATATAAGTTATAGTTTCGTCTTCTTTATCGACATTAACTACTATTCCCGCATGAGTAAGTTTTTTTGTTTCGGAAGTAGTTCTATCAAACATAATAATATCGCCTATATTTGGCAAAGAATTATTATATATTTTTTTATATTTTTCTAAAGTGCCGTATATAGTTTTTACTCCGCTTTCTCCCAAAACCGCCTGTTTTTCAAATACCGCTATATTGCTTGTCCAATAAACCGCGGCTACAAAACCCGAGCAGTCAAAATTAAAATTCTTTTTTTCTTTAGAGATTGGATGCGTCAATTCGGCTTTTTCATTATATTTATAATGTTTATCCAAATAAAAATTTGCATATTTTTTTATATCCTCTCTGACTTTCTTTTTCTGCTCTTCGTTTATTTCAACTCCGCTTTCGCTTAATTGCTTTTGGTATTTTTTATCATATCCGTAATTTTGAGCAAACGCAAAAGTAGATAATAATATATAAAATATAACAATATTAAAACGCATATCTATCTCTTTTTAATAGAAAATAATTTTATAAGATATTTATAAAAAGTCAATATAATTAATTTATACTATAAGGTTTAAAAATCGGATTTTTTATTTTAAATATAATTCTAAATATAATTCTATTTGTAAAAATAATTAAACCCCACGCGTCTATGCATGAGGTTAATAGAAACGATATATTATTATTTAGCTCCAGCTTTCCTCAATACTTCTTTTATCTCTTCAGTTTCCGCCAAATCCAAAGCGGTTTTTCCATCGTTATTTTTAATATTAACATCCGCGCCGCTTTCTATTAAAAATTGAACAATTTCTAAATTTACATATTCTGCAGCGTATATTAAAGCGGTATAGCCCCTATCACTATCTTTAGCGTTAATATCCGTGCCGTTTTCTACCAAATATTTAGCTATTTCTAAATCTCCTTCTCTTGAAGCATACATTAAAGCAGTTTGTCCATTATTATTTTTAGCATTAACATCCGCTCCTTTCTCTATTAAATATTTAACTATTTCCAAATTGTCAAAAGCTGAAGCATTAATTAAAGCCGTCAAACCCTCTTTATCTTTAGCATTAACATCCGCGCCGTTTTCTACCAAATATTTAGCTATTTCTAAATCTCCCGCTCTTGAAACATACATTAAAGCGGTCACGCCGTCATTATCTTTAGCGTCAATATCCGCTCCTTTCTCTATTAAAAGTTTAACCTTTTCAAAATTGCCATCCATTGCGGCATCTATTAACGCTTTCCCCGAATTTGAAGAACAGGTTATTACTCCTAAAGTTATAATAGCAATTAATATTATTACTTTTATCATTGTTTTCTCCTTGAATTTTGATATAAAAATATTATTTATTTAATTATAAATTATATAATATTCACAGTTTAATTAAAATCCTTATTTATTTTTATTTGGATTGCCACGACTTCGTCTCGCAATGACAAATTTTTTAATCGTCATTACGAGCATTTGCAAAAATGCGAAGTAATCCAAATTTAATAAAATTCTATTTAGCTCCAGCTTTCCTCAATACTTTTTTTATCTCTTCGGTTTTCGCCAAATCCAAAGCGGTTTTGCCATCGTTATTTTTAATATTAATATCCGCTCCATTCTCTATTAAAAATTTAACTATTTTTAAATGTCCATTATATGAAGCATTCATTAAAGCCGTTCTGCCAATATCCTCTTGAGCGTTAATATCCGCGCCTTTTTCTACCAAATATTTAACTCTTTCTAAATTTCCATATTCTGCAGCGTATATTAAAGCGGTTCTTCCATAATTATTTTTAATATTAACATCCGCTCCATTCTCTATCAAAAATTTAACTATTTCTAAATGTCCATTATATAAAGCATTCATTAAAGCCGTTCTGCCAATATCCTCTTGAGCGTTAATATTCGCTCCGTTCTTTATTAAAAATTGAACCGTTTCTAAATTTCCATATTCTGTGGCGTATATTAAAGCGGTATAGCCCCACTTACTATCTTTAGCGTTAATATCCGCGCCATTTTCTAATAAATATTTAGCTATTTCTAAATTTGAAACATACATTAAAGCAGTTTGTCCGTTATTATTTTTGAGATTAACATCCGCTCCATTCTCTATTAAAAATTTAACTATTTCTAATTGTCCTTCGTATGAAGCATTAATTAAAGCGGTTTTACCTTCATTATCTTTAATATTAACATTAGCCCCTTTTTCTACCAAATATTTAACTATTTCTAAATTACCTTCTTTTGAAGCATTCATTAAAGCGGTCACTCCGTCTTTATCATTAGCGTTAATATCCGCTCCGTTTTCTACTAAATATTTAACTATTTCTAAATTTCCATTAAATGAAGCGACTATTAAAGCCGTCCTGTCAATATTATCTTTTTCGTTTATATCGACTTCAATATCTTCTATCAAATATTTAACCATTTCTAAATTACCAAATGCCGAAGCCTGCATTAAATCCGTAACGCCGTCTTTATCATTAGTATTAATATCCGCGCCGTTTTCTATTAAATATTTAACTATTTCTAATTGTCCTTCGTATGAAGCATTCAATAAAGCCGTTACGCCGTCATCATTTTTAGAGTTAATATCCGCTCCATTTTCTAATAAATATTTAACTATTTCTAAATTTCCACTTATTGAAGCATACATTAAAGCGGTATTACCATTATTATCTTTAGCGTCAATCTCCGCGTAGTTTTCTATTAAAAATTTAACTATTTCTAAATGTCCATTATATGAAGCATTCATTAAAGCCGACTTGTCAATATAATAATCAATCTCCGCGCCATTTTCTACCAAATATTTAACTATTTCTAAATGCCCATTATATGAAGCCCATATTAAAGCCGTCCAGTCAATATTATCTTCAGCGTTAATATCCGCTCCGTTTTCTATCAAATATTTAACTATTTCTAAATGTCCATTAGCTGAAGCATTCAATAAAGCTCCGCCGTTCCGTTCACTTCCAGAATTAATATCCGCTCCGTTTTCTAACAAATATTTAACTATTTCTAAATGTCCTTTTCCTGAAGCAAATTCCAAAGCTGTCCAGTCGTTATCAACTCTAGCGTTGACATCCGCTCCATTTTCTACTAAATATTTGACTATTTCTAAATTTCCATTAAATGAAGCATACATTAAAGAGGTATAACCATCTTCATCTTTAGCGTTAATATTTACTCGTTTTCTTTCTACTAAATCTTTTACGGTTTCTAAATTCCCATTTTCCGAAGCCTGCATTAAATCCGTCACTCCGTCTTTATCATTAGCGTTAATATCCGTGCCATTCTCTATTAAAAGTTTAGCCGTTTCTAAATCTCCATTCCTCGCGGTATCTATTAACGCTTCTCCCGAATTTGAAGAACAGGCTATTACTCCAAAAGTTATAAAAGTTATAATAGTAATTAATATTATTTTTTTTATCATTGTTTTTCGCCTTGATTTAATTATTTTTTAAAATTTATGTTAAAAATATAATATATTTGATTAAAAAAGTCATGTAAAATTTCTTATTCTTAAATAAGATAAAGAAATTCATAAAATAATAAATTTATTAATAATAGATTGTTTCGGGATAAAGTCTTCGCTCACTCTGTGTGCCTTGCCAATCCCACGCCAAAGTTGGGCAGTCGCAAAAAAATCTAGTCATTGCGAGGCTTTGCCGAAGCAATCCAGATATATAGATTGTCACGCTCACACTAAAAGTGGGCAGACGCCCGCTCGCAATGACGGACTTTATAAATATTGCGAAAATGTTTTTACAAGCGGAATAAAGAATTCAAAATAATATCAATATAATTCGCCAATTTTAAACTCTTCCGACTTAAGCCATTTAATTCTATATTGCAAAGGCGTTATAGCGTTGAAAAATACCGACAAATAAGGAAAAGCGTTTTGAAATCTTATAGATAATCTTGTTTTGAAAAAATAAATATTCTCTTCGTTTAATTTATCGGTTTCGTATATTTCTACTCTGCTTATTTGGTATAAAGTTCTTATTAAAACATAAAAATTTTGACTTCTCGTTTCAAGAGAGGTTTCAGAATTAACGGCTACATATTCTTTTGTAAAAAAATCATAATATATTCTTCTACTTAAATAAACTTCTTTAAGGTTTTCGTTAAAAATCGCTCTCTTTCTTAAAAAATCTATTCTAAAATTCAAAAATACTATAATTCCGCTTTCTACATATCTTTTTATATTTTCGTCTATTTCTATATTTATTCCCGCGTAAACATCCGCGTATAAAATATTATTATCAATATAACTCCTTGAATAATGAAGCCTTAATTCATGCGAATATAAAGGAATAGACGATATTAATAATATTATAATTAATTTAATAAAGTTTTTATATTTTAGCATTTGTAAAAGTATATATTTTGTAAGATATATGTCAATAATAGATATTAATTATTTTTTGCAGCTATTATTCTTATATTCCTTCCAAAATTAAAATTATCAGAAATTTTATAATCTATAAAAGCGTTTTTTGGATTAAAACAAATTTTAGAAATAAAATACAAAAAATTTATTGACGATTTAAAATCAAATTTTCCAAGCCATATATTTTTCTTCAAATTATTATCGTTTATATTATATTCGTTATAGCAAATATCTAAAATCTTAAAATTGCATTCTTTCATTAAAAGCGAAATATTCTTTTCGTTAAAATGAACCGTATGCTCGGTTTCAAAAAATATTTTCATCTCGTCTTTTGAAACTATTTTATAATTTGGAGTATATGGAATTTCAATAAATAAGATATCGTTCCCCCCCCCCTATGAAGTTATGAACGCTATTTAAAATATATTTTGGATTTGTAAAATGCTCTAAAATATGCGACATTATAACGATATTATATTTATTTTTATCAATATTTTTATCTTTCAAAAAATCATCTTTCATTTTTATATCGTATTTTTTTAAAGCGTCATTTCTTGCATTTTCATTTAATTCGTATCCAAAAACATTAAAATTTTCTTTTTTAAAAATAGAAAGCAAAAGTCCGTCAGATGCGCCTATTTCCAAAACATTTAAATTGTCAGTTTTTTTAATAAATTTTTTTATATAATTAAATCTATTTAAAGCTCTTGCATATTTCATTTTAGCGTCAATAAATTTATAAATAATATTATTATTTCTTGCATAAAAATCGCTATTATATAAAAATTCTATTTCGCTTTGAGAAGGCTCGTCTATAAAATAAAGTTTGCAATTACTACATTCGTAAACATTTTTATTATTTTCCCAAATATTTTCTACAATATCGACTATATTATTTTCTTTAGCTTCCGCTTCGCATAAAGGACATAATTTTTTATTTAAATTTATATTATTCAAAAATTCGCTCCTTCGCTATTATTCTTATATTTTCTCCATAGCTCCAAATATTTTTATTATCGTCATAGTTAATAAAAACCGACTTTGGATAAATTATAGTTTTTAATGCGATTAATAAAAAATTAAAAAGATTATCAAAAGAAGGAAAACCGCCTTCAAGCAAACTTATTTTAAGTTTTTCATTATTTTTATTTACATTATAATCGTAATATTGATATTTAATTATTTTAAAGCCTCCGTTTTCTACAAAAGTTTTTAAATTATAAATATTAAAATTAACCGTATGAGTAGTCGTTAAATATTTAATAAGCGTTTCATAAGAACATTGATTTTTTAACGGAGAGTTAGGAACTTCTATATAAATAAATCCGTTTTCGTTTAACATAGATTTTATTTTTAATAAAATTTCTTTAGGCTCTTTGAAATGTTCTATAACATGCGAAAGAATTATAATATCGTATTTTTGATTATCTTCTAAAAAATTTTGTTTTAAGCATATATTATATTTATTTTTTGCATATTCTCTCGCTCTATCGTTAAGTTCGTATCCTTGAACTTCGCATTTATTATTTTTGAATATATTTAATAATAATCCGTCAAAAGCTCCGATTTCGCATACTTTTTTATTGTCGCAATTTATATTAGCTTTTATAAAATTAAATTGATTTAAGCATCTCGAATATCGCATTTTGCTTTTTGCAAACTCGAATATCTTATTTTTTATGCTATTATGATATTCGTTTTTATACAATAAATAAATTTCTTCATCGCTTGGAGATTCTATAAAATATAAAAAACATTTTTCGCATTGATAAATATTTTTATTTTCTTTCCAAATTCCTTTAATCTCGCCGATTTTATTATATTTATCGCTTTCGCAAACTTTACAAATCATAATTTTATTTTAATTATTCAAAAGAGAGTTCAACTCCGCATTTAGGACATTTTGTCATATCTTCCGTTATTGTAGAACCGCAATTTGGACATTCATAAACTTCAATCTCTTCAACAACTTCTTCTGTAGTTTCGTAGCCTTCTTCGTCAGATTCCACTACCGTAACAACTTCTTTAAGTATATTTATTATATTATCAACCGTATCTTTATCTAAATTTGTTTTTTCCATAATTTCTTCTGCAGATAAACTATAAAGCTCTTCTATAGAATTGATATTATTATTAATTAAAGTTTCTATAATCTCTTTATCTACTCCAGAAAGAGAATAAAGATTACTTACGACTTCTTTATTTTCTTCTTGAGCGGCTGTATCTTCAGTTTCTTCGGAATTATCGGAGAATATTTGACTTAAAGGAACTAAATCTTTTAATAATTCAGGATTCGATTTAATATCTGTTTCGGTTTTTAAATCAAAAGTATAACCCGTAAGTTGAGATGCAAGTTTAACATTATAACCGCTTTTGCCAAGCGCTAAAGTTAATTGTTCGTCAGGAATTATAATCATTGCCTCTTTATTTTCAGGCTCTGTGATTATTATTCTTATAGGTTTCGCAGGAGATATCGCTTCGGCTATATATTCTCTTATATCTTTAGACCATTTTACGACATCGATTTTTTCGCCTTCTATTTCTTTTATAATCGATTGAATTCTAATTCCTTTCTGCCCGATGCAAGCGCCAACAGGGTCAACTTCTGGTTTATTTGAGATTACGGACATTTTTATTTTTAATCCTGGCTGCCTTACAATATTTTTTATTTCTATAGTTCCGTCCGCCACTTCTGGTATTTCAAGTTCAAAAAGTTTTTTAATAAAAGCGCCTTTGCTTCTCGTTAAATAAATCGTAGGATGTCCGCCTCTATCGTTTTCAACTTTATAAATATAGGCTCTTATTCTATCGCCAACCGAATAATGCTCTCTTGGAGATTGGTCTTTTCTTAATAAAATTCCTTCCGTTTTGCCTAAATTAACATAAATATTTCCTCTCGTTTCTCTTTGAAAATATCCGTTTACAAGCTGATTTTCTCGTCTTTTGAATTCGTTATAAATAATATTTTTTTCAAGCTCTGCAATTTTTTGAAAGAATGTAGTTTTTGCAACCGTGCTTTCTATTCTGCCAAACTCTTCCACATGGTCGACTAATAATAAAACTTCGTCTCCCAAATTAATATCTTCGTCAAGTTTTTTAGCTTCTTCTAAAGAAATTTCTTTTTTATCGTCTTCTACATTTTCAACGACTATTACCGCTCTATAAACAGTCGGATTATTTTTTTCGTCAAAGTTAATATGGAAGTTAGTATCGTTTCCGTATTTCTTTTTTAAGGCTAAAATCATAGTAGATTCTATAACCTCTTTAAGAAGGTCAACGCTAATATCTTTTTCCTCTGAAAGTAATTGTAAATAAGTTCCTACATTTTCAAACATTTTTTATCTCCATTTTTAATTTTTTAGCAGTTTAATCTTGCTTTTATAATATATTTAATTTTTATTGTTTTTTTAATTTCATTTTCTAATTCTAAAATAATATAATCTTCTTTCGCTTCTTTTAATATTCCGCTTTCCGTTATAATTTTATCTTCGTTTTTATATTTTATTTTTACGGGCATATTTTCAAAAAGTTCAAATCTATTTTCGATTTTCCATCTAAAGCCCGCGCTTGAAACGGTAATCGTATAATCGCCTTCGTCATATCCTTCGGCTTTTATTATTTGCTGAATTATTTTAGTAGCCTCTATACAATGACTATGCGAAATATTTTCTTTTTTCTTAAAAATCACGGCGTATATTTTTTTATTATCTTTTATAGCTCCGACTTTAAGATTAAGCAAATATATTTTATTTTTCTCCAATATATTTTTGCTTTTTTCAAATAATATTGTCTCGTCTATTATATTAATCGTTTCGTTTTTTCTAATATTATTTTTATTGCCAGCTTTTCTTCTGTTTGCTTTATCTCCTCTTCCGTATTCTTTTTGTTTTTGAATAATTCTTTTATTATTTTTCATATCATATAAAACCTTAATACTATAAAACGGAATTTAACAATAAAAAAAGAGTGTCGGTTTTTCCCGTTTTGAAGAAACAAAAACCAACGCTCTTAATTTAATTGAAATTAATTTAAAAGGTATTCTAATTATATATAACCTAATATTTTTGTCAATAGTTAAATTAATCTTAAATTATATTTATAAACTATTTTTATATAAATTTAACATGATAATACTTTAAAATTATATATTGACAATATTTTTAATAGTATATAAAATCAATTCTTAAATAAAAACGACATATATGTCATTTTATTTTTTTATAAAATATTGGTTATAGTTAAATATAATAAAAGAGATTTGAAATGCCAAAAGTAAGCAAAGAATATTTTGATAATAAAAGAAAAATAATACTTGACGCCGCTTTAAAAGTATTTTCTAAAAAACCGTCTTATACGGTTAGTATGAAAGATATAATAAAAGAATCGAAATTAAGTCATGGAGGAGTTTATAAATATTATTCTAATATAGACGATATTATAATTTCTTTGATTAACAGAAATAAAATTTTAGTAAACCCGAAAGATATTATAAAAAATAATTATGATTATCCTGAAAAAGCTATATTTGAATTTTTAGAAGCGTATAAAAATTATTTTTTTGAAGCGACTAAAGAATACGGTAAAATATTTTTTGAATTATATCCTATACTTATTAACGATAAAAAGAGGCTGAAAATATATGCAAGAAAAATTAGCGCAAATATTAATTTTGCATATTGGATTGAAACTTTATTTATTTACTTTGATAAAAAAATAAACGAAAGATATTTTAATCCTATAACCACTTCGCAAAATATATATATGCAAATAGTTAGTATGTTAAAAGGAATTGAGATGGAATTAATTTTAACAAAATATTACAATAAAAATAGAGATTATAAAATTGATTTGGAAACAAAATTAGACGATTTGGTAGAAACAATTTATAAAACGATATTATTTTTAATGGGAAGCAAAATAAAAAATAAAGAGATAAAAAAGAAATAGAAAATAACAATCAAGGAGAATTAATGGCAGAGTTAAAAAAATTAATAAAATTAGAATCGATAAAAATTGCAGTTTGTTTGTCAATATTTTTGAGTATGCATCTATACGCTCAATCAAATTCAAACGGAGCGACAAATACGGTAAGTTATTCGTCCTATATGGAAGCTATAAGAGATTTGATACCCGAAATGAAAATAAACGCCGTAGCCGAAACAAATGCTGAGATGAATCTTTTAAGCGCAAAAAGTTCTGGCGATGTAAATTTAACGGCGCAACTTGGAGCGATTGGAACTTATGGAAGCGGAACTTTATCATCGTCTTTAGGCGGAAAATCGGCGGAAGCTACGGGAATAAGAGCTGGAATCGGAGTAGGCAGTTTAATTCCATATAGCGGAACTAAATGGTCGGTTAATTTGACGCATAATTCATATTTAGACGGAAAATTATATTATCATAACGGAGATAGTATAAAAGCTCAACATTATTATCCTTCGCTTACTATAGAAGTTTCTCAACCTTTATTAAGAAATTTTTTCGGAGCGTTAGATAAATACCCAATAAAAAATGCGGAATATTCTCTAACGATTGCAAAACTTCAAAGAATATTAGACGATTCTTCAGTATTGGCGTCTTATCAAAAAATTTATTATCAATGGATAATGTATGAAAAATTATTATCGTATTATAGAAGCATGTATATAACGGCGAGAGCTTTTGAAAATCAAATGAGAGCGAGATATCAAAGCGGGCTTATAGATAATGACTCTTATCAAAATGCAAGAACTCAAACTATGATTTATAGCGATTCTTTCGCTCAAAATAAAGTTTATTTAGATAGTCTTTTAACAACGATAGCTTTTTTTATTCCCGATATAACGAATTATAGTCCCGACCACGCGGTTTGGGACGCTTATATTGATTTGGGAAATAATATGGAAATGGAAGAAGTGACTTTTGCAGACAGCATAAACGGAGAGATAGCATATCAATCAAAATTAAGAGCGGAATATACTTTAGAGGCTATGAAAAGCGGAAATTTGCCCGATTTGTCTATAGTCGGAAGCGTAAACTTAAACGGCATTACTCCAAATACTTCGGGTTATTTTAAGTCTTTTGGAAGTATGACTAATGTCGATTTTTTCGCGGGATTGCAATTTTCTTATCCGATTGGCGACCGAGCTAATAAAGCGCAATATAAAATGGCTGAAAATTCTTTATATGGCGTAATAGCTCAATACGAAAAACTTGAAAAAGATTATAATACTCAATTGCAAACTTATATATCGAGATTCAACGCTTATAAAAATTTAATATCAAGCAAGAGAGCGCAGATAAGAGCGTTAAATTCGAGAATTGCAACTCAAATGCAAAAATTGGAACAAGGCAGAGCGGAGGTTGACGATTTGCTCACTTCGAGACTCGAACTTGCAACTTCGCAGACGCAACTATTAAATTTGCAATACGAATTTATAACTACAATATTCGATTATAGAAGTTTGCTTGCAATGGAATATATAGATTAAAAAATAATTAGAGAAGATAGATTTTTAAGGAGAAAATTAATAAATGGAAAAAATTATAGTATTTTTTGCGAAAAAAACGATGCTTGTTAATATAATAGTAATGGCGGTTTTATTTGTAGGAGCTTATTCTTATTTTAATTTACAAAAAGAATCTTTTCCTTCAACAGATTTGGATAGAATGCTTATAGCGGTGACTTATCCTGGAGCTACGCCTTTAGATGTCGAACAGAATGCAGTTATTCCTATAGAAGAACAATTACAAGGAATAGCGGGAATAGACGAATATCAAACCACAATAATTGAAAATATAGCTATAATAATGGTAAAACTTGACGAGAGTCTTCCAAACAGGCAACCCGTTAAAGATAAAATATTTAGACAAATGCAAAATGTTCCCGATTTGTCTTCCGATGTTGACCAAGTTACAACCTACGATTTGAATCCAGCTAATATGTCAATTTATACTTTAGGAGTGCATTTCAAAGAAGGAATGGAAGGAGATGAAAGAGAATTATTTGATGTAAGTAAGAGATTAGAAAATGAACTTGTTAGATTAGACGGAGTTTCAGAGATAAGAATATCGGGAAGAACGGACCCAGAAATTCATATATATGCCGACCCTATAAAACTTCAACAAAATTATATTTCTTTAAGCGATATAGTTAATTCTTTAAGCATAAGAAATGTGAGAGCTACGGGAGGAGATATAGAAAATAAAGGAAAAGAGCAAACAATAGTAACTTACGGAGAATTTACTAATCCAAAAGAAGCGGAAAATGTTATTATAAGGTCAACTTTCAACGGACAGAGAGTTAGAGTTAAAGATATAGCTTCGGTTAGTATGGGATTTAAAGAAAAAAATGTTCTTATGAGAGTAAATAAAGCTTCGGGTTATTCTTTGGATGTTGTAAAAAATGAAAATGCAGATATTATAAAAACTATTGAAGAAGTAAATAAATATTTGAAAGAAAACGCCGATTTAGTTCCTGATAATATACAAATAACCGTTATGGGAGATAATTCGAGAACTATTAATTCTTTATTAAGTATCGTAACTTCAAACTTGGTTCAAGGATTTATAATCATATTTATAACCCTTATAATATTTTTAGATTTCAAAAGCGCAATATTTACAAGTTTAGGAATGGTTATAACAATGTTCTCTTGTTTAATATACATGAGAGCTACGGGAATAACATTTAATACAATGTCTTTAGCCGCAGTTATTACGGTTTTAGGTATGATTGTCGATAACTCTATCGTAGTTTCTGAAAATATATTTAACTTTAAACAAATGGGTTATAAAGGACTTGAAGCGACTCGGCTTGCAGTAAGCGATGTTATTATGCCTATGCTTGTATCGACTTTAACTACCGTTGCGGCGTTTTTTCCTTTGCTTACAATAAGCGGTATTATGGGAAAAATATTAAATATATTTCCTAAAATCGTTATATTTACTTTATTAATTAGTTTAATTCAGGCTACTCTTTTACTTCCAAATCAATTGCAAGATAAAGAAGACAAATACAGAAACTATAAACCGAAGAAAAAGAAAAGTAAATTTAAAAATCCTTTAGATTTTGATAAGGATAAATTATTTGATAAAATGAAAATTCCTTACGGATTTATGTTAGAAAAATTAATTCATTTAAGATATTTAGTTATATCCGCTTTTATAGTTTTACTTATAGGCTCAATATTTTTAGCTCAAAATAGTTTTAAAAATTTCGTGCTTATATACGATACAAGCGCGGACACTATAGTAATAAATATAGAAACTCCTATTGGAAGTACAAAAGATATTACAACCGAGCAAATATCAAAAATAGAAGATGTAATTTCTTCCGTAATAAAACCCGAAGAATTAATAGCTTTATACACTCTTGTAGGACAGCAGGTTGACCAGGATATTATTTCTGAAGAAAAAGGAAGTCTTGCGGGAATAATGGTTTATTTAGTGCCTGCCGCAGAAAGAAAAAGAACGGCTGATGATTTAGTTTCTCTTATAAACGAAGCGATTGACAAAACCGATATAAGAGATAATGTTCCCGTGTTTACTATAAATACAAAAGGCAATGTCAACCCTGGCGATGCGGTAAATATTAAAATAGTTGGAAATAATACGGAGCTTGCTAAAAAAGCAAAAACTGAAATAAGAGATTATTTGTCTACAATTAATGGCGTTATAAATATTGACGATGACGATAAAATCGGAAAGGACGAGTTAAGAATATTATTCGATTACGATAAAATAGCTCAACTTGGAGTAAATGTTTCTACGGTTGCAAGCCAAGTGAGAGCGGCTTATACGGGAACGGTTGCGACTTATATTCAAGAGCTTGAAAATAAATTAGATTTTAGAGTTATGTTTGATAAACAATATACTTACGACACAGAATATTTGAATAAACTTTTAATACCAAATCAACAAAACAGACTTATATATCTTGAAAATCTCGCCACCATTCAAATTACAAACGGACTTTCAACTTTGAAACATTATAACGGAGAGCGAACGATAACGATAACGGCGGATATAGAATACGGACAAAATACTTCTCAACAGGTTATGAATGCCGTAAGCGAAAGATTTAAAAATTTCAGCAGAGAATATAGAGGATTAAAATTAGATTTTGGAGGCGAGGCAAAAGAAACGGTAAAAGCATTAAAACAATTATTATTTAGTTTCGCTATGGCTTTTATATTTGTTTATATAATATTATTATTACAATTAAATAGATTTATTCAACCTATAATGATTATGATAATTATTCCTTTCGGACTTATTGGAGTTTTGCTTGGCTTTGCGCTTCATCGTATGCCTTTATCGTTTATGGGAATAGTCGGAATAGTCGGGCTTGCGGGAGTAGTCGTTAATAACGGAATAATACTTGTCGATGTTATAAATAATATTATAGACAGAGGAGTAGAAGGCGGAAAAAAAGGAATTAAAAAGGCTATAGTTGACGGTTCTAAACAGAGGCTTCGTCCCGTATTTTTAACTACGATTACTACGGTTGTCGGACTTCTTCCTACGGTTTATGGAATTGGCGGAAGAGCGGATTTGATTATACCTATAGTTATGGCTTTAGCTTATGGACTTTTATTTTCTTCTTTGCTTACTCTCATATTTTTACCTTGTATGTTTATGATAATGTTTGATTTAAGATTAATAAAAATTCCAGAGACGCAAATACCTAAAGAAGAGATAACGAATACTAATATTTAGTTTTATAAAATAGATTGCTATGAAATGAAAAAATTATAAATTCTATAATGAGGGATTATAATACTTGATGCTTTTTTATGGATTGTTAAGGCGATTGGTTTGCTTATGGCATAAAGAATGAAGAGGGTAAATGCCGAAAGTTAATCTTTGTATTAAATAAAGTCAAAATTTACTCTTACTTTTTTGCTCGTTTTACTTAATAAAAAATGAAATTAATACATAAAAAAACGGTTTATACAATTAAGTATAAACCGCAAATCAAGTGTTTTAGAATTTATATGAAAAATTTTGAAAAAGATTTTTAAGCTTTCAGACCAAATCTAAATCCTAATTGAAGTCCAATATCAAAAGCGTCTGCTCCAATTTTTACTTCTTTATTTGGAATTGCAGCTCCATCTCCTCCATCCAACTGAAACGAAAACTCAAACCAACTTGCCGCAAATGCCGATGTTCCAAGCGCCATCGTCATTGCAATTGTTAGAAGAAATTTTTTAATGTTTTTCATTTTGTTATCTCCTTTTATGAAAAATTTTTTATTTATAACAAAGTCGGGTTTCTTCTCTCCCGATAAGTTATCAAAGTTGATATATCCGAATGAAACGGATAAAATTTTAATAATTTTTTCAATTGATTTATTTTTGAAAAGTTTAAACTGCTTGTTCTGTTCTGTTTAACATACTTACAGTGTTTTTAAATCTCAATGTACTAATCATAAGGGCATATCTTCAGTTCAATTAGCGGAACAAGTTGGAGTTACTCAAAAGACGGCTTGGTTTATGGCCCAAAGAATAAGATAAGCATATGATAGAGTGGAAAATATATTTGGTGGTATTGTAGAAGTAGATGAAACTTATATAGGTGGTAAGGATAAAAATAAACATGTTAAAAAGAAAAGTAAAATTAGAGGCGGTTCGAATAAAGAAGCTGTGTTGGGAATAATAGAGAGAAGAAGTAATTTGAAACTTGAACATATTGAGAGACTAATCATTATACTGTTAGTAAAGCTTTAATCGGAAGATTTGATAAGGGTAGGTAAGTTAACTATGGGGCATGCTAAATCAAGATTAAAATTAAATTTAAAACCTTATTCCAAAACATAGGCAATAGCCAGAGTTTTAATGAAGTTGTAGAAAATATATTAAAAGCGAATGTTAAAGATTTGGGTTATAAGAAAGTTGAAAAGAAGAAGTAAATAAAAACAACTTTTATTTATATTGTAGTTTCCTTTATATTGCTTAATTGGATTTGTAATTGTCTTTTTAGCGACAAATAATAACCATTTGTTTTGTCTATTTCTAAATATTTATTGAGATAATATAAAGCCATTTTATAGTATTGTAAAGCTTTATAATCATTCTTATATGATAGTGAATCATTACCAAGTCTAGTATTTAATTCAGCCAAATTAAAATATATTTTGGGCGGAAAATCTTTTTCTTTTATTGCTTTATCAAAATTCTTTTGCGCCTCGTCGTAATTACCTATTAACATATAGGCTGCGCCTAAATTATTAAACGCATGCCCGTTATTAGCGTTTTTATTTTTTATATATTGCTCTAATAAATTAATACCTTTTATATAATCTTCTTTTTTTAAATATTCCAATGATTGTTTGAATAGATTTTCACTCATCCCTATTTTCCTCCTCAAAATGATTTTCTAGTTCTATTTTTTCTGGACTTATTTTTCCAATTTTTTCTTTACTTTCTCTTATTAAATCTTCTAATTCTTTTTTCTTTTCATTGAAGTTATATAGATTAAAGGCAGTAACTGTAATAAATAAAACCGATAGTAAAGCTAACCATAGGGAAGCAAAATGGTTAGAATCATTTTGATAATGCGCTATTCTTTCCTCTAAAAATAGAATTCTATTATTAATAAAATTATGATTAGATATTATATTATTCGTATCCAATAGGTTTATGTTATAAAACATATTTGTTATCCCGCTTAATGAAGTTTTATAAATCCTTTTACTTTCCTCATTATACCATATAAAGCCAATAAAGTAAATTATTATAGATATAATTATAATAATATAAACTCCTATAGAGTGTTTTGCTTTCTGATTTTTATTATTCATTTTACTCCATTCTATAATAGGAATTATAATAGAATAAAATATAATGAATAACATTATAATTACTACTATATGCGTCTATATTAACATCGGAATTATACCTATTAAATTTATTAATTATATGTTATAATATTATATAAGGATTAACAAATGAATATATTTAAAAAACTTTTTAATAAAAAAGATAGAAAGAGAACACGCGGAAGATGTTGAATATATAAATCGCAAAGAGGAACTTATAGAATTTGTTAAACAAGGTGGAGTAATTGTTTGTTGTAGCGAGAAAGATTGGAGAGATAAAATAGAAAAATTAGAAAATAAAGGAATACCTTATATATTTACTACTGAAGAAGAGGCTTTAAAATATAATAATGAGAATTGAAAACTTAATCGGTAAAAAGAATTACGAAAAACGATTAGAAAAAGATTCTTTTCAATATGGATTATCTCTACCAGCACAATATTAAAAAATAAAACTATTAAATAATATAATAAATTATTTCAATTATTTTTTATTAAACAATAATAATCTTTTTCCGAAAATTAATATTGTAGTTTTTTTTTATTATTGTTATAATATTAATTGATTTTAATTTTAACTTGAGTAATTAAAATGGCTAGTGTTTTTGATGTGAGCAATTATATTTTACAATTATCTAATTCTATAGATTCTGATGAAAGAGATTTAATCTCTAATTTAAAGTTACAAAAATTATTATACTATTGTTATGGATTTTCTTTAGTTTTATTAAAGAAAAAATTATTTAATGATGATAAAATTAAAGCATGGCCATTAGGACCAGTTTGCCCTAAGGTTTATAATAAATATAAAAAATATGAATCAAATCCAATACCTATAGAAGATGTTATCAATAGTAAATTAAAATTATCAGGTAAAGAAAAAGAATTGATAAATGAAGTATATAGTATTTATGGGCAGTTTTCCGCTTGGAAATTAAAAGATATGACACATCAAGAATCTCCGTGGAAAAATACAAAAAGGAATTATGCTATTTCAGACGAAGAAATGAAAAATTTTTTTATAACTAGATTGCAATGAGTAAAAATAGAATAAAACAAGTTCAAATAACTAAAAGTCAACGTATAAATCCTAAAGTAGATAGTTATGATAATTTAGAAAATAACGCAAATAAAAATCCAAGTTTTTGTTTTAAACATATAAGTAAAAAACATGGCCTAAAGAATTGCGAAAAAAAATGAACTAATTTCTTTCTTTGATACTCTTTGTAAGTTAAGTAATCTAACATGGAATGAAATTATAAATAATAACAGGCATAAATTAGGATTAGAGACTATAAAAATAAAATCTTTGAAAATACCTATAAATAAAGATTTAGTCAATGATGACCATTTAATAGCTATAAGATTTCATAATAAAAAGCCTATGTTAGGATTTCGCCAAGGATGTATATATCATATAATGTTTTTAGATTGTAAAATGAATTTATATGACCATAGTTAATTATATACTATAATATTATATAAGGATTTATAAATGAATATATTAAAAAAGCTTTTTAACAAGAATAATTATAAAAAGAAATTAACTCTTCCCATATTATATTATAGATATATGAATGCAATAGATAAATATAATGACTTAACCTTATATTTATGTGAACACAAATATATACTGGAAGATATGAAAAATAAAAATGGTTATGTATGTAGGGCATCAGTAAAGAAAATAAAGGAATTCGCAAAACATGGCGGGGTTATTCTATTTGTAGACAATGTCGATTTATATAAAAAAGAAAAATATTTAGAAAAACATAATATCAAATACGTTATTACAGATAATATAAAAGATTTACAATATAATATAAAGGAATTAAATTATGGCATTTGAAATTGAAAAATATATTGGCGAAAAGAATTTTCTAATCGCAACTTAAACCATCAACTTTTATAAACTACTTTATCAAACCCTCACTGCAAGCAAAAACTACTTACAATGAGGAGTTTAACAAAATTTATTTAATATAATTAGGGATTGACTTATATTTTACAATTATTATCCCACTTTCTTTTTTTAAGTAAAATTTTATTAAAATGTATTATCTTCCTTACTATCCATCGCTCTCAATCCATTTTCCATTTGTTATAACAAATTTAAAGTTATATGGATTACAAAAAGTAGTTGGCTCAAATATAAGTTTCGTTATAAGATTAGTCTCGTTCTCAATAGTATTTTCAAGCCTATAAGAGTCCACATGACTTTTCCAATTTTTTGTTATTTTTAGAAAATAAAATATTCGTTCTTTTTTATATAAAGAGTATGCAAAAATTATGTTCTTTTTTGATAATACGCAAAAGGTTGGAAGACATAACAATATGACCTTTGTTTTGCATCCTTGTGGAAAGTGATTTTTTTAAAATAAACGCTTGACAAATTTTTTAATCTATGTTATATTTTAATTAAATTAATTATATTTATAGTTAAATAAATAATGGATTATAAAAAAATGAATAAAAATA
>ERZ791737.241-NODE-241-length-62115-cov-14.413245_pt1 | contig 62115 bp, 59 predicted proteins | sample MGYA00510042_ERZ791737 | MGnify/ENA primary metagenome ERZ791737 (study PRJEB30046, sample SAMN00791965) | human gut metagenome | study: EMG produced TPA metagenomics assembly of the A metagenome-wide association study of gut microbiota in type 2... | reverse complement strand
ACCAGAGCGCTCAGCAGCTGGTTTGCAGAACCGAACAGGGGCCAGATGTTGGCGTAGCCGATCTTGGTCAGGATGAAGCCGAAAGCCAGAGTCAGGAAGGTGGAGAAGTACACGTTGCACAGCAGCTTGCGCCAGCCCTCAGCATGCTCCATGTCGTCCACGCTGAACAGCTCCTGGAAGCTCATGCGGCCGATACGGGCCACAGCATCCAGACTGGTCAGGGCCAGTGCGGAAACGCACATGGTCATAAACACAGAGGCAAAGTGCTGGTCCAGGCCGAAGCCCACGAAGAAGCTGGCAACGCCGCGGCTGAAGACCTGGAACGGAGTGCCGTCTGCGGGGGTGCCGTCTGCAGCAGCAGAAGCACCGGCCACGCACAGGGCGATGACAGCCAGCAGGCTTTCCAGCACCATGGCACCATAGCCGACCTTCAGCATATCCTTCTCATTGGTAACGGTCTTGGAGGAGGTGCCGGAAGACACCAGACTGTGGAAACCGGAAACAGCGCCGCAGGCAACGGTAACGAACAGGATGGGGAACATGGTGCCCAGCTTGGCGTTGGTAAAGCCGGTGAACACCGGCAGGTTCATGACGGGATGGTTGACGATCAGGCCCAGAACAGCACCCACGATCATGGCCACGAACATAAAGGTGGTCATGTGGTCACGGGGCTGCTTCAGCAGCCACATGGGCAGGACAGCGGCAAAGAAGATGTACACAAAGGTGATGTAGCTCCATGCAGCCTTGCCCAGAATGATGGGGAAGTTTGCACCCACCACAAAGGACAGCACGATGAATACGATGCTGATCACATTCTCTTTCCAGCCGGTGAAGTGCAGGTTCTTCTGCAGCAGGCCAAAGATCACGGCGAACACCATGAACATGATGGAGACCATGCCGGCAGCACCGTTGGTCTGGGCAGCCTCCACCAGAGCACCGTCAGCACCGTAGGCATTGAAGGTGCCGGCCACCATGTCGGCAAAGGCGGCGATCACGATGCCGCAGAACAGCCAGCAGAACAGCAGGAACAGCTTGCGGCCGGTCTTGCCGATGTACTTTTCGATCAGCATGCCCATGCTCTTGCCGTCGTTCTTAACGGAAGCATACAGAGCGCCGAAGTCGGTGACAGCACCGAAGAAGATGCCGCCCAGCAGCACCCACAGCAGCACCGGCAGCCAGCCGAAAGCAGCGGCCTGGATCGCACCGGTAACAGGGCCTGCACCGGCAATGGAGCTGAACTGGTGTGCAAACACGGTCCAGCCGTCGGTGGGAACGTAGTCCCGGCCGTCCTCATGGACAACTGCCGGGGTCTTGGCAGAGGGGTCGATGCCCCACTTGTTTGCCAGCCAGCGGCCGTAAAGCATATAAGCGCCAAACAGACACACGGCTGCGATCAATACGATGACCAACGTATTCATTGTTCTTACCTCTTTCCTTTTTGGCATCCGGCAAATGTCAGCGGCATGGGTGCGGCAGGGTGTAAAAAAGGCCCCGTCCTCCTGCGTTCGTTCCATTTGGGACGAACCATCGAAGACGAAGGCCTTCACATACATTGCACATCGTGTATGGAATACTCCGCGATACCACTTCGTTTGCTGCACAGGGCAGCCACTCCCAGCGTACATACATACGCAGCCCCGTAACGTGGGCAAAACGGCCATGCATTACTGGAAGGCGGGGTCAGCGCCTTTGTTCACACAGGCTGCTCGCAGGGGAGAACGCTTTGCTCCTGACTGCTGCCCTTGCATCAGATGGGCGGCTCTCTGGGAGAGGGTGCTGCAAAGAATCATGTCCTGTTCATCGCATTTGCCGAATGATTGTCCGTATTTTAGTGCGGAATTCACAAATTGTCAATATCCTTGGAACAAGTTCGGAGGATACACTAATTCGGGAAAGCGTTCTGCAATAATTTTTAGATGATTTTTGTTCATGCGTGAAACGAAAAAAACTATACACACAAACGGATGAAAAGAGTTCACGCCAAGGACTTGACTTTCACACTTTGATGTGCTAAAGTGATGATGCAGGAAAGAACCGGAACATTTCCGAAACATTTAAAAGAGGGAACGCTCCCAAAACCGGACAGGCCGCTGCGGCGGCAAGGAGAACATTCATGGCAGATAAAAATTCCAGAAGAAACCAGACCACCGATGCACTGTTCGATGCCATCCTCAGTCTGGAAACGCGGGAGGAGTGCTACAACTTCTTTGAAGACCTGTGCACTGTAAAGGAGATCTCGGATATGGCGCAGCGGCTGGAAGCGGCAAAGATGCTGCTGGACGGCAGGACCTACGATCAGATCGTGAAGGCAGTGGAGATCAGCACGGCCACCATCAGCCGCATCAACCGCTGCATCCAGTACGGCTCCGGCGGCTACCGCGAGACTATCGAAAAGGTGCGCGGCACCCAGAACCCTAAAAAGCAGGAGTAACACCGGCGTACCCGGCAGACATAGAATGGGGCGTACACCGCCCCTGACCGGATGAACGAAAGGAAGGTTTTATCATGTCTGCTGAGAACTGTATCGATACCACCCGCTGCCCCTGCCCCTGCCTGCCCAAGGTGACGCTGGAGCAGGCGGTCATTGACCTTGTGGAGAGCATCGCTCTGCAGGAAAATGCCCTGAGCCACATCCTGTGTGCCGAAAGCCGGAAGATGGACGCCGCCATGAAACTGGACGGTCTGGACCTGTGCAAGCTGCTGGAAGTAAACGATTCGGCCACCAACATGGTGCACGCCGTGGCAAATCTGGAGCTGGTGCTCAAGGATAAGCTGGAGTTCGTCTCCAACAACCTGTACTATCCGCCTGCGGATGCCGCAGCGAAGTAAGAAGATGCTGAAAGGCCTGTCCGGATGCCGGGCGGGCCTTTTCTCTGCTTGAATGCATAATTTTTGTAAAAACCATTTGTTGGAATTGCTGATAACGGGATTCTGTGCTATACTATACAATGTATCACCATGAAAGTGAGGAAATTTACAAATTGCTGAACTACGATGCGATCCTGTTTGATGTGGACGGGACCCTGATCGATTCCGCTCCCGGGATCATAAATACATTAAAAGAAGTCTTTGCCAGGATGGGCGTGGACACCACAAATGTGAACCTGCGCCGCTACCTTGGCCCGCCGCTGCGCAAGAGCTTTGGTGAGCACTTTACCGACCCGGCCCTCATTGAAAAGGCCACCGACCTGTACCGCGACAGCTACGCCGTCAAGGGCAGCCACGAGTGCGCCGCCTACCCCGGTGCAGCAGAGATGCTGCAGCGCCTGAAGGATGCGGGCCTTGTGCTGTGCACCGCTACCTCCAAGCCCACGCAGGTCGTCACGCCCATTCTGGAAGAAAAGGGCCTTGCAGGCTATTTTGATTTTATCGGCGGCGCGTCCATGGACGAGAGCCGCGACACCAAGACCGATGTGGTGCGCCATGTGCTGGCCCAGCCCATGATGCAGGGCAGGCGGGTGCTGATGGTGGGCGACCGCAACGACGACATGCGCGGCGCTGCGGACTGCGGGCTGGATGCCGCCGGTGCGCTGTACGGCTACGGCAGCAGGGAAGAGCTGGAACCCTTCCACCCGGTGCTGCTGGCCGAAAGCTGCGCCAGCCTTGCAGACCAGATCCTGAACGGACAGGCATGACCGGAAGGCCCTGTGCCGGAAACGAAATGAATGGTGAGAACTATGAGAAATACACGACCGGAAAAGCAATCGCTTACTCCTATGCAGAAGCAGGCTGTGCTGGTGTGCAGTGTGTGCGCGCTGGCAGCCATTCTGACCATTGCCATTACCATGACGCTGCTCAAGCGCGGCAAGAACCCTGCGGCCCCGGTGGAACAGCCCTCCAGCGAGGTGCTGGTGCCGGGCGAAGAGGATATCTCGGATCACTACCAGATCAGCGAGACCTCTGCCGCCCTGCTGCCGGAGACCGCCGACGCGGGCGAGAGCTACCAGAAGGAAACGCTGTTCCTCGGCGATTCCAACACGGTGCGCCTGTACGCCAACGGTCTGATCAGCCTGCAGCAGTTCTGCGCCAAGGAGGGCATTGGCACCCATGCCGCCCTGAACGAGGGCATCGTTACCTTTAAAAAGGACAGCAGCACCTATACCATCGCGCAGGCCGTGGCCAAAATGAAGCCCCGCCGCGTGGTCATCATGCTGGGCACCAACGATACCGGCATGAGCGTGGACGAGTTCATCAGCAGCTACACCGCGCTGGTGCAGGCCATTCAGGAAAGCTACCCCTACACCGACATCATCGTGAACACGGTGCCGCCGGTGCCCGCAAACCACGCAAACTATCCCCACATGGACCAGACCAAGATCGATGACTTCAACATGGCCCTGCTGTCCATGTGTGAGCAGATGGGCCTGAAGTTCCTCAACAGTGCCGAAGCGCTGAAGGATGCCAACGGCTATGGCCGCGAGGATTACTACCAGACCGGCGATATCCACCTGAAGCCCGTGGGCCTGAAGGCCATGCTGAGCTATCTGCGCACCCACGCTTACCAGACCGACGACCGTCGGCCCGACACCGCCAACATCCCCACCCGCGCCGAGTATACCCCGAACCCCAGCTCTGCGGTGACAGCACCCAGCAGCTCGGAGGCTGCAGGCTCTTCCGAAGAGCAGGGTGTGCTGTATCAGGCCAGCTACCGGGTGGACAAGACCGGCGGCACCCTTTCCAGCGGCAGCGACAGCGGCAAGACATCCCTCTCCTATGAAGTGACCAGCGCCGCCCAGTCCATCAGCGTGACGGCTGTGCCGCAGGACGGCTATGTGTTCGTCAAGTGGAGCGACGGCGTGACCCAGAAGACCCGCACCGATACGAACTTCAAGCAGAACGTGGACGTGACCGCCGTGTTTGCAGCGGCTTCCGTGCATATCAGCAGCACCGGCAAGGCCGTGCTGGGCGATTCCTACACCTTTACCGCAAAGCTGAGCGGCAAGCACCTCACTGCCGACAGCATCCGCTGGTACGCCAACGGTGTGGAAGTGCCGCAGGCGGCGGGCAAGACCACCGTCAAGGTGGAGATCGACCCCTCCATGCTCAATGCGACCTTTAAGGTGTACGCAGTGGCAAGCTACAACGGCTGCACCGTTACCAGCAACACCCTGAATGTGACGGTCAGCGGCGTAAGCTCCGGCAGCTCTTCGTCCAGCTCCGGCAGCTCTGGCAGCACGTCGGGCAGCGGTTCTTCCGGCAGCACCAGTTCTTCCGGCAGCACCAGTTCTTCCGGTGCATCGTCCGGCACCACCTCCGGGGCATCCTCCGGGGCTACATCCACCTCCGGCAGCTCGTCTCACAGCTCTTCCAGCAGTGAGAGCACGGCTTCCCCGGCAGGCTCGGCTTCTGCTTCCAACGGAACAGCCAGCTCTTCCCACAGCACCAGCTCGTCCCACGCGGACTCTGGTGAGAGCAGCTCGGCTTCCCATAGCAGCTCTGGCAGCGAGAGCAGCTCTGCAAGCTCTGGCAGCTCCCATGCGGCTTCGGAATCCAATGCCAGCAAGGAAGCCGCCAACGAGCAGTCCGCATCCACGGACTCCGCGTCCTGAGGCTGTCACCCCGGCCTGCTGTGCCGCATAGGCTGGCAGGAAGGGAGGCGTTTGCATGTACTACGAGGAACCCCGCATCCCGGCGCTGCCCGGGGAAGAGAACGTGACCGACGGCAGCGTGGACGATTACGGCACTGACTGGGAGAACGTGGACAACGGCGCGCTGGAAGAGGAAATGGCAAAGTGTGCTGCCACCCCCTGTGATGTCAAAACCACCTGCCCGGACAACGACCCGGAGCAGACAGACGTACCACCGTACGAAATTGTAACAGAATGATGTGAAGCCAGCTCTGTTTACGGCAGGGCTGGCTTCTGCCTGTTGTTGAGCGCATGGCAGCTGAGGCCATGGCAGAAGGAAAAGAGGGAAGGTTTATGGCAAAATATTATTGCGTGCTGTTCGATGCAGACAACACCCTGCTGAACTTTGACGCAGCCGAAAGCAAGGCACTGGCCGAAACGCTGGTGAACTACGGCATTGAGCCGGATGCAGAAACGGTGCAGACCTACCGCACCATCAACTCGGAGCTGTGGCGGCAGCTGGAAAAAGGCCAGCTCAAGCGGGAAAAGCTCATGGCGGAGCGGTTCACCCGCTTCCTCAAGGCCATTGATGCCGCCGGTGACGGAGCCGAGATGAACCGCTTCTATCTGGAACAGCTCTCCACCCACCCGGACCTGATGGGGCCGGAAGTGCTGGATGTGCTGCGGGAGCTTTCCGAGGTGGCAACGCTGGCCGTTGTGACCAACGGCTTCCAGAAGGTGCAGACCCGCCGTCTGGCCGAGAGCGGTGTGCTGAACTTTATGGAGGACGTGTTCGTTTCCGAGAAGATGGACAGCGAAAAGCCGAACCGCAGAATTTTTGATGCGGCCCTGCGCGCCCTTGGCGTGGAGAACCGCGAGCATGTGCTGATGGTGGGCGACGGCCTGAGCAGCGACATTCAGGGCGGCGTGAATGCGGGCCTTGACACCTGCTGGTATAACCCCAGCCACGCCGAGAACCCCGGCAAGGTGGTGCCCACCTACGAGATCGCAGACCTGAAAGAGCTGTACCCGCTGGTGATGGAGCAGGAAGAGCTGGCCAATGTGGGCCTGAAGAACCGCCGCCACCAGTGCTGAGCCAATAAGCGGATGGAGAACGGGATCATAAAACTATGCTGATACATTTGGAAAAACTAGGCAAGAGCTTTGGCGAGAAGATCGTGCTGCACGATGTGACCGCCAGTGTCGAGCGGGAGGACCGCATCGGCATCGTGGGCCAGAACGGCGCGGGCAAGACCACCCTGCTCAAGATTTTGACCGGCGAGTACCAGGACTACGAAGGCGAGTTCAGCGTGACCCACGGCGTGACGCTGGGCTATCTGGAACAGAACGCAAAGCTGGATGCCACGCTGGATCTCTACGGCGAGATGCGCTCCACCTTTGCCCCTGTGCTGGATGCCATGGCCCAGATGCAGGTGCTGGAACGCAAAATGGCCGCGCAGCCGGACGACACGGAGCTGCTGGCCCGGCACGACCAGCTGCAGAACATCGTGGATGCCGCCGACGGCTACAACATGGATGTGAACATCAAAAAGGTGCTGTCCGGCATGGGCTTTGCGCAGGATACATGGCAGAAGAACATTGCGGTGCTCTCCGGCGGCGAGCTGACGAGGCTGCGGCTGGCAAAGCTGCTGCTGGAAAAGCCGGACGTGCTCATTCTGGACGAGCCCACCAACCACCTGGACTTTGCCACCATGGAATGGCTGGAAAACTACCTCAAAAGCTATTCCGGCGCGGTGCTGGTGGTCAGCCACGACCGCTACTTCCTCGATAACGTGTGTACGAAGATCTGGGAGGTCTCCTTCCAGACCATGACCACCTACAAGGGCAACTTCTCGGCCTACCTGCCCCAGAAGGAAGCCGCCGACGCCCTGCGCCAGAAGCAGCACGATGCAGATGTGGCACTGGCCGAAAAGCTGCAGGACTACGTGGACCGCAACCTTGTGCGCGCTTCCACCACCAAAATGGCCCAGAGCCGCCGCAGGCAGCTGGAAAAGCTGGAGATCACCGAAGCGCCCAAGGACGAGACCAACCAGCTCAAGTTCCGGTTTGAATATGACGTAGAACCGTGGAACGAACTGGTGCTGCTCAAGAACCTGACCATCAAAATAGGGGAGCGCACCCTGCTGGAACCCTTTACCTATACGGTGTGCCGCGGCCAGCGGCTGGTGATCGCAGGCCCCAACGGCGCGGGCAAGTCCACCCTGATGCAGGTGCTGGACGGCAAGCGCCGCCCCTCCGGCGGCATGGTGCGGCTGGGCACCGGCGCACGGCCCAGCATCTTTGCCCAGCAGCAGAACCGTCTGGGGCAGGGCCGGGTCATCGATGTGATCTGGAACAAGTACCCCCGCATGACCGAGCTGGAGGTGCGCAGCCATCTGGCAAAGCTGGGCTTCCGGGGCGAGACGGTGTTCAAGCCCTGCGAGGCGCTTTCCGGCGGCGAGCTGGCCCGCCTGCGCTTTGCGGAGATCGTGCTGGAACGGCCCAACCTGCTGTTTCTGGACGAGCCCACCAACCATCTGGACATCTACACCCGCGAAAACCTGACCGAGGCCCTCATGGCCTACACCGGCACGCTGCTGCTGGTCACCCATGACCGCCACCTGATGAACAGTCTGGCCTGCCCCATCCTCTACCTTGAGGACGGCAAGGCCACCCTCTACCCCAGCTACGATGCCCTGATGGGCCGCAGCGCCCCGGCACCTGCCGTGCAGAAGGCCGCCGAACCCGCCAAGACCGGCTACGGCAGGGAGCAGCGCCGCCGCCGCGCAGAGCTGCGCGCCAAGATCAAGGCCTGCGAGGACGAGATGGAAGCCTGCGGTGCACGCGAAGTGGAGCTGGACAACGAGATCAACTCCCCGGAAGTGTACAACGACCCCGACCTGCTGCGCCAGAAGAGCGACGAGCTGAGCGACCTGCGCTTCCATCAGGAAGAGCTGTTTGCCGCGTGGGAAGCTGCCATGGAAGAGCAGGAAAGCTACGAGCAGAGCCAGCAGACCGAAGAGTAAAGGAGGGTGCAGCATGCCCCAAAACAGACGCAGTTACGAAAAAACGCGCCGCATCGCCCTTTCCGGCCTGCTGTTTGCGCTGGCCATGGCGCTTTCGTTCATTGAGGGCACGCTCACCATCCCGGGCCTTTTGCCGGGCATGAAGCTGGGCCTTGCCAACATCGTGGTGATGTACGCGCTGTTTTTCATGGGGCCGAGGCAGGCGCTGGTGCTGGACGTGCTCAAGGCACTGTTCGTGTTTCTGGTGTCCGGCTTCACGGCGGGCCTTCTCTCGCTGTGCGGCGGCCTGCTGTCACTTTTGGTGATGTGGGTGCTGTACTATCTGCTGCCGGTGCGGCCCACGTGGTTCATCCTGTCCGTATGCGGCGCACTGGCCCACAACATCGGCCAGCTGCTGGGCGCGGGCGTGATCATCTCGTCCTCGCTCTCGTTCTACTATGCGCCGGTCATGCTGGTGCTGGGCCTTGTGATGGGCGCACTGACCTCCATCACCCTCAAGGCCCTGCTGCCGGCTCTTGGCAAAATGGGCTTCTCCACGCAGGAAAAGCGGGGGGAATAACCAACCGTCCATGCATCACAGTTGCATTTTGGCCGGAAATCAGTATAATAAGGAAACAACCTGCTATTTTAAAGATACAATCTCTTGCATACAGCGCTGCCGCCGTGGGAAAGTGCGCGGCAGCCGGGAGGTGTTTGCACTATGAGTGAAAAAGTTACCATCAAGGTGGAGCGCAAAACGCTGCATCTGCCCACCATCGCCCTGCGCGGGCTGGTGGTGTTTCCCAACAATCTCGTCCACTTTGAGGTGGGTCGCGAAAAGAGCATTGCCGCCGTGGAGTGGGCAATGGCAAATAATTCCAACGTGTTTCTGGTGGCACAGAAGTCCATGGACACCACCGAGCCGCAGCAGGCAGACCTGTTCAGCTACGGCGTGGTGGCCGAGGTCAAGCAGGTGCTGCGCGTCTCCGGGGACCTTGTAAAGGTCCTGGTGGAGGGCAAGTACCGCGCAAAGCTCAGTGTGCTGGATGCCAGCGGCGATTTTCTGCTTTCGGCGGTGCGCCCGGCCCCGGTGCGCGCAGGCAAGGCCGACGATGCCGTGGAGACCGAAGCGCTGCTGCGCGCCCTCAAGGCCGGGTTTGACGAGTACCTTGGCATGAACCCGCGCCTTGGCAAGGACGTGGTGTTTGCCATCGTTTCCAGCGACGACCCCGCCTTCCTCAGCGAGTACATGCCCGCAAATCTGCTGTTCCGCTACGAGGACAAGCAGGCTGTGATGGACGAGGGCACCCTGAACGGACGGCTGAAAAAGCTCATCGAGATGCTGCGCCGTGAGTGTCAGGTGATGAAAATTGAAAAGGAGATCGCGGAAAAGGTCAACGAGTCCATGGACAAGAACCAGCGCGATTACTACCTGCACGAACAGCTGCACATCATCAGCGACGAGCTGGGCGAGGGCGACGACACCCACGCCGAGGCCGACGAGTACCGCCGCAGGATCACCGGGCTGCACCTTGCCGAGGACAGCGAGAAGAAGCTGCTCAAGGAAGTGGACCGCCTTGCCAAGATGCAGGGCTCCAATCAGGAGGCAACGGTCATCCGCACCTATCTGGACACCTGCCTTGACCTGCCGTGGAACACCTTTACGGTGGACGACCTTGATATCAGCCGCGCACAGCAGATTCTGGACCGCGACCACTACGGCCTGAAAAAGGTGAAGGATCGCATTCTGGAAACGCTGGCCGTGCGCAAGCTGGCACCGGACGTGAAGGCACAGATCATCTGCCTTGTAGGCCCTCCGGGCGTGGGCAAGACCAGTATTGCACGCTCCATCGCCGAAAGTCTGGGCCGCAAGTATGTGCGCATCAGCCTTGGCGGCGTGCGGGATGAAGCCGAGATCCGCGGCCACCGCCGCACCTACATCGGCGCGATGCCCGGCAAGATCATCACTGCCATGATCTCTGCCAAGAGCGCGAACCCCCTCATGCTGCTGGACGAGATCGACAAGCTGGCAGGCGACTTCCGGGGCGACCCGGCCGCAGCCCTGCTGGAAGCGCTGGACCCGGAGCAGAACAGCACCTTCAACGATCATTTCATCGATATCCCGTTCGATTTGAGCCATGTGCTCTTTATCACCACCGCCAACGATCTGGGCAGCATCCCCGGCCCGCTGCGTGACCGCATGGACGTGATCGAGCTGCCCAGCTACACCCGCGTGGAAAAATACAACATTGCCCGCAAGCACCTGCTGCCCAAGCAGCTCAAGGCCTGCGGCCTGACCGGCAAGGTCACGCTGAGCCAGAGCGCGCTGTACGGCATCATTGACGGCTACACCCGCGAGGCCGGTGTGCGCAATCTGGAACGCACCATCACCAGCGTGCTGCGCAAGTGCGCCCGCAAGATCGCCGCAGGCGAGACGGAAAGCGTCTCCGTTACCGGCACCATGCTGGAACAGCTGCTTGGCCCCCGCTTTGTCAAGCCCGACTTCCTCAACCGCACCAACGCGGTGGGCATCGCCAACGGTCTGGCATGGACCAGCGTGGGCGGCGAGACCCTGCCCATCGAGGTGCAGGTGATGGACAACGGCAGCGGCAAGATCACCGTCACCGGTTCGCTGGGCGACGTGATGAAGGAGAGCGCTCAGCTGGCCGTTACGTGGGTGCGCGTGCACGCCGCCGAGTACGGCATCGACCCGGAAAAGCTCAAGAAGTGCGACCTGCACATCCACGCCCCGGAGGGCGCAGTGCCCAAGGACGGCCCTTCTGCCGGTGTCACCCTGACCACGGCGCTGGTGTCCTGCCTGTCCGGCATCCCGGTGCGCGGTGATGTGGCCATGACCGGCGAGATCACCCTGCACGGCAACGTGCTGCCCATTGGCGGCCTGCGGGAAAAGAGCATGGCGGCCTACCGCGAGGGTATGAAAACGGTGCTCATCCCCAAGGACAACGAACCCGACCTGTATGAGGTGGACGACGAGGTGAAGAAGAACCTCACCTTCCTGCCCATGCAGAGCCTGACACAGGTGCTGAACGCGGCCCTGCTCAAGCCCCAGAACGCAAAGAAGGCCAAGGCTCCCAGCCGCACCCATGCAAAGAAAAAGGCGGCAGACGCCGCCATTGTGCCGCCCACCGCAGAAAAGCCCCAGCCCGGCGCGGTGTGCTGAGAATAGGGCAGGGCGGCACCGGATACTCCGGCAAGATGCGCGAAGCCATGTCTAAAGTGCAGGCTGCGACTAAAATCGACAGAAAAGCCCGACGGGAAGTGCGAGGGCTTGCCTTCGCTGGTGGTCTGGCGAGCGCAGGCGGGACGGAGTGTCCGGTGACAATCCCCTTATCAAAGAAAGGAAAGCTCCATGAATTACAACAAAGCTGATTTCATTGCCAGCTACGGCATTTCCAGCCAGCTGCCCGAGAGCGACCGCCCGGAGCTGAGCTTTTCGGGGCGGTCCAACGTGGGCAAATCCAGCCTCATCAATAAGCTGTGCAGCCGCAAAAACCTTGCCCGCGTGTCCAGTACGCCGGGCAAAACGGCTACCATCAATTTCTATTCGGTGGACGACTGCTATTTTGTGGACCTGCCCGGCTACGGCTACGCCAAGGTGAGCAACGCCGACCGTGAGCGCTGGGACGACCTCATCAACAGCTACTTTGAAGCACCCCGCCACCACACCCTGCTGGTGCAGCTGCTGGACTGCCGCCACGCCCCCAGCGCCGACGATGAGCAGATGCTGCGCTACCTGCACTATCACCAGATCCCCTACGTGGTGGCCCTGACCAAGGCCGACAAGCTCAAAAAGAGCCAGCTGGCCAAGACGCTGGAAGACTTTGAGAACTTCTGCCGTCCCTATGGCTGCCAGAAGGTGGTGCTGACCAGCGGCGAGAACGGCTACGGCATCCCGGAGCTGCAGGCGGTGCTCAATGCCGCTGTGGCCGGGGAACAGGATGCGGAGTAAACCATGGCCTACAACGAATTTGCCTATTTCTACGATGAATTCAACGGCGAGGCCGATTATGACGCACTGTATGCCCACATCCATGCAAAGCTCAAGGAGCACGGCATCCACGACGGCATCCTTGCCGACCTTGGCTGCGGCACCGGTGAGCTGACGTTGATGCTCACGCAGGCGGGCTATGATATGATCGGCATTGACCAGTCCGAGGAGATGCTCTGCGTTGTGCGCGATAAGGCCGAACAGCTGGGCCTTTCCGGCAGGCTGCTGCTGCTCCGGCAGGACCTGCTCAAGCTGGATCTGTACGGCACCATCCGGGGCGCGGTGTCCACCTTTGACACCTTCAACCATATCCCGGACCTCGACACCGCAATTGCCAACGCGGGCTTTTTCATGGAGAAGGGCGGGGTGTTCCTGTTCGATATGAACACGCCCTACAAACACCGGAACGTGCTGGGCGACAACGCGTTCACCTTTGAGGAAGAGGATGCCGCCTGTGTGTGGCGCAACCACTACGATGCCGCCAACCGCCGCGTGGAGATCACCGTGGACATCGACTACCACGAGACCGGCGAGCACTTCCACGAGCAGTTCTGCGAGTACACCTATGACCTTGACACCATCCGCACCGCGCTGGAAAAGCACGGCTTTGCGCTGGAAAGCGTCTGCGACGGCGAGACCTTCGGCCCGCTGACCGAGGACAGCCAGCGCTATTTCTTCTGCGCAGTCAAGCAGTATACACAATTGGAGGGATAACTTTATGGCAAATCTGATCCGCGGCCTGTCGGAGAACGGCGGGGTCGTGTTCTGCGGCGTGGATTCCACCCAGATCGTCCGCAAGGCCGAAAAGCTGCACACCACCAGCGCCACCTGCAGCGCGGCACTGGGCCGTCTGCTCACCGGCGCGGCCCTGATGGGCTCCATGCTCAAGGACGACCGTGACCAGATCACCCTGCGTGTGTCCGGCGGCGGCCCGGCGGGCGTGGTCATTGCCTGCACCGACGGCACCGGCAACGTGAAGGGCTGCATCGATCACCCCTTGGTGGAGCTGCCCGCAAAGCCGAACGGCCACCTGGATGTGGGCGGCGCTGTGGGCAAAGACGGTGTGCTCACCGTCATCCGGGATAACCGCCTGCAGAAGGAGCCTACCGTGGGGCAGGTGCCGCTGGTCTCCGGCGAGATCGCCGAGGACCTGACCGCCTACTACGCCTACAGCGAGCAGGTGCCCACCGTCATGGCGCTGGGCGTGCTGGTGGACAAAGACCTGTCCATCCTGTGCGCAGGCGGCTTTATGGTGCAGCTGCTGCCCGGTGCCACCGATGCGGAGATCGATCAGCTGGAAAAGAACATCGCGGCCATGCCGTCCGTCACCACCCTGCTGCACGAGGGCAAGACCCCCGAGGACATGATGCAGCTGGCGCTGGCGGGCTTTGACCCCAACGTGCTGGACGAGCGCGATGTGCACTACCAGTGCGACTGCAGCGCCGAGCGCACCAAGGAGATGCTGTTCAGCCTTGGCCGCAAGGAGCTGGTGAGGATGCGCGACGAGGACCCCGCCTGCGAGGTGGTGTGCCACTTCTGCCACAGCAAGTACCAGTACGACCTCAACGACCTGCTTGCCGAGTACGACGCGCAGGCGGCGGAAAACAAATAAGACGCAAAATGTAAAAGGGCTTTCCCGGAAATGGGAAGGCCCTTTTGTGCATCACCCGCAGATGTCCGCTGCCACGGTGTAGGTGACGGTATAGTCCAGTACATTGCCGTTCACGGTGCAGTCCTCTTTGCGGGCAATGTGCTCCGCGTCCGGCCATGCGGCGTACAGCGCCTGCAGGCTTTGCAGCCGGGCCAGTGCGGCGGCCTGCGCTTCGGTGCGGTGCAGCGTTTCCGGCTGCTGCACAGAGCGGCAGGTCTCCTCCACAGAGCAGGGCAGGGCAAGGCCCAGCAGCGGCACCTCCGGCTGAAAGTGCCGGAGGATCACCGCCGCATGTTCCGGCGCAGGCGCGGCGGGCAGGGAGAAGGTGTGCCCGAACGCTGTCACCCGGTATGCGCGGGTGCACGCGCCGGTGTACTGCTGCACCGTCTCTTCCAAGGGCACGGTGCGGGTGTCGCTCCACTCAAACTGCGCAACCACCGTTCCGGCGGCGGGCGCAAAGATCAGGGTGCCGTCCCGCTCGGCGCGGGCTGTGCCAATGAGGCCCTGCCCGGCTTCCACCTGCTGGCCCGGCTGCACCAGCATGGTGCCGCTGGTAAGGTTCGTGCGCAGAACAGTTCCGCTGCATCTGGCCCGGATGCCATGCAGCGTTCCGGCGGCAATGTCCGGCTTGGGTCTGGCCGCGGCGGCTTCCACAACCAGCCGCCCTTTGGCAAAATTCAGGCTGGCCCAGGAGAACTCGCCGCTGTGCAAAAGGGCGTACTCCCCGGCGGTGAGCTTTGCCTCGGTCACAGCCGCACCGGGCTGCAGGCCCGCTTCCCGCAGGACGGCGCAGGCCCGCGCAGCCTGTCCGGTGGTGAGGGCAGAGGTGTCCGCGTACCAGACGAACTGCTGTGCAAAGAGCAGCAGCGGCACAAACACCGCCAGCCCCGCCCAAAGCCCGGCCCGGCGCAGCAAGGGGCGCAGGCAGAAATACAGCCCCAGCTTCCGGCGGATGCGCAGCCGCACCCGGTGCTTGCGGGCCAGCGCGGCAAGGCGCGGGTACTGCCACGCGGCGCACCGCCCGCCAAACCCTCCCGGCAGGGCCGTTACCCCGTAGGGATGCAGCCCGGCCCGGGCGGCAGCGGTAAGCAGGGCTTCGGTGCTGCCATTGCATGCGGTGAACTCCACCGCGGCCCAAAGGCTTACCGGTTCCATGGGCACCTCCTAGTCATCCGCAAAGTCCGTGCGCACGAACCGCCCCCGCAAGGTCAGGCGGCTGGCGGTAAGGGTGACGATCTTCAGCCCGTCGCCGTAGATGGTCAACCGGCCATGGGGCATCTGCAGGCACAGCCGGTCGGGGCTGTAGGCCAGAATGCGGCAAAAGTGTTCCACCTCCATGCGGCCTCCGCTCAGGTAGACGGCAGGGGCGCGGTAAAAGCCCTGCGGCGGCTGACGGAACAGCAGGGCCAGCCAGCTTTGCGGCCTAAGCCGCTTTTTGCGCTTGGCACACATCCCATTCCCTCCCATCCCGCAGTTCTGCCCGCGGCGCGCTGCTACATATATATGGATGCGGAGGGCTGAGTTATGAATCGAAGCTGGAATTTCCGGCGGGGCGTGCTGCTGGTGCTGGCAGGGTACACGGCGTTTCTGGTGTTTGCCGCGCCGCAGCGCTGTGCCGATGCCCTGCAGGCGGGGCTGCGGCTGTGCGGCGGGCCGCTGCTGGTATCGCTGTTTCCGTTCCTCATCGTATCGGCGCTGGCGGCAGGCTGCGGGGCCGGGCAGTGGCTGGGCTTTGTGTTCCGGCCTGCGGCGCGGCTCATGGGCATCCGGGCAAAGGGTGCGGGCGGCGTGCTGCTCATTGGGGCCTTGGGGGGCTTTGCACCGGCGGCGGTGGCTGCGTCCGAAGCCGTGCGCACCGGTCAGCTCACTTCCCGGCAGGCCTCGGCGCTGCTGCCCGCCTGTGTGTGCAGCGGGCCGTCCTTTGTCATCCTCACGGTAGGGCAGCAGATGCTGGGCAGCCGCGCGGTGGGGGTGCGGCTGTTTGCGGCCCAGCTGCTGGCGGGATACCTCACGGCGGCGCTGCTGTGCCGGATGCAGGGCGGGGCCGGGCAGGCTCCACCCGCGCAGGGGGAAACCATTCCGCTGCCCGCACTGGACGCGGTGATCGCGCAGGCGGCAGTGACCTACCTGAAGCTCTGCGGCTTTGTGCTGTACTTCCGGCTGCTGGCGGCAGGGTGCGGGGCATTGCTGCCACAGCCGTGGGCGGCGCTGCCCGCCATGCTGCTGGAAGTGTGTTCCGGCTGCGATCAGGCCGCCCGCACCGGGCTGTGGGCCAGCACGCTGTGCTGTGCGGCGCTCAGTGTGCAGGGGGTGTCGGTGCTTTTGCAGGTGCGCACCATCTGCCCGGCCGAGATCTCGCTGCGGCCTTTGCTGGCAGCGCGGGCGGTGCATCTGCCGCTTTCGGTGGCGCTGTTCTGGCTGGGCAGCACCGTGCCGGTGCAGGCCGTGCAGACCTTTACCACCCTGACCGAACGGGTGGTGGTGCTGCGCCGTGTCCCGCTGGACTGCGCCCTGCTGGCCTTTGCCGTGTGCTGCATCACGGTGGAGGTGTTATCTGATACAGTGACAGATTATTGACGCTGATGCGATGAAAAATGCAGTGTATCAAGCTGATACAGTGCCCCTTGATTGATACAGTGCGTCAGTGTATCAGGGCAGGCCAGTGTATCAACCTGATACACTGGCAAAAAGAAACATAAGTAAGTTATATATTTCTCACTGTATCATGTATTTCTCCACGGTAGGCCAGCCGGGTAAACCACCCTCGCGCGCCGTCCTTTTGGCACAGCTGATATTTTGCAATGTCGCCATCCCGTACAAGCTCAGCATACGAGCGTTTGTAAGTGGCTTCACTGCACTTGATCTCCTGAAGTACAGCACTTTTGAGTTGAGGATTTGCCATCGACCCAAGGCGGCTCTCGGACAGAACGTTCAGGATGGCGCTGCGGGTGTCCTGCCGGGTCTCCGCCGTGCGCACCCGCCGCTCCTCAATGAAGTCGGCATCCTTCTTGTCGGTGTAGCCGTCAAACACGGCCCGCGCGGTCTTTACGCCCTCCACCTCCACATCGTCGATGTGCAGCAGCACCGTCTGCTGGGAGCGGGCGTAGCTGCTTTTCTCGTGGCTGAGATAAATTTTGCCGTCGTTCTTGGCGCGGCCCATCATCAGCACGCTGCGGGCCATGTCCCAGATATCCGAGCTGTCGGCCAGACGTGCGCGGCCGGAAACGCCCTGCTTTTTGTTGGAGTGCATCACGATGAGCACCGCGCAGCCCTGCTTTGCGGCAATGGCGCGCAGCGGCAGCAGGGCACCGCGCATCTGGTTGCGGCTTGCCATCTCCACATCGGAGGGCAGAAAGCTCTGCAGCGGGTCCACGATGAGCAGCAGCGGCCCGGCCTTGGCGGCAAAATCCGCCAGTGCCTGATCCTTGAGGGTAAGGGGCTGGCCGGTCTTGCCAAAGTAGTCGTCGGCGGTCAGCACCAGCACCCGGTTCATGTCGGCCCCGGCCGCCAGCAGACGGGCCTTGAGCACCTTGCCGGGGTCGTCCTCGCCCGCAAGCAGCAGCACCTTGCCGGTCTGCTGCGGCGGCAGCGGAAAAAAGCCGGAGGTCTTGCCCGCCGTCACATAGGCAATGAGCTGTGCCTGCCAGATGCCCTTGCCGGTGCCGCCGTCGGCACCCAGCAGCGACACTTCGCCCAGCGGCAGCAGCTGCGGCACCAGCCACGCCACGCTCTGCATGGGCACATCGGCCAGCAGGCCGGGCTGCGCCGCGCTGCCCTCCAGCGCAAGCTTGCGCTGCTTTGCGTCCGCGTTCACGGCGGCCATAAAGGCTGCGGGGTCGGCCTGCCACGCCTGCTTGCAGGTGTTGAGCCATTGATCGATCTTGTAATTGACGGCGGGCAGCTGCATGTTGCAGGCTGCGCCGCGCACATCGTCCAGCAGGTCTTCCCGTGCATCCGGGTCGGTCTGGTGGAACATTACCGCAAAGGTCAGGCGGCTGAACAGCTGCTGCTCGGTCCTGCAGGCATCCAGCATGTTCAGAAAGTCTGTGCGGTCCTGAATGGATACTCCCAAAATACATTTCTCCTTTCGCTGTGGTTTATAACTGGAAGCAAAACCAAATGTTGTTACTATCAGTATAACTCTGAAAAAACAACGTGTCAACAAATAGTTTTGGCGCAAAAAGCCACAGCTTCCGGGGTGAAAATGCACAGGAAAATGGGGAAAGAAAAAGAGAAGGCGGGCACCTTCTCTTGACAAAACGGCAAAAAATAACTATACTACAAATAGAAAAGGTGCTGTCCGCAATGGTCAGCTCCTTCCGGTTAGATCAATAAGAATGACCGCTTACCGTTTGGAGACAGGGGCGGTCATTTCTTATTGTTATGGATCTCTTTGAAGATTGCCCATGCGATCTGAAATGTAATCCCAACTGTGCCGCCAACAATGACGAACAGCTGCAGAACATCGTTCAACACCATGATGCATCCCCCCTTCCGCGTTTGCGAACGGGGGAACAAACAATAAGCTTTTACGTCCCCCGGACGCTTGCCGGAGGGAAGCATGACCACCTGCGCTTGCAGACAGCACCTAATCACCGCCTTTTCGGGCGGCATTTTTAGTTTAACATACTTTTTGACGAAATACAATAAGAAGACACAGAAACGACGCTTTGTAAAATTTTATGGTGCATGGTTGCTTTTTGAAAAAAGCAGAGTATAATAAAAGTGAGAAAGTAAGAAAATCGCACAAAGGAGAATGAAGGATGCTGACGGAATTGAGGACAAAATCCCAGATCACCATTCCAAAGGATATTGTAATGAAGATGGGCCTGCGTGAGGGCGACAAGCTGGAGATCGTGGAGAAGGATGGCGTGATCGAGCTGATGCCGGTAGCCGTTTACCCCAAAAAGTATCTGGACGAGCTGCGCAGTGAGATCAACGAAGCAAAGGCCAAAATTGCGGCAGGGGAGCAGCCGGTGTTCGACACTGTGGACGCACTGTTTGAAGCGCTGGACGGTGCGGACGAATGAATTACAAGATCACCTACACCAAACGGTTCATAAAAAAGGCCGCTGCACGGTTCACATGCAGCGGCCTTTCCGTATTCAGCGGCGGTTTACTGGATGCCGGTCACAGGGTAGTCCTGATCCTCAACGGCCTTCTTCAGCACGTCGTCGGCGACCTCGGCGTTCAGGGTGACGATGGCGGTGCCGGCCTCGTGGCTCACCACGGCCTCGTCCACCTCGGGCAGGGCTTCCAGAGCCTTCTTCACGCGGGCTTCGCAGTGGCCGCACATCATGCCTTCCACTTTCAGGGTCTTTTTCATAGCAGTGTCCTCCTTGGTACTCTCTTTATTTGCAACCGCTGCGGGCTGTGCGGAGACAGCGGGCAGGGAAGCAGCATTTTTTGCCGCACGATCGTGCTTTGTGCTGTGCACGTCGAACAGGTTCAGGCGCAGGGCGTTGCTTACCACGCAGAAGCTGGAAAGGCTCATGGCAGCAGCACCGAACATGGGGTTCAGCGTCAGGCCGAAGGGGATGAACACGCCTGCGGCCAGCGGGATGCCGATGATGTTGTAGATGAACGCCCAGAACAGGTTTTCGTGGATGTTGCGCAGGGCAGCACGGCTCAGGCGGATGGCGGCGGGCACGTCCGACAGCTTGGAGTTCATCAGCACCACGTCCGCCGCGTCGATGGCAACGTCGGTGCCTGCGCCGATGGCGATGCCGGTGTCGGCACGGGTCAGGGCCGGGGCATCGTTGATGCCGTCGCCCACCATGGCCACCTTGCCGGATGCCTGCAGCTGGCGGATGACCGCTTCCTTGCCGTCGGGCAGCACGCCTGCGATCACCTCGTCCACACCGGCCTGCCTGCCAATGGCAGCAGCGGTGCGCTGGTTGTCACCGGTGAGCATCACCACGCGGATGCCCATGGCCTGCAGCTCCCGGATGGCCTGCGGGCTGTCCTCCTTGATGGTATCGGCCACCGCGATGATGCCCAGCAGACGGCCTGCTCCGCCGAAGAACAGGGGCGTTTTGCCCTGTGCGGAGAGGGCTGCGGCCTTCTCCTGCAGCTGTGCGGGCACGGTGACTTTGGTGCCAATAAAGGACGCATTGCCGCCAAAGATCTCCACGCCGTCCAGCTTTGCGGCCAGACCGTTGCCCGGCAGTGCGGCAAAGCCGGACACCTCGGGGGCGGTGAGCTTCTGCGCGTCGGTGCAGGCCAGCACGGCCTTTGCCAGCGGGTGCTCGCTCTTGCGCTCCAGTGCGGCGGCAAGGGTGAGCAGCTCCGTCTCGGAAACGCCCTCGGCGGGCAGAATGTCGGTCACTTTTGGTTCACCGCTGGTGATGGTGCCGGTCTTGTCCAGCGCCACGATCTGGGTGCGGCCTGCAGCTTCCAGCGAAGCGGCGGTCTTGAACAGGATGCCGTTCTTCGCACCCAGACCGTTGCCCACCATGATGGCCACCGGCGTTGCCAGACCCAGCGCACAGGGGCAGCTGATGACCAGCACGGAGATGCCGCGGGCCAGCGCATAGCCCAGCTCCCGGCCCAGCAGCAGCCACACGATGGTGGTGACCACCGCGATGGTAATGACCGCAGGCACGAAGAAACCGGACACCGTATCGGCGATTTTTGCAATGGGAGCCTTGGTGGCGGCGGCATCGCTGACCATCCGGATGATCTGGGCAAGGGTGGTGTCCTCGCCCACGCGGGTGGCCCGGCACTGCAGGAAGCCGGACTGGTTGGTGGTGGCAGCGCTCACCTTATCGCCCGCAGCCTTGTCCACGGGGATGCTCTCGCCGGTCAGGGCGCTCTCGTTCACGGCGCTGGTGCCTTCCAGCACGATGCCGTCCACGGGGATGTTCTCGCCCGGGCGCACCACAAAAATATCCCCCTTCTGCACCTGCTCGATGGGCACGGTCACTTCGGCACCGTCCCGCAGCAGGGTGGCGGTCTTGGGGGCAAGCTTCATCAGGCTCTTGAGCGCGTCGGTGGTCTTGCCCTTGGAGCGGGCCTCCAGCATCTTGCCCACCGTGATGAGGGTCAGGATCATGGCGGCGGACTCAAAGTAGAACTCCATCATATAATGCATGACCAGCTCGCTGTTGCCGTCCACCTGCGCGCGGGTCATGGCGAACAGGGCGTAGGTGCTCCACACAAAGCTTGCCATGGAACCCATGGCCACCAGCGTGTCCATGTTGGGCGAGCCGTGGAGGAGCCCCTTGAAGCCGTTGATGAAGAACTTCTGGTTGATGACCATGACGATGCCCGCCAGCAGCAGCTGCACAAGGCCCATGGCGATGTGGTTGCCGTCGAACCAGCGGGGCAGGGGCCAGCCCCACATCATGTGGCCCATGGAGAAGTACATCAGCACCAGCAGAAAGCCCAGCGACGCAATGAGCCGCCGCTTGAGCTTGGGGGTCTCGTGGTCGGCCAGCGCGTCAAGGTCGGCGCTGGTGGAGCTGGCAGCCGCCGCGCCCGCACGCTTGGGGCTGGCACCGTAACCGGCATCCTGCACGGCCTTGATGATCTCGGCAGAGCTGGCGGTGCCCTCCACGCCCATGGAGTTGGTCAGCAGGCTCACCGAGCAGCTGGCAACGCCGGGCACCTTGCTCACGGCCTTCTCCACCCGGGCGGAGCAGGCTGCGCAGCTCATGCCGGTAACGTTGTATTGTTCCATAAAATATCACTCCTACGTTGAGTATGCACGGGAACGGGCTTCTTATTTCATGAGCTTGGGCAGCAGATTCACCAGCTCGTCCAGCTTTGCCTCGCTGCCCGCGCGCAGGTCGTCCGCCACGCAGGTGGAGATGTGCTGTGCCAGCAGCTCTTTGGAAAAGCTGTTCAGCGCCGAGTTCGCCGCCGCCACCTGCACAAGGATGTCCACGCAGTAGGCATCCTTTTCCAGCATGCCGCGGATGCCGCGCACCTGCCCCTCGATGCGGCTGAGCCGGTTCAGCAGGGCCTTGTGCTCCTCCGGGGTGCGGTCCTTGTGGCGGCAGCAGGAGGGGGTGACGCTTTCGGTGGGCACAGCGGATGCGTCAACGGCCGGAGCCGTGGCAGCTTCGGGCTGGGCGGGCGTGCCGCAACAGCAGCAGGGCTTTTTCTCGTTGTCCATACAATATCTCCTTTACCCATAGGGGGTATACATCTTACAGCATGAGTATAGCACAGCAAACCCGATAAATCAAGTAGGGAATTGAAAAATACAAACAAAAAGAGGGATGGCACTGCAAATGCTTTCCCTCTATCAAATAACTTTTACTTCTCCAGAATCCGCGGCACAAACAGGCTCAGCATCTTGCCCCACCAGTACCACTCGTGGGAGACATCGCCGCCCCAGACCTCGAGGTGGGCGGGCAGGCCCTGTGCGGCCAGCACATCGGCCAGCGCCTGCGTGTCGGCTTTGGCATCGTCCTCGTAGGCACCCTGACCGGCGCAGAGCATCAGGCTGTTCTCCTTGGCCTTGGCCAGAGCCAGCTTGTCGGCGATGCCGTTCTCGGCCAGATACTGCAGGGGAGAGCAGCGCAGCACCAGATCGTCGGCTTCACTGCCCCAGAAGCGGGCCAGATCGTAGATGCCGGAAAGGCCGATGGCACCGGCAAAGAGCTTGGGACGGCGCAGGCGGCAGTTGACGGCGTGCACAGCGCCAAGGTCGATGCCCACACACCACAGCTTGGCATCCTTTGCGGCACCGTTCAGGGCCAGCACCCGGGGAGCCAGCTCGGCGGTAAGGTAGACGAAGTACTTTTCCTCCATCTCGGCGCGGCGGCGCACCGGGATGTCGCCGTTCAGTACGGCCTCGCCGTCAATGCTGTCGGCGCAGAACAGCTGCACCTTGCCCTCGTTCAGCAGCGGGGCAATGGCATCGGGCATGCCGTTGTTCTCCCAATCGTAAAAGCGGCCGCCGCGGGCAGGCAGGGCCAGCACCGGCACACCGGCGCTGCCATACACCTTAAACTCCATCTCGCGGTTCAGCACGCTGCTCCACTCTTTGTAATAGGTACCCTGGATCATAAATCAAGCACTCCTTGTTTCTATATTCACCGGCCCGGGCGCAGTCGCTGCACGTCGGTGCCGGTCGTCAGCGATCAAAAGAAAGCTTTCTCTGGAAATATCACACGAACTGGTTGCGCTGGGCATCGTACTCGTAGCCCACGGCCCGGAGCTTTGCGCAAAGGTCGGCCTTGTCGGCATCCATGTCTTCGCACAGAGCATCGAGGTTTTTGTAAAAATCACGCAGCTTCAGGTTCACCACGCTCAGCAGCATGATGGGATCGTTGGGCAGAGCCATGTGTTTTGCCTCCTTACAGCAACAAAAAAAGCCGGCCACTCGACAAAGTGACCGGCCACATACACCAAATTAGACAGCGCGGGTAACTTTGCCAGCGCGCAGGCAACGGGAGCATGCGTAGACGTACTTGGGAGAACCCTCAACGACCGCCTTGACACGACGGACATTCGGCTTCCAGGTACGGTTGGAACGACGATGAGAGTGAGAAACCTTGATACCAAAGGTAACACCCTTGCCGCAGCATTCACATTTAGCCATGGTACTTGCACCTCCTGCAGTGAAGTAAGGAATCAAAATAATCAGCTTGACTATTGTAGCAGATTACCGGGCAAAATGCAAGCCTTTTTTCAAAAAATATTGCGGTTTTTTGGAAAACCAAACTCCTTCAGTCATCGCTGCGCGATGCCAGCTGTTCCCCTTCTGGCACTTTGTGCCACCTCCCCCGGCCGGGGGAAGATGTCACGTAAGTGACAAAAGGGGGAACAGGGGGACCGCGTTAGCGGTGGAAGGAGTAATACCCCCTTGTCTAAAACCTCAAAAAATAGTATTATATATGGTATACTGAAAAAAGGCAGGAATATCGAATGACCTCTCAGGGCATCTATTATCTCATCCGCGCGCTGGTGGCGCTGGTGGCCATCCCCTTCCACGAGTGCGGCCACGCGCTGGCAGCATGGCTGCTGGGCGACGACACCGCAAAGCGGCAGGGGCGGCTTTCGCTGAACCCCTTTGCCCACTTTGACCTGCTGGGCACGCTGTGCATGGTGTTTGCGGGCGTGGGCTGGGCAAAGCCCGTCTCCACCGACCCCCGCAATTTCAAAAACCCCAAGTGGGGCATGGCCCTCACCGCGCTGGCTGGCCCTGCGGCAAACATCCTCCTTGCCTATGTGGGCATGGTGGCGTGGAAGCTCATGTACTACTGGGCACCGGTGAACGATGCCACCATCTACATTGCCATGTTCCTGCAGTACCTTGTGCTGATGAACGTGAGCCTTGCCGTGTTCAACTTGATCCCGGTGCCGCCGCTGGACGGCAGCCGCATCCTGCTGGTGCTGCTGCCCAGGCGCATCTACTTTGGCCTGATGAAGTACGAGCGCTATATCATGATCGCCCTGCTGGCGGCAGTGTGGTTCGGCGCACTGGATACCCCCCTGTACTACCTGAACAACATCGTGTGGGAGCTGCTGGGCAAGGGCACCGGCTACATTGATAAGATCGCGTATTCCATCTACTATGCCGGCCTTGGGACGGTGGTGTGAGCGTGGCAGAAGAACTGACCTTCCATCTGGAAGATTTTGACGGCCCGCTGGAATTATTGCTGGCGCTTGTGGCCAAACATAAGATGGACCTGCACAACATCCCCATTCTGGAGCTGATCGACCAGTACACCGCCACGGTGGCGCGGGCCGACCCGGACCCGGAAGCCGCCAGCGCCTTCATCGAGATGGCCGCGCGGCTGGTGGAGATGAAAAGCTACCTGCTTTTGCCCCGCAGCGAAGAGGGCGAGCGCATGAAGCAGGAGTTCACCGGCCAGCTGATCGAGTACGACCAGTGCCGCCGCATGGCTGCGCTTTTGCGCCAAAAGGCCGAAGCTGCGCCGGTTTTTGTGCGTCCGCCCATGGAGATGGAGTTCGATAACACCTACGACCTGCACCATGCACCGCAGGTGCTGGCGGATTACTGGGCCGTTCTTTCCGGCCGCACCAAGCTGCGCCGGGAGCCTACCCAGCAGCAGTTCGAGCCGCTGGTCACAGCGCCCATGGTGTCGGTGACGAGCCGGGTGGTGTACATTCTGCGGCACCTGATTGCCGGCACAGCGGCAAAAATGAGCCAGCTGTTCAGCCGCCAGCAGACCCGCAGCACCAACGTGGCCACCTTTCTGGCCTTGCTGGAGCTGGTGCGCGGCGGCCGCGTAACGCTGGACGACGCGGGCCGGCTGACCATGCAGCGGGGCCGCATCCAACGTGATAAGGAGAAGGAATGAACCAGAAACAGATCCGTGCAGCCGTGGAAGCCATGCTGTTTGCCAGCGGCGACCCCATTGGTGCCGACAAGCTGGCCCAGGCGGTGCAGCTGCCGCAGCTCAGCGTGGAAGCCGCGCTGGAAGCCCTGCGGGAGCGCTACGCCCGGGAGGACAGCGGCCTGTGCCTGCTGCACCTGAACACCCGCTGGCAGCTTGCCACCAAGACCGAGTGGGCCGACTGCATCCGCCGCCTGCTGGACAGCCGCCGCGCAGTGCCCCTTGGCCCCGCCGCCATGGAGACCCTGACCGTGATCGCCTACAACCAGCCGGTGTCCCGCGCCTTCATCGAGCAGGTGCGCGGCGTGGATTCCTCGTCCAGCGTGTCGGGCCTGCTGGAAAAGGGCCTCATTGAGGAAGCCGGACGCCTTGACCTGCCGGGCAGGCCGGTGAGCTTCCGCACCACCGACACCTTTTTGCGGGTGTTCGGCCTTTCTTCTCTGGCCGACCTGCCGCCGGTGCACGGGCAGGAAACGGAAACGAACGCATCACCGACAGAAAGTGAGGGGTAACGCATGGGAGCATTCCTCGCCGCGCTGGGCGCAGTGCTGCTGTTCATCCTCCGGGTGGTCGGCATTCTGCTGCTGGTGGTGCTGATCTTACTGGTGCTGTTGCTGCTGTGCCCCTTCTGCGCAGACCTGTGCTGGGAGCACGGCGTGCTCACCGTAAAGGCCGGTGCGCTGGGCATCACCTTCCCGGTGTTCCAGTACCCGAAGCCGGAGCCGCCGCCCGCACCGGAAAACCCGGAGCCGCCCAGGGGCTTTGGCAAGGTCAAGGCAAAGTTTGCCGCATGGCGGGCCGAGCGCAAGCGGAAAAAGGCAGAGGAGAAGGCCCGCAAAAAGGCCGCTGCCGCCAAGGCAAACAAGCCCGCCCAGCCGCGCAAAAAGGCAAAGATCACGCTGGAGATCCTCTGCACCATGCTCAAAGGTGCGGGCACTTTGACCAAAGCTGTGTTCGGTGCGCTGCGCATCACAAAAATACAGGTGCGCCTTGGTGTGCGCGGGGAGGACCCCGCCGCCGCTGCCCGCAGCTACGGCAAGCTGCAGGCGTGGCTGTACCCGGTACTGGGCGTGCTGGACCGCTTTGTCTGGCTGCAGTTCGATGAGCTGCGCATCCTGCCGGACTTTGGCAGCGGGCAGCCCACCGTGGAGGACCGGGTGTCCTGCCGGGTGAGCGCGCAGGCACTGTTCATCGTCCTTGCGGCGGTGCGGGTGCTGTACGAGTTCTGGCGCAAAAAAGTATTGGACATCTTCCTATAATGTGGTACACTATAAGCGTATCCGGATCTGCAGACAACGGGCCTTTGCCCGAATCAAACCGATAAAGGAGAGCTGTTTTATGGCTGAGCATCCCATTCAGGGCCTGATGAACGTTACCATGGAGAAGATCCACCAGATGGTGGACTCCAACACCATCATTGGCAAGCCCATCATTACCGAGGACGGCACCACCATCCTGCCGGTTTCCAAGGTGAGCTTTGGCTTTGCCTCCGGCGGCACCGACTTTGACGGCAAGAACGCCGCCAACAAGGACCTGTTTGGCGGCGGCTCCGGTGCGGGTGTGAACATCCAGCCGGTGGCCTTCCTCGTGGTAAAGGACGGCTGCGTGCGCACCATCCAGCTGTCGGACAACGCCGACACCATCAGCCGTGCCCTGACTATGCTGCCGGAGCTGGTGGACAAGGTTGCCGCCCTCATCAAGAAGGACGAAAAGAAGGTAGAGCCCGCTGCTCCTGCTGAGCAGTAAGTGGAGGGCTTGGCACCGGACACTCCGTCCCGCTGACTACCATCGCCGTAACTGTGAGCTTCCAACTCACAGTTTTGATACAGGCGCACCCGCACCCCAAAGCAGGGGAGAGGTGCGCGTTTTGAGCGCCGGGAGGCGCACAAGGAGTTTTATTATGGCAGAAGAACGTATTCAAAAGATCATGGCTGAACAGGGTCTGTGCTCCCGCCGTGCGGCAGAACAGATCATTGCCGAGGGCCGCGTGAAGGTCAACGGCCACCCCGTCAAGGTGGGCGATAAGATGGACCCCAACCGCGACGTGCTGCACGTGGACGACGAGCGCATCTATATCCGCAAGGATCAGCAGATGTACTATCTGGCCCTGTACAAGCCCCGCGGCTATGTGACCACCGCCAGCGACGAGCTGGGCCGCAAGACCGTGATGGAGCTGGTGAGCGATATCCCCGCCCGCCTGTACCCGGTGGGCCGTCTGGATAAGGACAGCGAGGGCCTGCTGCTCATGACCAACGACGGCGCGTTTGCGCAGGCCGTCACCCATCCGTCGGGCGGCATCTCCAAGCTGTACCGCGTCACCGTGCAGCCCCGCGCCGATGAGAGCCAGATCCTGAAGCTGAGCAGCGGCGTTGTGCTGGACGACGGCACCAAGACCATGCCCTGCGCCATCAACGTTGTTACCGACGAGCCGGGCCGCACCGTGATGGAAATGACCCTGAAAGAGGGCAAGAACCGCGAGATCCGCCGCATGTGCGAGACCGTGGGCCTTGAGGTGGTGCGCCTGAAGCGCAATGCCGAGGGCGTGGTAAAGCTGGGAATGCTCAAGCCCGGCACCTACCGTGAGCTGACCAAGGCAGAGATCAACGGTCTGCGTGCCGCTGCCGCCAAGGGCCGCGCCCAGACCCGCAGCGCCGCGGTGCAGTCCAAGGCTGCCGAGCGCCGCCCCCGCGGCCCGGTGGGAAAGGGCACTGCCCCCAAAAAGCGGAAGTAAGCCTTGCCGATATAAACGAAAAGAAAGCACCTGTACAGCGGGTGCTTTCTTTATTGTAAAATGTTATTTTTTATGATATCATAAAGATGCTGCCCGAAAAGGCGGTGATTAGGTGCTGTCTGCAAGCGCAGGTGGTCATGCTTTCCTCCGGCAAGCGTCCGGGGGACGTAAAAGCTTATTGTTTGTTCCCCCGTTCGCAAACGCGGAAGGGGGGATGCATCATGGTGTTGAACGATGTTCTGCAGCTGTTCGTCATTGTTGGCGGCACAGTTGGGATTACATTTCAGATCGCATGGGCAATCTTCAAAGAGATCCATAACAATAAGAAATGACCGCCCCAGTCTCCAAACGGTGAGCGGTCATTCTTCTTATTGACCAATTAGCCGGAGGGAGCTGACCATTGCGGACAGCACCTTCTCTATTTGTAGTATAGTTTCTTTTTGCTGGTTTGTCAAGAGATGGTTCTCGGCTGTTATGCAAGGCATTTTTATATAAGTGAATAACTGTCAGATCTTCACCTTTCAGGTGAGAAAAATTGCATCCCGCCGCAAATACACCAAAAACGGACGCACCTGCAACGGAAATTGCGGTACGGCCCTGCGGCAGGACGGGCTGTGCACGCGGGAAAGACAAAGAATACTTTTGACAACAAAAGTTCATCTCACTGAAGCGCCCCTGTTCTTCGACCAAATTTGTGCTATAATACAAAAGCAACGCTTCGCCCGGCCCCGCAAAGGGCAGGGCAGAGCAGAACGGAAAACAAGGAGTTTGGAATCATGGAAAGAGAAAAACTGAAGTCCCGCATGGGCTTCATTCTGCTTTCGGCGGGCTGTGCCATCGGCATTGGCAACGTGTGGAAGTTCCCTTATATTGCCGGTCAGGGCGGCGGCGGCGCATTTGTGCTGTTCTACCTGATCTTCCTCATCATTCTGGGCCTGCCCATCATGACCATGGAGTTTGCAGTGGGCCGCGCTTCCCGCAAAAGCCCGGTGCGGGCCTATCAGGCACTGGAAAAACCGGGCCAGAAGTGGCACATCCACGGCTATCTTACCCTCATTGGCTGCTATCTGCTCATGATGTTCTACACCACCGTGGCAGGCTGGATGCTGCACTATTTCTACATGACCGCCACCGGTAAGCTGGCAGGCCTGAACGCCGATCAGGTGGCTGGCAAGTTTACCGAAATGCTGGCAGACCCCGGCGTGATGACCTTCTGGATGGTGTTCGTGGTGGCACTGGGCATCTTTGTATGCGCCAAGGGCCTGCAGAACGGCCTTGAGCGCGTGACCAAGGTCATGATGATCGCCCTGCTGGTGATCATGGTGGTGCTGGCCGTCAACAGCCTGTTCATGCCCGGCGCAAAGGAAGGCCTGAGCTTCTTCCTCGTGCCCGACTTCGGGCGCATGAAAGAGGTGGGCGTGGTCAACACGCTGGTGTCCGCCATGAATCAGGCCTTCTTCACCCTGAGCCTTGGCATTGGCGCAATGTCCATCTTTGGCAGCTACATCGGCAAGGAGCACTCCCTGCTGGGCGAGTCCGCCCGCATCGTGGTGCTGGATACCTTCGTGGCCATCACCGCCGGTCTCATCATCTTCCCGGCCTGCTTCACCTACGGTGTGGACCAGACCAGCGGCCCCAGCCTGATCTTCATTACCCTGCCCAACATCTTTGCCAACATGGCCATGGGCCGGTTGTGGGGCTCCCTGTTCTTCCTGTTCATGGCCTTTGCGGCGCTTTCCACCGTGCTGGCCGTGTTCGAGAACATCATCTGCTGCGGCATGGAGCTGACCGGCTGCAGCCGCAAGAAGTCCAGTCTGGTGAACTTCGTGCTCATCACTCTGCTTTCGCTGCCCTGCGTGCTGGGCTACAACGTGTGGGCATGGGACGGCTTTGCCGTGTTCGGCGGCGCTGTGCTGGATTTGGAGGACTTCCTCGTGAGCAACCTGTTCCTGCCGCTGGGCAGCCTGGTGTACCTGCTGTTCTGCGTTACCAACTACGGCTGGGGCTGGGACAACTATAAAAAGGAAGTCAACACCGGCAAGGGCCTCAAGATGCACGACTGGATGCGCGGCTACCTGACCTGCGTGCTGCCGGTGATCGTGCTGTTCATCTTTGCTTTTGGCCTCTACGATAAATTTCTCTGATAGTTACTTTGGCCCCTCTTACTGCAAGAGGGGCCTTTTGCGGCAGAAAGGAACCTTCCATGCATATCCTGATCTGTGACGACGATGCGGCGTTCGGCGCGCGCATGGCAGAATATGTCGCCGTCTACTTTACCGCCCGCAGCGTGCAGGTGCACACCGCCGTCTGCACCAGCGCAGCCGAGGTGCTTGCAACGCCGGGGCTGGAGCTGTATCAGCTGGCATTTCTGGACGTGGACATGCCCGGTGCAAACGGCATGGTGCTGGGCCGTCAGCTCAAGCAGAAGTGCCCCGACCTGATGCTGGTGTATGTTTCGGCCTATCTGGAATTTGCGCTGGAAGGCTACACGGTGAACGCCTACCGCTACCTGCTCAAGCGGGACATTGCGCGCACCCTGCCCAAGTGTCTGGACGACCTGCTTGCCGCCCTGACCGACCAGCGCAAGACTCTGACGGTGCACCACAACCGCACCGAAACGGAAATTCCGCTGGATCAGATCTATTATCTGGAAAGCGACCTGCGCCAGATCAACGTCTACGGCGACATTGCCCGCCGGCCCATCTGCACCTACTACGGCAAGATCGCCGACCTGCCGCCCATGCTCTACGAGAACGGCTTTTTGCAGGTGAGCCGCAGCGATGTGGTGAACATGAAATATGTGCGCAGCATCCGCAGCTACCGCGCCCTGCTGAAAAACGGGGTGGAGCTGAGCGTGAGCCGCGCAGGCTATGCGGCCATCCAGAACGCATATCTGGAATGGAAGGGGCAGTATGGGGATGAGTGATGCATTTGCGGAAATGATGCTGGGGCATCTGGTCTGTCTGATTCAGTGCAACGCCTTTATTCTGGTAGAATGGGCCTATCTGGGCAGAGGAAAACTGCGCTGGCCGGTTCTGTGGGCAGAGCTGCTGTGTATGGGGGAGATGGGCCTGTCACTCGCAGCAGGAATGTCATTTTTCAATGTGCAGAGCGTCCTGCTCAATGTGCTGTACCTTTTTGTTACGGCGCAGCTGTTTGGCGGAAACTTTGCCGATAAGCTCACCGCCTGCCTGATCAACGGCACCATGTGCCTGCTGGTGGAGAACACGGTCAACTATACCTACTCCTGGTTCACAGGAGTGCGCACCGGCGAAGCATGGCAGCACCCCGGCTGCCTGATCGCGCTGTGCGCCGCGAACCTTATCGTGGGTGCAGCAGTTGCGCATTTCCTGTACAGCTGGAACCAGAAGTGTGCTTTGCAGCCGCTGCAGGCGCTGGTGATGTCCTTTTTCCCCGGGGTGGCTGTGGTGCTGAACATCGTGCTGATGGTCACAGGGACCCAGCAGCCCGCTACCCGGATGACCATGCTGCTCACCTTTGGCATGAGCGTGGCGGTGCTGGTGCATATCGCCATCGTGCAGATGTTCAACGATCAGGTGGTGCAGCGGCAGAACTCCCGCTACCGTGCTCAGCTGGAACAGCAGCGTGCCGAAGCCCTGCTGGATTCCTACACGGAACAGCGCCGCCTGACCCACGAGTTCACCAACCACATGACAGCCCTTACCGCCCTGCTGGATCAGGGAGATCTGAAAGGCGCACAGGCCTACATTGCCAGCGTGAGCAAAACGGTGGCGGCGGGCACCACCATCATGGATACCCACAACCCGCTGCTGGATTCCATTCTGAGCAAAAAGTACGAAGAAGCGGCAAAAGTTGGCGTGAACATTTACTTTGATCTGTGCGACCTCAAGCAGATGCCCTTCGACAGCATGGATATGGTCATCGTGCTCTCCAACCTTCTGGACAACGCCATCCGTGCCGCAGCGCAGGCCCTGCCGCCGGAGGTGCATGTGCGCATCCGCAAAACGCCGGAAGAATATCTGATCTCGGTGCGCAACCGCGTGCAGGAAGACCTGCTGCTGGAGGAGGGCAAGCTGCCCGGCACCACCAAAAAGGAGAGCGGCCACGGCATGGGCCTTGCCAACGTGCAGGACGTGCTGCGCAAGTACGGTGCCGAGTACACCGTGAGCTGCCGCGACCGGTGGTTCCGGTTTACCTGCACCATCCCGTGCGCAGTTCATGACATGAGCACCGACAATTTATGACATGTTTTGTGCAACAGGCGCGCAACAATGCTATACTAAAGCCAGTAAAGGTGATCTCCTGCCGGGGCAGGGCGGATTTGCGGCCAAAGAAAAATTTGGTGAAGCTTTGCCCCCCTGTGCAGTGATCCGGGCAGCGGTGCGTGTTAAGCTGCTCTGTTTTCCCTTTGCTCTTCGCTGTGCAGTCCTCATGCGCTGCGCAGCTCATCTGGCGGGGCTTTTAACGGCGAACTTTGGGGTTTGCTGCTGATAAAGTCACTCGGTACGTCGCATTTCTGTCCGGCAGGTGCTGCTTGTGGGAATGGAGCATCTGCCGCACAGGGCATTTGCGTCGGTGAGAGTTCCGTCAGATTTTTTATTGCAAAAAAAGAGCTGCTGTACGGCAAAATTGCCTGATACAGCAGCTCTTTTTCTGTGTCGTTATTCCGGCTTTACCTGCAGCTCCTGCTCGCAGTAGATGCAGCGGTACTTGCCGTTGGAGCTCAGCTCAAAGATCTGGTCGCACTCTTCCTCAATGGAGGAGATGCAGCGGGGGTTGCGGCATTTTACAATGTTCACAAGGCGCTTGGGGGGCATCGGCTTTTCCTTGCGCACGGCCTTGCCGTTTTCAATGATGGTCACGCTGATGTCCGGGTCAAGGTAGGCCAGCACATCCAGGTTCAGCCAGGAAGCATCGCCCTCCACCTTGATGATGTCCTTGCGGCCGCTGGCGGTCTTGTTGCTGCGTGCATTCTGGATCAGCGCCACGCTGGCGGTGCGGTTGCCCGCAATGCCCAGCAGGTCCATCAGGCCAATGGCAGTGCCTGCCTTGATGTGGTCGATCACGATGCCGTTCTGAATTTCATCGATGTTCAGCATATCAGTTTTCCTCCTTAGGTGCCTTGGGGTCGCGCAGGCCCAGCAGGGTCATGATCAGTGCCATACGCACATACACGCCGTTCTGCACCTGCTCAAAGTAGGCGGCACGGGGATCGTCGTCCACGTCCAGTGCGATCTCGTTGACGCGGGGCAGGGGATGCAGCACAGCCATATCCGGCTTTGCAAGGCCCATCTTTTCCTTGGTGAGGATGTAGCTGTTCTTCAGGCGGATGTAGTCCTCCTCGTTGAAGAAGCGCTCCTTCTGCACGCGGGTCATGTACAGGATGTCCAGCTCCGACATGGATTCCTCCAGACTGCGGGTCTCCTTGTAGGGGATGCCGTTGGCCTCCAGCACGTCCTTTACGATGTAGTCCGGCACGCGCAGCTCTTCCGGGCTGATAAGCACGAACCGGATGTTCTTGCAGCGGGCCATGGTCTTGATGAGGGAGTGCACGGTGCGGCCGAATTTCAGGTCGCCGCACAGGCCGATGGTCAGGTCATCCAGCCGTCCCATGCGGCGGCGGATGGTCATGAGGTCCGTCAGGGTCTGGGTGGGGTGCTGGTGGCCGCCGTCGCCCGCGTTGATCACCGGGATGCGGGAGTAGCGGGAAGCGCGCAGCGGTGCGCCCTCTTTGGGGTGGCGCATGGCCACGATGTCCGCATAGCAGGACACCACGCGGATGGTGTCGGCAACGCTTTCGCCCTTGCTTGCGCTGGACACGTTCTCACTGGGAAAGCCCAGCACATGGCCGCCAAGGTTCAGCATGGCTGCCTCAAAGGAGAGGCGGGTGCGGGTGGAAGGCTCGTAGAACAGGGTAGCCAGCTTTTTATGCCGGGCCACCTCCTGATACGCGGCCGGGTCGTCATGGATGCGGTCGGCAAGGTCGAGCAGAGTGGAAATTTCCTGCTGGGTAAAATCCAACGGGTCGATCAGATGTCGCATGGGTACATACCTCCGTCAGTTTTTTGGTTTAGAGCAGCTTGCGTAAAATGGAAAAATCAAAGAAGTTTGTGTAGTAGCTCAGTGAGCGCATCACCGGGCGGCACAAACGATTGAAACACACTTCGTCCAGCAGCAGCATGGCCTCGCCCGGAGCAAGGCGCATGGCGGAGCGGATGGCATCGTCGCCGCAGCTTGCCTTCAGGTGGGCGACGTTGGAGGAGATCTGCTGGTGGCACTCCCGTTCCAGAATATCGAACACGCCGCCGGTCAGGTCGATGCGGGTGTAGTCTTTGGCACCGAACAGTGCTCTGGGCAGGTAGTCGATGGAGTAGATCACCGGGGTGGTGTCGGCCAGAATGCGCTTTTTGATGCAGATCACGTCGTCGCCCGGCTCAATTTCCAGATCGTGGGCCAGCTCTTCACCGGCACGGATGGGAAATACCTGAATGCCATCGGCGTGGGGGTAGCTGCCAAAGCTGCGGATCAGCGGGTAGTATTCCAGCTTCTGGTCCAGCCGGCTGCGCAGGCCCAGCACAGCGCGGTTCACCACCGTGCCAATGCCGCGCACGCGCTCCACATAGCCTGCGCGCTCCATCTCGCTCAAAGCATCGCGGATGACGGTGCGGCTCACACCCAGCTCAGCGGCAAGATCTACCTCGGCGGGCAGACGGTCGGCCCGGGCATAGCGCCCGGTGCGCAGCTCTTCCAGCAGACTGGCAACGATGCGGTCGCTGATCACAGCACCGCCCAATCGGTTGGAAGAGGTAAGTGCAGATTCCTTCATGGTTCGGTTCCTCCGTTCACGGGCAGGGGATGCGCCCCGCCGGGACTTGAAGCCTGCGCCGCACGGCACCTTTGTGACCACGCCATACGCCGCAGACCCCTTTATACTTTATTATAACATAAATTGACATTTATAAAAGCGGCATTTATACTGGAAACAGCGAAAAAGTATGATTTTATTTTGGAGGGAAACGCAAGATGGAAGTTTTTCTGCACAAGATCTGCGGCCAGCCGGTGCAGCCGCCGGTGTCCATGCAGCTGCGCCGCTGCATGCCGGAGCAGGCCCCGGCGGTGTACGCCTTGCAAAACGAGGTGCGCGCCGCCATGCCGGACCCGGAGCAGTTCGTGCCGGACACGCTGGAAAACATCACGGCCTATGTCCGCAATGACCTGTGCATCGGCGCATGGCAGGGCAGCCGCCTTGGCGGGTATCTCATCGTGCGCTTCTGCGGGCGCAGCGCACACAACTATGCGGCCTTCATGGATGTGCCGCGCACCGAGTGGGAGCACTGGGCCAATGCGGACAGCGCCATCGTCCACGCAGACTTTCGCGGCAACGGCCTGCAACGGCTCATGCTGGAAGCAGCGCTGCCGCTTTTCCCGAAAAAGATCACCCACATCGGTGCTACCGTCAGCCCGCAGAACCAGTACAGCCTGCACAACGCCCTTGCATCCGGTTTTGCCATCGTCTCCCGGCGGGAGATGTACGGCGGCCACGACCGCTACCTGCTGAAAAAAGACTTGTAAAAAACAGGACTGCGTTCCCAAATGGATGCAGCCCTGTTCTTCAGTCGATAGAAAGTTTAAGCCTGTTTTTCATCTTGTGCCGTACCACCAGCAGGCAGGCCAGATGCACGGCAGCCGTCAGCACCCAGCTGATGGGGTAGCTGATGTACAGCATGAACGGTGTGCGGTTCAGCTGGAAGATGGTGGCGATCCACACCAGCCGCAGCAGGCAGCTGCCCACAAGGCTCACCACCATGGGCAGCACGCTGTAGCCAAGGCCGCGCAGGCTGCTGGCCAGCGTATCCATGATGCCGCACAGCAGGTAGGTGCCGCAGATCACCCGCAGGCGTTCGTATCCGGCGGCGATCACCGCCGCATCCGAGGAGTAGAAGTGCAGCAGCTGGGTGCCTGACAGCACCGCACCGCCGCCCAGCACCACGCCGGTCACGATGGCGCACAGCAGGCAGTTGAGGACAACACGGTTCAGGTTCTGATACTTGCGCGCGCCCATGTTCTGGCTGGTAAAGGTGACGGCAGCCTGCGAAAAGGCGTTCATGGCGGTATAGACGAAGCCCTCCAGATTGGCGGAGGCCGAACTGCCTGCCACCACCGTGGAACCAAAGGAGTTGATGGCCGACTGGATGACCACGTTGGACAGGCTGAACACGGTGCTCTGCAGACCGGCAGGCAGGCCGATGAGCAGAATCTGCTTCAGGGCACCCATGTGGAAGCCCAGATGATGCAGATCCAGATGCAGCGCGCCCTCCTCCTTCATCAGCATCCGCGTCACCATGCAGGCGGAAACGGTCTGACTGATGATGGTAGCCAGCGCCACGCCTGCCACGCTCATGGAAAAGCCAATGACGAACACAAGGTTCAGCACCACGTTGATGATGCCGGCTGCTGCCAGACAGTACAGCGGGCGCTTGGTGTCGCCCACGGCGCGCAGCAGCGCACTGCTGAAGTTGTACAGCATGGTCATGGGCATCCCGATGAAATAAATTTTAAGGTACAGCGCAGAGAGGGCAATCACATCCTCTGGGCAGCTCATCAGCTCCAGCAGCCCCCGGGCTGCAAAGAACCCCACCACAGCCAGCAGCACGCCGCTGACAAGGCCCAGCGTCACCGAGGTCTGCACCGTGTCCTGCACGCCGCGGTCATCCTTTGCACCAAAGCAGCGGGCCGCCACCACGTTTGCGCCCAGCGAAAGCCCTACGAACAGGTTCACCAGCAGGTTGATGAGGGAGCCGTTGGAGCCGACGGCGGCCAGTGCGGTGCTGCCCGCAAAGCGGCCCACGACCACTACGTCCGCAGCGTTGAACAGCAGCTGCAGAATGCTGGAAGCTGCCAGCGGGATGGAGAACAGGATGATCTTTTGCAGCATCGGGCCGCTGGTCAGGTCAGCGGTGCGGCTTGACTGTGCCATGGAATGAATGCCTCCTTTTTATGTTTCCTCTGAGAAGCCGTTTTCCGAAGCATTGCACACTGCTTGGGAGGACAGCATCTGAAATGTAAATTTTTCGTAAATAAAGGGAACCGAAGGCATATTATAACGCGCGGCGCAGAAAAATACAAGTGGCACCGCCGAAAAAAGACAGCTTTTTCCGGCAATGCCACAGGAAAACGGTTTTTCAGTTGGATTCAAGCACCTTCCAGTGCTCCGGTGCGGCAAAATCGCTCGTCTCGCCGTCATCGGTGTACATCCGGCAGCGGGCGCTGCCATTTTCGTCCGGGCAGGCCCACAGGGTCAGGGCGGTGTCGTCCAGCTGGGCGGTGCAGCTGGCGGGTCTTGCCACCGGCACCGCATGGCCCGGGCGGATGAACAGTAGCACTTCGTCCAGTGCGCAGCGGACGTAATGGTGTCCGGCGGGCAGAAGCTCGGTGTCGTAGTCGTCCACACTGCGGATGCGGTAGAGCTTCATTGCTTCCGGCAGGTAGACATGCCGTCCGCTGGCGTTCTGGGTGTAGACAGGCGCTACCATCACACCCTCGCCCAGCAGCAGCTGGTCCTGCACCTCGCGGGCATCCGGGTCAGCAGGAAAATCAAAGCCCAAGGGCCGGAAGTAACTGGTATTTTCCAATGCCGCCTTCATGAAGGTACTATAAAGGTAGGGCAGCAGGGCATACCGCAGCCGGAGCATCTTCCGCAGGGCAGGCAGCATATCCGCAAAGCGGTAGTATTCCTGCATCCGGGAGCCGTTGGTGGCGTGGTTGCGCATCAGCGGCGTGAACAGGCCGAACTCCAGCCAGCGCAGAGCCAGATCGGGCGTAGTATCGTAGGAAAAACCGCACAGGTCGGCACCGGTATAAAGAAAGCCGCACAGCTGCACGTTGGGCATCATCTGGATATTGGCCAGAAGCTGTGCCCATGTGGAAGCGTTGTCGCCCAGCCAGATGCCGCCGTAGCGGTGGCTGCCGATGAAGCTGGAACGGCTGTAGAGCAGCGTGCGTCTGCCGGGCCGCAGGCGGGCAAAGGCTTCGCCTGCCGCACGGGTCATATTGCCGCCGTAGAGGTTGTGCACCCTGTCATGGCGCACCCGCTGGCCGTCCACATCGTGGTAGAAGCTGGCGTAGTCCTCCGGGGCGTTCATCAGGCCCAGCGCGCCGCCCACCACCTTACCAAAGAATTCATCCTGCACGATGTTGTCCTTCCGGCTCAGTTCGTCCATGCTCTCAAAGAAAGCCTTGAGCCGCTCGGGTGAGTAAAACAGCGCAGGCTCGTTCATGTCATTCCAGAAGCCCTCGATGCCGCAGTCGGTCAGTGCCTTGTACTGCCGGCCGAACCACTCCCGCACCTCCGGGCGCAGGAAGTCCGCAAAGTAAGCCTTGCCGGGCCACACCGCCGCCACAAAGGGCGTGCCGTCGGCTTTGGTGCAGAAGGAACCGTTTGCAAGGCCCTCGGCACAGACGGGGTTTTCCGGGTCGATGCGCACACCCGCATCGATGATGGGCACCAGCCGGATGCCCTGTGCTTTCAGTTCGGCGCTCAGGGCGGCAAGGTCCGGGAAGCGCTGCTTGTTTACGGTAAAATCCGCGTAGTCCTGCATGTAATCGATGTCCATGCAGATCATATCCAGCGGCAGATCGTTCTCTTTGTACTGGCGGGCCACCTCCCGCACGTCCTCAGCGGTTTTGTAGCCAAAGCGGCTCTGTGCCAGACCAAAGGCCCACTTGGGCGGGATATAGCTGCGGCCGATGAGCTGCCGGAACTGGCGGCTGATAGCGTTCAGGTCGTCGCCGGTGATGATGTAAAGCTCATGATCCGGCTCTTCGGTGGCAAAGCGCAGGGCATCGTATTCGGTGTAGCCGATATCGTAACGCACTTTGCCCGGGAAATCGATGAACACACCAAAGCATTCACGGCCTGCGCCGCCATCAATGAGCAGAAAATTGTGCGCACCATAGTAGGAAAGCTTATCCTCGCTGTGGCGGGCTTCATCGGTGTTGTTGGTCACGTAGTGCCAGCCGCGCTTGTTGATGCCGCGCGGCATTTCGCCCAGACCGTACACGATGGCATCCGGAGCCATCCGGTAGGCCCAGCCGTCTTCTTCGGCTGTGAGAAAGGGCATCGGCCCGGCGGAAACTGGGATCTCCTGCACCACACTGTCGGTGGGCAGGGGCAGGCCAAAACGGAAACGCTGGATCATAGGGGACCTCCTTGTAGCATCCTTGCCCTCTCCGTCACGCCTTTCGGCGTGCCACCTCTCCTAAAGTGAGAGGTTTTGCCAAAGGCCCCATCTCCGAGGGGGCTGTCGAGCGAAAGCGAGACTGGGGGAGTGGACTTCTTAGTTTCTTTATCTTACCCCGGGCCGCGCTGCAAAACAAGAGACAAAACCGGCACTTTTTTGCCACAAAACCGGCAGAACGCAGCCAAAGCATAAAAATATCGGCGGCAGGCGGCGGATGCAATTGCAAATTCCGGCCCATACTGTTATACTGGAACCGCTACTTTGAATCGGAAAATGGAGGAAACCCATGTATCGCAATGGAATCAAGCGCCTGCTGGCGGTGGTGCTGTCGCTGTGCGGCATGATCTGCCTGTCCTGGCTTTTTCTCATTCTGGCCGTCGCCATCAAGCTGGACTCGCCCGGCCCGGTGTTCTTCAAACAGAAGCGTGTGGGCATTGGCAAAAAGCACTTTTACATTTTAAAGTTCCGCACCATGCGCATCGACACGCCCCACGATATGCCCACCCATCTGCTGCACGACCCGGACCAGTATATCACCCGCATGGGTCATTTCCTGCGCAAGACCAGTCTGGACGAGCTGCCCCAGCTGTGGAATATCTTTGTGGGTGATATGGCGGTCATCGGCCCGCGGCCTGCTTTGTGGAACCAGTATGATCTGCTGGCAGAGCGCGACAAGTACCATGCAAACGATGTGCGCCCGGGCCTGACCGGCTGGGCACAGATCCATGGCCGCGATGAACTGGAAATTGCCGAGAAGGCCAAGCTGGACGGCTGGTATGTGGAGCATCTGAGCTTTGGGCTGGATGTGAAATGCTTCTTCGGCACCATTGCCGCGGTGCTTAAGCACGACGGCGTAGTGGAGGGCGGCACCGGCACGCTGCACGAAGAAACAGGCAAAGAGAACCATTAAGAATAGCCGCCGCGTGCCGCAACCCGAATATTTTCAGAGGAAAAAGATTTTATGTTTGCAGTTCTGGAAAATCTGCGGATTTTCCAGAACTGTTTTTTCACGGAGGGGCTGTGACCAGAAACTGCATTTTTTGCTGATTTGTCCTGATTTGTGAAAAGGTGCTTGGAGCGGCCCGCAGGTCGCGACAAACACAAAATAAAAATAATTCTTCCGCAGAAGATGGCCAGAGCGCAGCGGAGGCCATTCTAAATCACCATATCTCTTGATTTATCCCCGGAAAAGCGTATAATAAAACAGTACACAAGACGTCAAAGGAGGATTCCTGTATTATGGAACGCACCTATATCAACGAGGCTCAAAAGGCCATCGGCGGCACGGTCAAGGTGCAGGGCTTTATCGAGAACCTGCGCAACAGCAAGTATATGGCCTTTATCGTGCTGAAGGATATTACCGGCAAGCTGCAGATCACGGTAGAAAAGGAAGATCACCCCGACCTGGTGGATACCATCGATCAGCTCACCCCGGATTCCGTCATCACCGTCACCGGCAAGGTGGTGGAGAACGACTACGTCAAGATGGGCGGCGTGGAGATGATCCCCGAGAGCATCGAGATCGAGAGCATCGCCAACGCTCTGCCCATCGTCCGCAAGGAGATCGCAGCCACCAAGAAAAAGAAGGCTGTGGAGCGCTCCAGCATCGATCAGCGCATCGATTACCGCTGGATCGACCTGCGCACCGACGAGAACCAGCTCATGTTCAAGGCACAGAGCTGCTTTGTGAACGCCATGCGCAAGTTCCTGCTGGACCGCAACTTCATCGAGATCCACACCCCCAAGCTGATCGCTGCTGCCAGCGAGAGCGGCTCTGAGGTGTTCAAGGTGGATTACTTTGACCGCAACGCCTATCTGGCGCAGAGCCCCCAGTTCTACAAGCAGATGGCCATGGCTGCAGGCTTTGAGCGCATCTTCGAGACCGGCCCTGTGTTCCGCGCCGAGAAGAGCTACACCAACAAGCACTCCACCGAGTTCTCCGGCTTCGATCTGGAGTTCAGCTACATCACTTCCTATAAAGACGTGATGAAGATGGAGGAAGAGCTGCTCACCGCCGGTCTGCAGGCTGTTAAAGATAGCTACGGCGACCAGATCAAGGAGATGTTCGGGCAGGAAGTCATCGTGCCCACCACTCCGTTCCCGGTGGTCAAGCTGGCTGACCTGTACAAGGGTCTGGAAGAAGAGTTCGGCTACACCGTCGATGAGAGCGAGAAGGGCGACCTGACCACTGAGGCCGAGCGCTTGAGCTATGAGTGGGTGAAGAAGCACTACGGCCACGAGTTCCTCTTTATCACCGATTACTCTGCCGAGAAGCGTGCCTTCTACCACATGCGCGACGAGAACGGTGTGCCCCAGGGCTACGACCTGATCTGGCGTGGTGTTGAGATCACCACCGGTGCCCAGCGCGAGCACCGCTACGAGGTGCTGAAGAAGCAGGCCGAGGAAAAGGGTCTGGCCGATGATGTCAAGTTCTATCTGGAGTTCTTCCAGTACGGCTGCCCGCCCCACGGTGGCTTCGGCATTGGCATCGACCGCCTGACCATGCTGCTGTGCGGCCTGACCATCAAGGACGCCGAGTTCCTGTTCCGCGGCCCCAACCGTCTGACCCCGTAATTGTAAAAATGTTTGTAAAGGCTCCTGTGCTGCTGGCATGGGAGCCTTTTGTCATATCCGGCCTTTTCCCAACATACGATTACAACAAGCGGACCGGAATCCTGTCCGGTGCACAGCGCAAACGGGAAGGGGAGAGCAATTTGGCAAATCAGGAACAGAAGAGCATCTGCCGCGAGATCGGCGCACGCACCGGCGGAGATATCTACATTGGGGTGGTTGGCCCGGTGCGCAGCGGCAAATCCACCTTTATCAAGCGTTTCATGGAACAGCTGGTGCTGCCCGCCATCGGCCCGGCGGCTGCGCGGGAGCGTGCCCGGGACGAGCTGCCCCAGTCGGCAGCGGGCCGCACCATCATGACCACGGAACCAAAATTCATCCCGGAAGCAGCCGTGCCCCTGCAGTTGGAGGGCGGCGGCGAGTGCCGGGTGCGGCTCATCGACTGCGTGGGTTACATGGTGGAGGGGGCTATGGGCCACGAGGAGAACGACAAGCCCCGCATGGTCAAAAGCCCGTGGTTCGACCATGAGGTGCCCTTCGACCTTGCCGCCGAGACCGGCACCCGCAAGGTGATCTGCGAACACTCCACCATCGGCATCGTGATCACCACCGACGGCTCTGTGAGCGACATCCCGCGGGAGGGCTATGCCAGAACCGAGAAGCGCATCGTGGAAGAACTGGATGCGCTGGGCAAGCCCTACATCATCCTGCTCAACAGCACCCACCCGGATGCGCCGGAGACGAAGCAGCTGGCCGAGGGCATGGCACGGGACTACGACCACACCGTGCTGCCGGTGAGCTGCGTGGATCTGGACGCGGCGGCGCTGGGCGGCATCCTGCGGCAGGTGCTGTACGAGTTCCCGGTGCAGGAGCTGGATTTTGCCCTGCCGCGCTGGGTCACGATGCTGGAAAACGGCCACTGGCTGCAGACGCAGGTGTACGATGCGGCCATGCAGCTGGCGGCAAAGGTCTCCCGCATGAAGGATGTGCCCTCCGGAACAGACGCACCTGCGCTGGAATGTGACGCAGTGCAGCGCTCGGCCATCAGCGGCATCGACCTTGCAAACGGCAGTGTGCGCATCACGGTGGAGCTGAAGCCGGAAATTTTCTATCAGGTGCTGAGCGAGCAGACCGGCCTTGCCATTGGCGACGAAGCGGGCCTGATGCCCTGCATCATGGAGCTGGCAAAGGCCAAACGGGAGTACGAGAAGGTACGTAGTGCCCTTGAGCAGGTGGAAGCCACCGGCTATGGCATCGTGATGCCCACGGTCAGCGAGCTGAAGCTGGAACAGCCCCAGATCGTGCGGCAGGGCACGAACTACGGCGTGCGGCTGGAAGCCTGCGCGCCCTCCATCCAGATGATGAAGGCCACCATCCACACCGAGATCAGCCCCATCGTGGGCACCGAAAAGCAGAGCGAGGACCTTGCCCGCAGCCTGCTGGCCGGCTTTGAGGACGACCCGGAAAAGCTGTGGGAATCCAACATCTTTGGCAAGAGCCTGCACGAGCTGGTGAACGAAGGGCTGCAGAACAAGCTGCTGCACATGCCGCAGGAGGCCCGCACCCGGCTGCAGGAAACGCTGGAACGGGTCATCAATGAGGGCTGCACCGGGCTCATCTGCATTCTGATCTGACCGCTACAAAACAGAAGAGGGAAGCGCCGCGCGGGTGCCTCCCTCTTTATTTGTTCACTTCTCTTCTTCGGTCAGCTTATTGATGAGCATTTGGTAGATCTCGTTGCCCTTGAGGATGAACTGCTTTTTTACCAGCTCGGCGGTCAGCCGGTCCGGTGTGCCGAGGTCCAGACAGAACAGCTCACTGTCCAGCCCTTTCACCGTGCAGCGGATGGTGCAGTGGCCGTCTTCTTTTTCGGTAATGCTGGCACTGTACTTGGCTTCCTTGCGTGCCCATGTCTGGCAGCGCAGCACAGCGGCCACAGCGCGCTCCCGCACACTGCGGGGCAGGTCGTAGGCAAGCTCCTGCGCCACTTTGCGGCCCTTCTCGGTGATGGTATAGCTGCCCTTTGTCAGGGTGACGAGCTGCTGTCTGGTGATATCGTCCAGACACGAGCCGATCTCGAAATAGTTCACCAGCGCTTCTTCCATCAGGGCGTTTTCGATCTCCTGCCGGGTAATGGGTCCGGCATTTTTGACCAGATAGCACAGCAGCAGCCGAATCTCGGTGCTGCTGGTCAACCCGCCGGGACGTACACCGGCAGTAAAAGCATCATTGGCGGCCATCGTTCCATACATCCCCCTTGCATTCCTTTTCTTTTATAGTATAAAGGCTTTCACGCCGGATTGCAAGCCGCAGCGGCAAAATCTGTCTCAATGCGCTTGGGGCTTTCCGGCGTGGAGTACACCCAGTGGTCCAGATGGCCCTCGGTGATGAAATACTTCAGCTCGAACCGGTGGCGCTGGCTCAGGGCGTGGTTCACGATCACCAGCTTGATCTTCATTTTTTCCGGCAGGATGTTCTTGATGTAGACGCTCACCGCCTGCCCGGGCACAAGGTCGGTGCAGCTCTCGGCAAGGCCCGCGAGGTTGGGCGCGATCTCGATAAAGGTGCCGTATTCCTCCACGCTGCGCACGATGCCCACCACGGTCTCACCCACGGTGAACCCGGCCGCATTTTCCTCCCATGTGCCCAGCAGTTCCCGGATGGTCAGCACAAAGCGGCCCTGTACATCCCGGTTCTTGACGGCGCACAAGATCTGCTGGCCCACGCTCACCCGGTCAGCGGGGGAGGAGATGCGGCTCACCGACATGCAGTCGATGGGCAGCAGGGCACTGATGCCGCAGCCCACATCACAGAACGCGCCAAACGGCTCGATATGGGTCACGGTGCAGGGCAGGATATCGCCGGGCTGCAGGGTGTCCAGATAGTCGGCCTTGCACATCTGCTGCGCCAGCGCGCGGGAGAGCCGGTAGAAGGGCTGACCGTTCTCGTCGGTGTCCAGCGCCTCGATCACAAAGCAGGTGGGGCGGCCCACCCTCGTCAGCACCGCAATGTCCCGCACGGTGCCGTTTGCGGCACCATCGGCGCACTGGGCAAAGGGCATCACGGCTCTCACCCCGCCGATCTCGAACCGCAGCTGGCGCTGGGTATCAAAGGCCAAAGCAGTGGCCTGCAGGATCTCGCGGTTTGCCATGGCGGCGCGCAGTTCAGCGGGGGACAGGCGCGCGGCAGAACGGTAGTTGCCTTCGGTACGGTAAGCTTGCATCATCTTTCATTCCTCTTTCTGTTGTTTTTGGGAGCTGGACAGGTGCCGTCTGGGAAAGCCAGCTCCATTTCATTAAAACTTATGCATCCGCATGGGCGGATATTTGCATTTTGTGCGGCTTTGCATTATACTATATCTGTATGCGCAGCAAACCGGCACGCCGGGCTTTGCGCACACACCGCCTGCTGTTTTGGGCAGGCAGAAGGGAGAAGCAGAGCTATGGACATTGCTGTAGGCGATACCATCCTCACCCGCAAAAAGCACCCCTGCGGAGCGTCCAGCTTCGAGGTACTGCGCGTCGGCATGGATTTTAAGATCCGGTGTACCGGCTGTGGGCGCGAGGTGATGCTGCCGCGTGCTAAAATTGAAAAGAACATCAAAAAGGTGGTAAAACCCGGGCAGGCCTAGCGCCCGGCGCAGCACGCATCCGGGGCGGAAAGGCCCCGGAGCCGTTCGGCTGCACGAACATGAATCTGAGTTTGTAAGGAGAACTGCCGGAATTATGCCGAACATGTTTACCCAGATGGATGCTGTCTGCCACCGCTTTGAAGAGCTTTCCATCCGCCTGAATCAGCCGGATACCGCCGCAGACCCTGCGCTTTTCCGCAGGCTGATGCGGGAGTACCACGATGCAGAACCTGTGGTGCAGGCCTACCGCGCGTGGCAGACCGCACAGGATCATCTGGCACAGGCCAAAGCTCTGCTGGAAGAACCGGGCGCACTTGACCCGGACTTCAAGCAGATGATACAGCAGGAAATCAGCGAAAAAAGTCAAGATGTGGCAAAGCTGGAAAATAATCTCAAAATTTTGCTGCTGCCCAAGGATGTGAACGATGGCAAAAATGTCATTGTGGAGATCCGCGGCGGCGCAGGAGGGGAGGAAGCTGCCCTGTTTGCCCACAGCCTGCTGCGCATGTACACCATGTATGTGCAAAGCAGGGGCTGGCAGCTGGAAATGCTCAACCTTAACGAGACGGAGCTTGGCGGCGTGAAGGAGGCCATCTTTTCGGTGGACGGTGCCGGGGCCTACAACCGCCTCAAGTACGAGAGCGGTGTGCACCGTGTGCAGCGCGTGCCGGAGACCGAGACGCAGGGCCGCATCCACACCTCCACGGCCACGGTAGCTGTGATGCCGCAGGCCGAAGAGGTGGACTTTGCGCTGGACATGAAGGACCTGCGCATCGACACCTTCCGCTCCTCCGGCGCGGGCGGTCAGCACATCAACAAAACCTCCAGCGCCATCCGTGTGACACATCTCCCCACCGGCATGGTGGTAGAATGCCAGAACGAGCGCAGCCAGTTCCAGAACAAGGACAAGGCGCTGGAGATCCTGCGCAGCCGCCTGCTGGCCCAGAAGCAGAAACAGCAGCAGGATGCCATCAACGCCAGCCGTCAGGGGCAGGTGGGCACCGGCGACCGCAGCGAAAAGATCCGCACCTACAACTTCCCGCAGGACCGCTGCACCGACCACCGCATCGGCCTGACCGTGCACAATCTTTCCAAGATCATGGACGGCAATCTGGACGAGGTGATCGACGCACTGGCCACCCGCGAACAGGCCGAAAAGCTGCAAAAGCTCAACGAGCAGGGCTGAAATGTGGTTTTGAAAATAAAACGATATCCTGTCGATAAATGCTGAAAAGCACAAATACTTTACAGATAGAAAGAACGATGATCCGTATGGAAATGAAAACTGAAATTTTGCCCGCATCGGACGAAAAGAGCATTGAAAAAGCCGCTGCCCTGCTGCAGAACGGTGAGCTGGTGGCCCTGCCCACCGAGACGGTTTACGGCATTGCTGCCGATGCCCGCAACGGCGAGGCTGTGAAGAAGATCTTTGTGGCCAAGGGCCGCCCGCAGGACAATCCCCTGATCGTCCACGTCACCGGACCGGAAATGCTGCCCGGCCTTGTCAGCGAGGTGCCGGAGCGCGCCCAGCTGCTGATGGCTGCGTTCTGCCCCGGCCCGCTCACCATCATCATGCCCCGCGGCCCGGAGGTGGCAGCGGAGTGCTGTGCCGGTCTGGACACCGTGGGCATCCGGATGCCCAGCCACCCGGTGGCCCGCGCCGTCATTGAAAAGAGCGGCTGCGCCTTTGCTGCCCCCAGCGCCAATCTTTCCGGTAAGCCCAGCCCCACCAACGCGCAGGATGTGTTCACCGATATGGACGGCCGCCTGCCGCTGATCCTGGACGGCGGCGAGTGCGACGTGGGCGTAGAAAGCACTGTGGTGTCGGTGGTAGGCGAAAAGCCCACTCTGTTCCGTCCGGGCCACATCACGCTGGAAGATCTCGAGCGTGCCCTCGGCGAAGAGGTGGAAGTGTCCAAAGCCATCCTCGAAAAGCTGCCGGAGGGTGCTGTGGTGCGCAGCCCCGGCATGAAGTACAAGCACTACGCACCCAAGGCGGATGTGACCTTGCTGGACGGCACCTTTGAGCAGTTCAAAGCCTATGTGGATGCCCACGCCGAGCAGGATCCCAGCTGCCTGTGCTTTACCGGCGAAGCGGAAAAGCTGGGTGTGCCCTGCGTGGAGTATGGCCGCGAGGGCGACGGTGCCGATCAGGCAAAGCACATCTTCCGCTGCCTGCGCGCGCTGGATGAGCAGGGCGATGCCGTGGTCTACGCCCGCTGCCCGCAGAAGGACGGCCTTTCCATGGCGGTGTACAACCGCCTGATCCGCGCTGCGGCCTTCCGGGTGATCAAGCTATGATCGCGCTTGGCATCACGGGCCGCAGCGGCTGCGGCAAATCCACGGTCACGGCGGTGTTTTCGGCCCACGGTGTGCCGCTGGCCGATGCCGACCAGATCAGCCGCGAGATTTTACTGCCCGGCTCGCCGCTGCTGCCCCGGCTGGCCCAGCGGTTCGGCGCAGACATTTTAAAAGCAGACGGCATATTGGACCGCCGCCTGCTGGCTGACCGCGCCTTTGCCACCCCGGAAGGCAAGGCGGCGCTGGACAGCCTGACCCACCCGGAGATCGTGCGCCGCATCCGTGCGGCAAAGCGGGCAGCACAGGATGCCGGTGCACCGCTGTTCGTGCTGGATGGTGCGGTCATCGTGGGGACTGCGGCACAGGCCGAGTGTGACCGTCTGTGCGTGGTCACGGCACCGTTTGAGACCAGTGTGGCCCGCATCGTGGCCCGGGACGGCATCTCGGCCGAGATGGCCGCCCGCCGCCTGAACGCCCAGACACCGGAAAGCACTCTCACCGCGCAGGCAGACTATGTACTGCGCAACGATTCCAGCCTTGCACATCTGCAGGCTGCGGCAGAGCAGCTCTGCACAAAGCTTCTGGCAGAAGGAGGTGCGGGAAAAGAATTTTGAACAAACGATATAACGAACAAGATCCTGCACCGCAGTACGACCCGGAGACGGCCCGCATCCGCCGCGCTCTCCGCGCCCAGAAGGCACGCCGCCGCAAAAAAATGCGCAGCCGCAGGCTGTTCCTGCTGGGCATGGCGTTGATCCTGCTGTTTGTGCTGGTGCCCAACTTGTGGGGCAGGGCGGAACGGCTTTTATACCCCCGCAAGTACGAAGTGCTGGTGGACCAGTGGGCGGAGACTTACGGCCTTGACCCGCTTCTGGTGGATGCCTTCATCCGCACCGAAAGCGGCTTTGACCCGCAGGCCACCTCCACTGTGGATGCCCGGGGCCTGATGCAGATGACCGAGGAGACCTTTATCTGGCTGCGCAGCAAGATCGCACCGGACGAAGGACTGCTCTTTGCAAATCTCTACGACCCGGAGACCAGCATCCGGTTCGGATGCTATTACCTGCACCTGTGCATGGAGCGCTACAACGGCGATGTTGCCACTGCCGCTGCCGCTTATCACAGCGGGTGGGGCACGGTAGATGCTCTTTTACAGATGGAAGAGCACTCCGCAGACGGCGAAACGCTGCAGGGCTTTCCCTATAACCAGATGAACCACTACGTAAAAAAGATCACTTCCTGCTATGCGCGGTATCAGCGTATCTATGCAGAAAGCTGAGAGGAGATAAGGAACATGAGCGAGAAACTTACCGCAAAGCAGGCTGCCGAACAGCTGCTTTACAAGCCGGAGTACGCCGCCGACAAGAGCGCCGACGTGAAGGAGAAGGCTGCAGCCTTTGCCGAAGGCTACAAAGCCTTCCTGAACGCTGCCAAGACCGAGCGCGAAGCTGCCGCCGCCAGCGAAAAGCTGCTGCTGGAGTCCGGTTACGAAAAGTTTGAGCCGAAAAAAACCTATGCCCCCGGCCAGAAGATCTACTTTGTGCAGGAGCACAAGGCGGTGGTGGCCGCTACCATCGGCCGGAGATCTTTTGAGGAGGGCTTCCGTCTGGTGATCGCCCACATCGACAGCCCCCGTCTGGACCTGCGCCCGAACCCGCTGTACGAAGCAAACCACCTCAGCTACTTCAAGACCCACTATTACGGCGGCATCCGCAAGTACCAGTGGGGCACCATGCCGCTGGCCATCCACGGCGTGTTCACCCGTGCTGATGGCTCCAGCGTGTCCTTTGCAGTGGGTGAGGACGAGAACGACCCCGTGTTCTGCATCACCGACCTGCTGCCCCATCTGGGTGCCGAGCAGAACGACCGCAAGCTCAGCGAGGGCATCAAGGCCGAGGAGCTGAACGTGCTCATCGGCTCCGACGCTGTGGAGGATGCCGACATCAAGGAGGCCGTCAAGCTGAACACCCTGATGCTGCTGCACGAAAAGTACGGCATTACCGAGCGGGACTTCACCCGCGCTGAGATCGAGGTGGTGCCCGCCCATAAGGCCCGGGACGTGGGCTTTGACCGCTCCATGGTGGGCGGCTACGGTCACGATGACCGTGTGGACGCCTATCCCGCCCTGATGGCCGAGATCGAGACGGAAGATCCTGTGCACACCACCGTCTGCGTGCTGACCGATAAGGAAGAGATCGGCTCCGATGGTGTGACCGGCATGCAGAGCATGTATGTGTTCCACTTTATGCAGCTGCTGTGCCGCGCCGCCGGTCAGGACGACATCCTTGCCTTCCAGAACAGCGTGTGTCTCTCTGCCGATGTGACCGCCGCCTACGACCCCTCCTGGGCAAATGCCTTCGAGCCGCAGAACGGTACTTACGCAGGCCGCGGCGTGGCCTTCTTCAAGTACACCGGCAGCCGCGGCAAGAGCTCTGCCAGCGATGCTTCCGCTGAGCTGGTAGGGGACATCACCCGCCTGCTGGATGCCAACGGCGTGGCATGGCAGATCGGTGAGCTGGGCCGTCTGGATCTGGGCGGCGGCGGCACCATTGCCAAGTACGTGGCCAACCGCGGCATCCCGGTGCTGGACATCGGCGTGCCGGTGCTGTCCATGCACTCTCCCTTCGAGGTCATCCATAAGACCGACCTGTACATGGCTTACCGTACCTTCTCGCTGTTCTGCCAGGCTGCTGACTGATCCCCCGCGCTGACGGATATTTTGCATTGAAAAACCGAGCTGCCTGCACATTTTTGTGCGGCGGCTCGGTTTTTTGCGCAAAAGCCTTGACCTTCAACCGGCTTTAAGGTGTAATGTAAGGGCGGAGGTGAAGCAAATGAACATCAAACAGGCCTCAGAACAGAGTGGCGTTTCGGCTCCCAACATCCGTTTTTATGAAAAAGAGGGACTTCTCACCCCGGCGCGCAGGCAGGGCAACGACTACCGCGATTACACTGCCGGGGATGTCCGCACGCTTAAACTTATCCGTATACTGCGGATGCTGGATGTGCCGCTGCCTACCATCAAGGCGGTACTGCGCGGGGAACAGCCCCTGCAACAGGCGCTGCAAGCCCAGCAGACCGTGCTGGAGCAGCAGGCAGCGCAGCTGGCGGCAGCCATGCAGTTCTGCGCCGACCTTGCCCGGCAGGCTCCGCAGACGGACACGCTGGACGTGGACGCCTGCCTGACCCGCATGGAAAGCCCTGCCCATCAGCAGGGGTTCTTCTCCGGCTGGCTGCAGGATTACTGCACGCTGGCGAAGGTGCAGCATCAAAAGCACTTTTTCTTTATCCCGCAGGGCAGCATCAACACCCCGCAGGAGTTTACGGCGGCTTTGCAGGCCTATGCAGAGGAAAAGGGGATGCAGTTCACTCTGACCAAAGAGGGGATGTACCCGGAGTTTTTGCTGGACGGCATCGCGTATAAGGCCTACCGCAACCCGGGCAAGTACCGGGATGAGATCTGCTGCGATGCCGTGCATCCCGAGCAGCTTGACACCGGGCTTCCACCCCGGCGGGAGAAGCTGCTGCGCTTTTTGCGCCTCGCTGTGCCGCCGGTATGTACCTTTGCCGCCATTCTGGCGGCGGGGTGGGTGGTGACCGGCGGCGCAGGCTGGCTCTGGCTGGCGGTGCTGGCCTCTGCCGGAGTGCTGCTGGAACGCTGCCTTGAAAGGTGGCTGTAAGGCGCATTACCCCAGCGGCAGCGCCTCGGCCACCGTCAGAAAGGTGTAGCCGTTGTCTGCATACCACCGGATAATGTCCGGCAGTGCTTCGGCGGTGGTGTGTGTGGAGGAAGAATCGTGCATCAATACGATGCAGTTCGTCTGCTGCCCGGTCTCGTGCACCACATTGCGGTAGATGGTGCCCGCGCTTGGGTGCCCGCCCACGGCATCCTCGGCGCACACGTTCCAGTCCACCCAATGCCAGCCTTTCTGCTCTACTTCGGCTTTCAGCTGCTTCATCAGGCCTTTGCCGCCGTAGCGCCGACTGACGGTGTTGGTGCTGCCGCCCGGAAACCGTAGATACCGGATGCTCTCGGCATCCACATAGGGCGCAATGCGCTCCTTTAAAAGGGCAATGTCCTCCCAATAAGCGTCGCTGCTGCGGTAGATATCGCTGTACTCGTGGGAAGCAGAGTGCAGCGCGATCTGGTGCCCGGCGCTGACCGCTTCGGTGAGCAGGGGCAGATACTTCTCGTTGTAACCGGTAGCCACCACAAAAAATGTGGCGTGCACTCCGGCCGCGTTCAGCGCGCTGAGCACATCCGGTGTGGTCTTGCTGGGGCCGTCGTCAAAGGTCAGGCAGACCCACTTTTCCGGCAGCGGCTGGGCAGCAGGCTCCTGCTGCTCCTGTGCCAGAGCCGAAATGGCGGGGGAGAGCATCGAAGTGTCCGGTGCCGGGGTAAGATCCTGCGCCTGACATCCGGTGACGACCGGCGGCGCAGCAGATACAAACCCCATAATGAGGGCGAACAGCATTACGGCCGCAACTCTGGCCCGCCTGCGCCGTGCGAGATATTCTGCAAGCTTCAAGAGCAAAACCTCCTTTGTCTGTTTGGTTTGCTCTTATCAGAATATGAACGACGGCGGATTCTATGAAAAAAATTACCCCACTCTCTGCCGTTTATCCAGCCGCATCTTGTCGGCAATCATCGCAATGAACTCGCTGTTGGTGGGTTTTCCCCGCAGGTTATGGATGGTGTAGCCGAAGTAGCTGTTGAGGGTGTCCACATCGCCCCGGTCCCATGCCACCTCGATGGCGTGGCGGATGGCGCGCTCCACCCGGCTGGCGGTGGTGCCGTTTTTCTTGGCGATTTCCGGGTACAGGCGCTTGGTTACAGCGTTGATGTACTCCGGCTCGTTCATGGTGAGCAGGATGGCATCCCGCAGGAACTGGTAGCCCTTGATGTGGGCAGGAACGCCGATCTGGTGCAGGATCTCGGTAACGGTCAGCTCATCGCTGTCCACGCTGGTGTGCAGGATGTGCTTTTCCGGGCCAAGTGCCGCCTTGAGCACCCGTGCGGCAAGCACGGTCTCATCAAAGGGCTTTACAAAGTAGTAGGCAAAGCCTTCGTCCAGCAGTTCCTGAACCATCTCTTCGCTCTGGAAGGCACCGGTCACGAAGAAGGAGGTGTGCCGCTCACCGGCGGCATTGTAGCGCTGCTTTACCGCAAGGGCATCCAGACCGGGCATAAAAGCATCCAGCAGGACCACCTGCGGGCGCACGGTGAGCATTTTCTGCAGGACCTTGTTGCCGTCCTTTTCCACAACGGTCACGTCCACGCCCTTCTGCTCCAGTGCTTCGCGGCAGGCGGCAGTGAACGGGGCACCAGTATCCGACATCAAAAATCTAACTTTGTCCATGGTTGTTTCCTCCAATGTGTGCAGTTCCCTTAACACCATGGATTTTACCATAATTTTCCAGAACTTTCAACGGTTTATATTGGCAAATTTTGGCAAAGAAAATCGAAACCCGCAAATTATTTTGCGTTTTGGGCCTGCGTGTGCGCTGTATCGTCTGTTTTTTCAACAGCGCGGGCCTGCTTGAGCATGGTCTGAGCAAAAATGCCGTAGCCCCGCGTGGGGTCGTTTACCAGCACATGGGTCACTGCACCCACCAGTCTGCCGTTCTGCAGGATGGGACTGCCGCTCATGCCCTGCACGATGCCGCCGGTTTTGGCAAGCAGCTGCCGGTCGGTCACGCGCAGGATCATGTTGCGGTGGGGGTCTGCGTCGTTTACCTTTTCAATGCGGATGCGGTATGCCTTGGGCACCTCGCCGTCCACGGTCGTCCAGATCTCGGCATCGCCCGGCACCACCTCCTGCGCAAAAGCCATCTCCAGCTCCGGGCCGGAAAATGCAGCCCGTGTTCTGCCATAGACCCCGGTCTTGCTGTTGATGCAGATGCTGCCAAGCGCATGGGTGCTCAGAAAGCGGCCCTTCAGCTCACCGGGGCTGCCCACGGTGCCGCTGGTACACCCCACAATCTGGCAGGGGACGATCTCGCCGCTGCGCAGGGCCACGCTCTCACCGGTGTCGCTGTCGCTGATGGGGTGGCCAAGCCCGGCAAACACCCCGGCGGCATTGTCCACAAAGGTCATGGTGCCTACCCCGGCGGAAGAATCCCGCACCCACATCCCGGCGCGCCACTGCCCGGCGGTGCTGTCCCACACGGGGGTCAGCCGGGTCTGGAATTGCTCACCATTGCGGATGTAGACCACCTGCACCGGTGCGCCTGCGGCCGTTTCCAGAGCATCGTGCACGGCGTCGTTCGTCTCGGTCAGAGCGTCATCCATGCGCACCACCCGGTCGCCCAGCCGCAGCCCGGCCTTCTTGGCGGGGTTTGCGGTGCCGTCCGGGGTGTTCAGGTCGGAAAAGCCCACAATGAGCGCACCCTCGGAGAACATCTTAACGCCGAAAGGCGTACCGCACACTGTTACCACCGGACGTGTTTCCACCAGAGCGCGCACAGTCTTGACGGGCAGCCACCCGCCAATGGACAAAGTGGCCTGATAGCTGCCCGCAGCCTGCGTGCTGGCCGCGTTGCGGGAGCCAGCGGTGCGCAGCGGCTGCACATAGGCAAAACGGGGCAGGGTAAGGGTCTGGCCGGGTTCCAGCAAAATTTCAGCAGGCAGACTGTGCCACAGCCAGCCCAGCACCGCCAGCGCGGCCACCAGAAGATAAGCTGCCGCAATGCTGCCAGCGCGGCGTAGTTTTGATCTGCGCATCGGCAAAAGCCCCTTTCCGCCATGGAAAATGATACGATCGTCCGGCGATAGTATGCGCTGTGAAGGGCGGAAATATCAATGCAGTGATTGACTTTTGCCGCCGGAACTGATACTATATTAAGGCGGTTTGGCCGCAGCTGCAGAATAGAAGAATACGCGGGTATGGTGGAATTGGCAGACGCGCAGGATTTAGGTTCCTGTGCCGCAAGGCGTGTGGGTTCGACCCCCACTACCCGCATAAGAGAAAAAGCGCGATGAGTTCTCAGAATTCATCGCGCTTTCTTATATAATAAATAGTGTTGTTCGAGGTCTGCTCCCTCGCACAAAAAGAAAAACCAGCACACAATGTGTACTGGTTTTTGGTGCAGTAAAGCAATCCAAATCCGAACCATTTTCCTTTGATGCGGCTTGGGCCGCTTCCTCAAACGTGATGGTCTGTGTACCTTCTTTATAGTTAAAGGTTATCAAAACCTTATCATCGTACAGATAAATCGAATTGATGAACGTATCCACCAACGCTTGCCTCTGGTCTTTCAGGCTCATGTCCAGTTTACGGAAGCGCATCAGCCAGAAACGGATAAATTCCTCTTTGATTTTTGGCTTTGCCAGCTTTTCTTCCGCAATGCGGGCTTCAAGCTCACGCTTGGTTTCTTCGAGCTGTTCCAACCGTTCCTTGGTGGAACTGGTGAGGATTCCGGCTTGAATTGCGTTGAGCATATTCTGGATACCCGATTCTGCATCCCGGAGCTGTTTCTCATAGAGAGGAAGGTTGGTGTTCTCTCGGTCTTGCAGCTCCATGACGGCATCGTCCCGGACAAGCTGCATGGTCTGGTTCACCACCAGATCTTCCAGCCACTGTTTGCGGACAGTTTTCTTCTTGCAGCCCTTCTTCTTTTTGGCCGTGGCACATTTATAGTAGCGGTGGACTTCTCCCGTCCGGCTTGTGCCGCTTTCGCCAAACATCAGCGCACCGCAGCAACCACAGTGCAGCTTGGTTGTCAGCAGGTAATCGTCCTCTGCCTTTCTTCGGGCAGGGGCTTTCTTGTTTTTGGCAATCTTTTCCTGCACATCATCGAACAGTTCCAGCGGCACGATGGGCGGAATCGCATCCGGCACGACCACATCCCGGAATTTCAGTTCTCCGATATAACGCCGGTTTTTGAGCATGTGCTCCACGCTGTTGTAAGTAAATTCGCCTCCGACCGGGTTCTTGATGCCGTTTTCATTCAGCCAGTCCCGAATCTCTTTCATCGTGAGGCCATCCCGATACTTCGTGAACGATTCCAGCACGAAAGGGGAGGCAAGCGGGTCGATGTGAAATTTCCGCTCGGAATCCAGCGTATATCCAAACGTTCCACGACCACCGTTGCAGCGGCCTTTCAGGATGTTCTCTGTCTGTCCACGGACAACCTTTTCGGCAAGGTCGGCAGAGTAGTATTCTGCATAGCCCTCCAGAACCGATTCCAGAATGATACCCTCTGGCCCCTCGGAGATGATCTCCGTAGCCGACATGAGCTTGACACCGTTCTTCTTCAGCTGGGTCTTATACCGGGCACTGTCGTAGCGATTCCGGGCAAAGCGGTCAAGTTTCCAGACCAGAACAATATCAAACAGCTTCTTGTCGCTGTCCTTTATCATCTGTTGGAATTGAGGGCGATTATCCGTCTTGGCAGAGATGGCGCGGTCAATGTAGTGCTTGACGATAGTGATGTCATTCTTTTCGGCATAGGCCGTGCATTCACGAATCTGGCCTTCGATGGATTCTTCGCGCTGGTTATCACTGGAATAGCGGGCGTAGATCACAGCGGTCATGGCAAGCACCTCTCTTTACACGTCATTGAACGGTGGAGCGTTCTTTCAAAGCACTGTTTCGTATAATGTATATACCATGTTTTGATGGAGAAATCAAGACTTTTTATTATCTTCAGTTTTTCTTTTTGAACAATTGACCCAACAGCCACCCCTCTCGTTGAAATGAGGTGACTGTTGGGCCGACTTGCTCGGATTCCTTTATTCTTCGTTTAGCTGGACGATGGTATTATAAAAGATTTTGTTTGGAATAACGACTTGAAGAACACCCTTTTTCAAAAGTGCTTCTATGCGTTTCATGACATACCAGTCACTTACCGGAGCAGAAATCGCTTTTAATACGTCTGCGGTAAGTTCACCAACCGAAATAGGAATTCTCGATACTAAACTAATAATTCTCTGGTCGAAATAATCTATGTTAACGCTTTTAACATCGTTCGCATGCCAAATACGCATGGAGGTGTTTTCGTTTAATAGCTTTCCCCATCTTTTGGCATACTCAGTAATAGTTTCTTCCGTCAAATACTTTTGTGAGATCTTATCGGTTTTCCCTTCCATAAATTCTTTCAGACCTTCTCTGGATGCAAGCAAAATTCTATTTGTACCATACTTTGCTGCATAGTAACAAATATAATAAATGCCGCACCAACAATCGGCAGAACTCCTGACCCAAACACGCAGTGGCTTATGATTTATCATATCACATTGAACCGCATTCGCTGTACCATGATATTTCGACCACAGTTGTCTAGCTTCAATTTGGCTGTCAGGATAATATTCTGAAAGGCAATTCACGAATTGTTTGCAACGATATTCTGAATCGCAAGCATATTGAAGTTCTCCCATTGATAACATAAACGGAAACAACTTTACACTTTCGACGATGCCTAAAGCTGCTAACATATTGACATCACTGGGTTCAAAAACAATTTCATCCATAGCTGGTCAGAATCATAATTTCGGGATAGTGACTTGTGTAGTTGCACTCCAATAGATTGGTTTGCTTGAGCCAACCACTCCAAAATAACACCCAACGCTGCAATCAAGATAAGTTCCAACATCATAGAAGTCATATGTATAGGTTGTATTATATATACTTTGTTCTGGAACTAGTGCTGTCGTTGAAAATGGGCAGCTTCGTTCGATGTTATCGGAATAGCTCGTGTAGTAATCCGTTCCTGAAACATTTTTTATTAAATCCGGGCCAATACCGACGGTAGTTCCACTCATATAAAAGCCCAATCCATTGGCCTTTGTATAAAGAACTCTCCATGTTCCATCAATATACGATACAACTCTTGAGCCGTCTGTATTAGAAACAGGAACGCGCATTGGAACCTCGGCCAAAACATAAAATCCGAGATTCTCTTGTTCTTGCACAGAAAGATTGAGAAGTTCTTCTATCGAATAATCATCGATCTTTCTCTTATTTCCAGTTGCAAATGCTGGCTGAATGGTCAGGAGAAATAAAACCGTGACCAATAGAATGGAAATCAGCCGTTTGATTTTGTTAGTTATAGTATACTGCCTCCTAATTTATTTTTTTCTTCACTCAATACACTAAAGCTCCATTGGAATCACCTTCATTAAATTTTCCCCTTCAGGTGTATACTCCTCGGCAAATAAATGTGAACCATACAAATGCTGAAACTACTAGAATACTGTTGGAATAGAAAATATTGTGACCTTACACTGCTTTGGGTGATTACTTTGCTTTCCTTCATTGAATAGCTAGAACAACAGCTACTATCAAGAACAAAGTTGAAAGCCCAAGCTGAACCCATGCAATTTTTTCGTTTTCGGCATTGTTACAGCCTTTGGAGGATACTGCCACTTGGATATAATGCACTGCTACGATTCCATATGAGAAAAACAAAGAAGCCCAAGCATAAGGTACTGCGCTTTTATCTGTCAATCGGACAAGATTACTAGTCCATACTGAAATGCAGCCCCAAAGGGCAAAAGGAGCAATAAGAAAAAAGTTGCTTTTGCCTTTTTTCATTCTTAGCCTCCCACAGCTTGATGGTACGATTTTGTAGTATCCATAAGGTGTCCACCGGAATCATACGAATACAAAATATCATGATAGCAATGGGTATAGTAGCTATTACTCATGATCACATTTTCCTTTCCTTATTTTGATTTGATTGCTTTTACGACTAAATAAATGACCAGTATGCCGATGCAGAGCGAAATAATTGTCAATGCCTCTGCCGTTGCATTAAGGCAAGCACCAATAAAATAAACCAATACCAAAAATGCAACAAAAGCGATAAGAAGCAGCACCCATTTGTTTTTTTTCATGTTATCACCTCCCTATCTACAAAAGTTGGCATTAAATTTTTGTTGAACCAAAGGAATTGTTGAGAATACAATCAATACCCATTTGGAGAGATAGTAGCAAACTACATGACGTGTATACGGAAGCACATTAAAAATGGCAAGCAGGAAATCTATTGACGAAAGAACAGATGCGACCATCTTGTAACTTGACCGCTTCTTTTCACTTAAAGGCTTATTCTTTGCTTCGATAGGTGAGAGAAAGATAGAGATGCCCAAAAGAGCTACTGTTGTCAGGATACGGAAAAGGTGATTTGCTGCGATTGCCTTACTTAGCAAAATGCAGATAAGTGCCAGTCCGGAGAATGCCAAATAGCATCTGGTGTGCGATGTTGCATGGTATCCGCCAATGTAGATTCGCTGTGGGATAAACCCAATCAAAAATGAAAGTGCGTACCGCACATCACCACACACAACAGCGATTAAAACAACAAGCAGAACGCTCACAACAGATGATATGAGCAACTCGTACCCATAGACATACGCATCCGCCTTTGCTTCATCTATCACTTTTTGCTCGCAGAAAAGACGGACTGATTTTTGAGACAGCGTGCGTTCCCACATTGCAGTTGCGCCACCTTATCTTCTGATTTTTGCTTCACTGTATCATAAATTTCAGCAAAATCAAGAGGTTTGGCAAAACTGGTCGTTCTGGTGACAAAAGTGGTAGGTCAGGCTACTTGTAAGGAGCCTTTGCACAGTCTATAATAGTAGCAGGACATTATTTTGTGGAGGTTGTCGAAATGCTGAAGTACCACGTTGCAGTCTGCGATGATGAGAAATCAGACCTTGATGGCATTGTTCAAAGCGTCCAGCAGTACGATGTGCAAGGCTGCTTTGACATTGAAACTTACATGGATGGAAACGAACTTCTGAGCGAATTGCAAATGCAGAAGAAATCCTTTGATCTGCTTCTTCTCGATATCGAGATGCCATCCAACGGTTTTCAGCTGGCGCAGTCTTTGATTCAGATGGAGAAGCATCCTTTGGTGGTATTTGTCACGAAGCGGCATGAGTACGCTGTGCAGGGATATGGCATTGCATTCCGCTACCTTGTCAAACCTTTGGATCAGACGCTGTTCGCTGCGGCAATGGATGCCGTCCTTCAGGAACTGAACTCCAAACATTTTACGATCGAATACGATGGTATTACCATGTCCTTGGAAACATCGGACATTTACTTTCTGGAAAGCCACGGACATAAAGTTCTGATTCACTGTAAGGAGCAAGACCTTACATTGCGAATGAGCATTCCTGAAGCCTTGGAGCAACTTCCCAAACGGTGCTTTGTGTCACCACACAAAAGTTATCTCGTCAACATGGAACACATTGTTTACGCTACGGGAACCGCTGTTTTTCTTTCCAGCGGACATCAGCTGCCGATTAGCAGGAGGAAGCGTCAGGAGTTCAATCAGATCTTCAACGCTTATTTGGGAAGATGATGCTTTATTATTTCGTTGAGTTTGCAGGGAGCTTTGCCAACATTGCCCTGTTGCTGCTTTTTATCGGTCGGCTGTTTCCCAAAAAGGAACCCGTCTCAAGGTGGTTCTATGCGTCATATGTTGCACTCTTGATCGCTGGGCAGTGCGCTTTGAGTTTATTCCCGGATTGGGTAACGCAGCGCACGATTTATCTTTTAGTTGGCGGATTTCTCCTTGCATTGCTGTTCTATGAGGTGCGACCGTGGCAGGCGGTTTTCGCAAGCGGAGCCTTCTTTACACTGGCTGCTTTGGTGGAAGTGCTTGCAATGCTCCTGATTGGTCTGCGTATCCCGGATACCGACATTCTGATGCAGGCTGGGGCAGCACGGTTGGTCTATATTGTTTTTTCAAACCTGATTCAAATTCCACTCGTAGTTCTGATTTCACATTTTTTCAGCCGAAGGGGAAATGCTCTGCGCATCCTATGGCTGTTGCCGATCATTGCGATTCAAATCGCAAGTATCGCGGTCTGTTATGTGGCACAGTATCATGCTGCGGATGATTATTTCCCTGATTATATGGTCGGCCTTATGGCTGTACTTCTCCTTATAAACATCCTGATCGTGTTCTATGTGGAAGCTCTCCGGGAAAATGAACTGGAAAAATTCAAAGTCAAGTTCAATGAGCAGCAGTACAACCTTCAAATGGAATACTACCAGCAGCTCAAAGAACGTCAGGAAGAAGTCCGTTCTCTACAGCATGATGTGAAGAAATACATTCTGGCGATGCAGGCAGTTGCAGAACACGGTGATACCGAAGAACTTCACAAGATCGCACAGGCCGCCACGAATGTTTTCGAGCGTTCCACAAATATTTCTGCTGTCGGAAATCCTGTTGTTGATGCTCTTTTGAATTATTACTTACGAATTGCGGAAAGGAATAACATCAAAGTCAAACTGGATGTGACGATTCCTGAAGTTCTGACGATCTCATCGTTGTCTTTGAGCATCATCATCGGAAACACATTTGACAATGCCATTGAAGCCTGCTGCGACTTGCCAGCAGAACAGCGAATCATTCATCTACAGCTGCGCAAGCAGTATCGCAGTCTCTTTTACCGGCTTGAGAATCCATACAGCGATACCGTTCGCAGCATCCGCATCGGAGAGTATCACGGTTACGGACTAAAGAACATAAATCGTATCGTTCAAGAGAACCATGGCGACTTCTACACAAAGAAGAAGGACGGTGTGTTTACCGTCCAAGTCCGCCTGAACTGCGAAAATTAAAACATTCTTCTAAAACGCAGCCTTGCTTTCGCTTGTACTTTGTGTGTTTCGTTCATCTGATGTATTCATTATCCTGAAGTGTTGACACGCATTCGTACTTATGTTATCATTCCCAACAAATCCACAGAGATTTCTGTAAAGAAACGATTCTGTGCGGTTTTATTTCCTGCGAAGATTTACCGCCCCGCAACACACCCGATCATTTTGCCGTCTGTTTCACCCGACAAAATCCTTCGCCTGTACTGCGTGGGCGGTATTTTTCTTTTCCGGGGAAGATTGCACCTTGAAAATTTCATGAGCCGACCGAACGTGATACCGGCTCTCCAGTCAACGCCGCTGCAAAACAGGGGCAGGAACTTCGTTCGGGGCAAACGGCGATTCACATATATGAGCAGTGGAACTCTCTACTTATTTTTGCGTCTTAACAATTCGGAAACAACTTTCGGAAATACGTTTTGAGCGCAGCAGTGGAGAGCAAGAACCGTCCCGTGGCCACAAATTTTCAATTCTTGAAAATTTCCTGTCCATC
>ERZ791737.234-NODE-234-length-64149-cov-15.061691_pt1 | contig 64149 bp, 47 predicted proteins | sample MGYA00510042_ERZ791737 | MGnify/ENA primary metagenome ERZ791737 (study PRJEB30046, sample SAMN00791965) | human gut metagenome | study: EMG produced TPA metagenomics assembly of the A metagenome-wide association study of gut microbiota in type 2... | reverse complement strand
TACTTAATAGGTAAGAGAATTTATTTTATGGACATATGCTCTTACGGGTAGTTTTGAGTTAAATTCATAATCTCATGGCAAGAAACAGTCATATAGATATATATTATTTTATAATAAGGAATTATATTTACTTTAAAAATCATTCATAGATAACAATTTAATAAAAAGAACTGGTGTAAAAGGCAAATATTAAATAGTTTCATTTAAAAAAAAGAAAAGAAATATTTTGGATACATTAAAAATTATCCATACATTTGCAACGATAAAATGAATGACTTATCATTCTCTTACCTATTAAGTAAGCGCCTGTTTTTCCAATGTCATCAGTCATTTTGGCAGTCCTTCTCTGACAAACAATCATTCTTCCCTTTTGGCACACTTTTCGCAATAGGTTATTCGTCCTGCTAAAAGGACAAAATATTACTATAATAAGTATAACATATAAAAAATAAAAAGTAACTATGAACATTAAACCATTAGCAGACAGAGTGCTGATACTCCCTGCACCTGCAGAAGAAAAAACAATTGGTGGTATCATTATTCCTGATACAGCAAAAGAGAAACCTTTGAAGGGTGAAGTTGTGGCAGTTGGTCACGGTACGAAAGACGAAGAAATGGTATTAAAAACAGGCGATACGGTTCTTTATGGAAAGTATGCCGGAACAGAACTTGAAGTAGAAGGTACAAAATACCTTATCATGCGTCAGAGCGATGTTCTCGCTGTTTTGGGTTAATAAACGTAGTGTTTAATCAATTAATTAAATAGTAAAATCATTATGGCAAAAGAAATATTATTCAATATCGAAGCTCGCGATCAATTGAAAAAAGGTGTTGATGCTTTGGCAAATGCGGTAAAAGTAACACTGGGCCCGAAAGGACGTAATGTAATTATTGAGAAAAAATTCGGTGCTCCTCACATCACTAAAGATGGTGTGACAGTGGCAAAAGAAATTGAACTGACAGATGCTTACCAGAATACCGGTGCACAGTTGGTAAAGGAAGTTGCTTCTAAAACAGGTGACGATGCCGGTGACGGTACAACTACTGCAACTGTTTTGGCTCAGGCTATCGTAGCAGAAGGTTTGAAGAATGTAACTGCCGGTGCAAGCCCTATGGATATCAAACGTGGTATTGACAAGGCTGTTGTCAAAGTGGTTGATTCTATTAAAAATCAGGCAGAGAAAGTTGGTGATAACTATGACAAGATCGAGCAGGTTGCTACTGTTTCCGCTAATAATGATCCGGTTATCGGTAAACTGATTGCTGATGCCATGCGTAAAGTTTCTAAAGATGGCGTAATTACTATTGAAGAGGCTAAAGGTACTGATACTACTATCGGTGTGGTAGAAGGTATGCAGTTCGACCGCGGTTATCTGTCGGCTTACTTCGTGACTAATACGGAGAAGATGGAATGTGAGATGGAGAAACCTTACATCCTGATTTACGACAAGAAGATTTCTAACCTGAAAGATTTCTTGCCTATCCTCGAACCGGCTGTACAGTCAGGCCGTCCTTTGTTGGTTATCGCGGAAGATGTAGATAGTGAGGCATTGACTACATTGGTAGTGAACCGTCTGCGTTCTCAGTTGAAGATTTGTGCAGTAAAAGCTCCGGGCTTCGGTGACCGCAGAAAAGAAATGCTGGAAGACATTGCCGTATTGACCGGTGGTGTGGTGATCAGCGAAGAAAAGGGTCTGAAACTGGAGCAGGCTACTATCGAAATGTTAGGTACTGCTGACAAAGTGACTGTTTCTAAAGACAACACTACAATTGTAAACGGTGCCGGTGCTAAAGAAAACATCAAAGAACGTTGCGACCAGATCAAGGCTCAGATTGCTGCTACTAAATCAGATTATGACCGTGAGAAATTGCAGGAACGTTTGGCTAAGCTGTCAGGTGGTGTAGCTGTTCTTTACGTAGGTGCTGCTTCTGAGGTAGAAATGAAAGAAAAGAAGGATCGTGTGGATGATGCACTTCGCGCTACTCGTGCTGCTATTGAAGAAGGTATCGTACCGGGTGGTGGCGTAACTTACATCCGTGCAATCGATGCTTTGGAAGGTATGAAAGGCGACAATGCCGACGAAACAACCGGTATCGAAATCATTAAACGTGCTATCGAAGAACCGTTGCGTCAGATTGTAGCCAATGCCGGTAAAGAAGGTGCTGTAGTAGTTCAGAAAGTTCGTGAAGGTAAAGGTGACTATGGCTATAATGCCCGTTTGGATGTTTACGAAAACCTTCATGCAGCCGGTGTGGTAGATCCTGCTAAAGTAACACGTGTTGCTTTGGAGAATGCCGCTTCTATCGCAGGTATGTTCCTGACTACCGAATGTGTGATTGTAGAAAAGAAAGAAGATAAACCCGAAATGCCGATGGGCGCTCCCGGAATGGGAGGAATGGGTGGAATGATGTAATTTATTCCCAGGATTGAAAAAAGAAAGCTGCTTTCGGAAACGGAAGCAGCTTTTTTTGTTGACCTTTGCGGATATTGCGTGGAACGCTTTGCCGAGATTATATATTTGTGTACATTCGTATATTCAAACCAAAACAAACTTATATATGAAGGCACATCTTATATTTCTATGGTTCGTTGCTTTGGGGGTGATAGCTTGTACTTCTCAGCCGGGGATTAATACCGGTGGCCACAAAATAAAAGGAGATACTATACCTGTATTAGATTTTGCTTCGGCAATCCATAAACAAGTTCCTGATACGTTTATGTGGAATAGTGTGGCCAAAAAGATTACTTATATACCATTGTCCTCTTCTCATCTGATGGACGGTCATCCTGTAATAGAGTATCTCGATGATGATATGTGCATTATTTCGGAAGGGAAAAGTCAATGGATAAATTGTGTCGATTATAAAGGTAATTTCTTAAATAGCTTCAGGCATGTAGGCAATGGGCCCGGAGAATATGTTTATTTATCTTCAGTCGTATACCATCTAAAAGATTCCACTATTCGTGTTTTTGATAATGGCAGTTATAAACATATCATCTATAATAAGCAGGGGAAGTTCTTCCGGGAGATTAATTTGGCCGATTCCGAATTTAATTATTTATTGCACATGCAGGGCGATTCTTATTTTTTTCGTGGTAGTTTCAGTAAAGGTAAATCAGAAGTTATTGTGACGGATACGGCATTGCGGGTGAAGTCTTCCATTTTACCTTTTGATTCGACGGCCGATTATATTACACGGGGAGCTACTATGTTGAATAGCAGTATAAAAGCGTGCAGTCCTGATCTTTGTTTGTTTAATCACATTAATAGCGATAGTGTTTTTCTTTTGACTCCGGACGGATTGAAACTTGACTTTATCCTTCGTAAAGGCAAATATGCGCCGTCTTCGGAAGATGTAAAGCAATTCATGAAGTGGAATCAATATGATCCATTTATTAAAGGATTATCTATTAGTACTTTCCCGGGATATTATTATTTGCAGTATGCATACAAAGAGCAAGTTCTGGGCGAAATATGGAGCCGGAAAACGAATCAAATCGTGTCGAGAAGTATCTTGACCCGTCCCAATCAGTTTACAGTGTTCCGTGGAATCCAATTTCGTTTACCTTCGGGTACAATCATCAAATTATTACCTGCTTATATAAGTGGAAATAAACTTGCTTTTTTTATTCCGGCGGATGAAGCTATGGGTGAAATACCGGGAGTAAAGATAAGGGAGGATGATAATCCGATATTGATGGTGATGGAGTTGTAGCTCATATTTTGGGGGATCAATATGTTGACAAAGTATTCGCGTGCGGCTTTATTTCTATGTGCTCTTTTTTTGGGGGGACCAGTTGTTGATGCTCAAACTAAAGGAGTTGTTGTGGATGGTGTAAAGGGACGGCTTTTGTCCGGTGTGAATATTTACTTGCAGAAAGATTCCGTTGGAATCGGATCGACAGACCGAAAAGGAGAATTTTTCTTTAGCTGTGATATGATGACGAAAAGTGATACCATCGTCTTTTCGCATGTCGGCTATTTGCCGTTGAAGTGTACATTACCCCAATTACAGCGTCTTGAATATAAAGTGACTCTATATGAGCATCCCCAATTGCTGCATGAGGTAGTGGTTAGCGGAGAGCGTCCGCCATTCTTCCTGGAGTGGACGTCACTAGCTCCTTTACCCAAGCCTTTATACTCTTACGGCGGATTTCTGCATGCAGGGAAGATTTATGTGGTTGGCGGTGATGAAACACTGGTCCGAATGGCATCCAATAAATACAGGCAAGGTACTGAAGCCTGGGAGTATCGTTCTTCCAATATGTATGTGTATGATATTGCAATCGATATGTGGAAGAAATGTGCTAAAGGCTTTATACCGCGTGCCGGCCATGTTGCCCATTTCTATAATAGCAAAGTTTTTGTTTTAGGAGGGAAAAGATTTTCCACTAACCGGCAGTTGGAGTATACAGATGCTACAATGGAAATTTATGATTTGGATAAGGATACGTTGTATGTCGATCCCGTCAATCCCCATCAGGCAGTTGATTTCACTTCTTTCATTTACGGTGACTGTTTGTATGCGATGGGAGGGGCTATAAAAGAGAAAGTTTTTTCTAATAAAATACACACGCTCGATTTGAAACGAGGTGTCTGGTATGAACTGGAAGATACCATTCCTGCCGGGCGGTGTGGCAGAATGAATGGCATTCTGGTGAGAGATAAGGTTTATTTTTGGGGTGGTTACCATACAGCACCTATGTGGACAGCTGCGAGTTACGATTTGCGGACGGGGAAATGGCAACGATTGTGTGACCTGAAAGATGGAGTTTCCTATCCCGGACTGGCTTCTGATGGCAGCTATATTTATATTTTTGAGAATCGCAACTTACAGGTTTACAATATTGAAACAGATACAGTGCGTATTTACGAACTGGCTGCTTTGGACGTGGAAAATGCAGGGCTTTTCTACTGGAAAAATACGCTTTACATAGTGGGTGGATGTAACCGTCAAGGGATATATGTAACCCCTCTTAGAGGCGTGATTGCTGTTGATGTAAGTCAGATTAATCCCTAAGGAGTCATCGTACGTTAACTGCGGTAAATTGTGTTAAATTGTGCTTGTGTATCAATAATAAAACAAAATAGGAGGGCCGGAACCAAGGGCACTTTTACTCTAACATATTTTACTAATTTATATTTGCATTTTAAACCTATAAAAGAACAGACAAAATGAAAATTGTGGCGTTTAACGGAAGTCCCCGTAAAGGTGGCAATACAGAGATGCTAATTAATGAAGTGTTTAAACCTATACAGGAAGCCGGTATAGAAACCGAATTGGTACAGTTGGGTGGGAAGTTGCTGCGTGGCTGTGCTTCATGTTATACTTGTTTCAAGACAAAGGACGGACAATGTGTCATCAAGACCGACCCAATGAATGAGTTTATCCGAAAAGCCCAGGAGGCAGACGGAATAATTCTGGCATCACCTACTTACTATGGTAGTGTGAGCGCGGAGATGAAAGCTTTTATGGACCGATTGGGGTTGACCACTATCGGACAAGGGCGTACACTGACACGTAAAGTTGGAGCTGCCGTGATTAGTGTCCGCAGAGGTGGTGCCGTAACGGTTTATGATGAACTTAACCGTTTTATGCTCGGAAGCGGAATGATTGTTCCCGGATCTACTTACTGGAACTTCGGTATTGGTGAAATGCCGGGAGAAGTTTATGATGATGCAGAAGGGTTGAGAAATATGAAAGACCTGGGAGTACAATTGGCGTGGTTGCTAAAGGCTGTACATGATAAATGATGAATGCTGAATGGTGTACGATGAACGCAAGGTGTGGATCATAATTATCCATTATTTACCGTTCATCGTTTACCATTCATCATTCACCCAACCCTGTTCATCATTAAAATACCTCTCTGATATGTTTAAAGTTCGAATTGATCGTATCGATAACTTCCTGTGAGCGTCCGTTGATCAGTAGTTTATACATGGATTGGGCGAAGCCTACCATTTGGCCTAATTCTATTTTCGGAGGCATGGCCAAAGCATTCGGGTCGGTCATGATATTTACCAATACGGGACCTTCCAGTTCGAATGCATTACATAATGTATTTAATACCTCTTCCGGATCGGAAACATTGAAGCCTGTCATACCCATTGCTTCGGCTACTTGTGCAAAGTTAGGATTCAGCATATTCGTCTGCCAATCCGGCAGTCCGTCTACTTCCATTTCCAGTTTTACCATTCCCAAGGACCGGTTGTTGAACACAATCACTTTTATAGGGAGTTTATATTGTACCACAGTCTCCAGATCTCCCAATGTCATGGATAATCCTCCGTCACCACAAAGGGCGATTACCTGTCTGTCCGGGCAAGCCAACGCTGCTCCTATAGCTTGGGGCAGGGCATTTGCCATCGAACCATGATTGAAAGAGCCCAGCATGTGCCGCTTTCCGGTCGCTTGCAGATAGCGGGCTCCCCATACACACGTCATACCTGTATCTACCGTATAGATGGCGTCATCGGATGAAATCTTATTGATTTCGGACATCACATATTCCGGATGAATCTGATCCATTTTGCCTTTATCTTCCGTATAGGCAGCCAGATCTTTCTTTACTCCTTCGTAGCGTTTCAGCTGTTTGCGTAAAAAAGAGTCATCCTTTTTCTGTTGTAGCATGGGCAATAAGGCACGGAGAGTAGAGCGTATATCTCCACAAAGCCCCAGATCCACTTTGGCACGTCGTCCCAGTCTTTCGGGTTTAATATCCACCTGGACGATTTTTATATCATCGGGTAAAAAGGCGGAATAGGGGAAATCGGTTCCGAGCATGACAAGCACTTCTGCTTCGTGCATGCTGTAATAGCCGGAAGGCATACCCAGCAGTCCGGTCATACCTACTTCATAGGGATTGTCATATTGTACTTCCATTTTTCCTTTAAAAGTATACGCGACAGGAGCATTTAGAATCTCGGACATCCGGATGATTTCCTCATGTGCTCCTTTACAGCCTATACCACAAAACAAGGTGATGCGTCCGTAGTGATTCAGCATGCCGGCCATCCGGATCAGGTCTTCTTCGGCCGGACATACGGACGAAGCTAACGGATAAATCTGTTCAGAGGACTCTACTTGGGCTGCCGGTTTCTTTGCCAAGTCACCAGGAAGCCCGATTACGGCTACTCCTTTTCGGGTAGTGGCTGTTTGCAAGGCCGATTGCAGCATGCGGGGAAACTGTTGGGGAGTAGTAGCTACTTCGTTATAGAAACTACAGGCATTGAATAGCTTGATCGTATTGGTTTCCTGAAAATATTCAGTTCCGAATTCTCCGGTTGGAATAGTTGAGGCAATGGCTATCACAGGAGCTCCCGAACGGTGAGCATCGTAAAGCCCATTGATTAAATGGACATGTCCCGGTCCGCTGCTTCCTGCACAACATCCCGGCAGTCCGGTCAGTTGTGCTTCCGCACCTGCGGCATACGCACCGGTCTCTTCATGACGTACATGTATCCACTTCATTGCTTCGTTTTGCCTGACGGCTTCATTCACTTCGTTCAGGCTGTCGCCTGTTACTGCATAAATTCTTCTGACGCCTGCCTCAATCAGAGTGTCGACAAGCTGTTCTGCTACCTTCTTTCCCATATCTATCATTCAGTTTAGGTTATTCAATGATGCAATAACAGGTGATTATATCAAAAAGTTGTATATTTAACGTATGCTAATAACCTTGGTATATTGGTATATAAGATAGATTTTATGTTAAAAATATCGTATGTAGTATGTTTTTAGTGTTTTTGTAGTAACAATGCTTACATAATTTTGTTAACTTACACCGCGTAAATAGTAACTTTATGTGTTTTAACCTTTAAACTTTTGTATCAAATGGATAAGAATGAAATCGGCTTGAATGCTGGAAAAGTTTGGCAATTGTTGAGCAACAATGACAAATGGAGTTATGGTAACCTGAAAAGGAAATCCGGGTTGAAGGATAAGGAATTGGGGGCAGCTCTGGGCTGGTTAGCCAGAGAAGATAAGATTGAGTTTGAACAAGAAGAGGAGGAACTTTATGTTTACCTCTGTGTAAATGTTTATATTGGGTAGATGATGCTGCTTATTATGAAAAAAATCCCCGGAACAGTCCATTGGTATTGTATTCCGGGGATTATTTTTTATTCCTCTTTCTTTTTATTGCAGGAATTCCGTTCTATCAAAAAAGAAGTCACTAATCCAGCTCCTCCGAAGAGAAGTGTGCATGATCCGTAGATAACTCCTACCATTTCGCGGGTATATCCCCTGTCGAACCTATCAAAGTCATACGGAGAGAAGCTTACGTAACTGATAATGAAACCGGTTAATAGTCCCAGTCCTACTCCCAACAGCAGGCAGCCACCTTTCAAGGTTCCGAATGACAATTGAGAACGGTTATAGTCAGGCAAACAAATCTTCCCATTCAGTTCGAGATTGCCTTCTGACATTTTCTCTCCTAACTTTTCAATAAGAGTGATGCGTTCGCGTCTGCACGCAAAAAGTTCAAACAATTTGTAAATACCTAAGGTAATGATTCCCACAACTAAGGGGATTGTAATGAAATCCATCATGATCGTATGTTTTTAAGTGAATAATTCCGTTCTTTGCACTGTTTGACGCAATAGACTACGGAAAGGTTACAAAGAAAAAAATATTTTTTTGCCTGTAACCTTTCTGATTCGCTTGCGTCTAACCGAATATCATGGTACAGAACGAAGAAACACAATACATAGCACGGATACTGAACGGGGACACAGAAGCTTTTTCTGTATTTCTCGACCGTTACAGCCGTCCGCTTTATGTGCTGATTGTGCAGATTGTCGGTTGTCCCGAAGATGCGGAAGAGTTGGTACAGGATGTTTTTCTGAAAGCCTTCCGCTGTCTTGACAGTTATAAGGGAGAGTGCCGCTTCTCTACCTGGCTTTATCGGATTGCTTATAATGCGGCTGTATCCGCTACCCGCAAAAAGAAACAGGAATTTCTTTATATTGAGGAAGGTACCATAAATAATGTACCCGATGAAAAGGCCGACGAAATACTTTGTCCTACCGATGACGAAGAACGGACTGCGAAACTGATTCAAGCCATCGACTTGCTGAATGTTGAGGAAAAAGCCTTGATTACACTTTTCTATTTTGAAGAGAAGTCGATAGAGGAGATAGGAGAGGTGCTGAAACTTTCATCGGGAAATGTCAAGGTGAAGTTGCACCGTACCCGCAAAAAGATTTATTTATTAATGAACGGAGATGAGTAATTATGGAAGCAAATAAGAAATGTACGGAAAATGCATTGAAGCAGGCCCTTCGGAAAAGGCAACCTGGTAATCTGCCGTCCAATTTTAATTACCGGATGATGGAACTGGTTCGACTGGAGGCCGAAAAACAGCGGAAACGGAAAGAACGGACTATGCTTTGCGGCATGATTCTGGGTATATTGCTATTGATAGGGATGGCGGTCTATACACTCGTTTTCAAATTAGAATTCAACTTAAAGGAGTGTTTGTCCGGAGTCGATTGGTCCGATACCGCTTCTCCGATGATGGTTTTCTATAGCTATATTGCAACTTTGGTTCTGCTCCTGCTCGGATTGGATTATTGGCTGCGTAAGAAGAAGTTTCATTCCTGAGTGAGTTTGATTTCACTACAGATTACACAGATTTCCACAGATTAATAATTTATTCCGTTGATATTTAAAATTATTCGTTGATATTTAGGACTAAAGATTCGGTGAAAATTCGTGTAATCTGTGGTGGAACCGATTCATTCCTATTTTGGATTGTCCATTCATCAGCTGAGGATATAATATCAGAAAACCTCTGTGCCCTCCGTGTAGTCTGTGGGGAAATCTTTTCTTTTTCTGCGAATAATTTTCTTCCTTTGCAGAAAAATTTATCTTTATAGACTATGAGAAGTTTTGCCTCTGATAATAATTCGGGTGTACACCCTGCCATCATGGAAGCTCTGACACGGGCTAATCAAGATCATGCGCTGGGCTATGGTGACGATTCGTGGACAAAAGAAGCTGTCCGGAAAATTAAAGAAATATTTGTTGCCGACTGTGAGCCGTTGTTTGTTTTCAATGGAACAGGCAGTAATGTCATTGCTTTGCAACTGTTGACTCGTCCTTATAATTCTATTATTTGTGCCGAAACTGCACATATTTATGTAGACGAATGTGGTTCTCCGGTGAAGATGACCGGTTGCCAGATCCGTCCCGTAGCCACTCCCGACGGAAAATTGACACCTGAACTGATCGCTCCCTATCTGCATGGCTTTGGTGACCAGCACCATTCGCAGCCGGGCGCTGTTTATCTTTCGGAGTGTACGGAGTTGGGTACTATTTATACGCCGGAAGAGTTGAGAGCAATTACCTTACTGGCCCACCAACACGGGATGCGGGTACATATGGATGGTGCACGTATAGCCAATGCCTGTGCTGCCCTCGGCCTTTCACTGAAAGCATTGACCGTAGATTGCGGTATCGATGTGCTCAGTTTTGGCGGAACCAAAAACGGATTGATGATGGGAGAGTGTGTGATCGTATTTGATGATTCGTTGAAAGCGGAAGCTCGATTCGTACGCAAGCAATCGGCTCAACTGGCATCGAAGATGCGTTATCTTTCCTGCCAGTTCACGGCTTATCTGACAGAGGAACTGTGGTTGAAGAACGCAATGCATGCCAATGCGATGGCCAAACGTCTCTATGAAGCTTTGAAGCAGATTCCCGGTGTGCGTTTCACCCAAAAGGTGGAAAGTAACCAATTATTCCTGACCATGCCTCGCGCCGAAATAGATCGTATGCTGCAATCTTACTTTTTTTATTTTTGGAATGAAGAGGCGGATGAAATTCGTTTGGTTACTTCGTTTGACACAACGGAGGAGGACATCGATACGTTTATCCGGATATTGAAAAAATAGGATTGCATCCAATAGCGCCAGATGCTCACCACGGAGTAGCACAGAGTCTCACAGAGGGAGAATGATAGAAATTAAATTCTTTGGGATTCTGTGTTACTCCGTGGTGAAGTCTTCTTATTCTTTTCTTATTTTAGATTCTTTCAGGAATTGTTCGATGTTGTACATCGGAAAATCCCCGTTCAGCAGTTTTCCGTCCCGGTCCAGTAATACGTAACGGGGGATACCGTTAAAGTGGAATAGCTCCCTCAAATAGTTATAGTCGCTTTGCGGAAGGCGGAATATGACTTCTTCTTTCAGATTCTTCTCTACATAATCGTTGTAAGCTTTTTCAGGTGATTCACTGTCACTGGTGATGAAGATGAACTTGATATCCGGACTGTTCCGGTACTCTTTTCGCAAATCTGCATGATGCTCGATGCTGGCACGGCAAGGCCCGCAAGTAGTTGCCCAAAAGTCAATGACCACCAATTTTCCATGATAAGGTGCTACGATTTTGCGGATGATATCCGTTCCTTTCCCTGCCGGAAGTTCTTGTGGCTGGTTCCCTTGTGGCGGATAAATCTGACGGTACATACGTTCGGACTCTGCCATAAGGAATGGCTCGTGTAAATAGCTTTTCAGGATATTGAGTAGTGTGAAAGCTTTTTTCCCATCCTTGAGAGTTCCGGCCAGGAAGGGGTAAGAACGGGTGAGAATGAGTTCTCCGGCCATTGGGAATGGGATTCCTGTCGTGTCCTCCAATATCTCCTTTTTCTTTTGCCAGCTTTCCGCATATTTTTTCACATGGTCGTCTGTGCCGATCTTGATTTGCCAACTTGCCCGGTTTAAAGGGTTCATATACTCAAGTCGGTTGATGAAGGTTGAAAAAGAACTGCAACCGATGGCACGGACGTCATCGAGCGGCATTTCTTTCAGGAAATCATAATAGTCCGGAGCCTCTTTTATTTTTAATATCGCGTTGGTGGTATCTTTGTGGGCATTCATGTCTCTTTGCAGGATAAAATCGAGAAGCCAGCTGCCGTACATCATTTTCACATTATTCTTCAGCATTTGCATTCCTTCGGGTTGCAGCGTTTTTGATTGTTCCAACGAGTCGAGCCGATGCATCCACAGGTCGTACATCGGCTTTTGCTGTGCTTTAAATTCATCGGGAGTCAGCGTGCCGCATGCTTTCAACAGGATGTTGAAGTCTCTTGAGAAGAGCGGTTCACAAGGCATCAATTCTTGGTTGAAAGTGCTTGAAGCCCCCATATATTGAGTTTCTGTCAGCATGGGTTTCAACCTTCTTTGCCGGTTGTAGTCCAGCAGGTCTTCCCAACTGAGGTAAAGGATCAGTGTTTCGCCCGGTTTGACATAAAACCCTATCCAACAGCTGCCCAGACTAAGGTGATGTACCCCAGGATAATTGACAATGAAGTCCGACTCGAAACGTCCGTCCGGATGGATGGTCACCAGGGCGGGACTACTCTCGCGGGTGATATGATTGTCTGTATAGATCAGGGCGGTGGTAAATCCTAACTGCGGGTTGTATCCATCCAGAAAACCACGTATGTGAGCCGTATCTTTCCGGAAAAAATCAGTCCGGGGAGTAGTGGAAGCAGTTGTTACCGATGCGTAATTTCGATGGGGCAGTCCGGCGCGGATATACTTTTTCTCTTTTTCACCGTTTTTGCCGATGCGTATGTTGCCGTCTTTTTCTTGTGTTATTTCAAGTTGGCACTGTCCGTCAGTTTCATTCCTTAAATTCAGTTTGAGCTTTTTCCCCTGTTTCCGGCAAAGTTCATATTTCCAGAACCGGTTATCCATGATGGCAAGTGAATCGTAAATTCCGATGTCCCATCCGTTTCCTGCATCTGTCTGCTGCCAGTTTCCACGGATTTCGCGAAGGAAGGCCTGCTCTTTGGTCTCCTGCGGTTTCACCAGCAGAATGCCATAGGTGTTGGTTTCCGATTTAAGATCGTCCTCCATCCAATCTATCCGGGTTGTGCCTTCGGGCAGGGGAGGATAGGTGATGACACAGTCGTTTTCTATTATTCCTGAGGCGGGAGTCGTTACGCGTTCGCCAAATTTGCGCCCTTCTATGCGGAGAGGATAAAATTGCTTTCTGCTTTCGGGGGCATAAATATAAGTCAGGCTGTCGATGCTGGTCCACCATTGGGGGCGGAATACCGTCCGTATCGTGAGCCGGGTTTCTGTCGGAGATAGTTCTATCTTCGAGATGGTGTGTGCACTTCCCTGGCGTGTTTCGAAAGAAGGGTTTTCAATTACGGTTTGTGCTGCGGCATACGTACTTCCCAGAAGTAGCAGTAGCGGGAGTATCTTGTTTTTCATATCCGTATGATTAAAGTTGTGACGGTAAAGATAAATATTTCATGGGAGAAACCTTACTGTATAGCGTTTTATTTTTGTCCGGGAGGCAAATTCCTTCTCTTTTAGGAGATATGGCATACCAGTTGTGCAACTTGGCAAACAGATGTCTCGGAGAAACGGAGCCGGTCTTGGAGGGAAGGCATAATCACGGCTCTTTCATTTAACAACCGTCTTCCTCCCTTGCCCCCCACAAAACCTTCCATTCGCACACAGCCATGCGGAAGCAGCGCTTCGTTGTTTCTTTTTTAAGAAAGAATCCGGCCGACTATTACCGAAGAAATCCAGCAGATTAACCATTATCATATAACTCTTTATCCCAGCCCGCATACCCGGGCTGATGAGCCCACATGCCCGGGCTGATGAGCCCGCATACCCGGGCCGATGAGCCCGCATGCCCGGGCCGAGATAAGGATCCGACCATTTGCACTAAAGAGAGTAAGGGAAATGAAATGCTTTTAGAGAGATAAACGGATAAGAAATTGGACATATCCATTTGTTTTCCAAATCGTTACTACTGAAATATTCCCTAAAACAGCGGGTGGAAGATGGAAGATGGGGGTGGAAGATAAATGGCATAAAAACCGCATCTTCCACCAATCTATACATCTCACAATCAACGGCATGCACTCTAAAAGGTGGAAGATGGAAGATCGAAACGTGTTTTTTGTATGAGAAGAAGGCTGAGTATGAAAGAGCCGTGAGGGCATAATAAAGGTCCGGACCTTCGCAGGCGCGGACCTTCGCTTATTCAAACCACGCTCCTTGGGGGTGGAGGGGTTTGTTTACTGAAAACAATCCGGTCGATTGTCTACCTTAAATACCTATTATGATAACCTTCTTAACTAACCTTTATCTTATTCTACATTAAGTAAAAGCTGTCTCTATATCCCGACAGCCTCCCGCAACGGGACAAATTTATATCCTTTTTTCTTCAGGACTTTAATCAACCGTTCAAGGTAGCCGTGGTAGAACTTATCAATCCGGCGATCGTCTGTTCCGAAATGGATCAGCATCAAGTGTCCGTTCAGTCCTTCGCTGGCTTCTACCGAGAGGATTCTATCATAAATGTTCCGGCTGCTTCGGTAGTTTTTCATGTCCGGTGTGGTATAGTCGGCATTGCTGCCTGTCCCAGGTGTGAAGTTAACCACTTGAATACCCATACTCTTCGCCCACGCTGCAATCTGCCGGTTGTAATATTCGTAAGGTGGGATGTAGAGCGGTGCGTCTTTAAATTCAATACCGGCCTTTCGCATCACTTCGTAGCTTTTCAACAGATCTTTTTCAAACTCTTCGCGCGTCACCAGCAGCGAATCGCGGTTTTCCCACGGGCTGTACAGCAAATGTCCGTAACTGTGACTGCCGACGTAGTGTCCCTCTTTCAGCAGGCGTTGCACTACGTCCGGATAGAGTTCGTAAAATTCTCCGGTAAAGAAGAATGCCCCTTTGATACCTTGCTTTTTCAGGGTACTGATGATGGTGTCCGCTCCGTCCGCTCTATCGGCGGCGGTGAATACGAGCGTGATTTGTTTTTTGGAGGGGTCGGTACGTACAATGCCGCCATTGCTGTAGATGTTCTTATCTGCTGCTGCGTTTGCCTGCTTCATTCCGTCTTTCTGCAAAGAAGATAAGTAGTAGGTCAGGCAAGCGGTTCCGTCCATGGTCGGTTCGTTGGTCGAATAATCGTGAAGGGCGTCGTGATAGACCATTAAGTCCGGTTGGAAACGTTCGTAATCCTGTCCGGGCATTCCCGGAATGCCCTCCATATTTACTCCCCGGAGACTTTCGAAGATGGTACGGTATACCGGGCCGTCCACCAGTCCGCCGGTAGTGTTGCCTATTCCTGCGTTCAGCAATGAAGAGTGAGGCTGTATCGGATAATCTCCGGATAAAGGTAGCTCTACAATCATGCTGGTTCCCCACGGGTTGCACCCCAGGAGCCAGTCGCGCAGAGAGGCTTCCATCTCTTCATAAGTCGTGTCGCCTGTCAGCTCACGGTAAAGCCGGCATTGCGTAAGCATGGCGGTGGTCAGGTTATTCGAACACCAAATATAAGGTATGCCGTGCAGGAAAGGACTACCGACGGCTTTTTCATACGTTCGCTGTATTCCGGTTCGCAGGTTCCGGATAAATTCGTCGCGCAGGCGCTCGTTGCCCGAAGCTTTGGCTACCCAGTAGTGTCCCATGTTCATAAACGGATACCATTGGTAGTGGCGGGCACTGTCGGCACCCATCCACGGTGTCACCGGTTCACGCCTTCCGTATTCTACTGCCTGCTCCAGATATTTGGGGTCGCCGGTAGCTTTGAACAGTTCCATGGCTCCGAGTTCCATATCGTCCACCCAATTGTCTTCTTCATAAATATAGGGTGACTTTACCGAGGCCGTTTGGCAGGGCCCGGGTTTCTTTATACCCTCCTGATAGGCGTTATCTGCTTTAGAGGCTATTTCTTGGGCGAAGTCCGGATAGAAATCTTTCAGTACCTTTGCCCCCAGTGCAAAGCAAGAGGCGAATTTGCCTGCGGTACTGGCCACTCCGGTGGTTGCATTCCTGAATTTGCCGCGAACCTGAGGCTCACCACTGCAAAAGTAAACCGGGCGCCCTTGTCCTCGTCCGTAGCCGTAGTCCACCGAATCTTTGCCGGGCAGGCGCATCCCTGCATGGTCCCGGTCATCGGCAATCTGGTTGTAAAGTTCTCCTTGGGCAGGGTTCATCCGGTTCAACCAGTCGAGCCCCCATTTTATTTCGTCCACAATGTCCGGGATGCCGTTAGCTCCAGGGTGTCCGGCAGCATCGTAAGCATCGCCGAAAGCTTCCGGGTTTTGCAGATAGGCAAACATCATCTGGTAAATGGCATTGGCCGAGGTTGTGGTATATTGCAGATAGTCGGTCGCGTCATGCCATCCTCCCCGGACATCGGTGTGCTGTCCGGTCTTTGTGGGATGATACACGATAAAGCCGTCATGTACATGGCAACTGTCTTTCAGGAAGGGGTTGTAACCGCATCGCTGCTGGCGCATGTAATTCAGCAGGAAGTCGGCCGTTCCGTTGTATACGCGGTGGTTGATGGGGAAGTGGGGCGATACTGCTTTTCCGGCTTTTAGATAGTAGGTTCCGGGTGTATCAAAGGTACTGAAGTCCAGCCGGTAGGTTGATTTCATTTGTCCGATCGGGCCTGTCTTCCGGGGAGATGTGAAAGTACGTACCGTTTTTCCGGTGAATACATCGACCAGTGAATAGTTGTTCACTTCAACCGGTACTTCACTCATAAATACGGCTACCTTTTTAGATTGGGGGAGGTAGCCCAGTTGGTTGATCCGTATCCATTCACCTGCCTGAGCGTGCAGGGTGGAAAGCAAGAAAACAATGGCCAAAAGCCAGTAATTCCGTTTCATAATGGAAGCATTGTTTAAGGTTGGGGAATGTGTTAAGTTGTACAATGCAAATAAAGCGGATTTAATTTACTTAAAGAATAATAGGGTAGTTTTATTAGCTGATATTATGTGTCGTTTACAAGTTTTTAGAATTTGATATTGCTTTATATGGTATATTCTGAACTTTTTTCGTTTATTAAGTGTTAAATGGAGGCAATAAATGATAAAAGAGAATGTAATATGATTGTAACAAGGAATGATAAAACTACTTTTGTAGATTGAGTTTTCTTAAGAGGGAACAATATATGAAACCTAAACACAAAAACTGGCTATTACTTGGATGCTTTTCCGCACTGTGGACTGTATCTTTGGCACAGGGGGAGAACTGCAACGATAGTCTCTCACCGATTACGTATATTCCTGTTGCGGAGGATTCCGCCTCTACTGTTGTCGTTGCCGACTCTACTGCGGTGAAGCGTAGTTTTTTAAAGAAATTCCTTGATTACTTCAATGATGCCAATAAGGAGAAGAAGAACAAGAAGTTTGATTTCAGTGTAATTGGCGGTCCGCATTATTCCAGTGATACCAAGCTTGGGCTGGGACTGGTGGCTGCCGGATTATACCGTACCGACCGTGCCGATACACTTCTGCCGCTTTCCACCGTATCATTGTATGGCGATGTGTCCACTGTCGGATTCTATCTGCTGGGCGTTCGGGGCAATCATATCTTTCCGAAAGATAAATACAGGCTGAATTATAACCTTTATTTTTATTCTTTTCCCAGTTTGTATTGGGGAATAGGATACCGGAATGCGGTGAATGACGAAAATGAAAGCAGTTACAAGCGCTTCCAGGCACAGGTGAAAGTCGACTTTATGTTCCGTTTGGCAAAAAACTTCTATCTGGGACCTATGGCAAGTTTCGATTATATCGACGGACGCAACTTTGAGAAGCCCGAACTTTGGCAGGGGATGGACGCCCGTACGACCAACGTCAGTGCAGGGCTTTCCCTTGTGTATGATTCTCGGGACTTCCTCACGAATGCCTATAAGGGGTATTATCTGCGCATAGACCAGCGTTTCAGTCCTGCGTTTCTGGGGAATGACTACGCATTCAGCAGTACGGAGCTGACCACAAGCTACTATCGTAAGGTGTGGAAAGGTGGAATACTTGCCGGACAATTTCATACGCTGCTGACTTACGGCAATCCGCCCTGGGGATTGATGGCAACATTGGGAAGTTCGTATTCCATGCGCGGATATTACGATGGCAGATTCCGTGACAAGAATGTGGTGGATATGCAGGTTGAACTCCGGCAGCATGTATGGAAACGTAACGGAGTAGCTGTCTGGGTGGGAGCCGGAAATGTTTTTCCCGACTTTTCTTCGTTCGAGGTGCAACATATACTTCCCAATTATGGATTCGGCTACCGGTGGGAGTTCAAGAAGAGAGTGAATGTACGATTGGATTTAGGGTTTGGAAAAGGCCAGACCGGATTTATATTTAATATCAATGAAGCTTTTTAATAAGATAAAGAAATGGTTCGATAATCAGGAGAACTTGTTCTACCTGTTTTTGTTTGTGCTGATTGTGCCCAACATAGCACTGTGTTTCACGGAACCTTTACCGCTTGTGGCCAAGGTTGCCAACGTTCTGTTACCTTTGGGTTGTTATTATCTGATTATGACCCTGTCCAGGAATTGCGGAAAGATGCTCTGGATATTGTTTCTTTTTGTATTCTTCGGGGCCTTTCAGATCGTGTTGCTCTATCTGTTCGGGCAGTCCATCATAGCGGTGGATATGTTCCTCAATCTGGCTACGACCAATTCTTCCGAAGCCATGGAGTTGCTCGATAATCTGCTGCCGGCCCTCGTTACGATCGTGATACTGTATATACCCGCCCTGATACTGGGTATGATTTCCATAGTTCGTAAACGCAGGCTCTCTGTCGACTTTATCCGTAGGCAACGGAAACGTGCGTGGGGAGTACTTGCCGTTGGCTTTCTTTCGTTGGGAGCTGCCTACTTGCTGGATAAGAAATATGAGATGACCACCGATTTATATCCGGTCAATGTGTGCTACAACGTGGTGCTTGCCGTAGAGCGCAACGCGCAGACCCTCGACTATGCAGAGACTTCGAAGGATTTTACTTTCCATGCTACTGCTACCCATCCGGCGGAGGACCGCGAGATATACGTGCTGGTTGTGGGGGAGACATCCCGTGCTCTCAACTGGTCGTTGTATGGCTATGACCGCGAGACGAACCCCAAATTGTCGGAAATACCCAATCTTACGGCTTTCACGAATGTGCTGACCCAGTCGAACACAACCCATAAGAGCGTTCCGATGCTGATGTCCGCTGTTTCGGCAGAGAATTTCGACTCTATCTACCATCAGAAAGGTATTATTACGGCTTTCAGGGAGGCAGGTTTCAAAACGGCTTTTTTCTCCAATCAGCGTTACAATAATTCTTTTATAGACTTCTTCGGAAAAGAGGCCGATCATTGCGATTTCATCAAAGAAGATTCGCTGACCGCCGGTCAGAACCTTTCGGATGACAACCTGCTGGCATTGGTGAAAGAGGAACTTGCCAAAGGGAACCGCAAACAATTCATTGTGTTGCATACCTATGGTTCGCACTTTAACTACCGTGAGCGCTATCCTGCCGGGGCTGCGTTTTTCCGGCCCGACAGTCCGGCGGATGCCGAATTTAAGTATCGGGACAATCTGATTAATGCCTATGACAACTCCATCCGCTATACCGACGATTTCCTGGCAAGGCTGATCGGCTTGTTGCAGCAACAGGATGCCGGTTCGGCCATACTCTATACTTCGGACCATGGAGAAGATATTTTTGACGACGACCGTCACCTCTTCCTGCATGCGTCGCCTGTGCCTTCGTATTATCAGTTGCACGTGCCGTTTATTGTCTGGACTTCGGATACATACCGGGAGAAATATCCGGAGCATATCGCTGCTTTACAGCAAAACCGTCAAAAGTCTGTCGCTTCGAATCGGGTAGTGTTCCATTCGGTACTCGATCTGGCCGGAGTGACTACTGCCTATGTGAACGACTCGCTGTCCGTGGCAAGCCCGTCCTATACGGAGTTCCCCCGCTTTTACCTGAATGACCACAATGAGCCGCGGGCTTACGACGATATCGGATTGCGTAAGGAGGACTTTGAGATGTTCAGGAAGATGAATATTCGCTGAAAACGCATTTAAACTATAGACTTGGGGATATAAGTGTAGTATCTCGAAACTTTGTTCCCTACAGGTGCTTTTGTTTCATATTGTGGTGAAAGTCGGAGAATAATTTCTATATTTACCGTCAATTCATCACAATATGCAATTATGGCAACCAAACTACTATTGGTAATGGGGGTAACCGATAATCTATGGCTTTATGTGTTATCCGTATTTTTGTTTCTGACCGTTTGCTTCCTGCTCTTTCAGAACTTCCGGCTTCGTAAATCGGCTTCGGCAGACGATGACTATCGTCGCTTCCTGTTTGAGATATTAGATAATCTTCCGTTTCCTATTATGGTGAAGGATATTCAGGAACAATTCAAGTACACGTACTGGAATAAGGAGGCCGAGTTGCAGTCGGGCATCAGCCGCAAAGATGCCGTCGGCTTTTCAGATGCCGATATTTTTGGTGAAGAACGGGGTAAACAGTACCGTAAAATAGATGAAGATCTCGTTAAAGCCGGAAAACCCTATAAAGCGGAAGAGAGGTATGTGACTGCCGATGGAAAAGTGCATGATACCCTTGTGGTGAAATCAATCATATCTTCGGGCAAACTGGGCAAATGGTTACTGGTGGCCCGTTGGGAGATCACTCAGCTTAAGATGTACGAAAGGGAGCTTTTGGCTGCCAAAGAGCAACTGGAGGGAGCCGTTCGTAAACAGAAACTGGCTTTAAGAAGTATTGATTTCGGCCTGATTTATATTGACCGAAATTATAAGGTGCAATGGGAAGAGACCAGTAATATAAAGAATCTGGTTGTCGGACGTCATTATATTCCCGGCACTACTTGCTACCGGACAACGGGGCGAGGAGACAAACCGTGTAAAAGATGTGCTTTTCAGGAGGCCATCAGTACCGGCAAAATGGTGAGGCATATTACCCATGTGGATCATGTAGACTTTGAAATTACCGCTACCCCCGTTTATAGTGATACGGGAGGTGAAATTATCGGTGGATTGCTGCGCTTTGAAGATATCACCGAGAAACTGAAAGTAGACCGTATGCTTCAAGAGGCCAAGGAGAAAGCAGAGGAGTCCAATCGGCTGAAGTCGGCCTTCCTTGCCAATATGAGCCATGAAATACGTACACCGCTCAATGCCATCATCGGTTTCTCCGACCTGATCTGCCAGACAGATGATGCCGAAGAGAAAGAGGAGTACATCCGGATTGTCACTTCGAATAACGAACTTTTGTTGCAGCTTATCGACGACATTCTCGACCTGTCGAAGATAGAAGCCGGAACGATGGATTTTTCCTATGCCCTGACGGATATCAACGAACTGATGGAGGACATCTGCCTGCAAATGCAGCAGAAGAACCAACGCCCAGGGGTACAGATTCTGTTTACTGAAAAGGAACCCTGCTGTGTGATCAATACGGATCGTTTGCGTTTGTCGCAGGTCATCATCAATCTGATGAATAACGCAATGAAGTTTACCGCCGAAGGTTCCATTACGTTGGGATACCGGCTGAACGGACAGAAGAATGAACTTTATTTCTTCGTGAAAGATACAGGCATCGGCATTCCCGCCGATAAAGCTGAAAAAGTCTTTGAACGTTTTGTCAAACTGAACTCCTTCGTTAAGGGCACGGGGCTGGGACTCGCCATCTGCCGGGTGATCATAGAGCGCCTGGGAGGAACGATCGGGGTCGATACGGCAGTAGAAGAGGGTGCCTGCTTTTGGTTCCGTCTTCCTGTTCAAGAGGACATACCGCTCGATATTCCTATTAATTTGTGCTAAAAATTGAACCTAAAACTCCGGTTGGCGTGTTGTTTGTATACACTTAATATAGAGGTTTAAATATATAAAAAACATGGCTTATATAGATTATTACAAGATTCTCGGAGTTGACAAGAATGCTTCTCAGGATGATGTCAAGAAGGCTTTCCGCAAATTAGCCCGTAAATATCATCCCGACCTGAATCCGAATGACCCAAGCGCCAAGGATAAGTTTCAGGAGATTAATGAAGCCAACGAAGTATTGAGCGATCCGGAGAAAAGGAAAAAGTACGATGAATACGGCGAACATTGGAAACATGCGGACGAATTCGAAGCGCAGAAGAAGGCCCGCCAGCATGCCGGTGCGGGTGGAGGCGGCTTCTCCGGCTTTGGCGGAGACGGTGGTTCCTATTGGTACTCGTCCGATGGAGAAGGATTCTCGGGTGGTGATGCCGGAGGATTCTCGGATTTCTTCGAGTCTATGTTCGGGCATAGGGGCGGAGGCGGACGAGGCGGCTCAGGTTTCCGCGGACAAGATTTTAATGCGGAACTACACCTGTCTCTTCGCGATGCGGCACAGACCCATAAGCAGGTGTTGAATGTGAATGGAAAGCAGGTTCGTATCACAATACCGGCCGGTGTAGCCGACGGACAGGTGATTAAACTGAAAGGATACGGTGGTGAAGGTGTTAACGGTGGTCCGGCAGGCGATCTGTATATTACTTTCCGGATAGCCGAAGATCCTGTATTCAAGCGTCTCGGAGACGATCTGTACGTGGATGTGGAAGTCGATCTCTATACTGCCGTACTGGGTGGTGAAAAGGTGGTTGATACGCTGGAAGGTAAAGTGAAACTGAAGATAAAGCCCGAAACCCAGAATGGTACGAAAGTACGCCTGAAGGGTAAAGGTTTCCCCATATATAAGAAAGAAGGACAGTTTGGCGATTTGATTGTCACTTATTCAGTCAAGATACCTACGAGTCTGACAGATAGGCAGAAAGAACTGTTCAGAGAGTTACAACAGAGTATGAACTAATAATGAAAGAGCGCTATGCAGACCGAATTAATAATAGTCAGTGAATACTGTCACAAATGTCATATTGAGCCTTCATTTATCGACCTGTTAGAAGAGGGTGGCTTGATTGAGGTACGCACCGAGGGCGGCGAGCACTATCTGCTTGCGTCGCAACTTCCCGATGTGGAACGATACAGCCGTATGTATTACGACCTGTCCATCAATATGGAGGGTATCGATGCCATTCATCATTTGCTGGAAAGGATGGAACTGATGAGACGTGAAATCAGTACTCTCCGGAATCAGCTTATCGTCTTTAAGAGGGAAGGTGTAATGGAGGACTGGTAAAAGGTTTATTTCATGTGTTGGATAAAGAGGCTTTTCCGGTTTCTATCAGAGCCTCTATATGATATAAACAGAGCCTTTATCAAGGGTGGACAGAGTGTCTGTTCCGCCCCGATAAAGGCTCTGTTTTTTTATGCTTGGCCGTACTCTTATTCAGCCAGAATCGTCAGTTCGGCACCCGAAGCGTAGTCTTGTCCGCGTTGTTCACTCAGAGCGGTGAAGCGGATGTAACGGGCTTTTACAGGTTTCTCGAACATTACTTTCTTCTCTTTCAGGTCTCTTGCGAAAGTACCTTTCAGGATTGGTTCACCCCATTCTTTGCCATCCTGGCTTACGTGTATGGTGTAATCTTTCACATTACCGTTGCTGCTGTCCTGACGTGGAAGGTAAGTGAAACCTTTAATTGTTTTCACTTCACCGGCATCCAGGTCTACCCAGTGCGGGTGTTTAGCCACGGTTACAGAGAACATGGTGTGCCAGATGGTATTCGGGTCACCGTCGGTCAGGTTCTTGGCTTCGCCTCCATCCGATTCTTCGCTACTTGCATAGATCACTTCCGTCTGGATGCTTTCGATCTTGTCGAATGTCATGGTTGCTTTGATGAAAGGTGCATCTTTGAACCAGGCAGTCACTGTACCGCCATTGCGTAATGCGATCGGTTCGGTGTAAGTTTTGGGTTTACTCTTATCTACTGTGTAGAGGATAACCGCATCCTTTTTCTGTGATGATACAGATACTGCACCGGCACGGTTGCGGGTAATGGACAACGGCACCTCTCCGGCAGGGGCTACATTGGCTGTTGCAGTCAGGTCTTTACCCGCAGGGCGGATGATGAAACCTGTGTTGTGATGGCTGGCGAAGACACGGTCTTGTTCTAGCGGACCACCTTGGCCGCAACTGTTGCCACCCAGGCCGGTTACGGCTGCATCCAGATGAAGATAAGTATCACCGGCTTTCGGCAACTGATACGGATGTGAAGCCAGGATCAGGTCGAGTGCGGAGTAGGGCAGAGCCGAAGCCGACAAGCGGTCGGTAGCTACAAACACAGCACCGTTGCCTGCGTTGTTGGTCAATGCACACCAGCGCACATCTTCGTGGTTACCCATATCCTGTGGTTTGGGGAAGTTGACGAATTCTCCGGCAACCGTGTTCTTATGTTGCTCGATGAACTGTCCTACCTTGCGGTCGGCATAGTTGTCAATAGGTCCGCGTCCGTAGTAAGTGAAGTTATCATATTGCTGAGGCACGCGTATCATATATCCCAGACGAGGCAATACGAGGCTCGGCTGATTGGATGTGATACTTGCTTCCAGTTCGATGGAGCCGTCTTTATAGACAGTCCATACCTGATTGGTGGTGAACTTGAAGTCATTGCTGCCGAACTTCTTGTCCGTCAGTTCTTCAATTTTGTTCTTGCCAGAGCTCGTTCCACCCAAAATCTTAGCTGCGTTTGGAGCTTGGGATTTTACAGTGAATGACAATACGACTGTGCCGTCTTCTTTGGTAGTCATATCGAAGCCGGTAGCTGAGTGCTTCAGGTTGTGCAGTCCGTTGTCGAACCACTGAGAGTAGAACCAGTTATCATTGTTCGTGAACGCGCGGAGCGCATCCAGTTTCGGACCGTTACCGTCAGTAATTACTTTTTCGTTTCCGTATGTCAGGCTGTAGATAGTACCTGTTTTGATATCGAATTGAGCTGTGTAGCCATTGCCTTTAATGGTAATGATATCGCTCGCTTTAATCATAATTATTTCCGGTTTGTCGCTTCCGGATGCTACAGTGTTGATGGCAGGACGTGCAGTAGCTTCTTTAACGAGTATCTGTTCTTCTGCCTGCGCAAAGTTCTTGTCAGCCCAAGGCATGTTGTCTTTCAGCAGGAACTGAATCTTCACGAAATATTCCGAATCGGCTTTCAGTTTACTGAACTGATAAGGAACCGTGATCTGCGTACGGGTACGCGGAGCCACTTCACCCATAGACAATATGCCCGATTGTGCTTCCTTACCGTTTTCGTAAAGTGACCATTTAACTTCATAGTCCGAAAGGTTTTTGAAGTAATACTTGTTGAATACTTCGAACTGTCCTTTTTCTACATCGATTGGTTGTACGCCGATGTGTTGGTACACTTTCTTCACTTCATAATATTGTGGTTTCGGTTCCAGGTCACCGAATACGATACCGTTCATAACAAACTGTCCGTCATTCGGAGTATCACCGAAGTCACCACCGTAAGCCAGATAGCGCTCTCCGGTTTTCTTATCGTAATTGTACATCGATTGGTCTACCCAGTCCCAGATAGCTCCACCACAGAAGAAGTTAGTCGACTCGATAGCTTCCCAATAGTCCACCAGGTTACCGCAGGCGTTACCCATAGAGTGAGCATATTCCGAAACATGGAACGGATATTTGATATCATAATTACCTTTCACGGCACCACGCATCCAGCCGATGGAAGGATACTGGTTGGAACCCATGTCGACGATGTCGTTGTTACGTTCGTACTGAACAGGGCGTGACAAGTCGAATGCTTTCAGTGCATCATAGGCTGCTACGAAGTTCTTTCCCGGTCCGGCTTCGTTACCCAATGACCAGATGACAATCGAAGGATTGTTTACGTTGGCATGAACCATTTCCATCACACGGGCTACGTGGGCGTTTTTCCATTCCACCGGATGAGACAGTGAAGCGGCTCCATAATAGTACTCGTGAGACTCGATGTTGGCTTCATCTTCCAGATAGAGTCCGTATTTGTTGCACAGATGGTACCAGTACGGATCGTCCGGATAGTGAGAGTTACGTACGTGATTGATGTTGGCACGTTTCATCAGCATTACCTCTTTCTCCATCATTTCGCGAGTGATGGCATGACCTACGGCAGGATTTGATTCGTGGCGGTTGACACCTTTCAGTTTCACGGTCTTGCCATTTACATAATAGTAACGGCCTGCCAGTCCGAATTCGTCTGCAGAAGCAGGTGTGTCTTTGATTTCCACTTTACGGAAACCTACAGTAGTTGAAACGGTTTCTATTGTTTTGCCTTTCTTATCTTTCAATTCAGCAACGAGTGTATAGAGGTAAGGGAACTCAGCCGACCACTTGTTGGGTGACTGCACGTTCAATATCGCTTTTTCAGCCTCTGCGGTTTCGTTCGGGTTCACCAGGTCCACAGTAGCATTGGCAACCGCATTGGCAACGGGGGTATTTTCGTCCGAATACAGTTTGTTTGCATAAAGTGTATAAGCCATCTGGTATCCTTTGGCAGCTTTCTTGCCATAGTTACGGATGTCAGCGCTGATAGCCAATGAACCATTGGTGTATGTCTCGTCTAGGTCGGGGATTACAACAAGGTCGCGTACCTGTACTTTCGGAGTAGAATAGAGGGCTACGGTACGGAAGATACCCGGCAGGCGGAACATATCCTGTGCTTCAAGGAATGAGCCGTCCGAACTGCGGTATACTTCGGCAGCAACGGTGTTCTTTCCTTTTTGCAGGTAAGGAGTGATGTTGAAGTTGGCTGTGTTGCGTGAGTTCTTGGAGAAACCTACATACTGTCCATTGATCCAGAGGTAGAAGAAAGAGTCCACGCCGTCGAAGCTGATAAATACTTCACGACCGTCCCAGTCCTGCGGGATGTCGAAGTCGCGACGGAACGAACCCACTTCGTTACGGTCTTTATAAGTAGTCCAGTTGGTCGGGGGAGTACGCATCACACCTCCGCGCCAGTCGTCTACTTTCACTTTGTGCATGAAAATTACAGGTTGGTTCACGTAGATGGGTACTCCGTATTTCAGGCTTCCGTCCTTCTGGATGCCATAAATATTCCAGCTTGAAGGAACCGGGATATTGTCCCATCCTGAAACATCGAAGGTTGTTTGATAAAAATCTTTAGGGCGGGAGTCCGGATCGGGTGCCCAATTGAATTTCCAGTCACCATTCAGTGACAACCAGTATTTACTGTTCTCAGGCAACACCTTTCGTGCGCTTTCCACATCCTGGAAGGAAAAGAACCAGGCGCGCGGTTGTTCTTTGTTGAGTGCTAAGTTTTCCGGTGATTCCCATTCATTGCCCACCGGGGCTTTTTCCGAGGCATACTTAAATCCCTCTAAAGGTCTTTGACCGGCAAAGCAAAGCGTAACCATGCTGCATAGTATCAGACCTAATGTGATTTTCCGCATAATTGTTTTTCTTTTAATAGATTATTTACTGAAGTTTTTTCGTGTTATATTGATCCGTAATCCGGTATCTCTCTAATTTTGTTGCAATATTCGTAAAAACCAGTCACATAGCCAAATCATTTGACATTAATTGGGTATTTTCGGGAGATAAAAATAACTCGCCTCTCTCCGGCAGTAGAAAAAGAAAAGGGATCCGGTTGTCCGAATCCCTTTTTTTAGTCTTGAAGTAAACTCTTTACTTTCTGTAGTAAGCCAGATCGTCTTTATCGAATTTGCGAATAAAGTTGATATGTTTTTCTACTTCAGCCTCAGCATAACGTACGTATACCTGAGCCGATTCGGAGAACAGATCGCTCTTCGAAGCATCTTGAACCATCAGGTGACCCATGATGATGTGGGCAGCCATTTCTACCAGACGGCGTGCGCAGAAGTCGAGCAGTTCCTGGTCTTTTGCTTCTGTGATTTGAGTCACGCAGGCTGCATATTTGCTTGCCATACTTTTCAGGCGGTTCTGCAAGCCTTCCAGTTCTGGAGCTACCGGCATGTTCTCGTATTCTTGGATACGTGCCAGATAAGCACCGGTCGTTACGTAACGGATAGCAGCCACAACCTGCAACTGGGTGGTACCTTCGTAGATGGAAGTGATGCGTGAGTCACGATAGATGCGTTCGCAGGCGTAATCTTTCATAAAGCCCGAACCACCGTGAATCTGAATACAATCATAAGCGTTCTGGTTGGCAAATTCACTGCCCATACCCTTGCCCAGCGGAGTAAAGGCGTCAGCCAGTTTGGCGAATGTTTTCTGTTCGGCACGTTCTTCCGGAGTCAGTTTGCGCTCCTTGGCAATGTCGTCCAGTGCTTTGTAAATGTCTACAAAACGAGCTGTCTCGTACAGCAGTGAACGGGAAGCATCCAGTTTAGCTTTCATCAAAGAAAGTATCTCGGCTACGGCAGGGAATTCGATGATTGCTTTGCCAAACTGTTTACGGTCTTTGGCATAAGCCAGAGCTTCATTGTAAGCTGCCTGTGACAAACCTACCGATTGTGCGGCAATACCCAGGCGGGCACCGTTCATCAACGCCATTACGTATTTGATAAGACCCAGTTTACGGTCACCGCAAAGTTCGGCTTTGGCATTTTTATATACCAGCTCGCAAGTAGGGGAGCCTTTGATACCCATTTTGTTCTCGATGCGGCGTACGTTAACTCCGCCATTGCGCTTGTCGTAGATGAACATAGACAGACCGCGTCCGTCGTGTGTTCCTTCTTCCGAACGTGCCAATACGAGATGAATATCGGCATCACCGTTTGTGATAAAGCGTTTCACGCCGTTCAGATACCAGCATTGGTCTTTTTCACTGTAAGTGGCTTTCAGCATGACAGATTGTAGGTCGGAACCTGCATCCGGTTCGGTCAGGTCCATTGACATGGTTTCGCCCTGGCATACACGGGTGATGTAGCGCTGCTTCTGTTCTTCGTTGGCAAACTCGTAGATGGTTTCGGCACAGTCCTGTAGTCCCCAGAGGTTCTCGAAACCTGCATCACTGCGGCTCACGATATCGGCAGCCATGATGTATGGAGTGATTGGGAAGTTCAGACCTCCAAAGCGGCGGGGCATAGCCATACCCATCAGCCCGGCTTTACGGCAGGCATCCAGGTTCTGGGCAGTTCCGCTGGCATAAGTTACGCGGTTGTCGGCACAAACCGGACCTTCGTGATCGACGCCTTCTGCATTGGGAGCGATGATGTCACCACAGATTTCCCCTACAATTTCCAGTACTTTATCGTAGCTGTCCATTGCATCTTCGAAGTCTACCGGAGCATAGTCGAATTTATCTTTATCAGCATAGTTGCGCTCTTTCAGCTCAACAATTCTCTTCATCAACGGATGGTTCAAGTGATGCTTGAGTTCCGGAGTATCTAAATAAAAGTTAGCCATTTCTTACTTACTGTTTTGTTTATAATACTTAATCATCTTCGGTACAACTTCTTCGATTGTTCCGTTGATCACATAGTCTGCAATCGTATTGATCGGAGCTGACGGATCGTTGTTGATGGAGATGATGATACCGCTTTCCTGCATACCGGCAATGTGCTGAATTTGTCCGGAGATACCGCAGGCAATATAGAGTTTCGGACGTACTGTAACACCGGTCTGGCCGATCTGACGGTCGTGGTCAACGAAGCCTGCATCTACAGCGGCACGGCTGGCGCCTACTTCTGCGTTTAACACCTTTGCGAGATCGAACAGCAAGTTGAAGTTGTCTTTCGAACCTACACCGTAACCGCCGGCAATGATGATCGGAGAACCTTTCAGGTTGTTCTTGGCTTTTTCTACATGGCGTTCGATGACTTTTACTACGTAATCGGTGTCGGCTACGTATTTCTTCACATCATGCTTAATGATTTCACCTTTGTAGTCGGCTGACAGAATGGCTTTTTTCATCACACCTTCGCGAACGGTTGCCATTTGGGGGCGGTGTTCGGGATTGACGATGGTAGCAACGATGTTACCTCCGAATGCCGGACGAATCTGGTAAAGCAGGTTTTTGTAAACCTTACCTTCTTTCTTATCTTCGTGGTCACCGATTTCCAGTGAGGTACAGTCCGCTGTCAATCCGCTGGTCAGAGCTGACGATACACGCGGGCCGAGGTCACGACCGATCACGGTTGCACCCATCAGGCAGATTTGCGGCTGTTCTTCTTTGAACAGATTCACGAGGATTGAAGTGTGGGGAAGTGAAGTATAAGGATAGAGTCCTTCACCATCGAATACATGGAGTTTGTCTACTCCGTACGGGAGAATCTGTTTTTCAATATCTTTGAGACCGGTTCCGGCAACGACTGCTTCAAGCTGGCAGTTTAACTGATTGGCCAACGAGCGTCCTTTTGTCAGAAGTTCGAGGCTTACGTCTGCGACGATGCCGTCTTCTATTTCGCAATATACAAATAAGTTATTCATATCTTTTCTCTCCTCTTACCCTATAGTGTGGTTCTCCAACAGTTCAACAATCAGTTCTTCCACTTCACGGTCGCTGCCGCTGATGGTTTTACTCTCTTTCGCCTGGAACACGATGTTCTGGATAGCTTTTACCTTTGTCGGCGAACCGCTGAGGCCGCATTGTTTCAGATCACCGTTTACGTCTGCTACACTCCATTCCACCAGGTTCAGGTAGTCGCGGGTGTCGTAAAGGTCGGTATAGTCCAGGTTGCCCTGTTGCTTCTCGGTAACGGTTTTGGCATGTTTGTACTTCTGAACCAGCTTTGCATTGCGCGGGCGGCAGGGAGCTGCACTTCCGTTGACAGTGATAACGATGGGCAGCGGGCCTTCTACGGTTTCCACACCACCGTCAATGTGACGCTTCACGGTAATGCTTCCGTCACCTACTTTCAGGATTTCTTCCGCATACGTAATCTGAGTCAGTCCTAACTTTTCTGCAACCTGCGGTCCTACCTGTGCTGTATCTCCGTCGATGGCCTGACGACCGCCGATGATGATGTCATATCCACCGATCTTTTTGATGGCTGTTGCCAGAGCGTACGAAGTAGCCAGTGTATCAGCACCGGCAAAAGCACGGTCTGTCAGCAGATAACCATTGTCGGCACCACGGAAAAGTCCTTCACGAATAATGTCGGCTGCACGTCCCGGTCCCATGGTCAGGATGGTAACGGTAGAGCCTGGGTGGGCATCTTTCAGTCGGAGAGCCTGTTCAAGAGCGTTCAGGTCTTCGGGGTTGAAGATGGCAGGGAGTGCCGCACGGTTAATGGTTCCGTCGGCTTTCATGGCATCTTTCCCAACGTTGCGTGTGTCGGGAACTTGTTTTGCCAATACAACAATTTTCAAACTCATGTTATTAATTTTAGTATTAGTATTTCTACAAGTTAGCAGCCAGTAGTCAGTAGTAAGGTTCTTGCTATTCACTATCCGGTTAACTATCAGCCTGCAAATTTAAGCAAACGCTTGGTTCTGACAAGAAATCCGTCTGAAAAATGCACAAGTTTAAAGATTCTGAGCAACTTGTTTGGTTCTTACTATCATGATTACCGGGTTATCGTCGGCTTTCAGATCTTTTAATTCGGGGATGTTTTTCAGCTCCGGATCTTCTTCTGCCAACTCCAGTATGTCACTTGCTTCCCAATAATACAATAAAACATCATCTGCCACACGCATTGCCGGGTAGAAAGGGACTTTGCCATACATATCGTTCTGTATCATTCCGTTTTTTACACCGAATAGCTGTCCTTTCTGTTTGTCGTATATAGCCAGGCGGGGAGATTCCGACTTGTCCGTTACGTTCCATGAAGTATAAGGGATGAACAGGTATCCGGGCGTTTCCAATATATCCGGACGGAGATAGTTGGAAGCCGTTGTTTCATAAACGTTCCAGTTGCCGTCGAGAACTTCGAAGCGTTTCTCTTTGGGCAATTTATATTTTCCAAGTTGTAGGATATAGCGGGGCAGGAGTGTATCCGGACGGACGGTAAATACTGTGTCATTATAGTATTCTTTCATGCAAACCTGATTCTGGAACCGGTATAAATATTTGTCGCATTTTCCCCATAAATAGAAGTTTAGCCCGCTGGGAATGGTGAAACGGTCATATTGGGGAAATGAAGTCAGTGTATCGCCTTTAGAGTTGATTATTAATAATCTGAAAAGCTTGTTTCCCGTATTGTTGTAAATGTAGGAAGCGAAAGTGCTGTCGTTCAGTGCCGAAAATTGCCAGGCAAATGGAAACTTACATTCATTCATGAACTCTCCGTTGCCGGAATATGCCAGTAGTTTTCCATGGTCCATCAGGAATACTTGTTTGGAAACATCGTCTGTTGATATAAAACGAATACCGGTATATTCTCCGGGGCCTTGTCCCATCCGGGCAACTGTCCGGACAAATTTACCTTCGTCCGTGAACTGAAAGACCTGTTTTTGCGTAGGGATGTATAAGTTATGTCCGCAGAGTGTAATGCTGTTTTTTATGATGGCCGGCAGTAAACATTGGTCGGTGGTTTCCAAAGGGATGATTTTCACTTCCCGGGCTATCTGGCTCAAGGTAACTGTTTGTTCCGTCCCGATTCCGGTTTCAAAAGGGAGAGTGACGGGAAATGTTGTTTCGGAAATTGGTTCTTGTGACGAAGAGGGTTTATTGGTACATCCCAAGAAGAGTAAACCGGAGGAAAGGAGTAAGCTGAAAAGGGTTGTGTTCGTTCTCATAGTCTATGCTTTTTAGTAAATGGCATAAAACTACGTAATATTCGTAACTTAGATAAAACCTGATAGTTAAACTATGTTATCCTTTAGCATTATCCTTCTTATAAGGAATATATAAAAAAGAGAGAAAGGGTTGAATATTGGAGGTATGCCTCAGATTTATAATTACTTTTGGCATACCTCCGGAGTACTGTTGTTATTGGATTCCTATTTCTGCAAATCCCATAGTTTCTCCTTCTGTTACCATTTTGGTAGGTTTCAGAGAAAGGTATCGTGCTTTCACCGGAGTGAAGTAGACAGACTGTAGAATCGGATTGTTTTTGATGTTTGAAAATTCCCCTTTAGCTACTATCTGGTTTACCGCATTTGCTTCAGTACCTACAGATAGTTCATAAGAGGAGATTAATCCTTTGTTATATTCGCTTTGATCCGGCAGATAATGGAAAGAGGTAATTGTGCGTTCTTCTCCCAGATCGATCACCAATGCGTCCCCTTCAACAAAAGCAGTGGTGCTCTTGTCTTTATCCATACATTTCTTAGTCTCCTCTTCGGATACTCCTACGAGTGTAAACGGATAACTTTTTAATTCTTTGGCCTCTACGGTGAATGTGTCGGGTGTCTCACCTGCATAATAAGCCTCTATGTTGTTGATGCAGAGGCAGGCGCGTGCATCCGTGAAGCGTATGCGGAGTTTGTCGGTCGAAATGGTTTCAAAGCGCAACAAGCGTTTGTAGCCCACGGTCGTAGTCTCTTCATTCAGTTTCACCGGCAGCCATTTTCCATCTTTGTCATATTCCACTACGAATGATTTGACACGTTGTCCCAACGGAATATATTCCTGGATCATCATACGGTTGACCTTCTCCGTTTTGGGGAAGTCGAACTCAATCTCTGCGGCAGTCACCTCGTCGTTGGTAGCCCAGTAAGTATCCCAACTTTCATCTGTTGCGGCTTTGGCTGAGAATTTTCCTCCACGTTCATCCGATACTTTCGGTTGGATACCTGCGAGCAGGTTGTGTGCCAATTGTTTCTGTACATTCTTGTGGAAGTTTACTGCGTTGGCCGAGTCGATCGGATGGATCAGCCCGTCGCGGTCAACCGGGAAGTTAAGCAAGAGGGTCGCGTTGTGTCCCACACTCCGGTAATAAAGGTCTGTTAATTGGTCTACGGTTTTTACTCGGTTGTCTTCTTCCGGATGATAGAACCACCCCGGACGGATAGAGACATCACATTCTGCCGGTACCCATTGGTTACCGTCAGCGTGTCCGTATTGCAGTTCGCGATATTTCGGATAGCCCGGATACACTTCGCCCGCACGCAGGAACGACCAGTTGGTAGCTCCGGCAAATCCGTTCTCGTTACCTACCCAACGGCAACCGGGACCTCCGTCGGAGAAAACAATGGCCTGTGGTTGGAGTTTATCCAGTATTTCATAGATACGTGGATAGTTGTAGTAAGTCTTGCGGTCGATGGTACGGCTGTCTTTGGCTCCGCCATACCATCCGTCACCGCCGTTGGCACCGTCAAACCAAACCTCGAATACTTCGCCATAATTGGTCATCAGCTCAGTCAGTTGTTTATGGAAATAATCTACATATTCCGGTGTACCGTAGTTAGCCTGGTGTCTGTCCCAGGGAGAGAGATAAACAGCGAATTTAATGCCGTATTTCTTACAGGCGGCTGCCAGTTCACCTACAATATCTCCTTTACCGTCCTTGTAAGGAGTGTTACGGATACAATATTCTGTCAGTTCGGTAGGCCACAAGCAAAAGCCATCATGGTGTTTGGCGGTAAGGATTACTCCTTTCATACCCGATTCTACAAAGGTTTTCACCCATTGTTCGCAGTCCAGCTTGGATGGGTTGAACGTTTTCGGGTCCGAATCTCCGTATCCCCATTCACGGTCGTTGAAAGTGTTCAGACCGAAGTGAACGAAAGCATATGTTTCCATTTTCTGCCATTCCACTTGTTTTTCTTCGGGAACAGGTAAGATAGCTTCGGGAGCTTTCACAGCAGGAGCACAAGCGCCAAGTAGGGTCAGGGCAGCTCCGGCATACAGTAGTTTGTTTATTTTCATGATATGTTAAAAGGGTTAATGATGCAAAGATAAAAAAATCCCCGGAAACTCGTTCCGGGGATTAACTAAAAAGCAATTATTACCATCCCGGATTTTGCGGGAGAAGGTTCTCGTTTCTCTGAAGTTCCCCGGTCGGTATCGGCCTCAGGTAAAGCCTGTCATTCCAGGTGCGGCTTTTGCCTGCTTCATAAGAGTAGTCGGCATTGGTATAGGCAGGATATACGACTGCGTACTTGCCTTCCTTATAAGGTTCACGTTTTCCGACGTATGTCTTCACATTATCACATATTTTTCCGGCTTTCCAACGGGCCAGGTCGTCCCAGCGGAATCCTTCACCAGCCAACTCAATGCGGCGTTCGCGGCGGATTTCCTGTAATAGCGGGCTAAGGCTGTATCCCCAGGCGGGCCAGTTCGGATCGGTGAAACCTACTTCCATAGTCAGGTGAGGCATACCTGCACGGTCGCGCAATACATTGATGGTCTTGTTCAAGTCCGCTTGTGTAATCGTACCCAGTTCGGCTTTAGCCTCTGCGTTGATCAACAAGGTTTCTGCATAACGATAGGCGATGCCGTCATAAGTATTGTTGTTTGCCTCAAAGGCTTTATCTGTCGGAATAAGGTATTTGATGGACTTATATCCGGTCAGGCAGTATTGCGAAATGAAATCTTCTTCCTTTTCAACATACGTACTGTCGTTGGTGGCCACAGTCACCCGTGTAGGGAAGTCCCAGGTCAGGATGGTCTGCTTCAGGCGTGGGTCGCGGTCGGTAGTTTCATTTTTCATATTGTCATCCCCTTTATATTGGTCGTTTCCTGTAATGGGTTTACCGTTGAGACACAGATAACTTTCTACAAAGTCTTTTGAAAAGCCGGTATTGGCTTCGGACAACGTACGGCTCATACCGTGTTTTCTTTTGCCATCCAGATAGATCACCGGTAAGATAGCCTCTTTCAGGTTTGTTTTGTCTTCCATTACAAATACGTCGTAATAGTCTTTTTCCGGATGTCCGGTGTTATAGATCTCGTATTTGCCGGTTGCCATGATTGCATCTGTTTCGTCGGCTGCCATTTTCAGCAGACGGTCTGCTTTGTCTGCCCATCCCAATTCGGTGTGATATTTATAATATGTACCTTCGTGCAGACAAGTCCTGGCTTTCAACTGGCGTGCTACATCTTTTCCGATGCGTCCGGTAGCCGGTTTCTCGGGTAACCATTGGATGGCAAAATCAAATTCTTCAATGATTTTATCCATCACTTCATACCGTTTCAGTTTCGGTCCGTAAAGAATATCCGTATCACCCGTGCCCAGGTCTTTATCCAGCCAGGGGATATCGCCGAACGTTCTCATCAATCCGGCATATTGCATCGCTTTGAAGAAGCGGACTTCTGCTACATATTGGTTGATTTCCGACTCCTTGCCGCTTACCGTCTGATAGTGGGTCAGGAAGTAGTTTACCAGCCGGATCGGCTGCCATCCGCCTTTGCTCCAGTTACACCAGCTTGCTGCCTCTGCGGGGGTGCTCAACTGATTCCAGAAGAACTGGGGGATGCTGTTAGGTACTTGATTATCGCTCTCACCGTCTGCTATTGAGGTTACACCTCCGGGGAGGTAACTATAGAATTGATTGGCATATGTTTCCAAATCTCCTGTGGTATTCCAGAAGGTTTTGTCATTGATTGCTTCCGGGGCTCTTTCCAGGAAACCGTCGTTACAACTCGATAGGGCGAGTGTTGCCACTCCGATATAGAATAAATATTTGATTTTCATAAGATGCTTTGTATTAGAATGTGAGATTTAAACCAACAGATAATGATCTTTGCATCGGATATTTGTATGGGTTATCCAATTCCGGATCGAGTCCGTCGGGAGTGTCTGAAATAGTGAAAAGGTTTTCACCGGTAAAGTAGATACGTATCTTTTCGATCGAAGCTTTCTTGGTCAATACTTTAGGTAATGTATAACCAATGCTGAGCGATTTCAGACGACAGTAAGAAGCGTCAACCAGATAGCGTGTCTGAGCCTGATTGATGGCCGAACCACCATTGAAGCGAGCGCGTGGGAAGTAGGCTCCGGTGTTCTCTTCAGTCCAGTAATCGTTGTTGTAGGCTGAAGGTACCTGCCATTCGCTTCCGTAATGGCTGCGGAATGAAGTGCCCGGCAGATAGAGGTCACGTTTGCCCACACCCTGGAAGAAGATACCCAAGTCGAAGCCTTTCCAATCGGCTCCCAGATTGATACCGTAATGATAACGCGGAGTGCTGTTACCGATAATTTTCATATCGCCCGGATTATCAACAGTGTTGTCACCCCAGTCAATAACGCCATCGTTGTTGCGGTCTACAAAACGGATGTCACCCGGCATCAGTTTGATACCTCCCGATACTTTATCCTGATTGGCAGCTCCGGCTATCTCTTGTTCGGACTGGAATAAGCCATAGGTTTCATAACCCCAGATTTCTCCTTGTTTCTGTCCCACATACCAGTTGCCCAGTTCTTTTGACTTATTATCGAACTTGGTAACCTCCGATTGATAGTCGGACAGATTGAATCCGACTGTGTAGTGGAACCCGCTTGCCAACTGGTCGTTCCAGCTGATCTCAAATTCCCAACCTTTCGTCAATGATTCGGCTGCATTTTCCTGAGGTTCGTTGGCACCCAGGATACCCGGCAGGATTTTACCTGCGGCAAGAATATCCGATGTACGTCTTTGATAATAGTCGAAAGCTCCTTTCAACCGGCTGTTCAGGAGGTTAAAATCAAGTCCCAAATCCCATTGTGTAACGGTTTCCCACGTGATGGACGAGCTGACGAGCCCGCCGGGAACCACATATTGCGGCTGGTTGCTGCCCATGATCCAACTGGTCTGTCCGGTACTGTAATTAGAGAGATAAGCATACCATCCATTGTCGAGTGCCTGATTGCCTAAACTACCATAAGAACCTCTGATTTTCAATTCATCAAAGAAACTGTTTGTCCAGTTCTTGAACCAGCTTTCATTGGATAGCCTCCAGGCTGCCGAGAAAGAAGGATTGAACACGGCACGGTCGTGTTTGGGGAATTTGGAAGAGAGGTCGTAACGACCGTTTACTTCAAGTAAATAACGATCGTCATATCCGTAGTTGATGCGGAAGAAGCCGCTTCGGGTAGCCCAGGAGTTGTCATAGCTGCCTACCCAACGGTCGCCTGTGGCATAGCTCAATGAGCCCAGGTCATTTGAGATCAGTTGTTCGCGTCCGGCATTGAATCCGGTGGTGTGCTTGCTTTCCTGATTGTAACCGATCATTCCCTTCAGGTAATGTTTGCCCAATGTCTTTTCATAATCGCCGAAAAAGTTGAAAGCATTGTAGGTATCGTTGGCTTGTGACTGGGATACAGAGTTCGGATTGGTCCATGCAAAAGTTTGCAGGAATTGTCCGTTGGCTCCATATTCGTCGAATGACTTCATGTGTACTTTATTATTCTCACTATAGTAATTGAACGTATAGTCCATGTTGATGCTCATACCTTTAATAGGAGTCAGCTTCATCGTGATCGTGTTCCAAAGGTCATTCTTGTTGGTTTGCCGGCTACCACCGTCTTCAAGGATGGCAGGAAAGTTGGTAAAGTCGCCTTGTCCGGCCCAGTTCCCATCCGGGTGTTTCACCGGCATGATAGGACGCGTATCACCTCCCATAAAATTATCGCCATGCACGTTGTCCTGATTCAATCCTCTCAGCTTGGTGCGGTTGAAGCTTGTTTTCATGGAGAGGTGCAACCATTCGTTTATGTCATAGTTGATGTTGTTCATCACGTTGAACTTCTTGAACTGTTCGTTACCGAAACGAATCAGAGATCCTTGGTCGGTATATCCTAAAGAAGTATAATAGGTAGCCTTCTTACCGCCGCCACTGATATTGACATTGTATTTCTGGACAGGATAATTCTTCTTATACAATTCTTTCATCCAGTTGGTATTGCCGGCATACGTGTATTTGGTGCCGTTTTTACTGATACTCGGATCTGAGTGGATAAATACCGGAGAGTTGTTTGCCGGATCTTTATAGTAAGCTTCAATGTGCTGCATCCATTCTGCATCGAAATAGTCTCGTCCCACTGTGTTTTGCTGTGCGGTGTTCATCCAAGTAGCATATTGCATGGAGTTCATATAGGTGGGGCGCGTAGTAGGTCCGTTGAAAGAAACCGAAGCATCGAATGATACTTGTGTCGGCTGGTCTTTGCGGCCTCCTTTGGTGGTAATCAGCACAACACCATAGGCTGCACGTGCACCATAGATAGATGCGGATGCAGCATCCTTTAATACGGAAACACTTTGCACGTCTTGCGGGTTAATGAGGTTCGGATCCATTTCCACACCGTCGACCAATACCAGAGGTGAACTTCCACTCATGGCGGTGGTTCCACGGATATTGAAACTTGAACCTTCGCCCGGACGACCACTGGTGGTTATGTTTAAGTTAGGGATGGCGCCTTGCAACCCCTGTCCAAGATTGACAATCGGGCGATCTTCAAGCACCTTACTGTCCACAGCCGATACGGCTCCGGTCAGGTTGGCTTTTTTCACGGTGGCATAACCAACGACTACCACCTCTTCCAATGCCTTGCTGTCTTCAGCAAGCTTCACTTGAATGGGCTTTCCGGTATAAGGAATTTCCTGTGTGACATATCCGATGTAAGATATTACAATAATATCTCCTATTTTCACGCCATCCAACGAGAATTTACCTTCTAAATTTGTGATGACACCGTTAGTCGTGCCTTTTACCATGACACTGGCACCAATAACCGGGCCCATTGCATCTTCAACCGTTCCTGTTACTTTCTCTTGAGTAACTTCAGGAACCAATGCTTCTGTGGCTTGCGTTGCATACGAATAAGCTGGGAAGCTTAGTGCACCGGCGAGCAAGAGCAGAGTAACTTGTCTAGTGATTTTTAACATAACAATTTTGTTTTAGATTAATAATAAAGGTTTTGTTCGGTTCTTTTACATTTCACTTTCTCCATTCATCTGCCTTTCCTTTTTCTTTAAAATAGGATTAGTTCTAACAGAACTTGGTGTACTGTAAGGCGTTTATTATCACAGGGTATGCGCATTTATGTACAGCTCTGCTTTTATTGTGAATAGCTTTGTAGACGGGAAATAAAAGATTGAAATGGCCTGTTGTTCTACTAAATGACCGATTATCTTGTTTGGTATTTAGTGTTTTATGACAAACTGAAGACTTTTTGCAATCCTCTCTGTCTACCCTGACATATATCGAAGTTTGTTTCTCTTGATTTGTTTCCGGAAGGAGCGTAGAGGGTGAGGAATATTGGGTTAGAATGAAAAAAACTTTTGTGATTATTATCTATTTTTAAAATAATCGCTATATTTGCATCATTGTTAATCTAAAAAACAAAAAATATTCTGTTCTTTTTTAATACATTATAAAATGTGTTTCTTTAAAACCGATTAATTTGGTTATAGTTCTGTTAGGAATAATCTGTATTTTATTATTTTGTCTTTAGTTAACCTGTTGTATAATAGGTGTATATGCGTCAGGTTGGGGGATGAATCGAATTGTGGTTCCGTATGTTGTAACAATCTGCCGGTTACAAGAAAGAAGGTGTGAATCTCGATGAAATATTCGAAATTTTTGTGATTGAATGTCCGACATTTGTTATGTTGGTTCTGTTTGTGTGTTCTTTTTTCCTCTGGCGATCCTGTTTGAATTGCTAAAGGTGTTCTGTTTACAGTGGGCGAAGTGTTTTTAATCTTGAAGGTGTGTCATAACTCTTTTTACCACGGAGTGCTACAGAGTATCACAGAGTATTTTGTTAATAATCAACAACTTTAAATCGCCTCCGTGTTACTCTGTGTCCTCTGTGGTGAGTTCCGACACACACTCAGGTTGATAGATCACATTATCTCTTTGACAATATGTTGCAGGGGATTAGTTTCATGCTATTTGTCGGTTTTTTCAAATTTGGCTAAATAACCTCCTCCCGATAATAACTTTATTTTTAGCGTTTTACCCGATTTTATTTTTCGATTGTTTATCACAATCTTTTTTCTGTTTTCTCCGTCATCGGATGCATAAGTCATGCGGTAGTTGCCTTTGGGCAAAAAGTCCAATTCGATTTCTTGGGTAACAGCCTTTTCTCCATTTAAGATGGAAAGATACCATATATCCCCTTTTCTCCTGGATAATGCGGCCAATTCGCCTATCCGGCTTTCTTTTAGAATTTTTGTCTGATCCCAGACGACTGGTACTTCTTCAATAAACATACGTCCCGGACATGTCAGCATATCTTCCATGTCGGCTGCAAAGATCAGCATGGGCGATGTGAACGTGTAGATACTCGCCAATTGATGCGTGAAAGTGACAGATGGAGGGCAGAATTGGCGGAAGTTCAATGGGGTATAGTCGGCAGGACCTGCCAGCCAGCGGGTAAAGGGTAACACCGTATTGTGATAAGGCCACGGTGGCCCTGGAGCCCAGTTATTTTCTCCACCTACGGACTCTAAACCGCGTACAGCCTCTTTGGCCAACAGGTTGGGATACGTATAGCTATCGCCTGTAGGTTTATTCACCCCATGGAAAATAACCATCAGATGTGCTTTGGCAGCATCCTTCAATATATTCTCCATAAAATTGACTGTAAATAGATTTTCTGTGTGGAAGAAATCTATTTTTAATCCTTTTACACCGATTTCCGCACATCTTTTCATAAAATTGTTGCGTTCGTCCGCATCCAGCAAACCGACATCGGATTTATTACCATATCTTGGAGAAGAAGGCCGCCATACCCAGATATCTACGTTTTTGCTGCGGGCATAATCGACTAACTCTTTGAGTAATTCCCATTTGGTACGTCCATTGGCATTTTTCTCTGTTTTCGGCCAAAGTTCCCAGCCATCATCCACCACAACAGATTCCAGACCTAACTCGGCTGCTCCGTCAACATATCTTTTGTGGTTCTCTACGCTCAGTCTGTTCTCTCCTTCCACTAACCAGGTGAAAATCGAACGTCCCGGTTTAATCCATTGGGTATTTTTTCCTTCGGGAAAAAGTGTGCGATCCGGCTGTTCTGATACTTGGGCTATGATACGATTATTCACCAATCCATCCAGATCCTCCGATAACATCAGGATGCGCCAGGGAGTGGTTATCTCTTTGTAGCCGTTGCGCGGGGAAACGATCCAGGGTGAATTGCGTACTTCTGCATGCCAGTATTTACCGGCGGGGAGACCTGTTGATACACCTGTTTCCAAATGCCCTTTGTTATCTACATAGCCGAATTGTACCCTGTTGTCTTTACATCCGAACAATACTGCACCGTGAAAATTAAACAGGTTAGCTTCGGTAATGGCGGCATACATCCCGTTGGGAAGATGGAAAGTGGCGGGAGGAGCCAACAGCTCGTTTTCTATTTTGTCGGTGGTGCGATCTTGGTAAGCTTGTATCCATCCGTATTGAAAAGGGCCACTGGCGTACCATACCCGGGTTCCGGCCGGAAAAGTGAAAGACGTTTCCTCGCCATATACACAACAACTGCCGGTGGAAGGGATGCGATATCTCAAGGCTATCCCATCGTTAAACTCACGGGTATCAAGGTAGTAGACACTTCCGTCCTTTTTTTCTATTGTATATGTTTTGTATTCCGCGCTTCTTTGTTGTACAGATTTTATACATACTGATTTACCTAAGTCTATATGATCAATGTTCATGCCCAGAGGTGACGCACTGATGACCTGTTCGCCTTTAAAAGTAACTTCCAGACAGAGCTGTCCGGTTGTTATGCCAAGATTTATCTCTGCCTGCTGGGCATCGGCAAAACCGGTAAAACAGAGAGAAAGTAAGAGAATTGTCAGCTTGTTTTTCATACATTGTTTTTTATGATATTATTGGGTAAAGAAAGAGCATATAGCTTAATAAATCAATGTACTTTCGTGAATAAAAGATGGATTATTTTATTTTTCGTGGAATATCGGGAGATATCTGAAAGAGAAGTGCTGCTCTTTACCTGTGGGAATAAAGATGCAGTGGTTCGTACTTACGGGTTAAGTCCAGTATTGGATTTAGATTTAAGGATGCATGTTAAAGTATTAAACTAAAATGAAAATGGAATTTTGAAATAGGTATAAAACTTCACAGGTATATTATCCGGAGTATCTCAGATTTGCGTAAACAGATTGGGGTGCAAGTCTGTTTGATCCGGGCTTTATATTTAGTGCTGTGTAGAAGATACTGCTCTACAAACTTATTCCGAAAACAAAATAGAGTTGGTTTTCGTATGGATTAGCTATCAGTTTACCAAAAACAGATGGAGTGAATCCGGATGAAATATTCAATGTTTTGGTAGCCGAAAGCCCGACATTAACTACATTAAATTTGTCAGCGTATTCTCCTTCCCATGGGGTGAACCCGGCTTCGACAGCCAAGTCTACTCCCTTTACAGTGAATGGATAGCTGAGTTCGCAATAACTGGACCAGGCACGTCTTTCATTTTCCCGGTAATCGTTTCCGGCAAAGGTGGTATACCAGGCCAACGATAACGGGAAACTTTCACTAATGGTATAGACAGCTCCTGCTTCAAAGGTGTGACCTGTGGTGCGGGGAGTATAGTGGAAATAGTTGAATGGTTCGTCTTCACTTTGGTAAAAGTAGTTATTAAGGCACAGTTGGAGGTTTTTATATTCATACTCCAGCGTAAGGTCTATTTCATTATTCTCGTTTCTGAATTCTGTCGATCCCCATGCCGATAGGGTCCATCCTTTCCACTCTACACCGAGAGTAGGCTGTACGGAAGCATTTCCATTCTTCATTCCACGCCAGATGTAACTGCTTACCAGGTCGGCATTGATAAATACTTCTTGTGCCTGTATGGCAAAAGGGCAAAAGATGAAAGCTGCAAGTATGGCTAATTTCTTCATTAAAATGGCGGATTATTTTTTCGGGCTGCAAAGATAGGTAATTACTGGCAAAATTCGTGGCTGAGGGGCATCGATCTTTTCAGGGTAACGAATAAATGCACCGGCGGAGAAAAGGGAAGTTCATGATTTACCATGCTTTATCGTCAAAACGTCCCTCTTTGTCGAGTTCTTTTGTCGGGTATGGACAAAAGGGGGTATTTTTGTGGACTAATCTTCAGAAAGACTTTATCATAATGAAACAGATTAATAAGCAGCAATTACTGGAGCAGGTGGTTTATCTCGTCATCTGGCTGACTGTTATCTTCGTACCGTTGGTGGGCGACTATCTGTTTTCATCCATCAGTTCGATACATACCTTCAGTTGGCAGACCATACGGGTGGCATGGCTGTTGACGTTACCCTTTTTTCTGCTTTTTGTAGTGAACAACTATTTACTCGCCCCCCGATTGTTGCTTCGGAAGCGATATTGGCAGTATGCATTTTCGTTGATAGGAGTCATTGTTCTGCTTTTTTTCTTATATCCCTCCTTCAGCCGGCCGAGGCACAGGCAGTTCAACAACCCGATGCCTGTTCCTCCCGGTTATATTTATGAAGAACATTCGTCTCAACCACCCATGCCCAAGCGAGTGATGGATCCGCTCCGGCAGGGGCCTTATCCTTTGCCGGGTTATCTTTTTGGACGTTTCTCACTGGCTTTACTGGTAGTGGGGTTCAATGTGGCTATCAAGCTTCTATTCAAGTCCATGCGGGATGAAGAGGCACTGAAAGAGTTGGAACACCAGCATCTGCAATCGGAATTGCAATATCTGAAGTATCAGATCAATCCGCATTTTTTTATGAATACGCTCAACAACATTCATGCACTGGTCGATATGGATGCCGGGAAAGCCAAGAAGACCATTGTCGAACTCTCTAAACTGATGCGTTATGTGCTTTACGAAGCAAGTAATAAAACGATTTTGCTTTCGCGTGAGATACAGTTTCTTGATAACTATATTACCTTGATGAAGCTTCGTTATACCAATAAGGTTTGCATCATGTGCGACATGCCCGGCGAAATACCAAAAGTGCAGATACCGCCTTTACTCTTTATCTCTTTTGTAGAGAATGCGTTTAAGCATGGAGTGAGTTATCAGAAAGAGTCGTTCATACGGGTTGCCATGACTATAGAAGATGGGAAACTTGCGTTTCGTTGTTCCAACAGCAATTGGGGAAAATCCGGTGAACAGAATCATGGCATCGGATTGGAAAATGTCCGTAAGCGGTTGAGGCTTTTGTTCGGGCAGGACTATACCCTGTCTATTAACGAGCGCGAGGGTAGTTTTAACGTTTTATTAATCATTCCTTTGTTATGATAAAATGCATTGCTATTGATGACGAGCCGCTGGCGCTTGAACAATTGGTAGGTTATATTTCACGTGTCCCCTTCCTGCAACTAATTGCTTCCTGTCAGGATGCTTTCGGTGCCATGCAGGTGCTTTCTGAAGAAGAAGTCGACTTGATGTTTGTCGATATTCATATGCCGGACCTGAACGGACTCGATCTGGTGCGTTCATTGGTGGTGAAACCTCTGATTGTGTTTACTACCGCCTATCCGGAATATGCTGTTGAAGGTTTTAAAGTGGATGCGGTGGACTATCTGTTGAAGCCGTTCGAGTTTCAGGATCTCCTGAAGGCGGCGGACAAGGCACGCAGGCAGTTTGAGTATCATTTGCAGGATTACGGGGGAGGGGCGGAATCGGATTTGCTGGAACGGGACGGTTCGTTGTTTGTGAAGTCCGAATCCAGGATTATCCGTATCAATGTGGCGGATATTTGTTATATCGAAGGCATGAGTGAGTATGTGCGCATTTACACGAATATGGCGGATAAGCCGGTAGTCACTCTGCTGAGTATGAGAAGACTGGAAGAGCGTCTGCCGCAAGAAATGTTTATGAGGGTACATCGCTCCTATATCGTCAATCTCCGGAAAATAACGGAGGTCTCACGGTTGCGCATCATTTTTAATAAGAATATATACATACCTGTCGGCGATAATTATAAGGAGAGGTTTACAGAATATATCAACAAGATTTGTATCAGCAGTTAAGGTCGGGTTACAGACCATAAGAACGGGCTGTAATCTACAAGTGGATTGCACCTTGCAGACTACAGCCCGTGGCTCTGTAACTTGTAGTTTCTTACTTGATTCCCAGTTTCTTTGCGATATCTTTAGGAAGCGCATCTTTGTGAACCAGAATATTCATAGTCTTGTAAGCAACGAAAGCTTTAGAAGCATACCAGGTACCTTTGTACTTGTTATTAGTGCCCCAAGAGTTTTTCACCATAAAGTATTCTTTTCCGTTCTGATCTTTGGCGATACCGTAGATAATCATTCCGTGGTCATCGGTTGTTTCCCAGTTATCGAAAGCCGTCTGGCGCATTTCCTGAGTAACTTTAATTTCCGGCAGTGGCTTTGAAGTCAGTTCTTTGCGTTTGTCGGCGGCGGTCATTCCGGTCCAGCGGGCCATATCCGAACCTGTCAGTTCAGCACCCTTGGCTGCGTCCGGCATTACGGCGATACCGTCACGGGTAAATCCTTCTTCGCTGACGTCACTACCCCATGCGAACGTGTATCCGTTCTTTACAGCATTGTCCATTACAGCCATGAATTCGTCAAGCGGCAGATTGTATGACAATCCGTTGCGCCAGTTGTCCTGAATTTCGATGGCAAACTGTGAATAGAAGGGGTGATGTGTGTATGAAGTCAGAGATACATAGTCGTCCGGATTCAAACCCAGAGATTGTGCAAAAGTCATCGGAGTATATTCTTTACCTTTGTAAGTGAAGTTCTCCGGACATTGTCCGAGGTAAGTGTCATAGATGGCGCAAAGACCTTTTTTCCATACGGGAGTCAGTTTCTTCAGATTACCTTTGGCAATAGCGTTAACATAGGCTCCTGCTGTTGCATCCAGTTCGTTGTGAACGGGCAGTGAGTCACCATACATGATTCCCGGCATAGCTTCTTGCGGAACAAGTCCGTAGTTCTTCATACAGAACATGATGTCATAGAAGCTTCCGCCCGGAGAGAAGGAGCTGTCGCCATGATAGCGGACATAGTTAACGGCGCGGTCAACCATTGTGTGGTGTACAACGAACATTTCAGAAAGATCGTATTCGCCTTTTCCCGTACGGAGCAGTTCCGATTCGAGGAAGCCGAGGCTCGAGAAGCTCCAGCAAGTGCTTGAACGATTCTGGTTTTTGATGGATGTAATCGGGTTTTCTTTCACTGTCGTGAAAACGAAGCCTTCTTCTTTTGGTTTGTCTTTGCCCAATGCGCTCAGACTGATCAAGCCTAAAGCGGCCAGGAGGATTGTCTTTTTCATTATTATGTCGTTTTTATTAATATTTATGCGACAAAGATAGCTGAATATCCTTAAATATGGAAATGAACGCCTATCTTTGCTATCATATTTTAATGTTTCATTTATAAAAACTTAAACCGATGAAAAAGAATCTTTATTGGATGGCAGCAGCATTCATCACTTTAACTGCTGTAGGTTGTACAAATGTGAAGAAAGCCGATGTGTCTGCGGCAGGCAGCGATACCACACAAGTGGTAGATATGCACACTGCCGAAACCTCTCTCGATTACTATGGAGTTTACAAAGGTACGATTCCGGCTGCCGATTGTCCGGGTATAGAACTGACTCTGACCCTGAAAAAGGACCGCACTTATACATATCACTGGCTTTACATTGACCGCAAAGATGCCGAGTTTGATGAAACCGGCACATTCACGGTAAAAGACAATCTGCTGACACTTACTGAAAAAGGAGGCGAAGTCTCTTACTTTAAGGTGCAGGAGGGCAGCCTGGTGATGCTGAACAATGAGAAACAACCTGCTACCGGTGCTTTGGCTGATGCTTACGTTCTGAAGCAGGAAGAAGTGTTCCGTGATTAGTCTATTGTATTTTCGCCCGGTATGTCCGTTCCGAGAAGGTAAAGTTGAAGAAGAGTAGCAGCCCTTGTTCCCGTTGCATACTGTTGGGTAGATGGAGTTGATCACTGTATTTCACTCCTAACGAGAGGACATTTCCGTTATAGAGAGTGAAGTTGCTTCCTGCACTGATGTAGTAGTTGGTTGCTTTCTTCTTCTGGATGACCATATATGAATTGTTGACGCCCGCTCCGAGTAACAGTTTCACCGGATTGCGGTAGATATTGCCTGCTGTGTAGGCCATACCTGCCGATAACCGGTGTTGGTTTTCGAAGCGGACGTTGCTTTTTGAAGACTTCATGCGGCTCCAATCCGTATATTTGTATTCGGTTGTCAGCATCCAGCGGAGGCTATTGTATGATAATCCCGCCCCGATAAACTGCGGGAGGCATTGGCGCACATAACGTTGGCTTTCATCAATCGACTCGCTGCTCGACGAACTGCTCACCGACAGGTTGTTGTCTTGTGCCAGATCTTGTGAGTACCCGTATACAAGCCCTGCTATAATGGACTTGTCCCTATTTAGGGAAAACTTGTATTGCACGCCGAAATCGACATAAAAAGCATGCTTGTAAGAACTCTCTTCCACACTGAGACTTCCCTGAGTCTCTGTTTGTTTGGTGGTTCCGGTCACGTACGAAAGATTGGCACCGACAGAGAAACCTTTGAAAAGGCGGTAGGCGGTACTGATACCCATTTTAGATAGCCCCCCTTCTCCTTCAAAAAGTGATGATACGGTGGAATTTCCGCTTCCCGTGATGTCCTGATCCAGTGTGATAGCGTATCCCATACTGCTGACCGGTGCCATAAATACAGCCCCGTACCAATGGGGAGTGAGACGGCAACCGATGCTGAGGTTATTCAGGTTTCCCACTACCGAATGATTGTTTGTTCCGGTTTGGGTGTAGATTTTGTATGCTCCCATCAGTCCGGTGTCTATCAGGAAACGTTGTCCTTCGATGGCGGTAAGTGAGGCAGGATTGGCAGTATTCAGGAAGTTATAGCTTTGCAGGGCGATTCCCGCTCCGCCCAGTCCGGCGTACTGTCCGCCTTCTCCGGTCGAAAGTTCGCCCAGGCCGAACATGGATGTAGGGGAGTTGGTTGTGTTCTGACTATATATTAATAAGGTAGAGTGACAAAGCGTAAGCAGTAGAATCAGCTGTCTTTTCATGGGTTATATGTTTTATAAAGTATGGTTAGTTTCACGGGGCTACTGTCCGGATGGCCGGCATCTCCGAATACGACTCCACTCAGGGTGGTGAAAAACAAATTGTCCGGAAGCATCAGCTGAAGGATTTTCCGGTTGTATCCCACCGTCCCCAGATTGCTTTGCAGGAAAGAGGTAATATCGAAAGAGTAATAGGTCTCTTCTCCCATCATTTCGTCCGTTACCAGACTTCCGGTTTGTACCGAACTGCCTGAAATATCCGTCACGACATCTTCCGTTATATTGTTTTCGTCGGCTGTATATAGTGTCAGCGATTCGGGGAGAGGATACCGTTCGCCATACGTCCCTTTTACCGGGTAAAGGCGGAGGAGCGCACTTTCGATAGTTACCAGTTTGCCTTCGGCTCGCAAGTCATTGAGGAATGGGAAGTCAATGTTGAGATACATTCCCGTCAGTCCTTGCAGGTAGGCCTGGTGGTCGGACTTTTCTGAAGGAAGCCCGTTATTGATTCCGCTTTGTAAGGAGGAGAGGGCTGTCTGGCTACGGTCACAACTGACTTGGTTGAATCTCAAGTCGCTGTTGGCCGGGAAACTGGCGGACAGTTCCGTTGCGTCTGTTTTCGTTTGGTGATAATAAAGTGTGATGCACAGGCTTGAATCATTCACCATAAAACCGTTGATACAACTTCCTCCCTCTTCGGGAATGAATGCAATGCCTTTGAAATAGTCGCGGAAGTATTCTTGTGACTCCATCTCGCGTGATCCGTTTTGGAAACGTTCGAACCACTCGAGTCCCCATTCGTCGGGGAGGCGGATTTCGTGTTCCCGGGTGGTTTCGCCCGGAGTGGGAGTGAAGGTGAACGAAGCTAAGGGAGTGGCGTGGTAAGCCACTGTCGATTTACTATACAAGTATCCTTCGTCCAGCGACAGATTTTCTGAGAGGCTGTGCAGTGAGATGCGTTGCGGATTCAGAGTATCTCCCAGATAGTTGCCCGAAGAGTAGAACCGGATGGTAATGGAATCGAAACCATAATCTGCGTCTTCGCTGAATGAAACTCCCGGTACGTCATATTCTGCATAGAAAGCGGTTTTTATTTTGCCCCAGACAGGATCGTCAATGGTTCCTATCTGGCAGACTGTGTCGCCCGATGTGGCAAGAGAATCACTAAGGATAGTGTTGATGCGGACCGTGCAAGTATCGGTCTGCACCGTCCGCAGGGAACTTTCCACCCATTTGCCTCCTACTGTCGACAGTTCGTCCCGGCAAGAGGCAAGGAGGGATATTAAAAGAGTGATGAATAAAAATGATAAGGTTTTCTGTTTCATTAATCGGATAATTTTGCCGCAAAAGAAGTCGATTTCTCTTCCCTGTTAAAAAACTATCGACTAACCGGAATGATTTATCGACTGCATTTTGGTTGGTAGAGAGAATGTGCCTGTTAGTCGATCCTTTTTTTCACCCTTACTGATGTCGTCTACATTTGCGGTCAGTAATTAACGATTAAAAAACAGAATAAAAGAATGACTGGAATAGAAAAAACTGTAGCGAGTAAGTCCGCGTCCGGAGTATTGGTGCTTTGTGCCATACTCTTTTGTTTGTGTGCCTGTACGGAAGATGCTTCCTATACGGCCGGAGTATGGTACCGGCGTTCGGACTTTGACGGGGTAGCACGGACCGATGCTGCCGGTTTCACCATTGGTAATAAAGGGTACATCTGCGGAGGCTATAACGGAAAAACGACCCGGCTCGCCGATACCTGGGAATATGATATCGACAATGACTGGTGGACTCAGCGTGCCGATATGCCCGGTACGGTCCGCAATGCTGCCACCGGCTTCTCGGTAGGTAGCAAAGGGTATGTCACTACCGGATACAATCCCGATCAGAAATACCTGTCCGATACGTGGGAGTATAATCCGGAAACGAATAGTTGGAGGCAGATGGACGACTTCAAGGGAGGAGCCCGCTATTATGCCCTTGGCTTCGGGATTGATAATTATGGTTATGTGGGAACCGGTTACAACGATAATTACCTGAAGGACTTTTATCGTTTCGACCCTACTGCCGCAGCCGGTTCACAATGGACTATCGTGAATGGTTTCGGAGGACAAAAGCGTCAGGGAGGTACGGCATTTGTCATCGACGGGAAAGCTTATGTCTGCGGAGGGCAGAACAATAATTCCGATGTATCGGACTTCTGGTGCTTCGACCCTTCCGCTGCTACACCTTGGACACAACTGAGAGACATCGCCAATACGAGTGATGATGATTACGATGATGACTATACATCTATTGTCCGTTCCTATGGAGTCAGTTTTGTGATCGATGGAAAAGCTTATCTGACTCTGGGTTCCACTGCCGGAGGAAGCTATTATTCGAATTATTGGATTTATGATCCGGCAACCGATCTTTGGGAAGGTGACGACCTGACGGCGTTTGAAGGAAGTACCCGTATTCATGCTGTTTGCTTCTCTACCGGGACCCGGGGTATTGTTGCGACGGGTGGCAGTGGTTCGAGTTCTTACTTTGACGATACCTGGGAACTGAAACCTTATGAATATGAAGAGGAATAAGAAGCTACTTTGTATGATATGCGTTGCCTGCGCTGTTTCAGTCCTCTTTTTCTATGACCGGCATGAAGCTTGTCCGTATCGTCTCAAAGTAATTGAAACAGAAAATGGGAACGGATATGGTTATCAGATTCTTTGTGGCGACCGGGTAGTGATCTGCCAACCATACATACCTTCCCTTCCGGGGTGGAAAGGGTTTGCTTTGGAAGAAGATGCCCGGAAAGTAGGCAACCTGGTATTGGAACGGATCAGGCAGGGAAATGATTTTACAATATCGGTTGCCGACCTGAAGGGGCAGGGAATTACCGGCGATTAGTGAACAGGTGTTTTAGGATACATTCGAAACTATGTTCCCGTTAGTTTAAAGCCAAAGTTCTCTGGGGCTTAAACTAACGGGGTTTACCTCTTAAATCAGCAATCCTTTGGTTTTAAATCAATTTTGTGTGTTGTTATAATCTTGTTTTCCTGATGACAAACAGGAACTTTGAAGCGGAAATAAGGAAAGTAAACAGAGTGTCCATATATTCTTTTCAGTGCCTTTTTATATGAATCAATATTTAAACCTGCTCTAAAACTATTTTTTCTTTTGGTTTGTTTTATCTTTGCATAGACACACTTCACACAAAAATATGCTTGTATGCAGAGAGCCAAAAAAAATTATCTTATTTATGTAATCATGTTGCTCCTTTTCGGGGCACTTATTTACATGGCTATCGAGGAAGGTGACCGTTTTTCACACCATGTGGTAGCATCATCAGCTGTTGCGGAGGGGACTCCTTTCGCTATGTTTTGTCAGTTTGTCACCGACAACCTGCATCATCCGTTAAGTATATTGTTGATACAGATAATCGCTGTCTTGTTGATGGTGAGGCTTTTTGGTTTTCTGTTTAAACATATCGGGCAGCCGGGGGTGATTGGTGAGATTGTGGCGGGAATTGTGTTGGGACCTTCCGTGTTGGGCTATTTCTTTCCGGATGTATTTCAGGCCCTGTTCCCTCCGGAGTCCCTTACGAATCTTGAATTATTGAGCCAGGTCGGTCTGGTACTTTTCATGTTTGTGATCGGAATGGAACTCGATTTCAGTGTACTTAAAAACAAGATCAACGAAACATTGGTCATCAGCCATGCAGGTATATTGGTTCCGTTCTTCCTCGGCATCGTCGCATCTTACTGGATTTATGAAGAATATGCCGCTGCCCAGACAAGTTTCCTGCCGTTTGCCCTTTTCATCGGTATCTCTATGAGTATTACCGCTTTCCCGGTATTGGCGCGCATCATTCAGGAACGGAATATGACGAAAACTCCTTTGGGAACTTTGGCCATAGCTTCGGCTGCCAATGATGATGTCACTGCCTGGTGTTTGCTGGCTGTAGTCATAGCCATTGCCAAGGCCGGAACATTTGCCAGCGCTCTTTATGCCATCGGGCTGACTGCCCTTTATATCATAATCATGTTTATGGTGGTGCGGCCGTTTCTCAAGAAAGTAGGAGAGGTGTATGCCAATCAGGAGGTGATTAATAAAACATTTGTGGCCCTGATTCTGCTGATTTTGATTATTTCCTCTACGCTTACCGAGATTATCGGTATTCATGCCCTGTTCGGAGCCTTCATGGCAGGAGTCGTGATGCCTCCCAGCCTGGGATTTCGTAAGGTGATGATGGAAAAAGTGGAAGACATTGCTCTTGTCTTTTTCCTTCCGCTTTTCTTTGCCTTTACCGGGTTGCGTACGGAGATCGGGTTGATTAACAGTCCGGCGCTTTGGGGAGTCTGCCTGTTGTTGATTACGGTTGCTGTGGCAGGAAAACTGGGTGGTTGCGCCGTTGCCGCCCGTTTGGTGGGAGAGTCGTGGAAAGACAGTTTTACTATCGGTACGCTGATGAATACACGGGGATTGATGGAGTTGGTTGCACTAAACATCGGATACGAAATGGGAGTGCTTCCACCTTCTATTTTTGTAATCCTGGTCATTATGGCTCTGGTGACTACCTTCATGACCACCCCGTTGCTGCATTTTGTTGAACAGATTTTTGCCCGTCGCGAAGAACGTTTATCGGCTAAGTTGAAGTTGGTCTTTTGTTTTGGACGACCGGAGTCGGGACGCAGCCTGCTTTCCGTTTTTTTCTTATTATTTGGAAAAAAGATGAAAGCTGCCCATGTGGTCGCTGCCCATTTTACGGTGGGGACGGACTTAAACCCATTGAATGCAGAGCAATATGCCCGTGATAGTTTCTCGCTGGTGGACGAAAAAGCTTCAGAGTTGGGACTTAGTGTTGAAAACCGTTACCGGGTGACCGATAAATTGGTGCAGGATATGATCCGGTTGGCACGAAAAGAGCGTCCTGACATGTTTCTGCTGGGAGCAGGAAGTAAGTACAGACCGGATGCTGCCGGAGGCAGTGGAGTGTTATGGCTCTCTCTGTTTCGTGATAAGATAGATGATGTGATGGAACAGGTGAAATGTCCGGTAGCCGTTTTTGTCAACCGTGGTTATAGCGGAAACGTCCCCGTCTCTTTTGTGTTGGGTGGGGTGATCGATGCTTTTCTGCTTACTTATCTTGAGAGTATGCTGGAGGGGGGCGCACAGGTACATCTTTTCCTCTTCGATACGGATGATGAGGCTTTCCGGCAGTCTACAGAGCCGATACTGGCCAAATATTCCTCCCGGATACGAACGCAATCCTTTAATAGCGCCGTTGATCTGGCTTCGGTAGCAAAGGACGGCTTGCTTGTGATGAGCCACCTGTCCTATACGAAGTTGTCCGAAGAGGAAGAAGTGTTCCGTGATTTTCCTTCCTTGTTAGTCATCCGGCGGCCTAAGAAAAACTAAGGTACTACTAATTTCTAACGATTAATTATTCTGAAAGATGACAATTGATAATCAAACCGGTCTGGTGCTTGAAGGCGGAGGTATGCGCGGAGTGTTTACCTGTGGGGTACTGGACTATCTGATGGACCATGATATTCGTTTTCCTTATACGATCGGGGTGTCTGCAGGGGCTTGTAACGGCCTTTCGTATATGTCCCGACAGCGTGGGCGTGCCAAGTACAGTAATATAGACCTGTTAGAAAAATATCATTATATCGGGCTGAAACATCTGCTTAAGAAACGGAATATTCTGGACTTCGATCTCCTCTTTACGGAGTTTCCCGAGCATATACTTCCATACGATTATCAGGCATACTTCAATTCTCCCGGGCGTTATGTGATGGTGACTACCAATTGCCTGACCGGAGAAGCCAATTATTTTGAGGAGAAAGAGGATAAAAACCGTGTGATCGACATTGTCCGTGCTTCCAGCAGCCTTCCTTTCGTTTGCCCCATAGCTTATGTAGACGGTATTCCCATGCTGGACGGAGGTATTGTCGACTCTATTCCTTTGCAACGTGCCATAGACGATGGATATCGGAACAATGTGGTTGTTCTTACCCGGAACCGCGGTTATCGGAAAGAGAATAAAGACATCCGCGTTCCCTCTTTTGTTTATCGTAAATATCCGAAGATACGTGAAGCGTTGAGCAGGCGTTGTGCTGTATACAACGAACAATTGGAGATGGTTGAGCGTATGGAAGAAGAGGGAAATATAACTGTTATCCGGCCCCGGAAACCGGTTGTTGTCGATCGCATTGAACGTGACATCCATAAACTGACCGATCTGTATGAAGAAGGATACGAATGTGCGAAGCAGAAGTTTGAAGTTGGCTGATATCCCGGCAAAGAATGTGGATGTTTTAAGAAGCCGGGTCACAAGTGGTTGAAAATAAAGTTAAAAGTCTGATTGGTAAAGTAACAAGTAGGTTACAGCCATGTTCCTATATAACGTCACTATAAAAAGAATATATATGGATACTTTGAAAATGCTGGCTGTTGTAACGGGAACGGATATGTATGCTGATGGAAATCTGGAAACAGGATTGTGGCTCAGTGAGTTGACTCACATCTATCATTGTGCGGAAGAAAAGGGATATGAAATAATCATAGCAAGCCCCAAAGGTGGCAACGTCCCTGTTGATCCGGAAAGTTTAAAGCCGATGGTTTTAGACAAACTTTCGAAAGAGTATTGGGATGATCCTGAATTTAGGAATGAGTTGCGACATGCGAAGAGTTTGGACGAGGTTGCCGGAGAGCTGTTTGATTGTATCTATCTGGCGGGCGGACATGGTACGATGTATGATTTTCCTAATAATACCACTTTGCAGACGATTATTAAGGAGCATTATGAGCATACTAAAATAGTAGCCGCGATCTGCCATGGTGTAAGTGGGCTTTTGAATGTCAAATTGTCCAACGGAGAGTATCTTATAAAAGATAAAAGGCTCACAGGATTTTCCTGGTTTGAGGAAAGTGTTGCCGGGAGAAAGAAGGAGGTACCTTTTGATCTTGAAGCAGAGTTGAAAAAAAGAGGAGCCGATTACGAAAAAGCATTAATTCCGATGACCTCAAAAGTAGTGGTGGACCATAATCTGATAACGGGGCAAAACCCGTTCAGTTCAAAAGAAATGGCGGAGGTGGTAATGCAACAATTAAATGGGAAAAATAATTTGATCAGATAAAAATGAATTTAGAGGAAGTCTTAAATTATCGTCGTTCTGTACGGGTGTTTGATAGAGAGAAACAGTTGGATCCGGAAAAGGTGAAACATTGTCTGGAACTGGCAACGTTGGCACCCAACAGTTCAAATATGCAATTGTGGGAGTTTTATCAGGTCACGCAACCGGAGTTGCTGGCAAAGATATCCAAAGCCTGTCTTGACCAGACTGCGACTTCAACAGCTTCAGAGATTGTCGTTTTTGTTACACGTCAGGATTTATATCGGAGCAGGGCCAGGTTTGTACTCGATTTTGAAAGAGGGAACGTCAGACGAAACAGTCCCCGGGAGCGTCAGGAAAAACGTATCAAGGACAGAGAACTCTATTATGGAAAGTTAATGCCGTTTCTTTATGCCCGGTTCCTTGGTCTGCTGGGCTTTTTAAGAGTCCTGCTGGCCAAAGCCATCGGCCTTTTCCGCCCCATTGTGCGTGAAGTTTCCGAGGGTGATATGCGTGTCGTCGTCCATAAATCTTGTGCGCTTGCCGCTCAGACATTTATGATCGCAATGGCAAACGAAGGATACGACACCTGCCCCTTGGAAGGCTTTGACAGTAAACAAATGAAGAAACTGCTGAAATTGCCTCATGGTGCCGAAGTGAACATGGTGATCGGCTGCGGAATACGAGATGGAAATAAAGGAATCTGGGGCGAGCGGGGCAGAGTACCGTTTGATGAAGTTTATCATAGAGTTTAATGTTACCCCCAAAAGTCAGACACAAAGCTTTTGGGGGGTACTTCAGTTGGACACACCCTCATAACAGGCAGACGCGACAGAGGTCGTTTTTATTCCTTTTTCAAAACACTTGCCGGATTCAAGTGCATTACTTTATAAATCTTGTATGCCGTAACCAAGAAGATCAAAAGGGCCATCGTGAAGAACAACAAGATTCCCCAATTCCAACTATATATGCTTTTCAAACTACTTTTTTGTGCGATCCCTATCAACACCAATCGTACTAACGGATAGATAATTACGAAGACAGAGAGGTAAATGATCAGATAGATTTTGCCGAATAACAGGGCAATCACTTTCGGGGTAGCTCCGTTTATTTTTCGGATGGCTACTTCCTTTTGACGGTTTACCACATCCATGGAGATTCCGGAATAAATACTTAATATCAACAAGAGGATACTGACTATTGCCAACAACAGGGATGCTGTCTGCAAGAGTGCTACAGTTCCCATAACGGACTGTTTGGAATCACCCATATTACGAATATCAAGAGGCAATGTCTCAGGTACATAACGCCGGCAGATCTCCGTTATTTTTTCTAGGGCGACCGGAGTAATATCCGAATGGAGGGTTTTGAAGTAATAGGTATAAGCTTGCGGATTAACTAAAAAGACAGAACCGACTGCCCTGTTCTGAGCATTTTCCTTGTTCAGTGCGCGGTAAGTTCCGGCAATCTGGTATTCTTTGCCATCCAACGTGACACTACCTTCTATACTATCCTTTTGCAATTGTTCTTTAAACTGTTCGCTTATATAAACAAAGCCTTGAGCATCCTTATCCACCAATTTTCCGGAGAACGGGATCTTGAAGAACTCAAAATAATGGGGTTCTGCTTCGTTCATCAGCACACTTCCTCTCGGCTTTCCGTTTTTCATGTAGGTCATGTAGGTATAAACATCGGCATCGAAAGTATTGAAAGCGGATGTCCGATCGGTTATCTCGGACAAGGACTGGATATCCGAAAGAATGGCATCCATGTTTTTCTGCATGCGTATGGTATTGACCGATATTGAAATCACCCGGTTCTCTTCTTCCGTGCTCAAAGGATGGTACATTCCTTCAAACATCTCATCGAACAAAAGCGTTATGCCAAATACACCGCCTGTGAAAAGGATGGAAATCGCCAATTGTAAAGCAATCATGAAATTGCGGAACACGTGCCGCTTCTGTCTCTGCACGACCGAATGGAGGACACTCAACCGGCGTAACCGATAGATAGGATAAAGAATGGCGAGCATGCAGATCAACAGCAAAACGAGATACAATCCTAATTGTGAACCATATAGATCTACCAAAGAGAATGAGATCATGTCTTCCGGACGGATGTATGTATATGCCAGAGAGAGGGTGATTTCCGTCACGGCCAATGACAGAAAGAAAGCGACAGATAGTATCCAGAAGATTTCGGCGAAAAGCAAGGCAAACAATCCTTTGATGTCCGAACCGATACATTTGCGAAGCACCAGTTCTCGTTGCCGGTTATAGAACATTTGGATAATGAACTTCAGAAAATTGATCAACCCCGACAATAAAATCAGCGAAGCTATAAACCGGGCGAGCAGAATACTTATCGTTCTTTGGACACTGTCATTCTGTTCCGACTCCAGGAAAGCATATAAATAGATATCCTGTTCTCCATGCTTCCAGGTCAGGTTCTTTAACTGTTTATTCAGGCTTTCCGTCGTGGTTTGTCCGGTGAGACGTGATCTGATGCTGAGTGGAGTACGGGACTTTGCGGACAGGGGAAAATAACAATCGATTGTTTTTCCACGATGATCCTTTTCTTCTGTCAAAGCAACATTGACAATTTTATACACCACAAGATCAGACGAGTCGTTAGCCTCTGTCTCCTGACGGATGACGTGACCTATCGGATCTTCTTGTCCAAATGCTTTCCGGGCAAACGATTGGGAAACGATCACCTCGTTGGGAGCTGTTATCTCTTGATTGCCATACTTCAATTGGAGCGAATTATAAGTGAAATAATTAGATGATACATCTTTGAACGACACCAGAAACGGCAGTTCCCGTTGTTTTTTGTCAATGGCCGTAATTTCTCTTTCATTGCTATAAGAAGAGGCCACAAGGGGATCTATGCCCGCTATAGGCAACCCTTTCAGATAATCAAAATCCTCCTTAAACAAATAGATATCGGCGGCTGTCTGGGAAGATGCTCCGAGCAACCGGATGCTGTATTCATTATCATCGGACAGTTCAATCTTACCGGATACGGCATCAATAAAATGATTCATCATACAGAAGCAGGTGATGCCTATCGCCAAACAAACAGCCGAAATAAGACTATGAACTTTAAAGTTCATTAGATTGCGTAATGCTACTTTCAAGTAATGCTTAATCATGTTCTATTACTGTTTTTTCTTTATGCTTGCAAGAATCATGCCATGTCGCTAAATAGCTATTATATAATACAATATATTCTCGAACGCTCTCTTGTTATTGTGCGAACACGCACAAAGGCAGTTCACTATCGCACAATTACATCCGGCTGCCCCTCTCGGAACAAAAAAGTGAATATATGCGTTAAGAACTGATTCATAACGCATTAAACAGAGAAGCTCGGAAATAGGAACAATGGCAATAAAGCAAGGGAATGAAGGCGGACAGTTTTCAAATCATTACCCGATGACAGAGTCTGATTTTTCTTTGTGGCATTACGTTTCATCGTTCTGCATCATTTTGTATATCAATACGTTTAGGCTTAAAACATACGAGGCAAGCAAGATAAGGCTAAAGGTTTTGAATAGTTTATGCCAACAGAAAGAAAAAGATAGTAGTCTATTTATTGGGTTAGGAGAAAAAATAATGGACAACTAAGGTTGCTTATAGAATCTTTTTACTAAATTTGTTGTCAAATATTGACTATTCAAGATATATACAATAATTTGATATTAAAATGAGCAATATTATTAATACAATGAAATATACAGAACTCGCCAATGCTGTTTAAGCAATTAAAGGTGCGATTTTGCAAAGCCAACAACGAGCTTTGGCTATAATTAACCAAGAACAATTAGCACTTTACTACGGCATTGGACGATTTGTCTCTGTGAATACCCGCAATAAGAATTGGGGCACGGGATTCATTGAAGCAATCAGCGAACAACTTCGTAAAGAATTACCCGGGTTAAGAGGCTTTTCCGCAGCAAGCTTACGAAAGATGCGTACATTCTATGAGGAGTGGCAGATGCTTTCGGACAATTCGTTCGTTGAAACGAACAATTTAATAAGCGAAAAGCATAATTCGTTCGTTGGAACGAATGAATTGCCTACAGTGCAGTTTAAGATAGATGCAAATTTCCCGATTGCAGCATTTATGGACATTGGTTTTACCCACCATTATGTTATCATCAGCAAAGTTAAGGATACAGAGCAACGAAAATTCTACATTCAATTCGTAGCTGACACAAAAGCAAAGGTAGAGGATTTGGAACGAATGATAAATGACGATTTGTATAGTCATCAAGGTGAGTTGACAAATAATTTTAAGAAAACAATCCCTGATCAGCTACAGGCATATCGTGCAATCACGATGTTCAAAGATGAATATCTGCTTGACTTTATCAACACCGAAGAGTTGTTCGTTAGGGACAAGGATAGAGATGAACGGGTAATCGAACAAAGCATAGTGCAGAATGTGAAAGAGTTTATTATGACATTCGGCAAAGATTTTACATTTGTAGGCAACCAATATCATTTGGAAAAATTCGGTGTAGAGGAGTTTCCGGACTTGCTATTCTTCAATAGAGAGTTGGCTGCTCTTGTTTGTGTGGAATTGAAAGATGGTCCGTTCAAGACCTCGTATTTAGGGCAATTGGCGGCATATCTGCGTATTTTGGATGATGAAGTACGCAAGCCTAATGAGAATCCGTCTATAGGAATCATTCTTTGCAAGAGTGCCAATAAGAAATTTGTTGAGTATGTAATCCAAGACTATGACAAGCCTATGGGAGTGGCGACATATAAGACTACTGCCGATATGGATGAGCGTCTAAAGAGACTGCTCCCTCCTGTAGAAGAATTAGAAAAACTTCTTTAATTCATTACATATGTTATTGGGAAAGAGAATAAAAGAATTAAGAGAGGAGCAAGGACTGCTTCAACGGCAATTAGCAGCTATTCTTGAAATAGACACTCCTATGTTTAGCAAAATTGAACGTGGCGATAGAAGAGCAAAACGTGAGTAGGTAATCACCCTTGCCAAACAATTTAAGGTTGATGAAAAGGAACTCTTAACGCTATGGCTTGCAGACAAAGTACTTGACGCTATTGAAGAGGACAATGATAATTCGAAAAAAGAAGCAATAAAGGTCGCTCAAAAAGTCTTGGATTAAAACCATAACATTATCGTACGAAGAATGCCCCAATCGTCTATTTGCATCACTGACTGAAGAGTATATTTATAACCATCTTGCGGGAAAAGATGGTTTCGGTAGAGATGTTGTAGGTGTGTATCCGATAATGTATGATAACACCTGCTTCTATGTACTGACTTTGATGACAAGAGTTGTGAACACGGTTATCAAAACGATGTACTTGCATTTGTTTGTGTTTGCAAAGAATGGAAAATCCCTTGTTACATCGAACGCTCTCGTTCGGGCAACGGAGCACATGTTTGGATTTTCTTTGAAACATCTATTACAAATAGAACAGACAATTTTCCATGCGCAGATAGTCGTTGACAATGAAGCCGTACAGAAAGAGACGGCAGGCAACCTACCAACTTAGCATGATCGTTTATCTGTTGGACATAATCAATCCGAACCACTCGTTTGTCGAAGGGGACCAGGGATTTGCTTTCCCGCTATCATTTGATAGATGTCCGTGCAATGGGCTTTCTGGCTGGTTATTGATAGGTTTATTCTCTTTAGTTTTTAAATAGGCAACCGTTATATTATCCGGAAGCCAACTGGAATAGTCTACACTCCATTTAATGTTCTCAATTCAACTTTTTATCTTATTGAGGTAAGGCAATACAACTTGTTTTTCACGATCACTTATACAATCTGTCATTTTGTATTTGAAAATGCGTAGAAACGCTTTTTTACGGTCCCAAAGGAGACAGACAGGATAAAAATGCGTAGATTTTGCGATAGCATAATTCATTCGTCTTGTGTTTGGGGAATATTTTGCTCAAGATGAATGGAAATTGGCGGGTATTGTAATAAAATTGAAGCTCAAAATGTTGGCGTGATTTCAAAATGCTATTCGCATGATGCTCGTTTTTGATTGGCTTCCGGAAGAAAACGTTCTTTTTCAGGGTCAATTTATTCTCTTTTCTACGACTTAACCTTGCTTTTCTTTCTGAAAGTTAATGTCCTGAAAGCAGGAAGTTAACTTCCTGCTTTCAGGACATTAACTTTCTCTTGCCAGGAAGTTGGTTCTTTGTTTTTACGATGTTAACTTCCTGCTGACGGCTTTCGGATTTCATTATATAAACAGGCCAAATTTTTGCATATGACTTGCCGATTCACTCCTATTTTACAGTTTTTGGAAAAATGAACAGTTAGTCTGAAATGACTTTTTGCGATTTTTTGATATGGATTTCGGAATATTGCTTTCATCATATCAATCTGCATGTGTTTTTGCTTAATATATATTATGATATACATTATTATATAATGATTATGTTTTTTCTTTTATAGCGAGGGCTCTTTTCACAGTTCTATATTACGTGGATATTTCCTTATTTTATTATTATATAGGTATGAAGAAGCTGTTTAGGCTTTTTCTTTTTACTTGGATTCCATTAAAACTCAGACTTATACAAAAAACTCTAATTTTTTTTCTCTTAACTCTTGCTTAGTATAATTATAATATCTACATTTGCTTCGAACAATTAAATATACCCAATTATTAAAGGGTTCTTTGAAAAGTATGTTAACCATTGGCAAATATAGCCAATTTTGATAGAATTAGAGAAAAATAAAGGTATTACACTAATATTGAATTAATTATATTATTAACACTAAAAATTGAGATTATGAAAAAGAAACTCATGATGGTTGCAGTGCTTCTGGGTGCTTTGTCACTGGGAGCTTGCGTAGACAACGACGAATCGGCATCGGTAACAGCGGTGCGTAACGCAAAAGCAGAACAACTGAAAGGTGCTGCTGCATTGGCTAATGCGCAGGCAGAGGCTGAAACGATTAGAGCAAATGCAGAAGCTAAATTGAAGGAAGCGGAAGCTGCTTATCAAGATGCGAAAACTGAAGCTGATAAAGCAAAATGGGCAGCTAAATTAACTGTAATCCAAGCTGAGGCAGCTCGTGATATAGCAGAGGCTCAAAGAGATCAGAAAAATGCGGAAATGGCTATTATTACTAATCAGGATCAGTGGATTAACAGTACTCTTTGGGGGAATTATTCCAGTGCAAGTAGTCGGTTAATTGACTTGAACTCAGAGTTAATCAACGCTACTGCTGATGAAATCGCTTTAAAAGCAGGTGTAGTTTCTGCTCAGAAAGCTGCTGAAAAGATTGCTGTAGAGAAGAATCAATTTATAGCACAACAGACGGAGAGAAAAGATCAATTGTCGAAATTATCTTCGATTGCTTCTGACCGTGCTGCATTAGAGAAAAAATTACAGACACTTAGAGTTGAATCTACTGAACTTACAGCTGCAAAAGGAAAAACGGCAGATGCTAAAACAGCTGCTCAGGCTAAATTTGACGAAGCACAAGAGAAAATTTATAACCAAAGTGGCAATACTGATAAATTATCTTCTGATTTAGCTAAAGTAGGAGCGGAGTTAACAGATGTTGAGGTTGAATATAATAACCAAACTCACAGATTCTCAGTGACTACTTCTAATTCTGTAGAAGTTGGCGAGAACAGTAATAATGCTCAGTCTGTTGACTTTTATGAGTTGAATGTGAAGAGCCAAACTACATCTGCAACTCTTGCTTTCCAAAATAAAATAAAATATATTAAAGAGAACATCGTAGGTGTACCTTCAAATGCAGATAAGGGTATACAGGCTTCAGGTGCATATATTAATATAGAATCTATGGCTGCACAGAAAAAACAATTAGAGGCTGATAAAGCAGCAGCTACTACTGACGCAGAAAAAGCTGATATTCAAGCTTCTATTGATGAATTGCAACCTGATATTGAAAGAGCTGACGAGGCTTTAGAGGCTGCAAAAGAAGAATTGGCTGAAGCTGAAGCTGAATTTAAAGCATTCCAAGATGCAGTAGCATTGTTTGCTAATGCAGATGCGAAAGCTGCATACGACAAAGATATCGCTGATGCAAAAACTTTGGCTGAGGCTTTAGTTGCAGCAAGTGATGCTGATGATGCAGCGAAGTTGCCGTTAGATGCAAACGAAACAGCTCAAGAGGATGTAAGTACTCTTTTGAACTCAACTGCCAATATTGATGAACTGATTGCTGATTGTGATGTTCAGATTGCTAACGCAAAAGAAGATATTGCTAAGGCGAATAGTACTAAAACTATTTATGTTTGGAACGATTATGCTCATTACGACCGTGTGACTAATACATGGTATCCAGGTTATGTTGTTGACCCAAATAATATGGGAGAAGATACAGCTGAGGCTTTACATGCTTATATGGTAGATCGTATTGCAGCTTTGAATGCTCAGATTGAAAGTCAGGGACAGATTGTGGAGAAATATAAGAAGCAACTGGATGATGCCATTGCTGCTTTGTAATCTTCTTCATATTCAGTAACGGCAAATAAACAACAAATCAAAAAAAGTATCGTATGAAAATAAAAAGAC
>ERZ791737.231-NODE-231-length-64817-cov-94.344693_pt1 | contig 64817 bp, 44 predicted proteins | sample MGYA00510042_ERZ791737 | MGnify/ENA primary metagenome ERZ791737 (study PRJEB30046, sample SAMN00791965) | human gut metagenome | study: EMG produced TPA metagenomics assembly of the A metagenome-wide association study of gut microbiota in type 2... | reverse complement strand
AAGAAGTTTTTTTGAGCTAACATTAGATTCTTAACACCTTAGGTAGGGGGTGTGTTAGAATACATTCACAAATACATGACTTGTGTTTTTCACACACCCCTACCCCTCTCAAGAGGGGATGAAGTTACATTCGACTATGAAGAATAAGAGTGTGGCTTTAGAATTATCATTCAGCCATACTTTAGAATATTGCCGTTGCGCGAACATTATAACTGCTAGCCTTACTATTAGCAGCCATCATTCCACTCAGGAAATTCAGATACCATACTGTTCCTTCCGAGCATTCGGAAGATGACCAATAATAACGTTGATCAAAATTGCTAAAGCAATCTTGTTTCGCTTTGCAAATCATTCCTGTCTGTTGCAATTCCCAAAGTAATGCCAATTCTCCTGCTGCGGGCAAGTACCATTCTCCGGCGCCCTTGCCTGCTGTGCTGTATTGATAGCAGTAAGTTCCGGCAGGATAACCCGTTGTGCTTGAATTGATATAAGATGTATTACCCGGTCCGTTGAAGTCACTTAGTGCACCTGCTGAAACCCAAGAAGTGACCAGTCCCGTTTCAGTATTGATAGTGGCATCTTTGATACGTTCTTCTTCCTTGTCAGAGAAGAAAGAATCGACAGTTCCTTTATAATAAGGTAGGCTGCCTATGCTTTGTGTACCGTTTACATGGGCATGGTTCTCAATGCCTTCCACATCGCCGGATGTGCTCATCCATCTGATACTGGTTTTAGCGTCATTCAAAGCTACAATGCGTCCGAATGGGGAAGAGGTGAGTGATTTATTGAAAGTGCCGTCCGCATCATTCAGTGCATAGACTATGCCGATACAGGTTTTGCTTTCGTTTCTTTGTGTGGAGTAGGTGGCATCGCTATAATAATAGTCGCCTACTTTGGCAGGTGCCAGTGCGCTACAAGCAACCGTTGTAGCATAAATCTTGCCTTTTTCCAGCGTGATGCTTTGCGGAGTGGAACCTTCATAGATATTTCCGGCAGTGGTTACCAGTGTAAAGTGCAACTGCGCTTGGCTGGGGAAAAGAGAAATATAGGCTGTTCCTGATATTCCCGTTTTATTCTTTACGGTAATGCTTCCTGTAGTGGTAGTGCTGAAAGTACCATCTGCCAACTTTATCGTAGCATCCGAATAAAGCGTGCCTGAGGTGGCGGTTACAGTGATTTGTGATATTTCGTTTAGCGGAGTGCCGCCGTCTGTTGTAAAATTGAATTTACCGATGGTCATCAGGTTAGTCATTTCGCAGTCGGCAGAACCCGATTGTTCGGTCATGGCTGCTTTGCATACTGCCCATGAGTAGTCATAGTTGGTTACTCCTGCCAGTGTTCCGTCTTGTCCGCTTAGCACTAATTTCTGGGTCAGTGTATCGCTGCTGTTTGCTATTATTGCGTTGGCGGGATAGAAAACGGCAATTTCATTGTCGTTTTTCACGCTGGTTGAGAGTTCTCCGGTAAAGGTGTATGGAGAAACGGAAGAAGTTGAAGAATAGGTGAAGATTCCTTTCTTTACACCGCTTGAACCGGTTTTCATAATGGCTAGTTGGCTTCCCTCTTTCCAGTTCCCTTGCAAGATTCCTGCGTCTTCTGATGCGGTAGAACGCTGGGATAAGGAGGCGTTTAATGTAAAAGGTACGGTTGAGGTTGTGGTGCTGGTTACGTCATCGTCGTCACTGCATCCGAACATACATAATGCGATGCCTAAACAGAGAATAGTTTTTGTCTTTTTCATCATCGTTTTTGTTTTGATGTTTCTAATTTTTGTAATGCTATTTGTTGAAATCCAGTTGACAAAGGTAAATGTTCTTTGCGGCTTTTTCTAATCTATTCAGCGAATGAAGGTTTTTTTTCAAGAAATTAAGGGAATACGATGATGGAGCGGTAAGTTGGGCGGAGTCTTTTTTCTATCGTAGGGGCGGGTTCTAAACCCGTCCGATGGAGGATGTTATAGTAATTGGGAATGTTTTGTCATATGTTGTGGGGCAGGTTTGGAGCCTGCCCCCACTGTGAATTAATTATGTTCTCCTCTCTGATCCGGATAGAGTGATTTATAATAATTAATGCGCTCATTCCATGAACGGTGTTCAAAGGGGAAGACGTGTTGCTGTTCTGCCCAACGAGTCCATTTGTTCTCCATTTCTTTTGCTTTCAGTGGATATTGAGAGGATAAGTCTTGTGTTTCAAAAGGATCGGTTACCAGGTTAATTAGCTGCCAAGGACTTTTATCGTTTTCACGTACCAGCTTCCAACCGTCTGATATGAGGGCGGATGATGACTGGTGTTCAAAATATAAATCGCGTGGCGCTATCTTTTGGTGATGTAAAGCAGGTAGCAGACTGGTTCCCCTCAGTTGTACCGGCTGGTTGTGGAAAATAGTGGGATACTCAGCAGAAGCCAGATCCAGACACGTGGGGAATATATCCATAATGTGCCCTATCTCCCGGCAAACGCCTCCCTTCATCGGATTCTTAGCTTCATCGCCATAAGTGATGATGAGGGGGGCACTGGTTCCTCCCTGGAAAACCTGGCTTTTGTAGCTTCGGTAGGGAGTATTGCTGAGGTCTGCCATTAATTGCCCCAAGTATCCTCCTTCGCGGGTGGCGCCATTATCGCTCATAAAGAGGAATACAGTGTTATCATACATGGATTTATCTTTTAGGGTCTTTATTACCTGACCGATGCCATCATCCATAATTTCAATCATAGCGGCATAAGTTGCCATATCGGTTACCCATTGTGCTTGCTGTTCAGTGGTAAGGTCTGTCCATGCGGGGCGTTTGCCGTCTTGAAATTCTCTTTGGTAAACGGGAAGTTCCATATTTTTATCTACCAGTCCCAATGCTTTTTGGCGCTCGAAACGCTGTTGGCGTAAAACGTCATATCCCACTTCATAGCGTTTGCGACAAGCGTCCACTCTTTCTTTGGGAGCTTCCAAAGGAAGGTGGGGGGCAAAGTGTGCTATATAAAGAAACATTGGATGGGCTACAGGATGTTGTTTGATAAAGCTTACGGCAGAATCGGTGATCGCTGTGGTGTAATAATAATCATCCGGAAGTTTGGTGACACGTTGTAAATTGTTGTAGACGGGGGTGGGTTTGTAATAACTTCCTCCGCCATTCAGGCAGCCATAGTATTTCTCGAATCCGCGTTGTGCAGGATAACTGCCGTTGGGACTGTCGAAAGCGCCATCTGTGGTGACGTGCCATTTGCCACTCATATAGGTGTTATAGCCTTGTTTGTGAAGAACTTCGGCAATGGTGGGAATGTCGGATGATATTTGTCCTCGGTAGCCCAGACGATGCTCATCTACTGCTGTCATCCAGCCCATTCCTGCTTCGTGCTGGTAGTGGCCGGTTAAGAGGGCGGCACGGCTGGGACAACTGCGGCCCGTGTTTTTGAATTGGCTGAAACGTACTCCGTGTTCGGCAAGGTAGTCGATGTTGGGAGTGTGTACTTCTCCACCGTAGCAGGCAAGGTCGGAGAATCCCATATCATCACAAAGGATGAGGACAATGTTGGGTTGAGAGGTGCCTGAGGTTTGGCCCGATGCAGCGAGCGTGGGAGATGCCGACGCTGTCAGTGCGAGTGAGGTTAGGATAAGTTTGTTCATAATGGTATTATTGTTTGGTTAGAAAATTAGGTTTATTGGGGGACATTCATTGTAGGGGCAGGTTCCAAACCTCATAGCCATCAAGCTAAGTTTTATCTTGTTAGAACATTGCGCAGCTTCCCCCTTTTGAAGGGGGCAAGGGGGATGTTCTTTTAGGAATGATAGCCTAGCCTACTACAGAAAGCAACCGTACCAAGGAGAACATCCCCCTTAAATCCCCCTTCAGAAGGGGGAGGCTAGCGCTATGATTTGACCCTGTTTCCCTTAGCTTGGCGGCTATGGGTTTGGACCCGTTCTTACACGGAATTTATTTGCTCTTTTCACCGAAGTCTGTTTGCTGCTGCTCCACTTCTTTCAGTTTCTGGGCATTTTGTTCTTTTTGTATCCGTTCTTGTTCCAGTTCTGTTGCTGATTTTGCAGCTGCATCTCCAAAAGATGAATCGCCGGACATGGGGATTAATGCTGCCTCATCAGCAGAATAGACCAGTGGGTGTGCAGCAGGCTTGCTTTCCAATTCAAGCACTGCGCTGGCAGGCATTTGCGAACCTTCGAATAATACGCTGGCGGTTATTTTTATCTTGCCCGGCTTTAACGTGGATTGTACCAATATAGGCGCTGTTCCCCATTTTACCGGTGCGGGATTGGCTAATACGTTTGCGCCTCCCAATATGCGTCCTTCTCCTTCTACGTGGAATTTCACATAATAATTGTTCAGGCGTTTTATATTTCCGTTCTTATCGGCTATGGCAGCTACTACGGTTACAAAGTCGGAACCATCAGCTTTCAGGTCGGTGTTTTCATTATCCACCCAAAGCAGGATTTTCTCTGCGCGGCGGGCGGGACGTACTTCGTGGGTGGCTACTACTTTACCATTGATTAATCCTTCGGCAAGGAGGAATACTTCATCTTGTTTTCTGTCACGTGACAATGCTTTGTCTATCATAAAATCATAAACTCCTTTGAAGGTAATGATAGGTGAAGGCATTCCTTTTTGGCTAGCGGGTTTGGTATAAGTCCAGATCTTTCCACCTTTATTATAAGTAAGACGTACTTCGTCACAATTGGAATAAACCGTAACGTCTGCGGGAGAGAACGGTGTCATTTCATGGGCGATATAAACCATTGGGCCGGTGGCAAACAGGCGGTCTTGCTTCTCAGTAGAACGCTGTGCCTGGAACATATAGTAAGAATATTTAGGTTGGCGGAATACATCCATCAATCCACCGTAAAACGGATCGGGATGATAACCGCGCTGATGATCGAAGGAATGCCACAAACAACCGCCTACGTGTTGGCGCGGAGTACGATAAAGTACATCATAGCAAGTATATGGGTAACTGGGTGCAGCATAGTGCTGTGCCTGGATCAGCATGGCCTGTTCCCCCCAGTTGCGTGCCACACGACTGGGAGAATTATGTGAATTCCAATCATCTACATTATCTCCCCATTCGCGGGTGAAGTAAGTGATTTTGGGGTCTAGGTTCTTGATAGCCCATTCCTTATCGGCATTAGCCGGGTGGGTGAAAAGTACCGGATAGACTTCGTGCCCCCGTGCTTCACTGTCGCAACCGGAGTAGCAGGATGGATAAGGATATTCCTGAGCAACAATATCCAATGTGTTTTTGGCAAAGTCTGCCGGATACCAGGTTTCATTCAGGATAGGTTCCCACAACCATACACAGGCATGGTTCCGGTCGCGGCGCACCAAGTTGCGGATGTCACTGTAAACGCGTTGTGCAAACTCGGGAGCATCATTCCAGAATTGCCAGCCCGGTGTGTTTACTATCACGAATAGTCCCAGTTCGTCGCAAGCATCCATAAAGGCGGGATCTTGGGGGCAGTGTGCGTTGCGGATCACTTTTAGTCCGGCATCACGGAGCTTTTTTGCGTCGCGCCAATGAATACTGTTGGCAACCGCATTGCCTACCACGGCAAAGTCCTGATGGCGGTTGGCACCAATCAATGGGCTTTCATAGGGTTTGCCATTCAGCCAGAAACCGTCTTTGCCTTTAAATTCTATACTGCGGATGCCGATGCGGCGGCGATAACCGTCTATTACATTTCCTTCCTTGTCACGGATGCGGACAATCAGGTTATATAAGGTAGGAGTTTCAGGGCTCCAAAGCATCGGGTTCTTTACCGTTACTTTGTCTTTTGAGGTGACTGCTTTTCCGGGACGTACCTGTATCTTATCGTTTAGAAAAGCGACTTGCTTTCCATCTGCTTGTTGCAATTCATATTCCACTACGCCTGTAAATGCTTTAGCGCTTGCATTGCGTACATGGGTTTGCAACAGGACTTCGGCTGAGGCATCAGATACTTTATCATAAGCCACAAACAAACCGCCTCCGGCTGTTTCATTCTCAAAATTAGGGTCGGTAATGAATATCCGGTTGTGGGCAATGAGCCAGCAGTCGCGATAAATTCCTCCAAAATAAGTATAGTCCAGCACATCCTGTGCCTTTCCGGGAGGATAGCTTGGGTCGTTGCTATTGTCTGCCCATACGGCAATCACGTTGTCGGTTCCCCAGTTCAGGGCATCGGTTACATCAACCACTACGGGGAGGTATCCGCCAAAGTGCTCGGTGAGCAATTTGCCGTTTACATAAACTTTGCTCTTACCCATAATGGCTTCAAAATGCAAGAACAGCTTTTTCCCTTTCAGGTTATCGGCAGGGGTGAAGTGTTTGCGATACCACACTTCGCCTTGGTAGTTGATGCAGCCGCTGGCTTCGGTGGGCAGGTATTCAATGCCGTTGGGAAGGGAAACTACTGTCCAGTCCCTATCATTGAAGTTTACGGCTTCTGCTCCTGTGGCTGTACCTTTGTGAAAACGCCACGCAGGATTCATGGAGTATATTTCACGTCCGGAGTTTGGCAACTCAAAGAAACCGGCAGTGGAGAATTCCGGCTGATAATCTGCTTGTGCCTCACAAAGGGGGCATAGCAACAAGACGATGAGATAAAATAGGATGCTTCGTTTCATAAAAGTGTTGTTTTTATAAAGTTTGTACTATATTTCTTCTTATATATGGGTTAAAGATTGAATCCATGCTTTTGTCTTTTTTACCATGGGGATCTCATAATAATACCACCAGTCACTACTGTTGGTTTTGGCGGCAAGATGATTATGGTGGTTATGATCAGCGATATAACCATCGGGCTGTTGCATGAAACGGGTCTTTGAATACGTGTTTTCCAAATTGGTTCTCATGGTTTGGAAATCATTACATACCTTGTTGATTTGCTGTAAGGCTATTTGTTTGTCCGTTTCATTTTTTGCCGTATCAAAAGTATGTAGAGCAAGTATCAGACGAACGGGGTAATGAAGCAGATGGTTGGTCTGTTCATATACTTCCAAGGTATAGCGGTTTCGTAGAGCATGCTGTTGGGCAGCTTCTATTCCTTTACCAATAGTTTCATTACGTTTGTCTTCTATCTTTGCCTGGGCAATTTTGTCTTGATAGGTACGGCTCCATTCTCCGGGTGTTTTTGTATCCGGAAGGGCGATCAGGGTAAAATCTGTTGTTCCCCAGGCAGGGTTACGCCTGCCTGAACTGACTAAGGCATTATCAAAAAAGAATGCTTCCTTTTCCAACTCATCCAAAAAGGACATGCGCTTTTCCTTCGGGCGGAAACCGAATTCACGTTGGGCATGGGCTGTTTTGAATTCTTCTATGGTACGGCCGGTAGGGTTCCAGCCATATTCGCCCTGTGCAATGTATCCGCGCCATACGGTTTCGGAGTGTGGAGAACCGTCGTCCCATGCTGTTGCAAGGATTCCTTCCAGTTGATTTTTAGCTACTAGTTGACTAAAACCTTTGATATAGCCTGCCATCGAGTTTTCACGAGGTAAAAAAGGAGAACTTCCGGAAGAAGCAGCTGTGGCTCCCATAACTTTCAGTCCCTTATCATGATACCATTGTAAAATACGTTGGTGTCCCGGTTGAGTTGCATCCCTATAATTCCAACGCATATATACGCATTCTTTAGGAAACAGACTGATACCTTCGTCCAACTTCTTGCTATTCCATTGGGTAGCAATCTTGTCAGGGGTTTCCTCACTGTTTACCAAATCCCATACTCCACCATACTTCAAGGGCATATCGTCCCAAAAGATAGGGATACGACCGTGAGCGGTGGCAAAATCACAGACTTTCTTCAGCCAAATCATTTGTAACTCGAAAGGTGTTTTTCCTGTTGCCAAACAACGCTCGTCAATACCGATAGCAGTAATTTCATCGCCTCCTACATGTAGGTATTTGCCATAAGGCATCGCTTCGATAGCATCTCGGTATAGATCAAATTGTAGCTCGTAAGTACGTGGATCCGACGGACAGAACTCCCAATCGCTAGCCGGATTTTCGCGTAATTCCCAGTGATGCTTTAATATGAAGCCCGCGTGTCCTAATCCCTGAACCAACGGACTTATTTCTATATTTCGTTCTTTGGCATAGCGGCAAAGTGCTTGCATCTCTTGTTTGCTGATGGCATTGGAAGCACCTATTTCGGGACGGCGGGTATAACGGAGTTTGTCTTCCAGTTCCCAGATCACGGCATTTATTTTATATTGTGACAGTTTGTCTATTTCGCGATAATAATATTCCATGCGGTCCAGGTGATGCTTGGTATCAAAATGAACTGCACGGTAAGCAATAGCCGGGTAATCAACAATTTTCATTGCAGGAATGAGCATATGGAAATCCCGGCTGTCTTCCATTAATTGTTCCAATGTGCGGCAACCGTAAAAAATACCTGCCATATCTCTGGAGGAGATAGTGGCTCCTTTATCATCAATATTCAATATATATCCTTCGGGGGATTCGGGAACATTGGTATTGGTCAGTTGAAGCCGGATTGGTTTTCCGGTTCGATGGCAACGGGGTAAAGTATTTAGCAAGTCTCCTAATATGGGAATAGAAGTAGCTGTGGAAGGTTCTATGTAAGATAATTCATGATAGTCAATGCCTTTTCCGTTGCTTAGTTCGATAGATTGTGGTTGGGGCAACAATTGGAAATTTTTATCTGGTTCACGGGACATAAGATGTCCGGTGAATAACAATGTACATAGTAAAAAAAAGATTCTTTTCATACAATCTCAAAGGTTAAATTCTTTTTCATTAAATGTTCACTCTCTATAGTCAGGTTTCCCTTTCCTTTTACTCCTGTTGGTTGCAGCAACAGTACACACTTTCCCCGGAAACTTTTACAATGTGGCTCTTGATAGAGAAACATATCCGTTGGATCTCCATTGTCTACTCCCAACAGACGAAGGGGGCCTTCTATCCGGAAACTAAGTTCATTGGCGGCGTAGGGGCAAGGAATTCCGTTCTTGTCTACTATATCAATTTCCAAACGTATAACCTCGTTTGAATTTGCTTTGGCGGAGGACTTATTGCTTGTGACAGCAACTGAATAAGGAGTATCTGCACTTTGGTAGCAGGTTGTTGCCACCGTCTTTCCGTTATTCATACCTCGCGCTTCAATCTTTCCGGGAGAGTATGGGACGAGCCATACTAATTGTTCTCCCGTATAAGGTTTACTTCCCAAAGATACATTATTTAGGAATAATTCCACTACTTCGCAATTGGTATATATCACTACGGGGATTATTTTTCCTTCTTTTCCGGTGTGGGTCCAGTGTGGCAGAATATGAATCATGGGTTTATCACTCCATAGGCTTTGATATAGGTAATAGGCATCTTTAGGGATGGCGGCTATGTCTATGATGCCGAAATTGCCACATCTCTGAGGCCATTCGGCTTCTCCCAAGTAGTCAAAACTTCCCCAACGGAATTCTCCCATCAGCCAAGGGAAAGAGCAGGTGCGTTGCCATGCTTTGCGGGCACTGATACGAACTGAAGCATTGTCATATGAGGATTGGTAAAGCGGATGGGCAGCCTCTTCGGGAAAACATTCTTCTTCAGTCAGATCCGGGATAGGGAATACACGGTGTTTAAACTGTTCCCAGTTTATATCTCCCCGTTCCCATGGTGCAGGGAAGTCACGTCTTCTCCATTGGGTCTTGCTACGGTACACACCACGTGTCTGATAGGTATGTGGTACTTCGGTGGCTACGGCACACAGATTGGGGAACTGTTTCCGGAATTTTTCCAACTCGCCCACCTCTTCTCCGTTTCCATTGAAGCCTACTATGTCCAGTTTGCTGAAATTCTTATCATAATCCACGTTCATTCCTCGCGTGGGGTCGGTTCCACCTTGGGTTACCGGTTGACCGGGAGCAAGGGTATGAAAGAGGCGGACTAGGTTTTGCTGCACGTCGGGAGTAGTGCCTGATACTTCATTGCCGATGCTCCACATGATGATGCAGGGATGGTTACGATCCCGTTTGATAAAATCGGTCATATCTTGTTGCCACCAGTCGTTGAAATAATTTCCATAATCATTGGCAGCCTTGGGAGTGTCCCATCCATCCAAGCCTTCGTTTAGTACCATGATTCCCATAGTGTCACACATGGTGTAGAATGTAGGTGAAAATGGATTATGGGCGGTGCGTATAGCGTTGCAGCCCATTTCTTTTAAAAGTTTCAGACGATAGTGCAGCAGGTCGTCGGGCACGGCGGCTCCCACGGCTCCGGCAGTATGATGGTCACAGACTCCTTTTAGTTTCATGGGATGCCCATTCAGTTTGAAACCATCTATCGGACTGAAGTCCAAGTTGCGGAAACCAACCAATTGTTTCTGTTCATCAATGATTTGATTGTCTTTTTTTAGTTGGCAAACCAATGTATAGACATAAGGATCATCCGGTGACCATACATGGGGATGGAGGATATGGGTTGATAGCCGGCAGATTGTATCCGTTTCAGGGTGAAAGGTTTGAGCGCAATTCCCCACTATTCTTCCATCGGACGATTGAAGAAGGGCAGTCACTTGTATCGGAGTCTTTTCCGGGGTTTTTACTTCTACTTCTACGGTATATGTGGCGTGGTTTGTCTCCTCCGGCATTGTTGTTCTGAAACAGATGCCTGAGTAGGGAATATAGGTATGGTTGCTAACCAGCAGGTGGACGGGGCGATAAATGCCGGAACCTGTGTACCAGCGCGCTGTTAATGGTTTGCTATGGTCTACCCGGACAGCTATATGATTTTCACCTTTATTTAAATAAGGAGTAAGGTCGTACACAAAACCAATGTAACCGTTGGGGCGCTTGCCCAGTAAGTGGCCGTTGATCCATACTTCGCTATTTAAATAGATGCCGTCGAACTGTATTTGTATTTTCTTGTTTTCCCATTCGGGATTATAGTTGAATGATTTGCGATACCAGCCTATCCCAGCAGGCAGGAAACCGCTTTGCCAGTCAGTGCCATTGCCCGTTCGGCTGTAGTTCCCTTCGATGCTCCAGTCATGGGGAAGAGTCAGGTTTCGCCAATTGCTATCATCGTAATAGCAGGTAGAGGCATCTTTGCCTGCATCTCCTAACCGGAACTTCCAATCTTTGCAGAAGTTCAGGACTTCTCCGGCAAAGGAAGTGAGTATGCAGAATTGCATACAAACGAATAAAAATAAATATCTCATGGTTGGTATAAGGATATAATAAGGACTGACTGTTGTTTTAAAGAACAATCAGTCCTTGTACTAAAAAAAACTATGTATATGAACTAATACCTATCAAAATTACCATCCTTCACTAGGAGTACAAAGAGGATTGTTATCCAATTCCTTTGCCGGAATGGGGAAATAATTAAACTTGTTGGTGCTGCCGGCCTTGCCTGCCATATAGTTTTTATAACGGGTTTCATCACAAGTCTGTATGGTTTTCTCTAGCATCCCCCATCTGCGGAGATCGTAGAAGCGTTCACCTTCAACGAATAATTCAACAGCGCGTTGTTGTACCAAATCTTCGAATACTCCCTCTTTGGTAATGGGACCACTATAATCATTCAAGTTGGCACGACGGCGAATCTGGTTTATGTATCCTATTGCAGTATCCAGGGAACCTTGATTCATATATGCTTCTGCCAGCATAAGCAATACATCGGCATAGCGGATGGCCCTTTCATTAATGAATGACTTGGGAGGTGCCGGTTCGTTTTGACGGGTTTTCCAGTTCTGATATTTCAGAATCCAGTAAGTATTCCATTTTTCTGGTTTGAATACTTCACGGAAAGGTCTTTGATAATACATGCAGCCTTCATAATCCCACGCTACCGAACAACGGGTGCGGTAGTCAAAGTTACCATCCTTATCTTTTTCTTTCAGAAGAATATCCATCATTTGCTGGGTGGGATTGGCTTCATACCAACCGCCGATTTCGGATGCTGCATATTCTTTGGGGCGGGTATTGGACTGGGTAGAGTTGATATTCTCTCCATTACCCCAAAGGTCTGTTCCACCAACGTCTTCTATCAGTAATTCAAATATGCTTTCTACATTATTTTCGTGTTCATCATCAAAATTCCAGTAGAAATCATCTACCAATTTATAAGTATAAGGACTCCGGGTTAAAGGCTCCAATGCATTGATTGCTTCCTGCCAGTTTTCTTCATAAATATAGATCTTTCCCAAGGCGGCATAAGCGGCTCCTTGAGTGGGCTTTCCTACTTTATTGGTTAAAGGTAATAGGGAAGCTGCGGTTTTCAAATCTTCTTTGGCCTGTGCCCAGATGTCGGCTTGTGATGATTTTGCCAATGGGAATGTAGCAGGTGACTGGGAAGCAGTCAGGCGTAAAGGAGCATCTTTGAATTCCTTTGCTAATTGGAACAGATAGAAACCACGGATGAAAAGGCATTCTCCTTTTACAGCCTTTTGGAAATCTGCAGAAAACTGGTCTCCTTTTTCCTCTAACTTCTGCATGATGGAGTTGGTACGATACAGAGCGTTATAGAATTGGTAAAACATCCCCTGAGTCAGTGAGTTTGTATTACTGCTGGTGAAACGGTTCACTGTATATACATCCGAAATATCATTTCTGAAATCGACTTCATCGGCTCGGGCTATTCTTAGCATGACACCTCTTGTGCCATAATAACCTCCATTCAAGGCATTCTTCAGCGGAGTATAACAAGAGGTCAGAGCCAGATTAAAATCCGCTTCATTTTTCCAGAATGTATCTTCTGTCGCTTTGTTGGGATTGGATTGGTTCAATTGGTCTTCGCAGGAACAGAAAATCATTCCTGAAACCAATATGGCCAATGTTGCTTTGATATATGTTTTCATAAGTCTTTTACTTTTAGAATGTTACATTTAGTCCTAACATAAACACGCGGTTGTTGGGATAGATGAAATTATCAAATCCGCGATAGTTGGCATTGTCAGTATTGACATCCGGTGAATAACCGGAGTATCCGGTAATAGTAAACAGATTTTCCGCGTTGAAATAAACGCGTGCATTCTGTATTGTGCCGTTAAACCACTGTTGTGGGAAAGTATATCCTAACTGTATGCTGCGGAGACGGATATAGGAACCATCTTCCAGGTAACGGTCGGACTCAGCACGAGTATTACGGTTCGGATCATCCCATGTGAGGCGAGGATGAGCGGCATTTTGATTCTGTGGTGTCCAGTAATCCAATGTGCTTGCCAGGAAGTTAGTGCCTTTTGTGACATCTTCCAGTGTCTGGCGGGTGGCATTATAGATTTTGTTTCCTGTTACACCTTGTAAACCAATGGATAAATCAAAATTCTTATATCGGATATTACCGTTCAGGGCAAATGTAAAATCGGGGAAAGGACTGCCTTGATATACGCGGTCACCGTCGTTTATCACACCATTTTGGTCGGCATCAACGAACTTTATATCCCCCGGCTGGGCAGCAGGCTGTATCTTTTGTCCATCTTTTGCATAAGCATCAATTTCCGACTGGCTGTTGAAATAACCGGCTGTGGAAATCAGCCAGTAACCGCCAATAGGATATCCGGCCTTGGTTTCACTGGTGGTAATGTTTTGATTGGTAGAACCACCCTTGATAGAGCCGCTTTCAGTACCCATGGCTATAACCTTATTCTTATTGAAAGAGCCAATCAGGTTAACGCCATAAGAAATGTCTTTGCTGGGTTGGTCTATCCAGCCCAGGTTAAATTCAAAACCTGTATTGCGGATTTTACCTGCGTTGCGAATAGGGTCGTTGGCACCACCGGAAGAGATAGGAATAGGTACGGTCAGCAAAATGTCTTTGGTGTTCTTTACATACCAGTCTGCCGTCAGGCTCAGACGGTTGTGAAGTGCTAAAAAGTCAATACCGATGTTGGTCATTGCTGTTTCTTCCCATTTTATCTCAGGATTGGCAAAGTCTTTCGGGAAGGCACCTTGGATGAGACCTCCGTTACCATCAGGATAGTTGATTCCTGTAGTAATGGTTGATGAATATTGGTAGTTGTCAATTTCTTGATTACCTAAAACACCATATCCTCCACGTAGTTTCAGCTGATCCAGCCAGCCAATGTTCTTCATGAATTTTTCTTCGGCAATATTCCATCCTACAGAGAATGAAGGGAAATAACCATAACGATTATCCTTACCGAACTTGGAAGAACCGTCCCGGCGAATTGTAGCTGTGAACAGGTATTTGTTTTGATAAGAATAGAATATACGTCCCAAGATAGATGTCAATACACTGCGCCAGGAGTTTCCTTCATTACTACGGTTGAGGGTAGCGGAGTCTATTTCTTCCAGTCCGTCCGGTAAGGATTCACCGTAAGCCTGCAAGTGACGGTATCTGCTGTCTTGATAGGTATAACCTGCCAATGCTGAAATTTTATGGTCACCGAAAGTCCGGTCGAATGTCAACAAGTTTTCTACCAATATATTTCGTCTTCTTCTTTGTCTTTCGGTCAATTGGGTTACGGTATTGGTATTCAAACCGAAATCGTATTTATTGACATACTTCTTATAGCGCTCAAATGTAAAGTCCGGAGTCAGATTCAGCTTGTACTTTAATCCTTTGAAGAACTCTATTTGAGCATATAGGTTAGCGAAAATCTTCACATTTTCATTATAACGATCCATAATGTTTGAATCTACCATGGCTAAAGGATTAGGAAGGTTGGCAATATCACCATAAGTACCTCCGTAACCTCCTACGTGCGAGTCGTCATATTTCTCAAGTGTAGGCACATTCTGAAGAATAGTACCAATCATGCCACCGCGTGATTCTTCGTGAAGAGGTTTGTCATGGCTGAAAGAAAGGATTAAATTAGTACCGGCTGAGAAAAAACCTTTCTTGAAATCATTTTTAGTCTGGAAGTTATAGCGTTGGTAATTAGTACCTTTAACCACACCGTCTTGATTGAAATATCCCAAACCTGTATAATAAGTAGAATATTTGCCACCTCCTTTTACTGATACATTATAATTCTGCATCAAAGCGGGGCGGAACATAATGTCCTGCCAGTCATTATCGGGTTTATTGGCTAAATCAATTGCCATATCCAGTGCCGGTTTGCCGATAGCTTCGCGGGCGATGGTTGTAACTTCTGCCCATCCTTTGGCATCCAGCATATCCAGGAATTTACTGGCAGTAGAAACACCCAGATTCACAGAGAAATCAATTATAGGTTTACCTTCCGTATTGCTTCCTTCTTTTGTGGTGACGATGATGACACCATTGGCAGCACGGGAACCATAGATAGCTGCCGAAGATGCATCTTTCAATACATCGATGCTGGCAATATCGTTAGGGTTGATATGGTCAATACCCGTCATATACATACCATCGACAATATAGAGAGGGGCTGCGTTGTTCAGTGTTCCGATACCACGTACCATGATGCGTGCACCTGCTCCCGGGGCACCACCTTGGGATACAATATCCACACCGGCTATCTTTCCTTGCAATGCCTGGCCGATGTTGGCATTACTTTGAGTGTTCAGTTTCTCGGTATTGATGTTGGCTACAGAACCCGTCAAGTCGGCTTTCTTTTGCACACCATAACCAATAACTACTACTTCATCCAAAGTCTTTGTATCTTCTTTCAGAATGATGCGCAGTGATTTCTGGTTACTTAGCACTACTTCCTGTTTCAGGTAACCGATGTAAGATACTTCGAGGACAGATTTTGGTTCAGCCTGTATAGAAAAGTTACCTTCTATATCTGTGATAGTACCATTGGTCGTGCCTTTTACCTGAATGTTTGCACCAATGATGGCTTCACCATTCACATCTACTACACTTCCGGTAATGGTTCTAAGTTGCTGCTGCTCATTGCTTTTGTTAGCAGTTTCTGTACTTAAAATAATGTGAGTCCCTTCCAGTTCATAGTTGATACCGGTTCCTTCCAATACTTTGTCCAGCACCTTGGCTACAGCTTCATTTTTGGCTTTTACAGAAGCGATTCTATTTATGTCCACCTGATTGTTGTAGATAAAAAGATAATCAGTTTGACTTTCTATTTCATTCAGAATTTTATCCAATTGAACATTGTTCATCCGAATATTGACCCTTGCATTCTGTGAATGGACATTTCCGGCATACGAGCAGAATACACATACCATAAGTAGGAAAGTGCTTATTCGCATAATTCTAAAGATTTGTTTAAATCGGGGATTTTTTAGGTGATATTTCCCCGACAAAGAGTTATTTTTCATACCTTTGCATTGATTTAGAAGTTAATACAGTTTTTTGAAAACAAAAATTGTGTCTGAATTCATGCCGGTGGGTGCTGCAACACTTATCGGCATTTTCTTCATTTTTTAGGTTAACTCGGGTTTCTTCTCATAGGCTATATTGTTTTATAGGTTAGTGAAATAAATTAATTTATATAAATTATTTGTTCATCGTTGTTCTTCTCGTATTTAAAATGAATATCCCTCTGTAGAACGCGAAGGGCATAATCTATACCATCTGCTTGCCGGAATTTTCCGGTATAGGAATATTTCAATACTTTCTGATTATTGATAATGATATTAATTCCATAATACTTTTGGAAATCCTCCATAATGGTTTGGAAACTCTCATCTTTAAAGCATATCAACCCTTCTTTCCAGCGATAGGGATTAAAGTCTTCCACCTTGGTTACCCTTAATTGCCCTTCTTCTACATATACTTTATGTTCGGGTTTTAGAGTCACCGTTTGGGTGGGAGAGGTTTGCGAAGTTACTTTTACGCTTCCCTTCATTAAAGTCGTTTCAAATTTCTCTTGACCGGGATACGCCTGTACATCGAACTGTGTTCCTAAAACCTCTATATTATATTGGTCGGTTTGTACAATGAAGGGCGCCTTCTCATTTTTGGTAACATCGAAATAGGCTTCTCCTTTTAAGAGTACAGTTCGTTGATGCTTGTTGAAAGTGGCGGGATACTGTAATGTTGTTCGTGCACTCAACCATACATTAGTTCCATCCGGCAATGTGATGTTGGTACGTTGACCTGCCGGAACCGATACGGTATTCATGGCTATAGGTTCTCTTTCAATTTTGTATGCCTGATACAGATAGTTGAATGTAAGAGTCAGTACAATGATGGCAGCTGCTTGCCACCATCTTATCCATATTGTTTTGGGGGATGAAGTGGCTTTATTCTTTTCTTTTATTGAGTCGCCGTGCAACGTGATGGCATCAAACAGTTTACGTTCCCTATAGAACATACGTTTATTTTCCTCGGATGCCTCCATCCAGGTTCTTATTTCCATCCCTTCTGAGTCGGAAATTGTTCCTGTAAAAAAACGATGCAATTTTTCTCTTTCCATTCTACTGCAATTTATATGCCTCTATATAAATGACACTCCAAAGAAGAATGTTCCTAGTGGGATTCTATAAAAAAGTAGAGAAAAAGTGGAAAATAATCTTTTAGATTGGCTTGAAGTGCTTTGAGTGCTTTGCTTATGTGGAAATCCACTCCTTTGGGAGTAATATTCATCAGTGCAGCTATTTCTTTATATGATTTGTTTTCATAACGGCTCAGCAGAAAGATCTGGCGGGTCTTTTCCGGTAAATTTGCTAGGGTTTGTTGTACCAATTCTTCTATTTCGGTAGTCAGCAATTCATAGGGTTCACAAGCCTGTAAGGAAGCGATACGGGTGTTCAGCTCCCATTCGTGGTAGTCTTTTATTTTATCTGAGTATTCTTCGTGAATTTGCTGGTGGCGTAAATGGTTAAGGCATTTATTCTTGATAATAGTGAGGATGTAAGCGGGAATATTTGTTTTCTCGTCTACCATTTGTTTGTTTTCCCAATAAAACATCAATGCTTCAACAGTGATATCTTCTGCTGTAGTCATATCTCTTACATAAGTATTGGCAAAGCATATAAAACGCTTATGGTATTCCTTATAGAGCTGGTTGAAAGAAAAGATGTCTTCTTGCTTACTCTCTATTTTCATGGCTAGATTTGTTTCATAGTCTTTTGCAAAAATACATCTTTTTATCAGGACTGCAACAATTTTACAATTTATTTTATGAGACAAAGTGAACCGTAACGCGGACAGAAGGAGAGAGGTATAAACAAAAAGAGAAGCAATTTTGCTTCTCTTTTTCTAGTTGCGGAGGCCTGACTCGAACAGACGACCTTTGGGTTATGAGCCCAACGAGCTACCAACTGCTCCACTCCGCGATGTTGTGTTTTGATTACGGGTGCAAAGGTACGGTTTTTTTCGTAAACTCCAAATCTTTCTTGATTATTTTTTCAAAAGAAAATAAGATTATTTCGTAAGTCGTTGATTTATAGTAGATATACGATGTGTTAATTAACATTCACTTTAATATTCTACTTCATTTGTTTGTGTGGTACAAAGAAAAAATGTAATTTTGCTCACATATATATGTAATGTGCAATTGAACTTAATATGGCAGTATCAAAGACAAGAGCTAAATTAGTAGACGTTGCCCGTCAGCTTTTTGCTAAGAAGGGGGTAGATGATACTACAATGAACGATATAGCGGTGGCTTCTAAGAAAGGAAGGCGCACGCTTTATACATATTTCAAGAGCAAAGAGGACATTTATATGGCTGTGGTGGAGTCGGAACTTGAAGTTCTTTTGGATGCGATGGAAAAAGTAGCGAAGAAAGACATAGCTCCTGATGAGAAAATTCTGCAGTTGATAGAAACGCACTTGGATTCCATTAAGATGGTGGTTTTCAGGAACGGGACATTGCGTGCCGGTTTCTTCCGTGACATATGGAGGGTGGAGGCTGTACGCAAGAACTTTGATAGGAAAGAAACCGTGCTTTTCCGTCAGATTCTGGCAGAAGGAAAAGAGAAAGGAATCTTTGATATTGATAATGTAGATATTGTTGCAGACATTGTGCACTATTGTATAAAAGGTATTGAAACACCTTACATCCGTGGCCAGATAGGCGAGGAACTGGATGATGAAACCGGTTGGGCTTATGTGGCAAAGATTGTGTTTGGCGCATTGGGACGTAAGGAACAGAAGACAGAATAAACTAACTTTATAATAATAAACAAAAGAATTATGGGACTATTGACAGGAAAAACTGCGATTGTGACTGGTGCTGCTCGCGGTATCGGTAAAGCTATTGCGTTGAAATTTGCTGCTGAAGGAGCAAATATCGCATTTACAGACTTGGTAATTGATGAAAACGGTCAGAATACAGAAAAAGAAATTGCTGCTTTGGGTGTAAAGGTAAAAGGTTACGCTTCTAATGCTGCAAGTTTTGAAGATACTGAAAAGGTAGTAAATCAAATCAAGGATGATTTCGGTACTATCGATATTCTGGTAAACAATGCCGGTATCACTAAGGACGGTCTGATGATGCGCATGAGCGAAGCCCAGTGGGACGCAGTAATTGCAGTCAACTTGAAATCAGCTTTCAACTTTATCCACGCTTGTACTCCTATCATGATGCGCCAAAAGAACGGAAGCATTATCAACATGGCTTCTGTAGTGGGTGTTCATGGAAATGCAGGTCAGTGCAACTACTCGGCTTCTAAGGCCGGTATGATCGGTTTGGCTAAGTCTATTGCTCAGGAATTGGGTTCTCGTGGCATCCGTGCTAATGCTATTGCTCCGGGATTCATCATTACCGATATGACTGCCAAGCTGTCTGATGAAGTGAAGACCGAATGGGCAAAGAAGATTCCTTTGCGTCGTGGCGGTACTCCTGAAGATGTGGCAGATGTAGCTACATTCCTGGCTTCTGATATGTCTTCTTATATATCAGGACAGGTGATTCAGGTTGATGGTGGTATGAATATGTAGTATGACGGTAGTTTACGAGGATAATCATATCATTGTAGTCAATAAGACTTCTTCTGAAATAGTTCAGGGCGACAAGACTGGTGATACTCCTTTATCGGAAACGGTGAAACAATATCTGAAGGAGAAGTATAATAAACCAGGGAATGTTTTTGTAGGTGTCACTCATCGTCTGGACCGTCCCGTAAGCGGATTGGTGGTATTTGCCAAGACCAGCAAGGCTTTGGCAAGACTGAACGAAATGTTTCGTGACAGTGAAGTGAAAAAGACCTATTGGGCGATAGTGAAAGAGTGCCCCAAGGATACGGAGGGCGAACTGGTTCACTACTTGGTGCGCAATGAAAAGCAGAATAAGTCTTATGCTTATGATAAAGAGGTAAAGAACTCTAAAAAGGCTGTACTTCATTATAAGCTCATTGGACATTCGCAGAATTATTATCTGTTGGAGGTGGACTTGAAAACCGGAAGGCATCACCAAATTCGATGCCAGTTGGCAAAGATGGGATGCCCCATCAAGGGGGACTTGAAATATGGGTCGCCGCGTTCTAATCCGGATGGCAGCATTTGCTTGCATGCACGCTCGGTGAAGTTCATTCATCCTGTCTCCAAGGAACAGATAGACTTGATGGCTCCTGTGCCCGAAGGTAATTTGTGGAATGGTTTCGAGATGGACTAAGGAAATAAACAAAAAGGGGATGCTTCACAGCGTCCCCTTTTCTTCTTTTTAGGCATCTTTCATTTACTTCACTACTTCTCCGCTTTCGCTGAAAAGTACAGTGCTTTCAGTTCCTTCCTTATCCGTTAAAACAACTTTGTAAGTTTTAGTTCCATCTTCTTTCGCTTCTACTGCAGCTTCTTTGATTGTAGATTCTGCATAGTTCTTTGTGATAGCTTCTTGAACGGCTGCGGGAAGATCTTTTACCTCAATAGGGGTAAAATCATTAACCATGGTTATAATTTCAGATTCTACTAACATAGAGTTGTTAGCGAATGCTACTGATGTTCCTACTCCCATTACCAATGCTACTGCAACAAATAATTTTTTCATAATCGTAAGTTTTAATTTTTAGTTGATACTATGTTGTTCGTTTTCTCTGGTAGTAAAGGAGCAATTCGTGTGCCAAAGAAATGAACAAATCGGTAAGTAGCAGATAATCAGTAGTGTATGATTGAAGCGAAGTGTGTGGAATATGGGGATAAATGTAGAAGGTGTGGAGTCGTTTGGGGATTTTTTCCACATATTGTTGCTGTTTACTGTAGGGGCAGGGGGGCCGGAATTTGCCGTGCATTTCTGCTCCGTTTTATTCATTTCGGGGATGGAAATGAATCAAATTATCCACCGTAGGGGCGGATTGAATCCGCCCGAATGCATCCACAGACACACCATTCGGATGTTATCGGGCAGATTCAATCTGCCCCTACGGTGGACGGCAATGTTATTCATAACCATCCCGAAATGAACGTCATTTACCGGACACCCGCCCCTACGGGATGATGTTATTTATTTGCAGAGATGAAGAAGTTGCATACACCTCATTGAATATCATACAGCTTCAACTTATTATACAATGTCTTCCTGTCTATACCTAATAAAATTGCAGCCTTACTTTTATTATTTCCGGTCTGTTTCAGTGCATCCAGAATCCGCTTCTTCTCTGCCGCTTCATCATGCAGGCTGAATGTATGAGCTGCCTGCATACCGGGCTCCTGCAACTCATACCCCAGCTCGGTAAGCGTAATAAAATTGCCCTGTGCTAATAATGTAGCTCGTTTCACTATATTCTTTAACTGCCGCAGATTTCCCGGCCATGAATAAGACTGCAAGGCATGGCTGGCAGCGGTATCGAAACCTATCAACTGGCGATCCAATTCCCTGTTTGCCTGGTCCAAAAAGAAGTTGGCAAACAATAGAATATCCTCTTGACGTTCCCTCAGTGCCGGCATACGGAGCGTAAATTCATTAATGCGGTGATACAAGTCTTCGCGGAAAGTCCCTTTCTCGATAGCCTGCTGCAAATTTTCATTCGTAGCACTGACCAATCGCACATCCACCTCTATTTCCTTGTTGGAACCGACAGGGCGAACTCGCCTTTCCTGCAAAGCACGAAGTAATTGTATCTGTACCTCATAACTCAGATTCCCTATTTCATCCAGAAAAAGAGTACCTCCGTTAGCTTCTACAAAAGCCCCTGTCTTATCATTCAGCGCACCTGTAAACGAACCTTTTACATGACCGAAGAACTCGGATGCAGCTAATTCTTTCGGAATAGAACCGCAATCTATGGCAATAAAAGGTTTGTTTGCCCGTTTACTCAGTTGGTGAATGCGATGCGCTACGTATTCTTTACCCGTGCCACTGGCACCGTTTATCAGAACCGACATGGGAGTGGGGGCAACCAGCCCTACATAATTATAGAGTTGACGCGCCGCTTCACTTTCACCTTCCAGAAAATTGGAAGGAGTGGGCGGGGGCGTATTGCTATTGCTCTTTGTTGAAGTATTCTTAGATGTTTTTGGGGGCGCAGAAGGTTGTTCCGTTACTACAGAAGCAGGAGCAGAAACAGAACCGGAAGCTGTTCCGGACAACGCCTCATTTATTTTCTTCAGTAGTTCATCCGGTTGTACCGGTTTGGAGATATAGTCACTGGCTCCATGTTTCATGGCCTGCACTGCACTTTGAATATCGGCGTAACCGGTCATGATAATAAGCGGTGCGTTATGTCCATGTTCCTTCATCCATGAAAGCAGGAAGATACCGTCTTGGTCGGGCAAACGTAAATCGGAAAGTACGAGATCATAAGATTGCGCATCCAGTTGTTTGCGGGCGCGAACATTGCTGCTTGCCGTGTCCACCGAAAAGCCCTTTTTGCCTAGCCATGTTTTCAGCATGGTGGCGAAAGTCAAGTCGTCTTCTACTATCAAAATGGAGTGTGACATTTTTCTATTTTTTATGTGTACAAAAATAAGCCTTTTTCACGGTGTGCCGAAACGTCGTTAGCATTTCTAATACCTTTTAACTAAAGAGAGTTTAAATCTGTTCTTCCGCTTCCTTAATTATTCCTTTTATTTCTTTCAGTATGAACTCCGTTTTGTCTATTACCTCTGCGGTGACTTCGGTAGTTCCTCGCTTTTGTTCCAGCCAAGTCAATGGAGGAATGCAACGGGTGGCGCCCAACATGGTGAATAGAGGGAGCAGTTTGTGTGCCATGGCGGTGATGCCTGCCATATCTTTCTCTGCCAGTGCCGTTGCCATGCGCTCGCGGTTCTTTTCCGTTTCGCTGATAAAGGTGCGGATAATTTCGGCAGCAGCCTCCGGATCATCTTCGGAAAAGGCGGTTAAGGCTGAAAATCGTAGGGGTGGGGTTTGCCCGCCCGAAGGCATATCGGATGGTGACGCCTCGGGGGGTAATGATTCAGATGACGGGTTCATTGGCGTGTTCGGGCGGGCAGACCCCGCCCCTACGGAGAGGTGGGTAGCCTGCGAGATGGCAGTCAATAGCTCATTGATAGTGAATGGCTTATGAAGGCATCCGGCAAAACCGTGTGAACGGAAATAGTCTTCATTCATATCGCTGCGTGCCGTGATGGCGATGACGGGCAGTGTTTGTGCTTGTGGCGCATCCAGTGCACGAATCGCTTTCAGTAAGTCGAAACCATTCATGGCGGGCATCTGTATATCGGTCAATAATGCGTCAAAGTGAGATTCTTTCAATTTGTTGAAAAGATCTTCGGGATGTTCGCAGCAGGTCACTGTTATTCCGGGGCGTTCCAGCATGGCAGTAGTTAGTTGCAGCTGGATGCGGTCGTCATCAATCAGAATCAGATGAATGGGGGTGGATGCCATTTCCCCGTAGGGGCGGATTGAATCCGCCCGATTACATTCACTATCGTATCCGGCTGCGCTATAGGACGGGCGGAAGCATTCCGCCCCTACGGTGGGTGTTCCTTCGGAGGGGGGAGTACTATTAGATAGATGGTTACGTGGTCCTTCGGGCAACGGTAAATAGACATGGAAAGTAGTACCTTTACCTTGTGTGCTTTCTATTTGAATATCTCCTTCCAGCAACACCACCAACTTGCGGGTAATGGCCAGTCCCAGTCCGAAACCTTCCTGTCCTTGTGCATTGTGCAGGCGGGTAAATTCCTGGAAGACCCGTTTCTGCTCCTCCTCGCTAATACCACATCCCGTGTCGCTCACACTGAAATGAAGCTGCCCGTTCTCCAAGGCGGCACGCAGGGTAATATTTCCCTCACAGGTAAATTTCAGCGCATTGCTAAGTAAATTCTCTGCTATCTGGCGGATGCGGAACGGGTCACCTATGAATACACGGTTCAAGGGTTCGCCACATTCGTAGTTCAGTTCCAGTCCCTTGTTTGTAGCCATTGGCTTGAAACTGATATAAATGGTATCAAATAACTGGTGCGGGTTGAAAACTACCCGGTTAATATCCATCTTGTGAGCATCCAGACGGTGATAATCCAGCAATGAATTAACCAGACTGAGCAGATGCTTGGCAGAGCTTTGCATATTATCCAGATAGAAACGCTGACGTTCTTCGGTGGTGATCCGTTCCAGCAGATCGGTGTATCCCAATATGGAACCTACGGGAGCTTTGATGTCATGTGTGATGGTCAGCATCAGTTTCTCACGTGCCACCAGCAGATCCTCGGCACGGCGCTTGGCTTTCTCCAGTTCCCGGCGGTAATGGTTGCTTCGGGTGATGTCCCGCCAAATCAGCACCAGGAAAAAGGCTGCCAGGACCACGGCAACAATGGCGATGCCGGATACTGTGCGGATTGATTTCTGCCGTATGTTTTCTTCCTGTATATGCTTGTTCTGTGCTAAGGTCTGTTCCTCTTCTTCGATGGCGCTTAATAATTGGTTTACTTTCTGACTGAGTTTCAGTCCGCTGAGGCGGAGAGACTGGGTGCGGCGGTTCACCATTTCCATTCTTTCCTGGTGGGTGTCGGTGACACGGTTTTGTATATCTTTCAGCATGGTGACTACCGTGTCTGCCGGGCTGTAGGCTTCGGTCAGGGTGTCGGTGTATTCCTCCTGAATTACGTTGTTCACTTGGGTAGAGTCGGCTTTTCCGGGGGCGAAGACTTCGCCTATGCGTTTCAGAAAGCTCTTGGGCTTCTTGCGAATTACGTAAGAATTAGTGTGCGTTATCACTTTGCGGCGCACGTGGGGGAGGTTGAGCAAGGAGTCTTGCTCGGCAATTAATTCGTCTATATGTTGTTTGTAAATCTTGTCCGTGCCTCCTTCCTGAATGGCTCGGAGAAGGTTGCGCATATTTCTTTCTTTTTCTACAAAGAGCATTCCTACGGTGTCCAGTCGTGCCATTTGCGTGCTGTCGGTCAATAGGTTGCGGAGGGAGTCAAGTGCCAGGTTGGCTTGTTGCATGGCTCCTTTGTATTGGCGGTATTGTCCCAGTTGTCCGGTGCTGAGTGATTGGCCGATGACTTCTGCTTGATAGAGTTGGGTAATGATTTGGTTGGTGACGTGGCGGCGTTGGCTCAGAATGGCTTCGTCGTCGCTGGTGCCGGTCAGGGATTGCATTTCTTGGTAGATGTAGCCGATGGATACAAATAGCAAGGCGGTCAGCAGGATGTAGCCGAATGCGACTTTTAGTTGGGTGGAACGGTTGGGTAAGCTCATAAGGCTTTAGAGTTTATATCTTGTATTATTCAATCAATTACATAATATTCTCATCCACCGTAGGGGCAGATTGAATCTGCCCGTATACACAAGGTAAGCTGTTATCGGGCGGATTCAATCCGCCCCTACGGTGAAAACACTAGATTGGTCAGCCTCTTATTTCCGTCTTCTTACTGAAACGCCAATAATACAATATCCCTGCCGTCGTCAGCCCGAAGGGGAATGCCATCCATATTCCTATAATTCCCCAATCCATCACGAACCCAAAGAAATACCCGGCAGGCAATGAAATAAGGAAATAAGCAATGAATGCAATATACATCATTGGTTTCACATCTGCAATACCACGGAGTGCATTTGCAAAATTTATCTGCAATCCGTCTCCAAACTGATAAATGATAAACGGAATAATTAATTGAGCCACCATCACGCTCACCGCCTGACTATCACTGAACCATCCTCCCAACTCATTGCGCAACAAGAAGATGGGCAATGCACCAATCAATGCAATAAGTAACATAATATGAAATCCCGCGTAAGCGGAACGCCTCACATTCACCCGGTCGTTCTGTCCCTGGAAATTACTGACGCGCACCGCCACCGCAGCCCCCATGCCATAATACATCATAAAGCATACTTGCGAAATGGCAAGCATTATCTGATGCGCCGCCAGTGCAGTAGTCCCAATCCAGCCCACCATAATGGCACTTAGGCTGAATGAAGCTGTCTCCATTCCCATTTGCATGGCGATGGGCCAACCCAGTTTATTCAGATAAAGGAAGTCGGCGCGATTCAGCAACCCGCGGGTGAATCCTTCCTTGTAGATATGATAGCGCTTGGTACAGAAAAAGATAAGAGCAAAGACAATCACCATCATGATTCGCGATGCCAGGGTGGAGATTCCTGCACCCAGCAATCCCATCTCAGGCATTCCTAATTTGCCATAAATCAGGATATAGTTCCCTATGATGTTCATTACATTTCCTGCCAGCAATATCCACATGGATACGCGGGTATCGGTAATGCCGTCGGCAAATTGCTTGAAGCCATTGAATAGCAATACGAATATCAACGAAATGAGCAGCACGATGAAATAAGGACGCATCAATGGAAGCAGTTCTTCGGGCTGTCCCAACCGGTGGATGTTGAGATATAGTACTCCCATGATGGCAGTCAGCAAGATGGCAAGCAAGGTGTTGGCAAACAGGCTGTTCTTCAGCATCCGCCCCACGATATGGGTTTCACCGCGTCCAAACAGGCTTCCCACAATAGGGGTGAGCCCATAAGAGAATCCTGTGGCAAAAATGATGGCAAGGGTGAACATATTATTCACAAAACTGGCGGCAGCCAATTCGTTGGTGCTGTGATGGCCTATCATCAATGTATCGGCAAAACCAAGGATTATGACACCTATTTGGCCGATAACGATGGGGATTCCCAGAGTAAAAAGTGCTTTGTAATGGTGTGTGTACTGAGTATTCATATTTTGTTTTTACTGATCATGTTTATGGATGGGGCAGTTCACCGTAGGGGCGGATTGAATCCGCCCGAAAGCATCCATGGATACACAAAGCAAACTGTTGTCGGGCAGATTCAATCTGCCCCTACGGCAAAAGGATGGCAATCATATTTACCGTGCAGCAGCTTTATAATAAAGTATAGAACAATTCTGGTGTATAAATGTTTTTCGTGCCGCCTCCTTTATCTGTCCGGCGGTGACGGCGCGATATTTACTCACTTCATCATTAATATCTTCCGCTTTGCCTATCAACTCAAAATAAGCCAGATTGGTCGCTACATTCAGATAATTCAGATTATTGAATATCTGCTCACTCTCATAGCGGTTCTTCACCTTTTCCAGTTCTTCTTCGTCCACGCTTTCCTCCATCAGCCTGTTCAATTCCTGCCAAACGGCGTTTTCCGCTTCCTCCAGCGTCACGCCCGGAGCCGGTTTCCCGGTGATGTGAAACAGCCCTGCGTCAATACTGCCCGATATATAAGCATCAATACTATTGAATACCTGCTTCTCTTGCACCAAGTGCTGCACAAAACGGCTGGAACGGCCGCTACTCAGCAAGTCGCTCAACATATCAAATGCATAGTAATCCGGATGGAGGCGTTCACAGATGTGGAAAGCCATGAACAATGCATCTACGGGCACATTGCGTTCCACGGTGAGGCGGCGTTCCTCCGTCTGCCGGGGTTCTTGAGGCAATGCGCGCGGAGCTACATTGCGGCGTGGGATAGAGCCAAACCACTTTTCTACAAATGTCACGGTTTCCTGGAAAGTGATATGCCCTGTCACCGACAGTATGGCATTGTCCGGAGCATAATATTTAAAGAAAAACGTTTGCACTTCTTCGGAAGTGGCATTGGCTATATGGCTTATCTCCTTACCGATGGTAGGCCACTGATAGGGATGTACCTTATAGGCAAGCGCGCGTAGCAGATGCGAGGCGTCACCGTATGGCTGGTTCAGGTTGCGTTGCTTAAATTCCTCAATCACCACTTGCCGTTGTACTTCCAGGCTGCGCGGATTGAAATTGAGTGACAGCATACGGTCACTTTCCAACCAGAAACCGGTTTCCACATTCTGGCGGGGGAGGGTGATGTAATAATTGGTAATATCGTTATTGGTCCATGCATTATTCTCACCTCCTGCGTTCTGCACCGGGGTATCATAGTCGGGCACGTTGATAGAGCCGCCAAACATCAGATGCTCAAACAGATGGGCAAAGCCGGTATGCTGGGGATCTTCATCGCGTGCACCTACGTTATAGAGCAGGTTCAATGCTACCATCTGAGTCGTATTGTCCTCGCGGTGTATCACGCGCAAACCGTTAGATAAGGTATATCGGTTAATGTAGATCATTCTCTTTAGTGGTTAATGGTTAGTGATTAGTGGTTAATCACAGAGCTCTGCTTTCAGAATGCGGATATCCGTAATCGGGCGGTCGGCACGGTTTGTTTGGGCTATTTCTATTTTTTCTACGGCATCCATGCCTTCCACTACTTCGCCGAATACGGTGTATGAACCGTCCAGGTGGGGAGCGCCTCCTATGGTGCTGTAAGCCTTAATCTGTTCGGGGGTGAAACGGAATTTCTCTCCTTGCTCTGCCAGCTCGTGTGCCTGTGCTTCCAGTGAGTCCTGCAATTCCAACAAGGCGGCGTTGTCATTGGCTTTGCGCATTTTATAGATTTCCTTCATGTGCTGGCGTGCCAGGTCATTGAATATCGCTTCTTCGCGCTGGTCGTTTATTTTGTTCTCCATACCCAGCAGTTGAGGTTCGGTGAATTTACGTCCGGTCACAATGTAGAATTGGCAACCCGATGAAGCCTTTTCCGGATTCACATCATCTCCTTGGCGGGCAGCGGCCAATACTCCTTTCTTGTGAAAGAATTTGGGATTGAACTCAGCCGGAACGGTATAACCCACGTCGCCATTGCCCAGCATGGCGGTATCGGATGCATTCTTGCTCTCGGGGTCGCCTGCCTGAATCATGAATTGCTTGATAACGCGGTGAAACAAAGTGCTGTCATACACCCCTTCCTTTACCAGTTTGATAAAGTTGTCGCGGTGTTTCGGCGTTTCATTATACAGTTCTACGATGATATTTCCCATGGTGGTTTCCAACTTCACATGGGTACGTTTTTCATTTTCCATATTGTTGTTCACTTGTTTTTTAGAGCCGGCGCCACATGCTGTCAAGGCTAGGAGTGCCAGGCATATCATTATACTTTTGGTTGTTTTCATAGGATGATCAGTTATTTTTTTGAATGAACAAAGATAATGCATTTATTTATGTCTTCAAATTATTCTAAATATAGAATGTAGGAATGGGGGGATTTCTTTTTATATCATCCACCGTAGGGGCGGAAGATTTTCCGCCCCTACGGTGAATAAAAAAGAATTAAATAATGTTCCCACATTGTAAATACTCTTACAATTTGTATTATTTGTCTCATATTTGTGTACTTTCGTATACAAATTTATAAAGTTCCTCTCTTTTTTTCGTATCATATCAATTTATTGCAGATATTTGCAACCTGATAAAAAGACTTTTAAATTTAATTTTAAGCAGCCTTTACAGAAAGGCTTAACTAAACAAACATGATTTATATGGTATTCACGATGAAATTACGATTACCTTTTGTTGTCCTGCTATGCTTTTTCCCCCTCCTGCTGGCCGCCCAGCAATACACGGTAGCGGGATACGTCACCGACGACAAAACGGGGGATGCCTTGATAGGCGTATCCATCCACCCCGAAAACCAACCCTCTTATGGCACTACAACAGACACCGGAGGACATTTCTCGCTCAGTCTTTCCAAGGGGGAACACACCTTGTTCTTTAACTACATGGGCTATGACACCCGAAGGGTAAAACTTTCCGTCATCGGCAATATGAAAAAGAATGTCACCATGACTCAAGCCTCCATGCAACTGGATGAAGTAGTGGTAACCTCCAAACGAAAAGATGCCAACGTGACCGACGTGCAAAGCGGAGTCACCCAAATGGAAGTGCGCGAACTGAACCGCCTCCCCGTGCTGATGGGCGAACGTGACATTATCAAATCCCTGGAACTGATGCCCGGCGTGAAAAGCGCGGGCGAGGGCAGCACCGGCTTCTTTGTTCGCGGCGGAACCGCCGACCAAAACCTGGTAATGCTGGACAATGTATCCGTGTATAACGCCTCTCACCTGATGGGCTTTTTCTCCACCTTTAACTCCGATGTATTGCGCGATGTGGCACTCTATAAAGGCCCAATCCCCGCCCAATACGGTGAACGCCTTTCCGCCATCCTCGATGTGCAGCAGCGCAACGGAGATATGCAGGACTATGGCGTGTCAGGCGGCATCGGACTGATTTCCTCCAAAATAAACGTAGAGGGCCCCATACAAAAAGGAAAGTCCTCTTTCCTGCTGGGAGCCCGGCGAACTTATGCCGATGCCATAGCCCGCCTGTCGGGAGTGGAAGATGCGCAGAATGCTTACCTCTATTTCTATGACCTGAATATGAAACTCTATTTTGCCCTTTCGGATCGCGACCAACTTTCCGTGTCCGGCTATTTGGGACGGGACAAGATGGTGCTGAAAGACGTGGCGGACATGGGTTGGGGCAATGCATTTCTCAATGCCAAATGGACCCGTACCATGAGTCCCAAATGGTTTTCTACCACTTCATTGCAATATAGCCGCTATTCCTATTCTGCCGAAATGAATATGGGTATGGACATGAATGGCGATGCCAACATAAACGACTATGGTTTCCGCCAGGAATTTAAATATCAGGCTACTCCCAACAGCACATGGCGAATGGGAGTCCAGTCCACTTACCACGACCTGGCACCGGGTGACTTTGTAAATGAGTCTGATATAAAGAGCACCCTCAACCTGCACCACCGCTACTCGTGGGAAAACGGCGTGTACATTTCCAACCAACTGAAACTGAACGAGCGCCTCGAAGTGCTCTACGGCCTTCGCCTCTCCACCTTCTCCGCCTTAGGGAAAGGAGAATACTACGAACTGGATGAAAACAAGGAAGTAGTGGATAGCACTTGGTATAACTCCGGCCGGTTTGTCAAGACTTACGTCAACCTCGAACCCCGCCTGTCCGCCGTTTACAAACTGAATGACGTATCCTCCGTCAAAGCCTCTTATGCCCGCACCGTGCAGAATATGCATTTGCTCACTTATGTAAACATGGGTTCCCCTTTCGACCGTTGGACTTCGAGCTCCAATAACATCAAGCCCCAGATAGCCGACCAGTTCACCGTGGGGTATTTCCGCAATTTCAAGGACAATATCTACGAATTTAGCGTGGAAGCCTATTATAAGAATATGCGCAACCAAATCGACTTTAAGGACCATGCCCAGTTTCAAGGCTATGACGTGATAGACACCGAAGTGCGCTTTGGCAAAGGGCGCGCCTATGGTGTGGAGTTCATGTTGAAGAAACGCACCGGGCGATTCAACGGCTGGGTGAGCTATACCTTAGCAAAATCGGAGAAAAAGATAGATGGCATCAACAACAATAAATGGTACAACGCTTACCAAGACCGCACGCACGACATCTCTCTGGTGGGAATCTACGAACTGAACCGCAAATGGTCGCTTTCTGCCGCATGGGTGTACTACACCGGAAATGCCATCAGTTACCCCAGTGGCAAATACCAGATAGACGGCAAGGACGTAATGTATTATGCCGAGCGAAACGGCTACCGGGCCCCTGCCTACCATCGTTTGGACCTGGGTGCCACCTGCTTGCTGAAGAAGACCCGCAAATATGAATCCGAACTTGCTTTCAGCCTCTATAATGCCTATGGCAGACGGAATGCTTACATGATTCAGTTCAGAACAAACGAAGACGACCCTAGTAAGACTTCGGCCTATCGTTACACGTTGTTCACCTATGTACCCTCCATTTCGTGGAATTTTAAATTTTAAATAATCAGACACTTATGAATAAGCAAACTATATTTACGTTGATGGCGACATTCCTGTCGGCGTGTTCTTTTTCTTCGTGCAAAGACGTGATCGATGTAGACTTAAATTCGGTAGAACCGCAACTGGTGATAGAAGGCACAGTGCGTATGGGAGCTCCTGCCGAGGTCCTGATCACTAAAACCAAGGATTTTGATGCCCCCAATGAGTATCCGCCCGTTACGGATGCCGTGGTAGAGGTGTGGGATGATGCCGGAGACCGGGAGACGCTGCTCCCCAATGAGTCGGGCAAGTATGTAGCCGCCTCACTGGTGGGCACGGAGCGTCGCACGTATCATCTGTCCGTCACCTATGATGCCGTGCAATATACTGCCGTTTCCTATATGCCTCCCCGTGTGGAGATAGACTCCCTGACCCTTTGGAAAGCCCCCATTAAGGATCTGCCCGATCCGCAGGTGCATTTTGTAGATCCGGTGGGAGAGGAGAACCAATATTACCGCTATGTGTTGCGCATTAATGGCGTTCAACCCATGTTGCAGGATAGGCTGGAGGACTGGCTGATCAATACTGAAAACATAGATGGCAGCGTGGTTCGCCAGGCTATATTAATCAGTTATGTCAATTCCGGCCGGGATGATGACCCTATAGAGCAAGACGATGTGGTGACGGTAGAGATGCAATGCCTGGACAAGAATGTCTATCGTTTTTTTGAAACCATGTATGATGTAGGCAATGCCGCCGCTAATCCCGTGAGCAATATCAAGGGGAGAGCCTTAGGCTATTTTGGCGCCTACTCCTTTACCACGAAAGATATTGTGATGAGGTGGTAAGAATAGATTTATATCTCCCATTTATTATAGTAAACGAATGAAGTAATTTTTAAAATTTTATAGGAAGCAAAGATAAAACCTGCCGCCACTCAACCAATATGCCAATAAAATTGTTTAGTTTTGCAGAAACGTTTGTACAAACACTCAATGAAGAAAAAATATGTTCGTTGGACATTGTGGACGGTGGCATCCCCGTTCATTCTGTTCATCATTTTATGTATCTTGATTTATCTGCCTCCCATTCAGAATTTCCTGGTGGACAAAGCCGCTGTATATGCTTCGGAAGCAACAGGAATGAAGATTACCGTAGGGCGTATTTCATTGTCTTTTCCCCTCAACCTGGTAGTCACTGATGTGGATGCCGCCTCGCAGCATAACGATACCTTGCTCAGCGTGCACCGCCTGCAAGTGAACGTGCAACTACTCCCTTTGTTGAAAAAACAAGTGGAGGTAGATGGCATTTCCTTGCAAGGAGCTACCGTAAACTCCAACGACCTGATAAGCGGCATGACGCTGACCGGTACACTGGGCGAACTCTTTATTTCCAGCCACGGCGTAGCCTTGGACCCCGAAACGGCAGTAGTCAACAAAGTGTTGCTGAAAGATACCGATTTATCGCTCTGCCTGAATGATACCACGGCTGCCGATACGACTAAAAGTGATACCACCTATTGGAAAATTATCTTGCAAGATATTGATTTGCAGAATGTGGCTTTTGCCCTGGATATGCCACAAGACAGCTTGTCGCTAAAGACAGCTTTGGACAAAGCCTCTCTGCGTAACGGGTTGATAGACCTGCATAAATCGGCTTACTCCCTGCAGGCGTTCCAAATAAAGAACGCCCGTGTGCGCTATGATAGCGGTGCGCCCGTGCCCGATGTCCCTGCCGATAGTCTGCCCAAAGGACTTGATCCTTCGCATATTTCGCTGAGCGGTATCGGGGTGAAACTTGACTCATTGCACTATGAAGGCAGGGATATGAAAGCCATTATCAGCCAATTTGTATTGAAAGAGCAGTCGGGATTGGAAATAGTCTCTACCGAAGGGCGCCTTATCTCGAATAATAAGGTGCTGCGTGTACCTTCATTGCGATTGGCAACTCCCGATTCCTACCTGGAACTGAATGCCTCGATGGACTGGAGTGCCCTTGATGCAAAGAGTGACGGACTGATTTCGGCCCGCTTGATGGCAGATATAGCCAAGCCGGATGTGGTGAGATTCATGGGAGGGATGGATGAGAAGTTCATCCAGCAATATCCGTCTGAACCGATGCGTATCCGTACCGGCATTGACGGTGATCTGAATAAACTGAAACTGACCACCCTCAGTGCCGAACTGCCCGGAGCTTTGGAACTTTTTGCCAAAGGTGAACTGACGCATCTGACAGATAGCCTGCTGCGTGGCGGTGATATCACTTTGGAGGCCGAAACGAAAGACTTGAAGTTTGTTTCCGCTTTGGCCGAGGGCATAGAAATTCCTTATGGCACGCGTCTGGAAGGTAAGTTTACAATGGCCGGGCAAAAGATAGGAACGGATATGCTGCTGATGCAGCCCGAAGCCCGTGCATTGGCAGAGGCGGATACTATTCCGATAACAGTTCACAATGATAGCATTTCGGTAGCGGATGATTTTAAAATGGAACGCGCTGCCCGTCTGTTTGCTAAGTATGATATGTCTGTTGACCGCTATGAAGCGGATGTGGCTGTTAATCATTTTGATTTACACCAGTTTATGCCTGCCGATTCCCTCTACACGCTTTCTACCCGCCTGAAGGTGGAAGGTGAAGGATTCGACTTTATGTCGCCCCGCACTTATTTGAAAGCGGAAGGTAGCATTGACCGTTTTCACTATGGCAGCTATAACCTGTCCGGCATCTCTTTGGCGGCAGGACTGGAAAAGTCGAAAGTGAATGCTTCCCTGGCGGTGCAGAACTGGGCAATGGATATAAAGGCGCATCTGGATGGAGTGTTGAAGCAAAATGATGTTGCCGGTGACCTGAATATGGAAATAGGCCATCTGGACTGGCAGACTTTGCATCTGATGGATACTCGTTTTGAAACTTCGCAACACATAGGTGTCAGTTTCAGTACTGACCTCATCAAGCGTTATGCGGTGAAGGCGGAGATGACAAACACCACTGTAAAGACTGCCAAACGGACCCTCCATGCCAAAGATTTGTTTGCAGGATTTGCTACCTCCAGAGATTCTACTCATGCCTATCTGCGTGCGGGCGACCTTGATTTATATCTGGAAGGAGAGGGGCATATTGAAAAGATTTCCTCTCGGGCAGATTTGCTGATGAAGAAATTGGAAGAACAATGGGAGAGTAAGCACATAGAGCAGGAAGAACTTCGTGAATTTCTGCCCGGGGTTTGCTTGAAGATCTCTTCGGGACCTGATAATCCTATTTCCAATTATCTCTCTATGATGGGAGTATCTTATAAGCGATTGTTTATGGATATGGATTCATCGCCCGTAGAGGGGCTGAACGGAGAAGCTTACTTGTATGGGTTGAGGGCGGATAGTTTGGTGCTGGATACCATCTATCTGGATGTGCAGCAAGACATGAATGGCATCAATATCCTGAGTGGTGTGGTGAACGGACCTAAACCGGGACAAGAGGCATTTGATGTGACCTTGGAAGGCAGTGTGGGTAATAACAATGCACAGGTGTTGGTGCAATACCTTAATGCCCGCAAGGAGCCGGGTGTGTACATGGGTGTGTCGGCAGATTTGCGCCGGCGTGGCATTCGCATGAAGATTTTCCCCGAACATCCCACCTTGGTATACCGTCCCTTCACGGTGAACAAAAATAATTATATTTACCTGACAGATAAGGGGCGTATTCATGCTAACGTGAACCTGCACGATGAGGAGGGAACAGGATTGAGTTTCTATACCAACCGCGAAGATACCCTTGCCAATCAGGATATGACGCTGGAACTTTCCCGCATCAACTTGAAGGAATTCCGGCGTATTCTTCCCTATATGCCCAACATGGAAGGCTGGATAGGCGCGGAAGCGCATTATATAGATTCCGGTTCCAACCTGATGGTGAGCAGTGACTTGCGGCTGGACGATTTTAAGTATGAAGGCGATGCATTGGGCAGTTGGGAACTGGGTGGCGTTTATCTGCCGGGAGATGCCAAAGACCATCATGTGGATGCCTACGTGCGACATAATGGAAATGAAATAGCCCATCTGGGCGGTATTTATCTGCCTACCCCTGACGGAGTGGGAAGCCTGAGTGCCAATGTGGCTTTTGAACATTTCCCGCTGAATGTGGTCAATCCGTTTGTACCCGATCATATGGTGGAACTGGACGGGGATATTGACGGCACATTGGCTATGAAGGGCGATCCGTCCAAGCCGATTCTGAATGGTGAACTGGCATTGGATTCCGTGACTTTCTTTATGCCGGAGATGTCTGCCATGTTCCGTTTTGACAATGAACCGGTGCAGGTGGTGAACAGTAAGATGATGTTTAAGGACTTCGACATATTTACCAAGGGAAAGACTCCTTTCACCATTAATGGTAATGTGGATTTCTCTAACCTGGAACGTATGGCGGTAGATCTTAAAATGCACGCTGAGAATTATGAGTTGATGAATGCACCGCGTACCAAGCGCGCCATGATCTATGGTAAAATGTATGTGGATTTTAATGCCACCTTGCGCGGTCCTGTAGAGGAAATGGTGATGCGTGGAAACATGAATGTATTGGGTAAGACAAACTTTACATATGTCTTGAAGGACTCTCCTCTGACGGTGAATGACCGACTGGGGGATATGGTGACATTTGTTAACTTTAATGATACCACCTCTGTAGAAGATCATACCGTGCAGCAAATCTCTTTGAGTGGAATAGATATTGCCATGACTATGCATATAGACCAGGCAGTGCAGGCACGCGTGGACTTGGTGCCGGACGGTTCCAACTATATGTTGCTGGAAGGTGGAGGCGATTTGTCATTCCAGTACACTCCGCAGGGGGATATGTTGCTTACGGGGCGCTACTCATTAATCAGTGGCGAAATGAAATATGAAATTCCGGTCATTCCATTGAAGACTTTCAATATTCAGAACGGCAGTTATGTGGAATGGACGGGCAATATAATGAATCCTCAACTGAATATCATTGCTACGGAGCGAGTCCGTGCATCGGTGGGCGAGGATGGAAAGGCTTCCCGCATGGTGAGTTTTGATGTGGGTATAGCCTTGAGCCAGCGATTGGAGAATTTGGGATTGGCATTTACGCTTTCGTCTCCCGAAGACGGTTCCGTGCAAGACCAGTTGAATGCCATGTCTGCCGAGGAACGGGGCAAACTGGCTGTAACTATGCTGGTGACCGGTATGTATATGGCAGAAGGAAACTCTACCGGAGGCTTCAATGTAAACAATGCACTGAACTCTTTCTTGCAAAGTGAAATATCGAATATTGCCGGAAAAGCGCTTGATATAAATGTAGGCATGGAAACCGTAGATGATGCCGATAGCGGCGGTAAACGTACAGATTATAACTTCCAGTTTGCTAAACGATTCTGGAACAACCGTTTCCGCATCGTGATTGGCGGCAAGGTATCCACAGGAAGCACGGTGCAACAAGATGAAACATTCATTGATAATGTTTCCATAGAGTATCGTTTGGATAATAGCGGCACACGATATATCAAGGTTTTCCACGACAAGAATTATGAAAGTGTATTGGAAGGCGAGATTATAGAAACCGGTGTCGGTATCGTGCTTCGCAAGAAGATGAGTCATTTGGGCGAATTGTTTATTTTCAGAACGAAGAAGAAAAAATAAAGGTATATCGTAGGGGTGGAATATTTTCCTCCCGTATGCACAAGGGTAACCTATGGTGCAAAACAAAACAGATAAAGGACATATGAAAAAAATACATTACATAAACCTGTTGTTACTATTAGTACTCATACTAGTAACTGCGGCCTGTTCTACCACCAAGAACCTGCCGGCAGACGAAACTCTTTATGTAGGCGTGAAAAATATGGATGTGACGAATGAAGACAAGACTCCTGCCGGTATTCAGACTTTGGAAGAAGTAGAAGCCGCTTTGTCGTATCCTCCTAATAATGCTATTTTTGGTAGTAACTCCCTACGTTGGCCTTTGCCCATCGGCTTGTGGATATATAATGATTTTGTGAAGTACCAGGACAAGAAAGGACTGGGTCACTGGATCTTTAATAAACTGGGTGCTACACCTGTCTATCTTTCCACTGTGAATCCGGAAACTCGTGTAAAAGTGGCTACCAATCTTTTGAGAGACTATGGATTCTTTAATGGTTCCGTATCTTATTCGGTAGATTCCCTGAAGAATCCGCGCAAAGCCAAGTTAAGTTATCAGATCAATATGGCAAATCCCTATTACCTGGATTCTATTATGTACTTGAAATATCCTGCCCGTGCCGATAGCTTGATATGCGCTACTTACAATCAACGGGTATTGCGCTCGGGAGAGAACTTCAGCGTGCTGAAACTGGAGGAAGAACGTCAGCGGTTGAGTACCCTTTTCCGCAACAACGGATATTACTATTTCCGTCCCGAATTTATTACTTTCCGTGCAGATACTTTGCGTAAACCAGGCTTTGTCAGTTTGCAGGTGGTGCCCAAACAGGGTGTGCCTGCCGAGGCAAAGACACCTTATTATATAGGTAACACCTCCATCTATCTCACCGGATATAAAGGAGAAGAGCCGACCGATTCCATCAGCTTCCGCGGAATGACTTTGCACTATAGCGGCAAGAAACCGGGAATTCGTCCGGGTGTTCTGGCTAAACGTTTCTTTTATCAGAAAGGACAGCTCTATTCACAGGCACGCCAGAACTATACTCAGGAAGCCTTGGCGCGGCTGGGGATCTTTAAGTTTGCAGAGTTTCGTTATGCTCCTCAGGACACGTTGCCCGGTTGTGATACGCTGAATGTGCGGATGAATGCTATGTTTGATTTGCCCTATGATGGAGAATTGGAATTAAATGTCACCACCAAAAGTACGGATCAGACAGGACCGGGGGCTATATTCAGCCTTTCCCGCAAGAATTTCTTGCGCACCGCCGCCACTCTTTCTTTCCAACTGAAAGGATCTTATGAGTGGCAGACCAATTCTACGGTAGATGGTAGCAGTTCGGTGATGAACTCTTATGAACTGGGGGCTTCCTTCTCTCTGGATTATCCCCGCCTGGTACTTCCGTGGGTAAATAAGCAGTTGCGCCGTTCACGCTTTCCCCAGCATACATCGTTCAAGTTATATGCCAATCAGTTGAACCGTGCCCGTTTCTTCAAGATGCTTTCTTTCGGTGGAACGGTTTCTTATGACTTCCAACCTTCGCGTGTGTGGAAACATACGGTAACTCCTTTTCGCTTGACATTCAATACGTTGCAGCATACCACGGCACGCTTTGATTCCATTACCGAAGCCAATCCCAGCTTGGCACTCAGTTTGGGAAACCAGTTTATTCCGGCTATGAGCTATACCTTTACTTATGACAATATCCTGTTGAAGAAGCGGAATAATGTGTGGTGGGAAACTTCCTTTACTTCGGCCGGTAATGCTACTTCGCTGGTGTATGCCGCATTTGGAAAAGGTTTCAAGGAAACGGGGAAGAAACTGCTGAATAGCCCTTATGCCCAGTTCCTGAAAATGACATCGGAGGTGCGTTGCTTGTTCAAAGTGGCGGAAAAACAGCATATTGCCACGCGCCTGATGGGAGGTATTCTCTATGCATATGGCAATCAGACGGTAGCTCCTTATAGTGAGCAATTCTATATAGGTGGTGCCAATAGCATTCGTGCCTTTACGGTGCGTTCTATCGGTCCCGGTACGTTCCATCCCAAGGAAGACAACCGCTATGGATACATTGACGAGACCGGAGATTTGAAACTGGAAGCTAATGTGGAATATCGTTTCCCTCTGTTTGGCGATCTGTATGGGGCGACTTTCCTTGATGCAGGTAATGTGTGGTTGCTACGCGAGCAAAAAGATAAGGATGGTAACAATGCCCGTCCAGGTGGAGAAATAACGATGCGTAATCTGGGTAAGAGTATCGCATTGGGTACTGGTGTGGGGTTGCGTTATGACTTGACCTTTCTAGTGGTTCGTTTGGATTTGGGTATTGCACTTCATGCTCCCTATGACACAGGTAAGAGTGGATACTATAACATTCCTAAGTTTAAGGATGGTTTAGGATTGCATTTTGCTATCGGTTATCCTTTCTAAAGAGGATTAGTAATCAAAAAAATGAGGACACTCCGATATCACATCGTCATGTCCTCCACAATCATTGAGGGATATATTTATATTTAATGATAGAAATCTCTTTCTAATATGGTGCAAAGTTATCATTTTTATTTTTATTTTCCGTGTTTTCTCCTATAATTTAGGAGTTTTTTTGCTCAAAAAGAGTCTGATTTAACAAAAAAAAGAAGAAATGAACGATTTGTGCTCTAATTTGAGCGGAATGTAGCATTTTTCCTCCGTATAATTTTGTAGCTTTGTAGCATCAAAACATTCAATTTTAAATAAATAAACTATGAAACCAACTTTATTTTTATTGGCAGCTGGTATGGGTAGCCGTTATGGAGGCTTGAAACAATTGGACGGACTGGGTCCCAACGGCGAAACTATTATGGATTATTCTATTTATGATGCCATCAATGCCGGCTTCGGAAAGTTAGTCTTTGTTATCCGTAAAGACTTTGAACAGGATTTTCGTGATAAGATCATATCTAAATATGAAGGTCATATTCCTTGCGAACTGGTGTTCCAATCTATTAATGACCTGCCCGCAGGCTTCACTTGTCCGGCAGACCGCACCAAGCCTTGGGGAACGAACCATGCGGTAATGATGGGAGCTGATGTGATCAAGGAACCGTTTGCCGTTATTAACTGTGATGATTTCTATGGTCGTGATTCATTCCAGGTAATGGGTAAATTCCTTTCTGCTCTGCCCGAAGGTTCTAAGAATGTTTATTCTATGGTAGGTTTCCGCGTAGGCAATACATTGAGTGAAAGCGGTACTGTATCTCGTGGTATCTGTGGTACTAATGCTGATAATTTGTTGACTTCTGTTGTAGAACGTACAAAGATTCAGCGTATAGATGGCGAAGTGAAGTACATTGATGATAATGGCGAATGGACGGCTACTCCTGATACTACTCCGGTTAGTATGAACTTCTGGGGCTTTACTCCCGATTATTTTGCTTATAGCAAAGAATTCTTCAAAACTTTCCTGAGCGATCCGAAGAATATGGAAAACTTGAAGAGTGAATTCTTCATTCCATTGATGGTGGATAAATTGATTAATGAAGGCACTGCTACGGTTGAGGTATTGGATACTACCAGCAAGTGGTTTGGCGTTACTTATCCGGAAGACCGTCAGAGTGTGGTGGATAAGATTCAGGCATTGGTTGATGCCGGTGAATATCCTGCAAAATTGTTTTAAATAAGCAGTCTTTTAGTTCTCTCCATATTTTAATAATGTTTCACCCTAAGGAAATTTAGTTTCATTAGGGTGAAATTTTTATTGCATTTTATATTCACTAGGGGACATCCCCGTGTGATGCTTGAAGTACTTGCCAAAGAAAGACGGATTGGGGAAGTTCATAAAGTATGCCACTTCCTGAATAGACATTACGGAGTATTTCAGTAAAGCTTTTGCTTCTAGTATCACGTATTCGTCAATCCATTCTCCGGCAGTCTTTCCACTTACTTTCTTCACTACGGTGGAGAAGTGCTTTGGGCTGAGGAAAAGTTGCTCGGCATAAAAGTCCACACGCCTTTCCTTGCGGTGGTGTTCGGTCAGTAAATTAATGAACTGATTGAACAGTACCTCTTCCCTTTTCAGTGCTTTCGGATTTTCGGAAAGGAATTCGGGTTGCTTTCTGTGCAGGATAGAACCTATTTTATATAGATAAGCTCCCATCAGGCGGCGCACTATCTCTGTCCGGAAGTTATCATTCCGGTCTACGGTTTCTTCTATCAGCAGGTAAAAGGATTTCAATTCTTCCACTTCTGCATCCGTCAAATGGAATTTGGGGTTCTCCTTTAGCGAAATAAAGAAAGGTATAAAACTGTTGAGGTTGATATACATTTCTTTTAGGAAGTCAGAAGAAATGAGGAATACTTGTGTGGTATGGGGACCCGGCGAGAGGTTGGATTGAAGAATATCTCCGGGAGCACAAATTAGTAAGTCGTTTTTCTCAATGTTGTATTCCCGCAGATTGATACTTATTTTGGAACTCCCTTTCTCACGGACGGAGATGACGATTCCATCCAGTCGGAGAGGATATTTAAAGATAGGATTTATATTTTCGGGTATGTAATGTTCGTTTCGATCCATTACAAAATCGTTGTTTATCCCTCTCATTTCCGGACTTATTTTACGTATGCGGGCAATAGATATGTTTCCTATTTCGTGTTCCATGTCTCTCAATTTTTCTTCAAAAGTATAAATCTAAAGTTAATAATCAATCCTTTTTTTCGCATAATATTAATTTTTAATTGAAATTAACGGATATGTGAATAGCAGGAGGGGTTATGGCAGAATTTCTTAATTCTCTTTAAAAGCAGGCTATTGGCAAACTATTTGTATGTAATATCATGTATATTTAAAACAGAATTATAAAAGAACACAACTATGTCAATGTATTGGATATTATTTATTGGAATAGCGGTTATCAGTTATATTGTGCAAGCCAGCTTGCAGAGTAAATTTAAGAAATACTCTAAGATGCCTTTGGCAAGTGGCATGACGGGGAAGGATGTAGCTGAGAAAATGTTGCATGACAATGGTATTTTTGATGTGCGTGTAACCAGCACTCCGGGTATGCTGACCGATCATTATAATCCGGCAAACAAGACTGTAAATCTGAGTGAGGGTGTGTATGGCAGTAATAGTGTGGCTGCCGCTGCCGTGGCTGCTCATGAATGCGGGCATGCAGTGCAACACGCGCGTGCATATGCTCCCTTGAAAATGCGTTCGGCTTTGGTTCCGGTGGTACAGTTTTCTTCATCTATCATGACGTGGGTGTTGCTGGCGGGTATTCTGATGGTGAATACATTTCCTCAGTTGTTATTGGCAGGTATCTGTCTTTTTGCCATGACTACTTTGTTCAGCTTTATCACGTTGCCGGTAGAAATCAATGCCAGCCAGCGTGCATTGGTATGGCTGAGTAAAGCGGGTATTACCAATTCTTATAACCATAAGGCTGCAGAAGATGCTTTGCGCTCGGCTGCTTATACTTATGTGGTTGCCGCGCTGGGGTCATTGGCTACATTAGTTTATTATATTATGATTTATATGGGACGCCGTGACTAAAATTTCCGAAAAAATAGTGATAAAGAAGACTACCACATGGTAGTCTTCTTTATTTTTTGTTTTAGTGCTTGATGATTTTTGCTTCGTTTTTCTTTTTGGTATCGTTTTGTTTTGTATTTTTGCCTCTTGTTGATAGTTTAAGGTATAATCTATGAAAAAACAATTATTATTTGTTCTGGCAATTTGTACTTCATTATTAACAATCAATGCGCAAATGCCGGAGCGTACTTTTGAGAATGTTACAAAGTATAAAGAACTATGCCGTACACATATATACAAGGATATGAAAGGTATGTATCGTGAGGCAGGTGGTTCATTGGTTTTTCCTTTTCTTGCTCCGGGAAGTAATCAGTACTTGGATATGTTGTGGGATTGGGATTCTTGGTTGAGCAATGTTGCACTTCGTCAAATCTTATTGGAAAATGGAACAGATAAGGATCGTCAGGAGGCTTTAAAATATGAACAGGGATGTGTACTCAACTCTTTGCACTATGGTGGTATGGATGGTTGGATTCCCATTTGGATAGAACGAAATGCTCCTAGCCGGGAAGAAATGCTAAAGACTCGTAATCCTTGGAAAAGTAATATGCATAAACCAACTCTGGCACAACATGCAGCCTTTATAGTTCGTAATATGAATGGTGATGCGGAGTGGTTGCGTGATAATTTCTATACATTACAGGCATTTGTGTGCAAGTATTTGAACTTCCATCGTCACAAAGCTACAGGGTTGTTTTATTGGGAAACTGATGAAGCGATAGGGGTGGACAATGATCCTAGTACTTTCTATCGTCCGCAGGGTAGTTCGGGCTCAATTTTTCTGAATGCTTTGATGTATAAGGAGCTGCAAGCAATGTCTTATTTGGCAAATTGTTTGAATTTGAATGATATTGCGGTTTCTTTTGAAAAAGAGGCGCTAGCTTTGAAAGCAAGGGTGCAGGAACATTGTTGGGATCCGCGTGATCGCTTTTATTATAGTGTTGATTTGAACTTACTTCCTGTAACTAAACCTGATATTAAAGTTTTGCAGCCGGGGCAACTCTTTTTGCATGTAGGACAACCACGTGATTATGATTGCTTGATTCAACGCCTTAGTGTTTGGAGTGGATTCATGGCTATGTGGGCGGAGATTGCTACTCAGGAGCAGGCTAAAGAAATAGTACGGATGCATTTTCACGATACTTGTTCGTTTAATGCTCCGGCAGGAATTCGTACTTTATCGCCTCTTGAAAAAATGTATAATGTACGTGCCAGTGGCAATCCGTCTTCTTGGCAAGGCCCTATATGGATTAATGTAAATTATCTGGTATTCCGTGGTTTGGTAAAATATGGTTTTACGGATGAAGCGCGGGAATTGGCAGAAAAGACCATTCTGCTTTTAGGTCGTGACTATGAACGCTTCGGAGCTTTACATGAATATTATTTGCCTGATAATGGAGAGCCGGTATTGAATAAGGGATTCCAAAATTGGAATTTATTGGTATTGAATATGGCTGCTTGGCTTGATGGTAAGCCGTTTGTTGCAGAATTTTAGAATGAATGTTTGTTATAAAAAGTGGCAGTTATAATAGGTCTTTTCCTAAAGATAGCTGCATTTGCTTATTTTGTATTCATCTTATGCAGTCAATGTACTAGGGCTATTAGAAAGATTATTGAAAATATAAATCATAAAAAAGGCTAATCATTTTCGATTGTTTATGTTTTACCTTAAATTTGCATTATAATTAATCCATTAGACCACAATATAATGTTAAATACAGTAGAAGAAGGTTTGGAAGAAATTCGCCAAGGCAAGGTATTAATCGTTGTTGACGACGAAGATCGTGAAAATGAAGGAGACTTTATCGTTTCAGGAGAAAAAATTACTCCTGAGATAGTAAATTTTATGATTACCCACGGTAGAGGGTTACTTTGTGTACCACTCCCACGCTCCCGTTGTGAAAAACTTTGTTTGGCTCCTATGGCTCAAGAGAATACTTCATTATTGGGTACGCCATTTACTATGTCTGTTGATTTGAGAGGATATGGGTGTACTACCGGTGTCTCTGCTTTCGACCGTTCATCTACTATAAAAGCTTTAGTATCAGGGAATATGCTTCCGTCCGAATTTGCTCGTCCCGGACATGTATTTCCTCTGTATGGTGCGGATAATGGTGTATTGGAACGTAATGGGCATACAGAAGCCTTGTTGGATATGACGAGAATGGCTGGTTTGACTGCCGGAGGTGCTCTTGTTGAAATATTGAATGAAGATGGAACTATGGCCCGCCTTCCCCAACTCTGTAAGATTGCTGATAGATTCGGTTTGAAAATCATTTCAATTAAGGATATTCAGGAATATCGTAAAAAACATAACCTCTAAATCTAAGATAATATGGCACTAAATCAAAGAAGAATAAAAATATTGCATATGATCCGTGAGGACGGACATGCTAAAGTACAAGATTTGAGTAGAATATTCAATGTGACTGATGTTACTATTCGTCAGGATTTGGAAGCATTGGAGCAGATGGGGTATGTTCAAAGAGAACATGGAGGTGCCTTTTTGAAAGGAGTAGGTTCTTTTGCTAAAACTGGACAATTGTTTAACCAGACTCATTTGGAAGAAAAGAAGGAGATTGCCCAAAAAGCTATTCAGTTTATTCAGGAAGGTGATAGTATTATACTTGATTCCGGTTCGACTACCACGGAAATAGCTAAACTTCTGATGAATTATAAGAATCTGACAGTTATTACTAATGCTCTGAATATTGCTTTGATATTAGGTGAAAACCATGGTATAAACTTGATTGTAACCGGAGGTGAATTTAAGGCTCCTACTCTTTCCCTGACAGGTAAAATGGCGGCTGATTCATTTAAAGATATACGCGCGAATAAGTTATTTCTTGCTACTGCCGGTATTTCTTCAGATATGAAATTAACTTATCCCAGTCTGAGTGATTTGGTGGTAAAGTCTGCGATGATAGAATCTGCGAGCAAAGTGTATTTGGTGGCTGATTGTTCTAAAATAGGGATTAGTGCCTTTGCCAGTTTAGGTTCTGTTTCTTTAGCGCATGCAATCATTACAGATAGTACGATAACAGAAGAGGATTTTGAAAAGCTAAAAGAACTAGATGTTGAAGTGATTTGATTCAAGCCTTAAAATAAGTAACCTCATATATTAGTGATTGAAGGAATTTTATGGTTCCTCAATCACTATTTTTTTATTTATCTTATTCCTTTTACTATCCATCTGCATCTTATTTTCTTTTGTGACCACTAACATGGGTACAAAACTAATTGTTGACTAGTCCTATTCCATAGAGATGCCTGTGCTCATATTTTGCGAATTCTTATTAATTATATGGAACTATAAGTTAATGTAATGCAAAAATATTTCCTTTTAGTTTCTTTTTCTTTGTTTTATTGCTTTTGTTTTCTTTTATTTGCGAAAGAAAAAGAAAATAAAGAAAGATAATATGGAGGTTAAAGAGTTAGAATTACAATCGGAAAAAAGTCGTATGCGTTTGATAGAAACCGTTTACAAAGCTAAAGCAGGGCACATTGGTGGTGATCTATCATGTCTTAATGTTCTGACAGCCCTTTATTTTGATATCATGCATGTTTGGCCGGATAAACCAAAAGAATCGAAAAGAGATCGTTTCGTTATGAGTAAGGGGCATTGTGTAGAGGCTTTATATGTGACTCTCGAAGCAAAAGGTTTTATTTCCCGTAAGATAACAGATACTTTGGGAGAGTTTGGGTCTATTTTATCAGGTCATCCCACAATTGAGGTTCCGGGTATTGAAGTAAACACTGGAGCATTGGGACACGGATTGTCTGTTGGAGTAGGTATGTCAATTGCTGCCAAAATGGATGCTGCTGATTACAAAACATTTGTATTAATGGGGGATGGTGAGCAAGGCGAAGGATCTATTTATGAGGCTGCCATGGCTGGTAACCAATATAAATTGGATAATTTAGTTGCTATTATAGACCGTAACCGCTTGCAAATCAGTGGTACTACAGAAGAGGTTATGTCATTGGAAAGTATTTGTGACCGATGGACAGCCTTTGGTTGGGATGTGATAGAAATGAATGGAGATGATATGGCAGATATAGTGAAAACTTTTAAATCTATTGATTATACTAATCAAAAGCCTCATCTGGTTATTTCTCATACTACAAAAGGGAAAGGTGTTTCTTATATGGAAGGAGTTGCTAAATGGCATCATGGAGTACCTACAGCCGAGCAATATGATGAAGCCATTCGTGAAATATCCGGAAGAATAGAAAAAATTGAAAAAGACTACAATGGCAAATAATATGATAGCATGCAGAAAGAGCTTTACGGACACATTACTGGAATTAGCTCGTTTAGATAAAGATATAGTGGCAGTAACAACAGATGCCAGAGGTTCTGTTACATTGGGTGATTTTGCAAAAGAATTGCCGGAACAGTTTGTGGAATGTGGAATTGCGGAGCAAGATGCTGTAGGCATCTCAGCAGGTTTGGCGCATAGTGGAAAGAAAGTCTTTGTATGTGGTCCGGCTTGTTTCTATGTTGCTCGCAGTTTGGAACAGGTAAAAGTGGATTTGGCTTATAGCCGGAATAATGTGAAGATATTAGGAGTTAGCGGTGGGGTTGCATACGGAGCATTGGGAGCAACTCATCATAGCTTGCATGATATTGCTGTTCTGAGAACCTTTCCCGGAATGAATATCATCCTTCCTTGCGATGCTCGTCAGACACGTAAATTAGTAAAACTTTTGGTGGATTACCCGGAACCTGTATATGTACGGGTAGGAAGGGCTGCCGTACCGGATGTTTATGATAATGAAAATTTTGAATTCACACTGGGAAAAGCAAATATGTTATTAGATGGAACGGACTTGACTATTATGGCAGCGGGCGAAACCGTTTATCATGCATATCAAGCTGGTTTGATGTTGCGGGAAAAAGGTATAAGTGTGCGGGTCTTGGATATGTCTTCTATCAAACCTGTTGATAAGGAAGCCATAAAGAAAGCCGCCAAAGAAACCGGGCGCATCATTACAGTAGAAGAACATAGCCAATTTGGCGGACTGGGTGGAATAGTGGTAGAAACACTGTCTGAAAATCCCGTTCCTGTTCGGATTATCGGAATACCGGATGAAGATGTTGTGCATGGAAAATCCGGTGAGATTTTTGCCCATTACGGTCTGGACAAAGAGGGTATCTGTAAAGCAGCTCTTGATTTTATACAAAAATAAAAACGCCATCTTAAATCTGATAGTATGATAAACAGAGTTATTGCAATAGACCAAAGTACTTCTGCAACAAAAGCAATGCTGTTCTCTGAAAAATGTGAATTGTTGCATAGAGTGAATGTAGAGCATCAGCAATACTATCCACAAATAGGGTGGGTAGAGCATGATGCGGAAGAAATCTATCAAAATACGATAGAAGCTATACGATGTTTGCTGAAAGAAGAAGATATAAATGCGGGAAGTGTTTCATATTCTCTTGCAATTACCAACCAACGTGAAACAGTAGTTGTATGGAATAAGCAAACCGGCAAACCGGTTTATCACGCAGTGGTGTGGCAATGCCAGCGAGGCGCGGCCATTTGTAAGGAATTGAAAGAGAAAGGTTACAGTCAATTGGTACAGGAAAGAAGCGGGTTATTAATTGACCCTTATTTTTCGGCTAGCGGTGCAAAATGGATACTTGATAATGTGCAAGGTGCCCGTGAATTGGCTGAGAAAGGTGATTTATTAATGGGGACGATTGACTCGTGGCTGATTTGGAAACTAACAGAAGGCAGAAATCATCTCACTGATTATACCAATGCATCACGCACTATGCTTTTCAATATTCATACATTGGATTGGGATGAAGAATTGTTGAACCTGTTTACCATTCCTCGCGCTATGCTACCAAAGGCTCTGCCTTGTGATTCTGTTTTCGGAGAAACAACAATAGAACATTTATTTGAATTTCCGATAGAAATTGCCGGTGTATTGGGTGATTCGCACGGAGCTTTAACCGGACAGATGTGTTTTGAGGTCGGTATGGGGAAAGTGACTTATGGAACGGGATCTTCTGTGATGGTTAATATTGGCGAAGCTGCGATTGCTGCTCCGGAAGGATTAGTTACTTCGGTAGGTTTTGCTGCTTTGGGAAAGGTTTATTATGCTTTTGAGGGAAATATTCATTGTACCGGAGCCACCCTCAAGTGGATAGTAGAAAAATTGGGATTTGTGGATTCATTCAATCAGATAGAGACATTGGCTACTTCGGTCAAAGACAATGATGGAGTTTATTTGGTTCCCGCTTTTACCGGTTTGGGAGCTCCCTGGTGGAAACCCGAAGCAAAAGCGGCTATTTGGGGAATGACATTAAATACAGGAAAAGCACATGTGTTGCGCGCCGGGTTGGAATCAATTGCTTATCAAGTGAAAGATCTGATGGCTATGATGACTACACAGGCTGGTATCCATTTGAAGGGGGTGCGGGTTGACGGAGGTCCCACTCGGAATCAATTCCTGATGCAATTTCAGGCTGATATGCTTCAAACGGTTATCAATCGTTCGGAAATAGAAGAAGCCTCAGCTTTGGGAGCCATTGTGATGAATGGATTTGCTCGTAAAAGATGGGCTACTTTTCAGGAAGCGTCTGCTATGCGTACAGTTGATAACTGTATTACTCCTTGTATGGAAAAAGAAGAAGTGGAATATCTAAATGACGGATGGCATAAAGCTGTTAAAAAGGTAATAGGATGAACTAACTGAAATATCGTAACTTTTAATACCATTAAAAATGAAAAACAAGAAGAAAATGTGTTTTGGTGTTATCATTGGAACACGCGCTTATTTTAACTCGGAATTGGCAAGAGACGTTCGTAAACAATTGTTAGAGACACTGACCAAAGAAGGCTATGACTATGTCATTCTTCCCGAGGATGCCACTCCTACAGGCAGTAGCAGTATCGAAACCCGTGAAGATGGCTTAAAATGCGCCAAATTGTTCCGTGAAAATCGTGATCGTATTGATGGAATTATTGTGTCTTTGCCCAACTTCGGCTTTGAAATCGGCATTATTAATGCTATCAGTGTAGCCGATCTGCATGTTCCTGTTCTGGTTCAGGCTTGTGATGACGAGAATGATAAAGTCGATTTGGATAGCCGCCGGGATGCATTCTGTGGAAAGATTTCCGTATGTAACAATTTGTATCAGTATGGCATTCCTTTCACAGATACTACGCTTCATACCTATTCTATTTATTCGGATTTGCTGGCTGCTGATATTAATAAGTTTGCTGCTATCTGTCGTGTTGTCAATGGGCTTAGTCATGCACGTATCGGTGCGATTGGAACTCGCCCGGCTGGTTTCCAGACAGTTCGTGCCAGTGAGAAATTGTTGCAGGCTTCAGGCATCACAGTGATTCCGGTTGACTTGTCTGAGATCTTGGCTGTAGCCCATAAGATTGAAGATGCGGATGAAGCACTACAAGCTAAATTGAAAGAGATCAGACAGTATGCTACTGTTCCAGAACAATATAGTGATAAACTGATGTTGCAAGCTAAGTTTGGTGTAGCTGTAGAAAGATGGATGGAAGCCAATGAGATAGATGCCGTAGCCATTCAGTGCTGGGATTCATTGGAACAAAACTATGGCTGTGCCGCCTGTGTGACCATGAGTATGTTGAGTGAAAAACTCATTCCTGCTGCTTGTGAAGTTGATATTGCCGGCGCCATATCCATGTATGCCTTGACTTTGGTTTCCGGTCGTCCGTCGGCGTTGCTTGACTGGAATAATAACTTTGCCGAAGACCGTAATAAGTGTGTATGTACACATTGTGGTAATTTCCCTAAATCATTTGTTATGAATGACTTGAAGTTGGGTACACTGGGCGTATTGGGCAGAACATTAGGTAAAGTGCATACTTTCGGCGCCGTATACGGTAAAGTAAAACAAGGAGATTTTACGTTCTTCCGCATCTCTACAGATGATACCAAGGGCTGCATCAAGTCTTACTTAGGTAAAGGTGACCTGACGGATGATCCATATGGAATGGATGGCTGTATAGCAGTAACTAAAGTAAATAATCTGCAACCGCTTATGAAATATATCTGCAAGAATGGATTTGAGCACCACGTGGCGATGTGCCGTGGCGATGTGAAAGACATTTTGGCAGAAGCTATTGAAACTTATCTAAACTGGAATATCTATATTCACGAATAATATCAATGAAATATGATATTAGTAGATAATTACTTTTTGGCAATCCTCTGCTGTGTTATTTGCTGCGCCTGCTGGGGTTCTTGGGCAAATACACAGAAGATGGTCGCCGCCAAGAAATGGAGCTTTGAACTGTTTTATTGGGATCTGACCGTTGGTTTGTTCCTTACAGCTCTATTGGGAGAGGTGACTTTGGGTAGTATGGGAAGTGAAGGCCGCACCTTTTTTCAGGATTTGGCAGTCATGGACTGGTCTAGCATTCAATATGCATTCTTGGGTGGTGTTGTGTGGAACTTCGGTAACATATTCCTAACCGCAGCTATTGCTGTAGCCGGAATGTCAGTAGGTTTTCCCATCGGTGGCGGATTGGCTTGGATTGGTGGTATTGTATTCAATTATTTGTTGATATCTCTTGCCGGTCAGACCTATCAGGGAAACCAAATCTTGTTATGGAGTGGGGTATTGGTCATTATTGTAGCCATTCTGATTTGTGGAAAAGCTTATGGAAAGTTATCTTCCGGTAAGGCTTCTACTCCCAAGAAGGGTATCTTACTGGCTATTATGGCAGGTATTGCTATCATGTTCTTTTACGGATTGGTAGTGAAATCTCTTGATCCTCAGTATGTGACCGGAGGAACCGGGACCTTGACTCCTTATACAGGCGTATTCTTCTTTGCGGTAGGTATATTGGTTAGCACACCTATATTCAATACTTTTGCCATGAAACATCCGGTAGAAGGAAAAGTTGTAACCATGAAAGATTACTTTGCCGGTGATGCAAAGACTCATCTCACAGGCATGTTGGGAGGTTTTATTTGGATGGGCGGTATGGTGATTAGTTTTATGGGAGCCGGAGCAGCTAATCCGGCTATATCTTATGCACTCAGCAATGCAGCGCCTGTTGTTGCTATGATATGGGGTGTATTTGTATGGAAGGAATTTAAAGATGCTCCTCAGGGCACCAATAAACTGATTGCGGCTATGTTTGCCTTGTTCATTATCGGATTAATAAGCATTACTTTGTCAAACTAAGATTTGAATGAAGAAAAACTATAAAATAGGGCTTGTGATGAAATCATTGCAAGCCGATTTTTTTAAAGTAATGAAAGAAGGGGCCGTCCGGTATGCCGCCTCTCTTCCATTTTTGGATTTGGTTTGTGTGGGAACAGCCACACAGACAGAGATTACGGAGCAGATTAATCTGGTAAATTCTTTGATTAATCAGCAAGTCGATGCCATTGTATTGGTGCCAATAGATTCTAAGGCATTAGTTCCGCCTGTAGTTGAGGCTGTCAGAAAAGGAATACCTGTAATTAATATTGATATCCGGTTGGATTCCGACCTGTTGAAGCAGGCTGGGGTAGAAGTTGCATTTGTGGGACCGGATAACTTTGCTGCCGCTTATGAGGTGGGTAAACTGCTGAGTGCACGGTTGCAACCCGAAGATGAAGTTGCTATTATTGAAGGATTGGCCGTAGCCGATAATGCGCAGCAACGTAAAAGTGGTTTTATAAAATCCATAGAAGAGAAACGATTAAGATTGATAGCATCGGAACCTGCTGACTGGGAAACGGCGAAAGCTATTAAAGTCTTTCAGAATTTATGGGTACAACATTCCGATTTGAAAGCTGTATATTGCAGCAATGATGCAATGGCATTGGGCGTTCTTCGGTTGATGCAGGAAAAAGATCAATATCTTCCGGTAGTGGGATTTGATAATGATGCTGTGATGAAAGATTTTCTCTCTACCGGAAGGTTGGTTGCGACGGCTGATATTTTCAGTTCACAGATGGCAGTTCGAGGCATCGAATTTGCGTTAAATGTATTGGAAGGAAAAATGGAGAATAGGGGAATCCACACTACTCCATATGCAATAGTAGAAAAGTAATAAGCTATGGTTTTCCTCCATGCCTGCTTCTTAATATTGCTGGTAATGAGCAATATTAAGAAGTATTCTTTTTACGAATGAAATATTTAATGTAATTTTGTGGCTCAAAATAAATTAAATAGAATCATTATGGCAGCAAAACCAGGTATTCCCAAAGGAACGAGAGATTTTTCGCCGGTAGAAATGGCGAAACGTAACTATATATTCAATACGATTCGTGACGTATTCCATCTTTTCGGTTATCAGCAAATTGAAACTCCTTCTATGGAGAACCTTTCCACATTGATGGGAAAGTATGGTGATGAAGGCGATAAACTGTTGTTCAAGATACAGAACTCCGGCGATTACTTCAACGGCATTACAGACGAAGAACTGTTGAGCCGCAATGCGGTGAAACTGGCAAGCAAGTTCTGTGAGAAAGGTTTGCGTTATGACCTAACTGTGCCGTTCGCCCGCTACGTGGTGATGCATCGCGATGAAATCAGTTTCCCTTTCAAGCGTTATCAAATTCAACCCGTATGGCGTGCAGACCGTCCCCAGAAAGGACGTTACCGCGAGTTTTATCAGTGTGATGCCGATGTGGTGGGCAGCAACTCACTGCTGAATGAAGTGGAATTGGTGCAGATGATTGACCGTGTATTCGGTAAGTTCGGTGTACGCGTCTCTATTAAAATCAATAATCGTAAGATCCTGACCGGTATTGCCGAAATCATCGGTGAAGCCGATAAGATAGTAGATATAACCGTCGCTATCGACAAACTGGATAAGATTGGCCTTGAGAATGTGAATGCAGAATTGGCATCAAAAGGCATTCCTCAGGAAGCAATAGACAAGTTGCAACCCATTATCTTGTTAAGCGGTAGCAATGAAGAAAAACTGGAAACATTGAAAACCGTCCTCTCTGCCAGTGAAACAGGTATGAAGGGATTGGAAGAAAGTGAATTTATCCTGAATGCCGTTGCTGCACTCGGCGTAAAGAGTGAAGTGGAACTGGACTTGACATTGGCTCGCGGCTTGAATTACTACACAGGAGCTATCTTTGAAGTAAAAGCATTGGATGTTCAGATTGGCAGCATCAGCGGTGGTGGCCGTTATGATAACTTGACCGGGGTATTTGGCATGGATGGTATGTCCGGCGTAGGTATCTCTTTCGGTGCCGACCGTATTTTTGATGTGCTGAACCAACTGGATTTGTATCCCAAGGAAGCTGTGAATGGAACGGAATTGCTGTTCGTGAACTTTGGTGATAAGGAGGCTGCTTATTGCTTGCCTATTCTGGCGAAGGTTCGTGAAGCCGGTGTTCGTGCCGAAATTTATCCGGATGCTGCAAAGATGAAGAAGCAGATGGGATATGCCAATGACAAGCAGATTCCTTTTGTAGCGATTGTGGGTGAGAATGAGATGAATGAAGGTAAGTTGACTTTGAAGAATATGACTACGGGTGAACAATCACTCGTTACTCCGGATGAGTTGCTGGAGGCTATGAAAGCATAGCTATCCTTATTATATATAAAGAAAAAGATCTCAAAAAGTAATTATAGCTCTCGTCCACCGTAGGGGCGGATTGAATCCGCCCGAATACACAACGTAAATCGTTTTCGGGCGGATTCAATCCGCCCCTACGGTGAACGAGAGATTTCTTATAGATGTCGTTCCGGATACAAATCCTCCCACCACTCCGGACTATCCTGCAACCAGCGTGCAAACCATGCCATGATGGTATTTTGCCATTGCACCCGTTTAGGATAATCGGCAATGAAATGATTTTCACCGTCTACCGTCACAAATTCCACTGTTTTGCCTAATATCTTTAAGGCATTGAATAACTGAATACTTTCACCGATAGGCACATTGGTATCTACCGTTCCGTGCAGCAACAACAATGGAGTATTGATCTTATCCGCATTGAACAAAGAACCTTGTTTAGTAAACAGTTCGGGATTCTTCCAAGGATAACTATCGGCAGCAGCTACAGAATTATAGCTATATCCCCAATATCCTTCTCCCCAGTAACTGGTCACATTACTGATACCGGCATGTGAAACGGCGGCGGCGAAAAGATCCGTCTGAGTTTGCAAATACTGAGTCATAAAGCCGCCATAAGAAGCACCCAGACAACCTATTTTCTTATCATTTACAAACGAGTGTTCTTTACAGAATTGCTTGGTTCCTTCAATAATATCATCAGCCGTTCTTTTTCCCCAGGCATTGACGTGGCGGGCAGAGAACTCCTGACCGTAACCAATCGTTCCGCTGGGATTGATAACATACACCACATAGTCTCGTGAGGCAAATAACTGGGCGCAATACGGATTACTGATGCCACGCTCTGTAGGAGTAGTACCCCCATAATAATATACGATAAGCGTATACTTCTTGTTCGGATCAAAATCGGGGGGCAGACACATGATGCCTTGTATTTCGGTTCCGTCCGAAGCCGTAAAGTTCCACGGTTCTGTGTTGCCCAGTTGTATTTCATCCAAAGTCTGTTTCAACGGGTCGGCAAGCAGGCGCGAAGTCTTTTTCTTCATATCATAAAGGTAAGCCACTCCGGCATTATGATTGCTCTGTCCTATGTAAGCAGCGATTTCCGGATTATTCTCTGATAGGGCAAAGGCACTGGTTACGTCCGTCTCCAGATTCAGCTTCTCGAATTGTTTCGTCTTGGGAGAGTAGCGGTAGATATTTCTGCAATCCTCATCATTGGTATTGAAATAGATGCAACCATCACCGCGATTCCATTGCAACGGAGATACGGTAGGATTGAAATCCTTAGTGATTGGTTCTATCTGGCGTGTACCCAAGTCCATAATAAAAGCCTGAGTGTCGAAATCATTAGCGATAGGCTGGTTGCCACAGTTCTTGCCAATACCGCCGAAGGCTTCGGGGCTTCCGGTGAGGAGCAACTTCTTTCCATCGGGGGAATAGCTGGCGCTACCCATAAAACGGTCATTGATAAACAGCGTGTCTATAGCCAATGTTTCCAGATTGACTTGATAGAGTGCACTCAACGAGAAAGGACGCTCAGTAATGTTTTCTTTGGAAGTGCTATATAGGATATACTTGCCATTCGGCGAAATATCATTAAGGTAAGTGCTATGATTGCCGAAAGTCAGCCGTTCGGACACTCCTGTTGCAGGATTGTACTTGGCAAGGAAACTGCGGCTGCGAGAACCCGGAATACGGTCTGCCGGACTGACGATACGTTTCAACGGGCCTTCCTCTTTGATACCTTCGTCCGACGGATAATAAATCAAGTAATCCTCATTGGGCGACCAGGTGAAACCTTCTTCGGGAATACCTTTCAAGATGGTTTCCTCTTTCAGTGTAGCCGGATCCAGCGTTACGACATCATTCCCTTCGGCTGCCTGCACGGTGTAGTATAGCTTGTTGCTTTTCGGCATCCAGCGCATACCATCCTTGGCATTTGCCAGAATGGCCTTTCCGGTTTTCAATTCGGACAAAGTGCAATAGATATAGGAACGTTTCAAAGAATGATTGTTCCAGTAACGGGTGAGCAGGTATTTCCCATCCGGCGAGATGGAAACTCCGATAACGCGATTTCCATATACGGTGTTTGGAAGGGCGAAACGCTTCTTCTGCTCGGGAGAGATATAGCAAGCTACTTCCTTGAACTTATCATCTTTAATAAATTCGCATTTCAGGGTTGGCAGGGCTTTATCATCTTCTTTGGACAATAACTTGATAGTGATTTCATAATCGGCTTCCGGTTCCAGACGCAAAGCAATTTCGCGCGTGGACGCTGTCGAAATGCTGTCCTCTGCACTCTCTTTTACCATTTTGGAAGTCCCGTTTACAAAAACTTCCCAACGGGCAGGAGAGGTAACTTTCAGTTTCCCTTTCAGAAAACGTGCCGCACGCAGCCGAGTGTTCAGCAGATAGAGTTGATTGTCTTTCTCGGCTTTACTCAGAGATAGTGTACCGGCAGTGTCTGTGCTTAGTATTTGTACCGGGGCATTGGATAAATCCAGTACTACCGGGGTCTGTAACAGGTTCTTGTCAGAGTACTTCTCGCCTTTCGGGCTGATGGTGTCGTTCATAATGGGCGTGCGCACAGTGATGGCATCACGCACTTTGTACTGCATCAGCTTTTCTTGAGCTTGGATGCTCAGGCTTGCCCCTATGGTCAGAAGGGCAAGGATGGTGGTTCTTTTTTTCATGGTATTCATTCTTGGTATTTTTGTTAGTAAACTATTTTATCTAATATGCCGTTCAGGTGGGCAATGGCTACTCCATAATTGGTCATGGGCACCTGTTGATGGCGGGCACGGTCAATGCGGCTTAATACATACTTGCGATTGAACATACAGGCACCGCAATGAATAATCAAATCATACGGTGTCAAGTCATTGGGGAAATCGGTTCCTGCCACGATGTCTATTTGTAGTTCTTCGCCTACTTTCTTGCGTAGCAGCCGGGGAAGTTTCACTCTTCCTATATCTTCCGATAGCGGTGCATGGGTGCAGGCTTCGGCTATCAGTACACGCGATTGCGGGGTAAGCCGGTCTATGGCTGAGGCTCCTTCTATATAATAAGGTATATCGCCTTTGTATCCTGCCATCAATACGGAGAAAGAGGTGAGCAGGCTTTCCGCAGATTTTTGTTGGTAGACGGTGTGGAATATTTGCGAGTCGGTAATGATCAGCCGGGGCGGACGGGCAAGTGCTTGCAAGGTTGCGGCCATTTGGTCGGTGGTGCAGCTCATTACCAGGCATTTCTTGTCCAGCAATTCACGCAAGGTTTGTACTTGGGGGAGGATTAACCGTCCTTTGGGCGCTTGTATGTCTTGGGGCATTACCAAGAGGACAAGGTCGCCTTCGCTCGCTAAATCTCCTGTGATGGTTTGTTGGTCGAAATCTTCGGGCAGCTTTTCCAAGATGGCTTGGTGGATTAGCTTGATTCCTTCTCCTGTTTTGGCGCTGACAATCAGTGGGCTTTGGGCACAATTCTCTTTTATGCGGGCGGCTATTGCCGGTGCATCTGTCTCCTGTATATCGGCTTTATTCAGAATCAGGATGATGGGGATATTCTTTTCTTTTAATTGTTTTATCCATTGTTTTTCGTCTTCGAAGTCACCGTCTTCGCATAGTAGTAGGGCGATGTCTGTCCGTTCTATGGCTTTCAGGGTGCGGGCGATGCGCAGTTCTCCCAGTTCGCCTTCGTCGTCAAATCCCGGGGTGTCGATAAAGACGCAAGGGCCGATGCCGTGTATTTCCATCGCTTTGCTCACGGGGTCGGTGGTTGTGCCGGGGATGTTCGATACAAGGGCGGTGTCTTGTCCCGTCAATGCATTGATTAAAGAGGATTTGCCGCTGTTGCGTCGCCCGAAGAGGGCGATGTGGAGGCGGTTGGCGTTTGGGGTGTTGTTTAAACTCATGGTTCTACTCTAAATAAAATATGATTCGGATAATGCGGTGTCTCAAAACTAAATTTGGCTATCCATTTGCTGTAGGGGCAGATTGAATCTGCCCGATAACAGTTGGCTTTGTGTATACGGGCGGATTCAATCCGCCCCTACAGTGGTGTGTTTATTAAAATCTAAAATCTCTTTTCCCTTCCGCAATCTCTTTCAGATTGCGCATTGCTATCTCCTTGATCTTCGGATTGGGAATATGCTCCAACTCTTTCTCTATCAACCGAATCCCTTTTTCACGTGTATCCGGTGAGGCATAATCTTCCAAATATTCCTTCAGCGTCATCAGCGCATTCGGCGCACAGCAATTTGCAATCTGTCCCGATTTTACCAATGACATAAACCGGTCTCCCGTGCGCCCTGCCCGATAACAAGCCGTACAGAAACTAGGAATATGTCCCAAATCGAGCAACCAATTCACCACCTCATCCAGTGTCCGTGTATCGCTCACATCAAACTGTGCCGAATTATCTTCCGGTGTTTCAGCCTCAGCATACCCGCCCACACTGGTACGTGAGCCGCCACTAATCTGAGAAATACCCAAATCCAACACCTTGCCGCGTGTAGCAGCCGATTCGCGTGTAGAAATAATCATCCCCGTATAAGGCACGGCAATGCGGATTACCGCCACAATGCGGCAAAATATCTCATCCGAAATAGCATCGGGAAAGTCCTGTGTAGATATATCATCCGCCGGACAAATGCGCGGAACACTAATGGTGTGCGGTCCCACTCCAAAGGTCGCCTCCAGATGTTCTGCATGCATCAGCAGCCCCACAAAGTCATAGCGGTAAGTATTCAGACCAAAAAGAACCCCCATACCCACATCATCTATCCCGCCTTCCATGGCGCGGTCCATTGCCTCAGTGTGATAAGCATACTTGCTTTTCGGTCCTGTAGGATGCAGGGCTTCATAATTCTCTTTATGATAAGTCTCCTGAAACAGGATATAAGTACCGATACCAGCTTCCTTCAACCGGCGATAATTCTCTACCGTGGTTGCAGCTATATTGACATTCACCCTTCGTATTTCCCCATTCTTATGCTTGATATTATAGATGGTATCAATGGATTCCAAAATATACTCGATGGGATTCCGCAACGGGTCCTCTCCGGCTTCCAGTGCCAGACGCTTGTGTCCCATATCCTGCAAGGCTATCACTTCGCGGCGAATCTCCTCCTGCGTCAGCTTTTTGCGGGCTATGGTCTTGTTCTTCAGATGGTAAGGGCAATACACGCATCCGTTTACACAATAATTGGAAAGATACAGCGGCGCAAACATCACGATGCGGTTGCCATAAAACTTCCGTTTTATTTCCTGTGCCAGCCGGAAGATCCGTTCTATCAAATCCGGTTGGTCACATTCCAGCAGCAAGGCTGCCTCCCGGTGGGTCAATCCCTTGCACAGGGCTGCTTTGTCAATCAGTGACTCTATAAGTTCACGATTACTTTTATGAGTGCGGGCATAATCCAGAGTATCCAGTATCTCCTGGTGATCAATGAATTCTTCCGCTATCTTTGAATCTGCTTTATACACGAGCTTTTTAGTGGTTAATGGTTAGTGATTAATAGTGGTTAGTGATTAATGATTAGTGGTTAATAACCAATGCGCCGGCAAAACACCCAGCATTGCATTAACCACTAATCATTAATCACTAACCACTAAAAAAGTCTCCTCTTTCTGTTGATACCCGGTAGCCGATTGTTTCCAATCGTTGCGCCAGGTTCCGTAGACCTTCGGCTGCTTCGGCGCCGAAAGCTGCTTTGTTGTCATACAAGGCATATTTTTCTCTTTGCTCTCTGGGTGAGAGGTTGGGCATTACTACATTTGCACCTGCCAGTATTCCCCGTTCCCGTCCGTCCGGCGCAAGGGTGGCCAGTGCGGTGGTGGAGGGGATGAGGGCTGACGGATGCATCAGCCGGAAAATAGATAATAACTTCAAAGTCATTTCCATGCTTCCGGCAGGTTCGGTGGCAAAGGGGGTATCATGGTGGGGGATGAAGGGGCCGATGCCGATCATCTCGGGTTGAAGTTGCTCTATGTAGAGCAAATCCTCTGCCAGGTGTGCTATGGTCTGTCCGGGTGTACCTACCATGATGCCTGTTCCGGTCTGATAACCTATTTCTTTCAGCCATTTCAGGCATTGTAGCCGATGGGAAAGTGACATATCTTCGGGATGCAACCGGCGATAATGTTCTGCGTTATGGGTTTCGTGGCGAAGCAGGTAGCGGTTGGCTCCTGCATGGAAAAAGCGCCGGTATGCTTCGCGTGATTTCTCTCCCAGTGACAGGGTGATGGCGCAATCGGGAAACTCCCGACGGATGGCGGCGACTGTCTGTTCTATCCACTCGTCTGTCATTGCCGGGTCTTCTCCGCCTTGCATCACGAAGGTGCGGAAGCCCAGTGCGTATCCTTCACGGCAACATTCCAGAATGGTTTCGCGGGTCAATGCGTATCGGGCAACTGATGGATTTCCTTTTCTTATTCCGCAGTAGTAGCAGTTGTTGCGGCATCGGTTTCCCACTTCGATAAGTCCGCGGATAAACACGGCGTTGCCGAATTGGGCAAGGGCGACTTCCTGTGCCTGGCTTTGCAGATAAGACAGGAAGTCGGCATCCCGACAGGCTAGGAGGGTGGTGTATTCCTCTCCCGTCAGCCGGTGGTTATGGCGGAGTTTATCAATCAGTTGCTTCACTTATTTTACTCTTTCTAAATGTCTTTGTTTATATCAGTAGAGTGTAACGATAACGTTGCCATCCACCGTAGGGGCGGATTGAATCCGCCCGGATACACAAAGCAAACTGTCATCGGGCAGATTCAATCTGCCCCTACGGTGGATGAAAGCGCAGATGCTCTTAATACGTCTTCTCCTGTTTCGCCAATTCCTGCACCAACTGGCGTTTCCCATTATTTCCGCTATGCGTGCTGGGTCCGGTGATACAACCTCCTTCACAAGCCATCACCTCGATGAACTGCCCCGGTGCTTTCCCCGATTTGGCGTAGGCGCGCAGCACCCCTATATTTTTCTTATTCAAATCCGAAACCTGAACAGCATTCACCTTGTCGGCCTCCATCTTCAGGAATGCCTTTACCGCCCCCATCACACCGCCTGCCTGTGCAAACCCGTGAGCTTCGCGTACCGAAGAAAACTCCATGACATAGGGCTGAACAATCTCCAGATTGATTTCGAATGCATCCATGATAGATGCAATCTCCTCAAAAGTCATCACAAAATCCACTGCCTCATCGCGCTGCGCCTCTTTGCGTTTTGCCACGCACGGACCTATGAATACCACCTTTGCATCGGGATATTTCTCCTTGGCAATGCGCGCCGCATAATACATGGGCGAACCGGTACTCGATACATATTTCTTCATATCGGGAATGTATTTATTCACCAGTTCTATGTAGGAGGGGCAGCAAGAAGTAGTCATAAACTTTTGTCCTTCTTCCATTTTCTCTATCAGTTCGTGCGCCTCGTGCTCTACGGTAGACATAGCGCCTTGCGCCACTTCTATCACATCCGTAAAACCGATCTGCCGGAATGCGCCATACACCTGTTCAATGGTGGTGCTGAACTGTCCCAGAATGGAAGGAGCCACAATAGCCACTACCTGTTCCCCTTTGCGAATGCGTTGCAACACATCAAATGACTGGGAAATATCGAAGATAGCGCCAAAGGGACAAGCGTTCATACACTTTCCGCAATAAATGCACTTGCTTTCGTCTATATGCTCAATTCCCATTTCATCTTTGCTGATCGCCTTTACTGGACAAGAATCCTCGCACGGCACGGGAATGTAAACAATGGCATGATAAGGGCAACTCTTGTGGCAAATGCCGCAACTGATGCAGGTATCATGGTCTATCCATGCTTTTCCGCTATCGGCATGCACATGTACAGCTCCTTTAGGGCAATTGTACTGGCAACTGCGGGCGGTACATCCGCGGCATAAATCCGTAATTTCATAGTTAATCTGTACGCAAGCTGAGCAAGCCTCGTCTATGACGCACATTATATTTTCTTTGGGCGTACCGTTCTCGGCGCGCTCCATGGCGCGGGCGGCATATTCGGACAAGGGGGTAAGTTCGTCTATCTCATCATCCATATCCATTCCCAGCAGGGGGAGAGATTTGTACTTCCACACGGCACGTTCCTTGTGCACGCAGCAACGTCCGGCGTGTTTGGAACGCCGGGGACTCAGTTCGATGGGGAGTCGGTCTATCTTATCTACCAGTTCTCCGTTTTTCCACAGTTTCACAAGCTCGGTTAACAGCCTGTGGCGGACAATCATTATATTGTTCGTAAAAGCCATATAGGTAAAGGGGTTAGTTAATTAGGTTTTGCAAAGATAGTGATAGTTTGTATGCTATGGAAATATTAAAAAAAGAAAAATCACATCTTTCCCTTTTTATTCTCATTGTTCTACTATAAATTCATTCAACCGGATAATGCATATGCTCTTATCATATGCTTTTTATCGAAAAAGCTTAATATCTTTCATAACTCCTTCATTCTCCTTCATCATATTCTTCAGTAAGGTCAATATCAATAGGTGATTGTTTATCTTCAATAGCAGTTTCGAGAATATTAAACGGACGAGACTCGAGTATTGCCTAGGGAACACTCTAGTTTCTGTAGTGTACTGAATAAGTTTACACTTCTTAAATCTAGAATTACGATGAAAGAATTAAAAAAGAAGTACACTCCTTACACGGAATTGGAACGAATGTCTTATATTCGTGAGTATTTATCTACTTCTGAGACCAAGCATCAGTTTGGCAAACGCACCGGCGTTTGCTCTAGACTCCTGAATCTTTGGCTTGAGAAGTATCAAATTAATGATAAAGTCATGAGTAGACAAGACCCTTCTTTAAGTAAAGGCTCCGATGATTCTCTTAGCGAACTTCAAAAAGAGCTGTCCGAATTGCGTGCCGAAAACCGCAAGCTTCACCGTGCGCTCCAAGAGGAGAGCCTGCGTCATGAGGCTTGTGAGGAACTTATTAATTTGGCGGAGTCGACCTATCATATCAAGGTACGAAAAAACTCCGATGCCAAGTAATCGACACCTTGTCACAGGGGAACTCAGCCAGACAGATGCGTGGCAGTTTACAGTTCCTCTGTGATTACTTCGGCATAACCAGACAAGGTTAAGCATGTCAACAGAAAAATAGACCTGGACATCTTGACATCGAGCATTGTGCTGTATTGTAATGAGTTACGTAAACTTATGCCCAAGGCTGGTATGCGCGAACTCTATGCATGCTGCCTTCGCAAGTTTGGTGCCAGGCTGGTTATCGGTAGGGATCAATGCTATCGTATTTTTCGCGCTAATGGTTTGTGCCAGCGCGCCAGGCGGATGAAGCCCAAAACGACCAATTCCAACCACAACTATTTCATCTATCCGGACCTGCTGAATGTTACTCCTAAATTTGTGGCTGCGACATTCGGCTCAATGGTGGTGGCGGACATAACCTATGTTGCAACCTGCGATGGTTGGGCTTATCTGTCACTTCTTACCGATGCTGCCAGTCGAGTTATAGTCGGATATGCCCTATACAAGACCCTCGGTACGGAAGGACCTGCCAAGGCCTTGGAGATGGCTATCGCTTTTTATGGCAAGTATGGTATTGATTTGAGTAACCTCATACACCATTCAGACCGGGGCGTGCAATACTGTTCAAATATGTACGTGGGCATGCTTAAAGGACTGAATATCAAGATCAGTATGACTCAATGTGGAGATCCGCTCCATAACGCGTTAGCTGAACGAATGAACAACACGATCAAAAATGGATGGCTTTTTGATTGTGAGCAGGACAGTTTTGAACAGTTGGGCAAACGAATCGATGCTGCCATACATGCCTACAATCATGTCAGACCGCACCAGGGGATACAAATGAGAACGCCGATGGAATACATCGAAAAATGCAGGGAGCAGGCTGTTAAAGGTTCGCTCGTCGGGACAGGTGCTCCCGCCCCTTGCCGCTAGGGCGATCCCCGAGCGATGATTTTTTGTAGACAAATCAAGTTTATTTCCTAATTGTCTTGCACCTATAAGGAAATATATATAGCTTTGCAAAAGCTTTCAAATGACAACTTATATAGGAAGAACAAGAGAATAAGTAAACTTATTTAGCTCGTAAAAGATATTGAGTAAACTAAATTAGGTATAACAAGCGAAGTTGTCAACTAAATCCAGAACATTACATTCATACTGTGACTACTCTAGTTTCATACTGTGGCTACTCGAGTTTCATACTGTGGCTACTCGAGTTTCATACT
>ERZ791737.228-NODE-228-length-66093-cov-16.328462_pt1 | contig 66093 bp, 55 predicted proteins | sample MGYA00510042_ERZ791737 | MGnify/ENA primary metagenome ERZ791737 (study PRJEB30046, sample SAMN00791965) | human gut metagenome | study: EMG produced TPA metagenomics assembly of the A metagenome-wide association study of gut microbiota in type 2... | reverse complement strand
CGAAGATAGTTCGCTGGAAACGGCGCGTGAAAATAGGTAGTCGCCGACTTGAACAGAAAGCTCTGAGAGAAATCTCAGGGCTTTTTTGTTGCACAAAAATATGGAGCGGATTTTGGTCGAAATGATAACAGGACAGGACTTGACAAAAATACTACTATGCAATACAATATAGATAAGCTACTATGTATTACATAATAGGCAAAAGGAGGTATCCAGTGGAAAACAACACACAATTGCTCAAGGGCGTTTTGGAATTCTGTGTTCTGAAATTCATTAGCAGAGAGCCGACCTATGGCTATGAGATCGTGATGCATCTAAAACAGGTCGGGTTTTCTGACTTGAGTGAAAGCACGCTTTATCCGCTGCTGCTGCGGCTGGAGCAGCAAGGAAAGGTTACAGTAGAACGCAGACCTTCCCCTAAGGGGCCGAGCCGGAAATATTATATTGTAACTGAAGAAGGTCGAAAGGCACTTCTTGAGTTTCGGCAGGATTGGTATCAGCTCTGCCAGCTGGTGGAGAAAATTTTTAAGGAGGAGCCATATGAATAAGTATTTTGCGTTGCGAAAGGCAAATCGGATGCGTACAAAGCTGCTGAACGAAAAAAGCCAGGAGCAGCTGAAAGATGTGATCCGGTATCTTCGCCGGGTCAGCTGGGATTTCTGCGGCATTGAACTTGTGTGCAGCGATCTGCTTGATATTTCCATCCAAGCCAATGCAGAAAATCAGGAACTGTTCGATTCGATTTCGGATGCAAAAACCTTTGTAGAGGAGGTCAAGCCATGTTTGAAAACACTGAGAGCTGCGGATTACTTCTGGTTTGTTGCACCGCTGTATTTCTTCTTTGAGTGGGGCGTGGAAGGGCTGCTGCTTTACCCGGTAATTGGTGATTGGTTTTTTGAACTTTCTGTAGGCTATCTGATGCAGCTTGTTGTTGCAGTGACGGTTTTTTGCGCACTGTTCCGCCGGATGATGGAGCAGGTAGGCTTTCCGCCACGAGAGCATTGGCTGAAATATGCTACATGGCTGGTGCTTTATATCGTGACTCTGTATGGAACGGGCTGGTTCTTTACCCAGATCGCGGGTAAGATCGTACTGCTGCGGCTTCCGATCCTTAGCTATTCGATTTTTTGCCTGCTTCTGGGTGCAGGACTGTATGCAATACATTTTTGGAGATATGGAAAAGACCCGCGTCTGAGTGCTCGCATATAAAGTAAAAAGCGCCCCCGCTGCACTGTGCATAACGGTGCAGCGGGGGCGCATACTTTATTGGGTGGTGTACCGGTTACGATACGAGCTTCCGCTTAGCCCTTGCCTGCGCAGCCGAACAGCTCGATCTTCTCCTTGCACTTGGCCTCGATGGCCTTTGCGCCGGGAGCCAGCAGCTTGCGGGGGTCGAAGCCCTTGCCCTGCTGATCCTTGCCCTCTTCGATGTACTTGCGGGTGGCCTCAGCAAACACCAGCTGGCACTCGGTGTTGATGTTGATCTTGGAAACGCCCAGGCTGATTGCCTTTGCGATCATCTCGTCGGGGATGCCGGTGCCGCCGTGCAGGACCAGAGGGATGTTATTGGTGGCCTTGTGGATGCGGTCCAGAGCCTCGAAGTCCAGACCCTTCCAGTTTGCCGGGTAGACACCGTGGATGTTGCCGATGCCGGCAGCCAGGAAGTCAATGCCCAGAGCGGTGATCTTTGCGCACTCCTCGGGGTCTGCGATCTCGCCGGCACCCACAACGCCGTCCTCGACACCGCCGATGGAACCGACCTCGGCCTCGATGCTCAGGCCCTTAGCGTGTGCCAGAGCAACCAGCTCCTTGGTCTTTTCCACATTCTCCTCGATGGAGTAGTGGCTGCCATCGAACATGATGGAAGAGAAGCCGGCCTCGATGCAGGCCTTGCAGCCCTCATAGGTGCCGTGATCCAGATGCAGGGCAACAGGAACGGTGATGCCCATGGAATCGACCATTGCGCTGACCATGGCAGCGACGGTCTTGAAACCGGTCATGTACTTGCCGGCACCCTCGGAAACACCCAGAATCACAGGGCTCTTCATTTCCTCGCAGGCGGTCAGAACGGACTTGGTCCACTCCAGATTGTTGATGTTGAACTGAGGCACACCGTAGTGGCCATCACGTGCTTTGATCAGCATTTCGGTTGCATTTACCAACATTATTCATTACCTCCACAAAATCATTGGGGTCTTGCTCGTTTCATATCCGCTTTGTGCACGGTTTAACGAACCTACAGAATTAGTATACCCCAAACAGCGGCCAAAATCAATCCAAACCGGTGTTTTTCCTGTAACAATGCGGGGATTCTGTTTCTGGCAGGGTGCAGGGGGTTACTGCCAGAAGCGCGTATATTCGATAGAATGCAACAAATTTCCATATAATGTGCAATAAGCGGCCGAAAGACAGAAAGCTTGATGAAGGACGGATTTTCAACACAGATCCACATTCGTCAAAATGATATTGGGCAATTTGGCAAAAGCGGACAGGATGCAGTTCAAAAAATTGTCATATTTCCGACTTGTATTCTACAAATTGTACGCAGGAAATCAAAAAAGGTCGAACCAAAAAGTGGAAAACCTTGTGGAAAGTGTGGAATTCCACAGGCAAAACAGGCTTTAAAGCTGGACTTTTGAACTTTCTCCACAGGGTTTTCAACATGTGGAAAAATAATCGCTCTTCTACGGATTGTATACCGCGTTTTTGTGGAAAACTTTTTTCTCCGGCAAAACAGAGGGATATCTACCCAGCAGCCGGGTAAAGCTGATGCAGGGCGGCAGAACATTTCTGCAAAAAAGCGGAAACGGTCTCCGGCACCACGAACAGAAAAACTTTTGCTGGACGCGGATAAAAAACGGTAATTTGCTGGCAAACAAGTTCGGCTTATGCTATACTTCAAGATGAGTTATCATCTTCAGACTATACCGGTGCGCGGCCCAGAGTGCGGCGCGCCTTTTGGAGGGTGTGCACAGCACCTTCCGGTGATACAACGGAAGGAGAAAATCATCATGGAAGAAAAGAACCAGCCGCGCCGTCCGCGCCGCAGCCCGGAAGAGCCGCTGCAGAAGAACGAGAGCCTTGTTTATGGCAAAAATCCGGTGACCGAACTGCTGAAAAGCGGTTCCGGCGTGGACACCGTGCTCATTGCTGAGGGCATGGCTCCGGCCGTGGCGGCTTACTATACCGCATTGGCAAAGGAAGCGGGTGCCACGGTGAAGCGGGTGCACCCCAACAAGCTGCGCCTGATGACCGGCACCGAGAGCCATCAGGGTGTGGCGGCATTTGCCAGCGAGATCGAATACGTGACGGTAGACGACCTGATGGCAGCAGCCAAGGACAAGGGCGAGGCACCTTTTCTGGTGCTGAGCGATGGCATTGAAGACCCGCACAATCTGGGTGCCGTGATGCGCAGTGCTCTGCTGTGCGGTGCGCATGGCATCGTGATCCCAAAGCGCGGCGGCGCATCGGTCACGCCTACCGTCATCAAGTCCAGCGCAGGTGCCGCAGAACGCCTGCCGGTGGCTCGTGTGGCCAACATCGGCGAGACCATCCGCCGCCTGAAGGAGCAGGGTGTGTTCGTCTACTGCGCCGATATGGACGGCGTGTCCCTGCGCAGGAACAACCTGACCGGCCCCATTGCACTGGTGCTGGGCAGCGAGGGCAGCGGTGTTTCCCAGCTGGTGAAAAAGCTGTGCGACGGCGTGGTGCGGCTGGATATGGCAGCACCGGGCACCGGTGTGGACAGCTACAACGTGTCGGTGGCTGCGGGCATTATTCTGTACGAGATCCAGTCCCAACGCGCAGCACAGCAGGCATGATCCGGCATTCGGGCCGGAACCTCAATTTGAATTACAGGAGGGACAAGAATGCCGAAAGATAAAAATAATGGCCGGGAAATGACCCCGGATGAAAAGTTCCGCTCCTTTTTCAGCACCACGGCGGTGGATATCCCGGAGGAGATGACCCGGAGGGACGAAGACCAGCCGGAGGAAAAGCCGGAGAAACGGTTTGGCCTGTTTGGCCGTGGTAAGGCAAAGCAGGAGGCAGACGAAGCTGCAGAAGAGCAGCTGCAGGAAATGCCCACCGGTGAGGTGCGGCTGGGTGAGGATGCGCAGCCGGAACCGGAAGCGGATCTGGAACTGATGCTGAAGCCGGAGGCAGACCCGGAACAGGAACTGGCCCCGTGGCCTTTTCTGGAGAAGGAAGCAGAGGATGCACAGCCGGAAGCACCCGCCAAAAAGCCGGAGAAAAAATCTGCACCGCAAACGGCGGAACCCCCGGCGGCAGTGAAGCCGAAAACACCCCGGCAGAGCGCTGTCCCGGCGGCAAGACCCGCAGAGCAGCACAGCACAGCAAAGCCTCCCCGGCACCCCAAGAATGCGCCGGAGGTGCTGCTGCCGCAGGAAGAGCAGGAGCAGCAGGAGATGGCACAGCTCAAGGCGATGATCAACGGCCTGAGCGACCAGAAGCCGGAAAAGCCTGCACCGAGAGCCGAAGCAGCCCCGGCAGCAGAAACTGAACCGGCTGAGAGCAAAAAGAAACCGTCCGGTGCACCGCTGCCCGCGGCTGTGTTTGCAGCGGTAAAGGAGACGGCACCGGAGCTGCAGCCGGAACCTGTGCCGCAGCCGGAAAAAATGGAGCAGCCGGTGGCCGATTTCTTTGGCAAGGCGCAGAGCGAGGACGCACCGCAGGCACCTTTGGCCCCGGCAGAGGAGCCTGCCGCAAAAGAGGACACCATGAGCCTGCCGCTGCTGCCGCTGGACGGTGAAGAGCCGCAGCAGGCACCGGAGAAGGCATCCGCTGCGTCACAGCCGGAACTGAAAGCTGAGGCGGAGGACGCGGTGTCTCCGGAGGAACATGCTGAAACGGAGCTGACCGAGCCGGAGGCCACGGCGGATAAGCTGCACCGCATGAGCGCAGAGCTGACGCTGCGCTGCGTGCTGGGCGGCATTCTGGCTGTGGTGCTGCTGCATTTTGGTTTGGTGTCGGATGGGCTGCTGCCCGCCATGGCGGCGCTGGACCCGGATGCTGCCCCGGCGGCATTCTATGGTGCAAACCTGCTGCTGCTGGCAGCAAGCCTGTGCGTTGGCTTCCCAGTGCTGCGCGACGGCCTGAACGGCCTGCGCGGACGGCCTTCTTCCGAGACGATGCCGGCGCTGGCCGCAGTGGCAGCGCTGGTGCAGGCGGTCACAGCCATGCTGAACGCAAATGTTTACCGCGGCACCACCGGCATCTCGCTGCTCAGCGGCATGGCCGCGCTGGGGCTGTTCCTTGCGCTGCTGGGCAGCCGGGTGATGCTGGCTGCTGTCAAGGGCGGCTATGAGCTGGTGACCAATGGTGTGGAGTTCGAGGGCGCCTACCGCGCCAAGGATAAAGACCTGCTGCGTGCCCTTGCACGGGATCTGGAACAGAAGGACCCCTGGGTGCTGCTGAGCCGCCCGATGAAGGAAGCTGACGGCTTTGTGGAGCAGAGCTTGAGCGAGCGCGCAAGCGAGCGCCGTGCCCGCAAAGTTTCGTACATCCTGCTGGGCGTTGCCCTGCTCAGCGGTGTGCTGTTCCTGCTGGCAGGTGCCGGCTGGAACAAAGCTGCGGCTGCCATGGCCGCTGTGCTGTGCATGGGTGCACCGCTTTCCTCTACCCTGATCGCGGGCGTTGCCTCACTGCGGCTGCAGCGTGCGGCTGCGGCTGTGGGCGCAGTCGTGCCCGGTTGGCAGGCCATTGAGCAGCTGGGCGGCATTGATACGCTGCAGATCGATGCAGACGACCTGTTCACCGCCGACAGCGCACAGCTGGAGGATATCCGCATCTTCAAGGGCGGCCGCATCGACCGCGCCATCCTGTACGCGGCCAGCGTGCTGAATGAGAGCCACGGCACCCTGAAGGGGCTGTTCCGCCAGATCGTTGAGGAACGCACAGACATCCTGTTCCCGGTCAAGGATCTGGAGCAGCACCATGGGCTGGGCTTTTCCGCCTGGTGCGATAACAACCGCATCCTCATTGGTACCCGCCGCTATCTGGAGCAGGAGGGCGTGCCGCTGCCGGACGAGGAATACGAGATGCAGCACTCGAAGAACGGCGAGCTGCAAATTTTGTATCTGGCCGTGTCCGGCAATCTGCACGCTATGTTCGTGCTGAAATATGTGGGCGGGCGCAATGTGGCCCGCGGCCTTGCCGTGCTGCAAAAGGAGAACATCCGCCTGCTGGTCACATGCCAGGACCCCAGTCTGACTGCACACCACATTACCGAAGCATACCGCCTGCCGGAAGGCATGATCACCGTGCTGGATCAGGAGCAGTGCAACGCCATCAAGGCCGCACCGGAAGACCCGGAGGATACCTGCTGCATGATCCATCTCAAGGCGTTTGCCAGCCTGACCGGCGGCCTGCAGGCTGCGGATCAGGCCCAGAATGCCGAGAGCAGCGCCACCACGGTACAGATGGTCTCGGTGCTGTTCTCCATTATCATTGCAGCGCTGCTCACCAGTGCAGGCAGCATCTGGGAGCTTTCGGTGGCAACGGTGCTGATGTATCAGGCAGCGTGGAGCGCCCTGAGCATTGCTGTGTGTGCACTGAAGCAGCATAACTGAGAAATATTCTCATAATAAATAGGAATTATTCTTGATTTCCATCAAAAAATATGGTATACTCTGTTCAGAACCTGAGCCGCAGGCGAAAAAATTACCGCCGGGCTGAATGATAGAGCCGGGATCGGTCGATCCTGACAGAAGATCCGTTTTTGAAAGGAGAGCATCATGGAACTGAAGGGTACCAAAACCGAGAAAAATCTGATGGAAGCGTTTGCAGGCGAGAGCCAGGCACGCAACAAGTACACCTTCTTTGCCAGCATGGCAAAAAAAGAAGGCTACGAGCAGCTGGCCGCGATCTTTGAGGAGACCGCCGGCAATGAGAAGGAGCACGCAAAGATCTGGTTCAAGCTGCTGTGCGGCGGCGCGATCCCCGATACCCTGACTTGTCTGGACATGGCAGCAGGCGGTGAGCACGACGAGTGGACCGAGATGTACCCCCGCATGGCTAAGGAGGCCAAAGAAGAGGGCTTCCCTCAGATCGCAGCACTGTTCACCATGGTGGCACAGATCGAGAAGGAGCACGAGGAACGCTACCGTGCGCTGGCCGAAAACCTGAAAAACAACAAGGTCTTTGCCCGCGAGGAGCAGCAGGTATGGCAGTGCCGGAACTGCGGCTACACCTATATCGGCAAGTCCGCACCGCTCAAGTGCCCGGTGTGCGCACATCCGCAGAGCTACTTTGAGCTGAAAAAGATCAACTACTAAGCTGAAAATTTAAAAGCAGAACAGCGCCGCCGCATCCGATTTGCCGGATGCGGCGGCGTTTTGTACAAAATTGAAAAGCGGATTTTATTATTCTCCACAAAATAAGGCTCAGCTGCCCGGTAGAATGGGCAAAAAACTTGACCCGGTTTTGCACTGCGTGTAAAATAATACGGAGACAGGAATATTTAAAGGATCTTGCAGCAAAGCAGGCGGGGAGGGCAAAGCCCATGAAGCAGGGGTTCAAAGCGTGTGTTTGTGCAGTGGTGCTGTGCGCAGAACTGTTTGCAGTCGGGGCATTGTCGGCCTATGCTGCGCAGGAGCAGCCGCTGCCGGACAGCGGCATGACATTGGACACTGCCGAACTGACGCTGGATATCACCGAAGGAGACCCGGCCCCGGTGGCCTACCTGAATGTGCAGGCACCCAACGACTACTTCTTTCTGATCTGGACTTCCAGTGATCCGGCAGTGGCATCGGTGGACGGCACCGGCAAGGTGACCGGCCATGCCGAGGGCACTGCGGCCGTCACGGCACGCAATGAGCGCGGCGAAAAGACCACCTGTACCATCACGGTGCGCAAAAGCACAGCCAGCCGCTTGGTGCTGAACACCAGCGATCTGACGCTTACCATTACAGAGCAGGAGCCTGCCCCGACGAAACAGCTGAAGCTGGAACAGAACAAAGGCGGGTTTACCTATGTGCGGCAGTGGGTCAGCAGCAACCCGGCGGTGGCATCGGTAAGCACAAACGGTACCGTAAAGGCGCAGGGGTCCGGCAAGGTCGTCATCAGCGCACTGACCACAGCCGGGCAGGTGCTGCGCTGCACGGTAACGGTCACATCGGAGATCGGACGGGTGCAGATGAGCAAAAACGCCATGCTGCTGCAGGCAGTGGGAGCCAGTCAGAAGCTGACCGCGCAGGCTGCAGGCGCCAAAAACGGAACGATGACATGGCTCAGCAGCAATCCGGGCGTGGCAACTGTAAGTGCGGATGGCATGGTAACGGCGGTGGGCGACGGTGAAACGATGATCCTTGCCGTTACACCGGAGGGTCGTGCCGATGCCTGCTATGTGGCCGTGGGAGCGGCGGCGTGGCGGTTCCGCTCGGAGGACGAGCTTGCCGAAACGCTGACCCTGACCGGCCAGCTGCCCTATTTGGATGGAAAGTAAAAAGAAAAATGGGAGCGTTCTGTGCAGCAGGATGCTCCCATTTTTTCAAAACCCGCTGGGCAGAAAGATCATCGTTCCCCGGGCAGACCACGCCATCCGCTGGGCCATGCAGCCGGGCGCACCGGCCAGCAGAAACAGGGCCAGTGCGGCGAGCAGCAGCACCCATCCAAGGCCGCTGTGCGGCCTGCCGGAAAAAGGATCCCCTTTTTTGCGTCTCATCCCGCTGCCCCCTTTTTGCTGTGCTGGGCCATCCTATGCGCCGCAGGCACCGATTGTGCAACCGGCCCGGCTGTGGTACAATAAAACCTTAAGAGATACATTGTACAGGGAGAACGATCTTTATGCTTACCATCACACTGCTGGGCACCGCTGCTACCATGCCGCTGCCGGACCGGGCACTCTCGGCGGCGTTTGCTGCCTGCGGCGGCCACGGCCTGCTGTGGGACTGCGGCGAGGGCACACAGGCGGCAGCGCGCCGTGCGGGCGTGAACCTGATGCGGGCAGATGCCATCTGCCTGACCCACTACCATGGCGACCACATCTTTGGTCTGCCGGGCCTTTTGCAGACTCTGGGGGCGCAGGGCCGCACAAGGCCGCTTGCGCTGCTGGGTCCGGAGGGCCTGCCGGATATCTGGGCGGCGGTGCGGGCACTGACCGGCCCGCTGCCCTATCCGGTGAAGCCGCAGGTGCTTATGCCGGGCCAGCCGCTGGCGCTGGATGCGCTGAGCGAGGGCTGGCCTGCCGGTGCGCGGCTGGTGCCGTTTGCCACAAAGCACCGGGTAAAAAGCCTTGGCTACCGGCTGGAGCTGCCCCGTGCAGGCAAATTTTCGCCGGAGCAGGCCCAGGCGCTGGGGGTGCCGGTGCAGCAATGGAAGCTGCTGCAGAAAGGGCAGAGCGTTGCCGTGGAGGGCAAAACGGTGCAGCCTGCGCAGGTGCTGGGCGTACCGCGCAAGGGGTTGAGCGTGGTATTTTCCGGCGATACGGCCCCCTGCCCGTATTATTTGCAGGCGGCGCATGACGCAGACCTGCTGATATGCGATGCCACCTATGCCCTTCCGGAGCAGGAAGACCAGGCCCGTCAGTGGGGGCACAGCACCTTTGGGCAGAGCGCATCCCTTGCCGCGCAGGCGAGGGCAAAGCGGCTTTGGCTGACCCATTATTCCCCCATGATCACCGACCCGGAGGAATATGCCGCGCAGGCACAGAGCATCTTCCCGGCGGCGGAGTGCGGCTTTGACGGCAAAAGCATCACCCTGCAGTACGAGGAGGCACAGCCATGACCATCCGGATGGACGAGGGTGCGGCAGAGCTGCTGGACACCCTGCACAGGGCGGGCTATGCAGCCTACGTGGTGGGCGGCTGCGTGCGGGACAGTCTGCTGGGCCTTACACCGCACGACTGGGACCTGTGCACCAGTGCTCTGCCGCAGCAGGTGATGGAGCTGTTCGGCGCGCAGCGGTGCATCCCCACCGGCCTGCAGCACGGCACGGTAACGGTGAAACAGAGCGGTGCCCTTTACGAGATCACCACCTTCCGTACAGAAGGCACCTACACAGATGGCCGCCACCCGGACGAGGTGCACTTTGTGCCGGATGTGCGGGAGGATCTGGCCCGGCGGGATCTTACCATCAACGCCATGGCCTACAATGAAAAAGAGGGCCTTGTGGACCCCTTTGGCGGGCAGGCCGACCTGCAAAGCGGCATCGTACGGGCGGTGGGTGTGCCCCGCCAGCGGTTCACCGAGGACGCGCTGCGCATCCTGCGGCTGTACCGCTTCGCAGCCCGGTTTGGCTTTGCCATCGACCCGCCCACGGCGCAGGCGGCACAGGAGCTGTGTGCCCATCTGGACTGCGTATCGGTGGAGCGCATCGAGGAAGAGCTTGCAAAACTGCTGAGCGCACCCGCCCCTGCGGCATATCTTGACAAAAAAATACTGCTTGTTATTCTGCCGGAGCTTTCATCGGAGGCACTGGCGGCGGCAAAGCCGGTGGTGGATGCCTGCCCGGCGGGTGCAGAAAACCTGCCCATCCGGCTGGCGGCGCTGCTGTACAGCCTTGGCGAGGACGGCATCCGCCGCACCCTCAAGCGCCTGCGCTGCTCCAATGCCTGTATTGAGGAAACGGCGGTGCTGGTGCGGGAAGCCAGAAGGCGTGACGGTAGCTTTCTCTTCGGACACGAGTACGGGTTGCGGCACCCAGCGGATGCTTCGTGCTTTGAGCAGCACTCGCGTCCTGCTGGCCGCTGTCCCAACAGCAACTTCCTGTTTCCGCCACTGGCGGCGGTCGTTGCTGTTGCAGGCCATTCCATCGCCCGCCCTATTGCCTTCGGCAACAGGGTCCCACCCCAGCGGACGGTCCTCAGAGAAACTACCGTCACACCCGGCTTTACCATCTACGCCCGCCGACTACTGGGCAGATATAACTTGTGTACCGTGCAGCGCATTGCTGCACTGGGCACAGCCCTGCAGCCGGAACATGCGGCTGATTTTGCTGCACTTTCCGAATTGGCCGAACAATTGGACGCGGACGGCGTATGCTGCCGCGTCAGCCAGCTGGCTGTGAATGGCCGCGACCTGATGGCGGCAGGCGTTCCGGCGGGGCCGGGCATCCGCAAAGTGCTGGAAGCGCTGCTGGACGGTGTGATCCGGGAAGAATATCCCAACGAGCGGCAAGCCCTGCTGGCCGCAGTGCAGCAGCTCGCTGCGTCTTGACAAGCTCTTTTTTCAGAGTTACTATTATACTACTGTTTTAGTGTGTTGAATGCACCGAAGGAGAACTTATGACCACACAGATCCCTGATTCAAAGCCGCGTGCCCTCATTGCCATGAGCGGCGGCGTGGACAGCTCGGTGGCGGCATGGCTCATGCAGCAGGCAGGCTATGACTGCACCGGCATCACCATGCGGCTCACCCGCAACGAAACGCTGGGACAGTCCGGCTTTCACACCTGCTGCTCGGAAAAGGACATCGAGGACGCGGCAGAGGTGGCGTATGCCATGGATATCCCGTACGAGGTGCTGGATTTCACGGCCGACTTCCGGGAACAGATCATTGAAAAATTCGTCCGCGTGTATGAGGCGGGCGGCACGCCGAACCCCTGCATCGACTGCAATAAATATATGAAGTTCCGCCATCTGCTGGACTGGGCCCGGGCACACGGCATGGAGTATGTGGTCACGGGCCACTATGCCCGGGTGGAGCAGGACGATGCCACCGGCCGTTTCCTGCTCAAAAAGGGGCTGGACGAGGGCAAGGACCAGAGCTACGTGCTCTACAACCTCACTCAGGAGCAGCTGGCGCATATCCGTCTGCCGCTGGGCGGCCTGCACAAGACTGAGGTGCGCGAGATCGCGGAGCAGCACAAATTTGTCAATGCCCGCAAGCACGACAGTCAGGACATCTGCTTCGTGCCGGATGGCGACTATGCCCGCTTTATGGAGGACTTCACCGGCAAACACTACCCGGCAGGTGATTTTCTGGACGAGAGCGGCAGGGTGGTGGGCACCCACAATGGCGCGGTGCGGTACACCATCGGCCAGCGCAAGGGGCTGGGGCTTGCCATGGGGGCACCTGTGTACGTCTGCGGCAAGGACATGCAGGCAAACACCGTCACGGTAGGGCCGGAGGAGATGCTGTTCGACCGCATCGTGTATGCGGACGAGGTGAACTGGATCGCCATTCCGGAGCTGACCGGGCCGCTGCGGGTCACGGCCCGCACCCGGTACCATCAGGTGGAGCAGGCCGCCACCGTCTACCCGGCGGAGTGCGGCTTCCGGCTGGAATTTGACCAGCCCCAGCGCGCCCCTACGCCCGGTCAGGCCGTGGTACTGTATCAGGGCGACACCGTGCTGGGCGGCGGCACCATTACGAGAGTGGAAAAGTAACAAGGAGAACAAAATGCAAAATCAGTATTCCCGCACGCAGTTGCTGCTGGGCGCGGAAGCTATGGAAAAACTGCACAATTCCCGCGTGGCGGTGTTCGGCATCGGCGGCGTGGGCGGCTACACGGTGGAAGCGCTGGCGCGCAGCGGCGTGGGGGCACTGGATCTGATCGATGACGATAAAGTCTGCCTGACCAATCTCAACCGCCAGATCATCGCCACCCGCAGTACGGTAGGGCAATATAAAGTAGATGTGGCTGCGCAGCGCATCCACGACATCGACCCGGACATCAGGGTGACCACCCACCGGTGCTTCTTTGGCCCGGAAACACAGGACCAGTTCGACTTTACCCAGTACGACTATGTGGTGGATGCCATTGACACCGTCACCGGCAAGCTGGCCTTGGTGATGAAGTGCAAGGAGGCGGGTACTCCCATCATCTGCTCCATGGGCGCAGGCAACAAGATGGACCCGACCCGCTTTGAAGTGACCGATATCTACAAGACCTCGGTCTGCCCGCTGGCCAAGGTGATGCGCACCGAGTGCCGCAAGCGCAAAATCAAGCACCTGAAGGTGGTCTACTCCAAGGAGCCTGCCATGACCCCCATCGAGGATGACGCCATCAGCTGCAAGTATCACTGCATCTGCCCTCCGGGCACCCAGCGCAAGTGCACCCAGCGCCGCTCGGTGCCGGGCTCCAATGCCTTTGTACCCTCGGTGGCCGGCCTGATCATCGGCGGCGAGGTGGTAAAAGACCTTGTGGGCTTTGTACCGATGAAGGGCTGATATTTAAAATAGTTTTTACGGAACCCCGGAAAAGTCTGCGGATTTTTCTGGGGTCCTTTCTGTTATGGGCAATGTCACCGCTGCGGCACAGGCTTCAAAAATACTGCAAAAATAAATTTGCAACTAATTTGCATTTTGGTATTGCAATTGGAGAGAATATCGTGTATAATCATCCCTGTTCAAAAATGCAACCAATTTGCAATTTACTAAAATGAAGCGACGAACGGTCGTTTTTAGGAGCGTATATGGAACTGTTTCTGGATGTTCTGGGCGAATCTCTGGTGGATACCGCCAAGATGCTACCCTTCCTGTTTTTGGCTTATCTTCTGATCGAGTATATCGAGACCCGCCACGGTGAGCGCATTGAAGCACTGCTGGCAGGCGGCGGGCGCTGGGGCGCGATTCCGGGCGCGGTGCTGGGCTGTGTGCCGCAGTGCGGCTTCTCGGCCATTGCGTCCAACTTCTACTCCTCCCGTGTGATCACGCTGGGCACCCTGATGGCCGTCTACCTTGCCACCAGCGACGAAGCCATCCCGCTGCTGGTATCCATGCCGGCCTACTGGGACAAGCTGGCGGTGCTCATGGTCATCAAGGTGGTATACGCCATTGTGGTGGGCTTTGTGCTGGATTTTGTCCTGCGCGGCGTACTGCCCAAATCGCTGCGCGGCGGCTACACCGGCCATGCGGATGAAGTGGACTGTCACGAGGAGCACAGCGACGAAGAGGGCAAGCCTGCCCCCATCTGGAAAGCGGCCCTGCGCCACACGCTGGAGATTTTTGTGTTCATCTTTGCGTTCAGTCTGGTGTTCGGCCTGATCGTGGAAGGCGTGGGCGAAGATGTGTTTGCAGACCTTCTGGGCAGCATGGGCTTCTTCCAGCCGGTAGTGGCTGCGCTGGTGGGCCTGATCCCCAACTGCGCCGCCAGCGTGCTGCTGACCCAGCTGTATGTGGAGGGTGCTCTGCGCTTTTCCAGTCTGGTGGCGGGCCTTTGCACCGGTGCAGGCGTGGGCCTTGCGGTGCTGTGGCGCACCAATCCTTCGTGGAAGCAGAACCTGTTCATCACCGGCCTGACATGGGGTGCAGGCGCATTCCTCGGCGTGGCAATGCAGGTGGTCGTGGCAGTGTTTGCGTGATCACAAGAAGGAGCCGCAAAGAAAACGGCATCGTGAAATAAAATAAGGCTATTGCATGGAATTCTGTGCGATAGCCTTATTTTTATGCCCAAATGCACCCCAATTTTAAAAAAGTATGGTATACTGGTACAAAACTCAGTTCCATAGGGGAGAATAGAATGCAATATAAGATTCTGGCAAGCGATTACGACAACACACTGGTGCCCTTTGGCGAGGGCAAGCCGCGTCAGAAGGTGGTCAAGGCGGTAAAGAAGCTGCAGGCCGCAGGCGGCAGATTTGTGCTCAGCACCGGACGTGCGTATCCGTGCGTCAACCTCAAAGGCCAGCTGGGCGGCATCCGGTTCGATTATGCCATCACCTGCAACGGTGCCTGTGTGGTGGACCGCGAGGGCCGCATCGTGGCAGAGCACCCGCTCACTGCCGAGGAAATGTACGCGCTGGTGGATTTCTGCGAGGATTATAACTATCCGTTGCAGTTCAATTTCAGGGATGCCTGCTACGCCTACTGCGAGTATGAATATCTGCACAGGGGCTACCAGCAGATGAACAGCATCGGGCTGGACTGTGTGGACGGCGAAGATCAGGACCGCCACCTGATCGACATGCCCCACGCGGCCTTTGCGGCCATGCCGCCGGAGCGTGTGGCGGACTTCAACGCCAAGTACGGCTATCTGGGCCTGCACTGGATGCAGGTGGGCTCGCAGAATGCCGACGGCCTGTGCTACTACGACATCGTGCGCGGTGGAATGGACAAAGGCGTTGGCCTTGCCGACCTGTGCGAAAAGATGGGCCTGACACTGGCCGATGCCGTGGCAGCAGGCGATTCTGCCAACGATGTGGCCATGCTGAAGGCAGCGGGCCTTGGCTGCTGCATGGCAAACGGAACGCCGGACGCAAAGGCTGCCGCCGACCGCATCATTGGCGATGTGCGGGAGGACGGCCTTGCCGACCTGATCGATGAGCTGTGGTTCGACGGCCCCAGAGCAGAGCCGTCCGGCCGCGACCTTGGCTCGCCTTGGGATAAAATTGAAAGTGCAGGCGGACAATGAGCTTTGAACCGGTGTATAACGAACACAGCCGAGCGCTGATCCTTGGCACATGGCCCAGCCCCAAAAGCCGGGAGATGGCCTTTTACTACGGCCACCCGCAGAACCGCTTCTGGCCCGTGCTGGCCACGCTGACCGGTGAGCCGGTGCCTGCCCGTGAGGACATTGAAGCCAAAAAGCAGATCATCCTGCGCCATGGGCTGGCCCTTTGGGACACGCTGGAACGCTGCACCATCACCGGCGCAGCGGACGCTTCCATCAAGGATGCAGTGCCGAATGATATTGCCGCTCTGCTGGCAAAGGCACCCATCGAAGCAGTATTCTGCAACGGAGCCACCGCATACCGAATCTATACAAAGTATCTGCAGCCGGTGTCCGGCATTGCAGCGGTAAAGCTGCCCAGCACCAGCCCGGCAAACGCTGCCTGCCGCCCGGAAAAGCTGCGCGAAATCTGGGGCGCGGCTCTCTTGCCGTGGATCAACAAATGATGGCAAGGTTGTAAATTATCCGTGAAAGCCTTGCGTTTTTCGCGGGGTGCGGTATTATGGGTAACATAAGGGGCAATGCCCCGGACAAGGAGAAGAAACATGAGCAAGATCATCCGCACCAGAAAGCCCAGCGTTCTGCCATTTTATGCAATGGCACTGGTCTTTTTGGTATTGTGCGCGGTACTGCCGGTGTATAAGCTGTGGGCGCTTCTGGCGGCGCTGGGCGGTGCATTTGTGGCCTTTGGTGCGGCACAGAAGGTCTGCCCGCCCCGGGTGGTGGAGCACGAAGTGCCTTTCCACACCGGTGTGGAGGATGTGGACGCGATGCTGACCGACATTCAGCAGAAACTGGATACCCTGCACACCCTCAACGAGCAGCTGCCGGACCCGCAGCTCTCTGCCGCCATGACCCGCATGGAAAAGGCGGGCCGCTCCATTGTGGAAGCGGTGGAGGCAAACCCGGAAAAGGCAAAGCAGGTGCGCAGGTTCGCAAACTATTACCTGCCGGATGCGGTGAACGTTCTGCAGCAGTATGCAAAGCTGGCAAAGCAGGGCGTGCGCGGCGAGAATGCCGCAGCCATCCGTACCGAGGTGGAGCACAATGCTGCTTCCATTGCCACGGCGTTTGAAAACCAGCTGGATGCCCTGTACGCCGCCGAGAGCATGGACCTTTCTGCAGATATCACGGTGCTGCAGAACATGCTCAAAGGGCAGGGCCTGAGCTAAGAAAAAAGGTAAACGGTATTTGGAAAGGAAGGAATCTCTTATGGCTGATAATACATTCAACTTTGACCTCGATGCACCCGCAGTACCCACCCTGACGCTGGACCCCACCCCGGCAGAAGAGGAAAAGGCAGCACCCGCCCAGCAGGAAGCAGCCGCACCGGAACAGCCGCAGGTGAACCTGACCCCGGAAGAACAGGCCATGGTGGATCAGTTTGCTGAAAAGATCGATATTACCAACAGCCAGCAGGTGCTGCAGTACGGCTCCGCCTGTCAGAAAAAGATCGGCGATTTCTCCGAGGCCGCCCTTTCCAAGGTGGCCACCAAGGATCTGGGCGAAGTGGGCGATATGATCACCAGCCTGATCGGTGAGCTGAAGAGCTTTGATGCAGGCGAGGAAGAAAAAAAGGGCATCCTCGGCTTCTTCAAGAAGAAAGGCGACCAGCTGGATGCCATGAAGATGAAGTACAACAAGGCCGAGACCAATGTGGAAAAGATCCAGTCCATGCTGGAGGGCCATCAGGTGCAGCTGCTCAAGGACATCGCCATGCTGGATAAGATGTATGATCTGAACATGGCCTACTTCAAGGAGCTGAGCATGTATATCCTTGCCGGCAAAAAGAAGCTGGCCGATGTGCGCGCAAACGAGCTGCAGCAGGCCATGGATAAGGCCAAGGTTTCCGGCCTGCCGGAGGATGCACAGGCGGCTCGTGATCTGGCCGACCAGTGCGAACGCTTTGAGAAGAAGCTCTATGATCTGGAGCTGACCCGCAACATCAGCCTGCAGATGGGGCCGCAGATCCGCCTGCTGCAGAACAACGACACCATGATGGCAGAGAAGATCCAGTCCACCATCGTCAACACCATCCCCCTGTGGAAGAACCAGATGGTGCTGGCACTGGGTCTGGCCCACAGCCAGCAGGCCATGCAGGCCGAGCGTGCCGTGACCGACATGACCAACGACCTGCTCAAGAAGAACGCCGAGGCCCTGAAGATGGGTACCATCGAGACTGCAAAGGAGAGCCAGCGCGGTGTGGTGGACATCGAGACCCTGCAGCAGACCAACAAGAGCCTGATCGAGACGCTGGACGAGCTGAACAAGATCCAGAGCGAGGGCCGCGCAAAGCGCGCTGCCGCCGAGCAGGAGCTGAACCGCATCGAGGACGAACTGAAAGCAAAAATGATGGAGATCCGGAGCTGAGATGGCAAACGCAGATTTTTCGCAAAAACAGAACAGCACTTCCGGCGGTTTTGACGCGGGCAGCTACCGCGAACAAAAGCAGCCGGAGCAGGCCGTGCCGCTGACACCTCTGCAGCAGAAGCTGACAGGGCTGGAAGCAAAGCTGCCCGCAGCCCTTTCCACCCGCGCAGCTGCACTGGCGCTGAGCGTGGTGGTGATGCTGGCGGCCTTTTTGGGCTTTGGCAGCGCCAAGCTGCGCAGCCGGTACAACGAAGTCCGCAAATGGTACACGGTGGGTGTGGCGGCAGACAACGGCTATAACCTCAACGAGGAGCTGACCACCCGCATGAACACGGCGGCAAACATCATCACCACCGCCGGCAGCACGCTGGGAGCGGACAGTGCCGAGGTACAGGCCGCACAGAGCGCGCTGAGCGATTTTACCGCCTGTCTGGAAGCCGTGCAGAACGGCGGCAAAAGTCAGGCACTCACCTCGCTGCCCTATTATCAGGGCAGCACGATGCATGCGCTGTATCAGGCCAACGAGGTGCTGGGGTCGCGGATCGACCAGCTCTACGCAAAGCTGCAGGAGCAGGCCGCAGACCCCATGAAGATGGGCGCGGTGCAGGGCCAGTACGGCCAGTTCAACAGTGCGGCTACCATCATCGGCACCCTGAAATACAACGATGCCGTTTACGACTACCAGAAAGAGACCGGCGGCTTCCCGGCCAGTGTGCTGGGCAGCATTGCCGGTGTAAAGGAGGTTGAACCCTTCGCATGAAAAATTTTGCAAAACGCGTAAGCGCTCTGGTGCTGGCCCTTGTGGTGGGCGCAGCGGCCCTGTGTCCGGCGGCCCTTGCCGCCGCCAGCCTGCCAGACCTGCCCAAAGACGAATGTGTGGTGGATGATGCCAACATCCTGAGTGACAGCACTACCCAGACCATCGTTGATCTGAACAACCAGCTGCAGTCCAGCTGCAACGGAGCACAGATTGGCGTACTGACTGTAGATTATACGGGCAATTATTCCACTGAGGATTATGCAACACAGGCCTTCAACGCCTGGGGCATCGGCTCGGCTTCCGAGAACAACGGTGTGCTGATCCTGCTGGTGATGGAGTCTCCCATCTACGAGGACGGCGATTACTACGTGACCTACGGCGACGGCTTCCGCAACACCACGCTGGAAAGTCAGGCCAGTGCCCTCGCTCAGACCATGGAAGGTGATTTTGTTAACCGCGATTACAGCGATGCAGTAATCACCTGTGCCAACAATGTGGCCGACACCATTGCAAGTGTTTATGGGGTAAATCTGAACAATGGCAGCTACGACGATGGCAGCTACGACGACGGCAGCTACGCGGAGCCGGACGACGGCCCCACCACTTTTGAGGATGTCGTTCTGGGTATCGTGATCCTGTTCATGTCCCTGATGGTGATGCTGATCATCGTACTGTTCGTGTTCCGGGTGTTCATTGCACCCATCGGCCATGCAGTGGGCTGGAACTGGGGTCCCTTCGCATGGGGCTACATGGCAGGTTCGGCCCGTCGGCACCGTCCCGGCCCGCCGCCTCCTCCGGGCCCCGGCTTCGGTCCCGGATACGGCCCGGGCTATGGCCCCGGCCCCCGCAATGACCGGCCCCGCCCACCCCGGAACAATAACCGCCGTCCGCCCCGTCCTCCCATGGGCGGCAGCTTTGGCGGCGGGTCCTTCGGTGGCGGCTCGTTCGGCGGCGGCAGCTTCGGTGGCGGCTCCTTCGGTGGAATGGGCGGCGGCGGCAGCCACGGCGGCGGCGGTGGCCGCGGCCGTTAAAAACACAAAAACACGGAGAACTGCTGTGGGCGGTATGCCTGCGGCAGTTCTTTTTTTCGGTTTCAGGTGTGAAGGAAATTCATTTGACAAATCAACTTTGCTAACCTATACTGAGAAACATGCATAATAAGCCAGAAATAAAGGCTCTGAGGGCGGAAAAGCCGCAGAGCAGGGAACGATAAAAATAGAGGGAGAAAACCATGCTGACTCTGGATAAGATCTACCATGCAGCCTTTGTGCTCAAGGATGTTGCCCGCAAGACCGACCTCATCGAGGCACCCAAGCTCTCCAAGGACTGCCAGCTGTACCTGAAAACCGAAAACCTGCAGGCCACCGGCAGCTTTAAGGTGCGCGGTGCTTACTATAAGATCAGCCAGCTTTCCGAGGAGGAGAGCGCCAAGGGCGTGATCGCCTGCTCTGCCGGCAACCACGCACAGGGCGTGGCGCTGGCTGCTACCCGCCGCGGCATCAAGAGCATCGTCTGTATGCCGGACGGTGCCCCCATCATGAAGGTGGAGAATACCAAGAATCTGGGCGCAGAGGTGTGTCTGGTGCCCGGCACCTACGATGATGCCCACGACAAGGCTGTGGAGCTGCAGGAAGAGACCGGCATGACCTTTATCCACCCCTATGACGATGAGCAGGTCATCGCGGGGCAGGGAACCATTGGTCTGGAAATTCTGGATCAGCTGCCGGATGTGGATGCGGTCGTTGTGCCGGTGGGCGGCGGCGGCCTGATCTCCGGCGTGGCCTTTGCCATCAAGAGTCTGCGCCCGGAGGTGAAGGTCTATGGCGTACAGGCCGAGGGTGCACCCAGCATGTACCGCAGCCTGCACGAGCATAAGTACCAGACCCTGAAAGCCGTTTCTACCTTTGCAGACGGCATTCAGGTCAAGACTCCCGGTGAGCTGACCTACCAGATCTGTGAGCAGTATGTGGACGACATCGTGACCGTGAGCGAGGATGAGACCGCTGCCGCCATCCTCTCGCTGATGGAGAACCAGAAGCTGGTTGCCGAGGGTGCCGGAGCCGTGCCGGTGGCTGCAGTGCTGTTCCACAAGCTGCCGGTCGAGGGCAAAAAGGTGGCCTGCGTCGTCTCCGGCGGCAACATCGATGTGAACATCCTCAACCGCGTGATCACCCGTGGTCTGGTCATGAGCGGCCGCAAGGCGAACATGACCATTGCGCTGGAGGACAAGCCCGGCCAGCTCAAGAAGGTGGCCGAGATCGTGTCCCGCTGCGGCAGCAATGTGGTGTCGGTGCAGCACGATGGCTCCGATCCCAATATGCCCATTTCCAGCTGCTTCCTCAAGCTCACCCTTGAGACCCGCGATGCCGAGCAGATCGAGCAGATCCGTGCAGAGCTTGCAAAAGAGGGTTTCCAGCTTGTGAGCGAAAGAGTATAATAGAAGAAAAAAAGAAAGGATCGTTTTATCATGAAAGTTGTTTCCACTTCCAACGCACCCGCAGCCATCGGCCCTTACAGCCAGGCGATCGATCTGGGCAATATGGTGTTTGTTTCCGGCCAGATCCCGGTAGACCCTGCTACCGGCAAGATGGCTGATACGGTTGAAGAGCAGGCTGCACAGAGCCTTGCAAACCTCAAGGCCATTCTGGCCGAGGCTGGCCTTTCCATGGCAAATGTGGTCAAGACTGTCATTTTTCTGGCCGATATCAACGATTTTGCCGCTGTGAATGCCGTGTATGCCAAGGCCTTTGCTGAGCCGTTCCCTGCCCGCAGCTGCGTGCAGGTGGCCGCCATCCCCAAGGGCGCAAAGCTGGAGATCGAGTGCATCGCCGTGCGCGAATGATCAGGCCTAAACACAAAAGGGGCTGTGCCGCTGGCACAGCCTCTTTTGCGTGTATGAGGAAGAATGAGAACAGCAATTACGGGCGCAGACCCATGCCGCCCTCCAGCGTGAGGGTCTCGCCGGACAGATACTTGAAGTCCGGCATGGCCAGCTGCACGCATACCCGGCCGATCTCGGTCTCGGGGTTGGCGTAGTGGCCCATGGGCGGCATCTTGACGTTGGCCTTGAACGCATCCGGGTATGCCTGCTGGAACTGCTCCAGCTTGGCGGTCCAGGCCAGCGGGCAGATCACGTTGACATTGATGCCATCCTTGCCCCACTCAGTAGCGGCCACGCGGGACAGGCCGCGGATGCCCTCCTTGGCGGCAGCGTAGGCGCACTGGCCAAAGTTGCCAAACAAGCCTGCACCGGATGCAAAGTTGATCACGCTGCCCTTGGACTTGGCCAGATAGGGATAGCAGGCCTTCATATAGTAAAATGCGGCGTACAGGCCGGAATAAAGGGCCAGATCAAACTGCTCGGTGGTGTGCTCTGCCAGCGGCACGCCGGAAGCGGATGCCTGTGCGTTGTTCACCAGCACCTGAATGCCGCCAAAGGTATCCACAGCCTGCTTGACGACATTTTGCACGGTGGCTTCGTTGTCGGTGCCTGCACACACATCTGCCTGCACCGGCAGAACGCGGATGCCATACTTGGCTTCCAGCTCGTTTTTTGCCTCTTCCAGTTTTTTTACATTACGGCCAGTGATGACCAGATTTGCGCCCTCTTTTGCAAAGGCGGTGGCAATGCCATAGCCGATGGAGCCGCAGCTGCCATCGGAAAGTACGGCGCGGCCTGCGCCGGTGATGATAGCGGTCTTACCCGTTAAAAAGCCCATAGTTGCCCTCCAGAAGTGCTCAATTGGTATATCAATTGGCTGATGTTGGCCATATTATAGCCTGTATTTCAATAGAATGCAAGGCTTTTTACCGATAAATAAAAAATAGACAAAGAATGCCGAGAAGGTGAAAAAATTCACGACTTCTCGGCATTTTGTGAAAGATTTATCAGAGACTTTGATGTTAAAATAAAGACAAACTAATTACTTCTGCACGCCCGACTCGCACTGCTCAATAAACTGCTTTGCCACGCGGGGGCTGCGGCCGCCGGCGCGGATGGCAAAGGCTTCGGCTTTGACCAGCAGCTGATCCATCGGCATGTCGATGCCGTGCTGCTTTGCCAGTTCGGCCAGAATGGTCTCAAACCGGGCCTTCTCCGGCCGCTGGAAAGTGACCGTCAGGCCGAATCGGGCGGAAAGGCTCATCAGCTCCTGCCGGGTATCGGCTTCGTGGATGTCGTCGCCGGTGCGGTCGGTCAGTGTTTCTTTAATAAGGTGGCGGCGGTTGGAGGTGGCGTATACCGCAATGTTCTTGGCCCGGCCGCCCACGCTGCCTTCCAGAATGGCCTTCAGGGCGGCAAAGTTGTCGTCGTTGGCGGTAAAGCTCAGGTCGTCGATGAACAGGATGAATTTGAGCGGGTTCGCGGCCAGCTTGTCCATCAGATCCGGGATCTGGTAGAGCTGGTTCTTCTTCACTTCCACCAGCCGCAGGCCTTCAGGTGCAAACTCATTGGCAATGGCCTTCACCGCACTGGACTTGCCGGTGCCTGCATCGCCGTACAGCAGCACATTGTTGGCGGGCATCCCGGCCAGCAGGGCCTTTGTGTTGGCAATGACCTTTTCGCGCTCCTTCTCGTAGCCGGGCAGCTCGGAAAGGCGCTGAGGGTCCGGGTATTTCACCGGCACCAGCTGGCCGTTCTCCACCGTGAACACATGGTGCTTGGCAAACATGCCGTAGCCCTTTTTTCCCACCTCGCTCATGCGCTGGGCGTAGGCGGCAGGCAGGTCGATGCCGGAGGTCTCCCACCGGGGCAGGAAAGCCAGCTCCTGCGCCTGCCCTGTGGCAGAACCGGCAGCGGCCAGCAGTTCGTCCAGCGTCAGGCCGCACAGAGCCTGCAGAAAAGCCAGTTCACTGTCCAGCGCGGTCTGCAGTGCAGGGGCAAGGGTGCCCGATGCAGCCTGACGTACGCAGACGGTCTCGGCTTCCAGCACAGCGGCGCTGAGGTAGCTGCCCCAGTTGGTGGTGTGCTCGAACAGTGCGGCTTCAAATTGGGCCACAGCGTCGCACACCGGGCCATAGCCGGGCGCACCGGCTTCCATGCGGTCGGTCAGGTCCAAAAGCTTTGCCACAACGGGGTCGTCCAGCAGGCTGCGGAAAACAACAAGCCCGTGCAGCCGGGCATTCCATTCTCTCAATTTCATATTCCTGTCCTCTAGTTGGTCTTAAATTAAACGCGCAGGCGCGCATATCAGAAGTATACAGCGCATTCTGCCATGGCGCAAGAGGTGTTCAATTAACTTCATGTTTGGGGTGATTCAGGTTACAAATTGTCGATTGACAAAAGGCCGATTTATAGTATAATTTACATCAACAAATGCGCAGATGGGAAAAAGTACCACACGATCCCCACTGTTCAGAGAGCTGCCGTCTGGTGCAAGGCAGTCAGTGCTTCGTGCGGAAAATCATCCCGGAGCAGCCTGCCCAACGGGTGCAAAACCCTTGTAAGCAGCGCCGGTTGCAGCCGTTACCGTGCAGGGCTTTGTTGGAAGCCCGTGAGAGGGTGTGCACAGCACGCCAACGAGAGTGGTACCGCAGAGAGCTTGATGATCACAAGGTCTTTGTCTCTTGATAACAGGGGACAAAGGCCTTTTCTTTTAAAAAGAAGCTCCCCGGGAACGTGTAAAAAGTGGAAAAGGTTAGGAAAACAGGAGAAACTCACCATGCAGTTGAATGGTTCTCAGATTTTTGTGGAGGTCCTCTGCGAGCAGGGCGTGGACACCCTTTTTGGCTATCCCGGCGGCGCAGTGCTGAACCTTTACGATGAGCTGTACAAAAATTCGGACCGCATCACCCATGTGCTGACGGCACATGAACAGGGCGCGGCCCACGCGGCAGACGGTTATGCCCGTGCCACCGGCCGCACCGGTGTGGTGCTGGCCACCAGCGGCCCGGGTGCCACCAATCTGGTCACCGGCATTGCCACCGCTTACATGGACTCGGTGCCCATGGTGGCCTTCACCGGCAACGTAGCCACGGCGGGCCTTGGTAAGGACGGCTTTCAGGAAGCCTACATTGAGGGCATCACGATGCCCATTACCAAGCACAACTTCACGGTGCGCCGTGTGGAAGAGCTGGCCGATACCATGCGCTCTGCCTTCCGTATTGCACAGAGCGGCCGCAAGGGCCCGGTGCTGGTGGATATCCCCAAGGACGTGACGGCGGCGGTATGCGAGTTCACCCCCAAAAAGCCGGAGCCCATCCGCACCGTGACCACCTTTAATGCAGAGCAGGTCAAGTGGGCAGCGGATCTTATCAATGCGGCCCAGCGACCGCTGGTCTACTTTGGCGGCGGCGTGCGCAGCGCAGCCTCCTGCCAGCCGCTGCGTGATCTGCTGCATAAGGCAGAGATCCCGGCCACCTACACCCTGATGGCCGCAGGCGTTGTGCCCTACGGCGACCCGATGAACATTGGCATGGTGGGTATGCACGGCTGTTACACCTCCAATCGTGCCGTGGCCGACTGCGACGTGCTGATCGCGGTGGGTACCCGCTTCTCGGACCGTGTGGCCCTGAACCCCAAGACCTTTGCAAAGAACGCCACCATCATCCAGATCGACATCGACCCCAGTGAGCTGGGCAAGAATGTGGAGGTCGACCTTTCCATCGTAGGCGATGCCGCTTACGTGCTGAACGCCATGCTGCCGCAGATCGAGGAAAAGAAGCATCCCGACTGGATGAAGATGATCCATGAGTGGCAGGCACAGGATTACCACCCGGTGTCCGACCCCACCCGCCTGATGCCCCATCAGGTGATCGGCGAGGTGTGCAACCAGTGCGGCCCGGAGGCCGTGTATGTGACCGATGTGGGCCAGCACCAGATGTGGGCGGCACAGTACCTGCGCCACGCCAAGAGCCGCGGCTTTATCACCAGCGGCGGTCTGGGCACCATGGGCTTTGGCTACGGTGCCGCCATTGGCGCACAGATGGCTCTGGGCCGCGACCAGCGGGTGGTCATGTTTACCGGCGACGGCTCCTTCCACATGAACCTGAACGAGGCCTGCACCGCCGTGAGCTATGAGCTGCCCATCATCACCGTGATCTTCAACAACTCGGTGCTGGGCATGGTGCGCCAGTGGCAGACCACCTTCTACGAAAAGCGCTACAGCCAGACCGATCCCCACCGCAAGACGGACTTCGTCAAGCTGGCCGAGGGCTTTGGCCTGAAGGGCTACCGCTGCAGAAACCTGCCGGAGTTTCAGGCTGCTTTTGCGGATGCGATGAAGCAGAAAGGCCCTACCTGGATCGAGTGCATCATCGATAAGGACGAAAAGGTGCTGCCCATGATCCCCGGCGGCGGCGACATCAACGATATCATCATGGAATAAGGAGGGCACAGCAATATGGAATCCAACAAGCGCAGGGTCATCAGCCTGCTGGTGGACAACCAGAGCGGTGTTCTGGCCCGTGTGTCCAACCTGTTCTGCCGCCGCGGCTTCAACATCGACAGCCTGACGGTCTCGGCCACCAACGACCCGGCAGTCAGCCGCATCACCGTGACCATTACCAGCGATGACAAGGCCCTCAAGCAGCTGATCCTGCAGACCGAACGGCTGGAAGTTACCCGTCAGGTGTTCGTGCTGGACGGCGAAAAATCTCTGGAACGGGAACTGCTGCTGCTGAAGGTAGTGTCCGATGTGCACAACCGCAGCGAGCTGCGGGAGATCGCCAGCATCTACAAGGCCAAGATCATCGACCTTTCGCCGGACAGCATGGTGTTCGAGCTGATCGGCAAGCCGGATAAGATCGATGCCTTCCTGAAAATGTTTACAGATTACAAAATTTTGGAGCAGTGCCGCACCGGTGTTACCGCACTGGAGCGCGGCGGGATGCATCAGCATATGCAGAAGCCTCCGCAGGAGGTGCGCGAAGCACAGCTGCCTCTGCCGGGGACCCACTGCCCGGAACGGACCTGAGCTTTTCCGCTCTCAAGGAGCGAAAAAATAAAATGTTTACAATCAGCCACTGAATAAACACAAAACAAAAAAGGAGAACAACTACCATGGCTATCAAGAAATACTACGATTCCGACTGCAACCTCGGCGTGCTGGACGGCAAGACCGTCGCTGTCATCGGCTTCGGCAGCCAGGGCCACGCACACTCTGAGAATCTTGCCGAGAGCGGTGTCAATGTCGTTGTCGGTCTGCGCAAGGGTTCTGCTCACTGGGAGAAGGCTTCTGAATTCGCAGCAACTCACGAGAACTTCAAGGTCATGGAAGTGGAAGAAGCTGCCAAGGCCGGCGACGTTGTCATGATGCTGGTGCCCGACGAGCTGTGCGCTGATATCTATAACAAGCAGGTGGCTCCCTACATGACCGAGGGCAAGGCACTGGCCTTTGCACACGGTTTCAACATCCACTTCAAGACCATCACCGCTCCTAAGAACGTTGACGTTATCATGATCGCTCCCAAGGGCCCCGGCCACATCGTCCGCCGCCTGTACACCGAGGGTGAGGGCTGCCCCTCTCTGATCTGCGTGGAGCAGGACTACACCGGCAAGGCTAAGGATATTGCTCTGGCATACGCTTCCGGCATCGGCGCTGGCCGTGCAGGCATCCTGCAGACCACCTTCAAGGAGGAGACCGAGACCGACCTGTTCGGCGAGCAGGCAGTGCTGTGCGGCGGTGTTTCCGAGCTGATCCACGCCGGCTTCGACACGCTGGTGGAAGCTGGCTACGAGCCCGAGATGGCATACTTTGAGACCTGCCACGAGATGAAGCTGATCGTTGACCTGATCAACGAGGGCGGCTTCTCCAAGATGCGTTACTCCATCTCCAACACCGCTGAGTACGGCGACTACCGCACCGGCAAGCGTCTGATCACCGCCGAGACCCGCAAGGAAATGAAGAAGGTCCTGACCGAGATCCAGGACGGCACCTTCGCTTCCGAGTTCCTGACCGAGATGAGCCCCAACGGTGGCCGCAAGGTGCACTTCCTGGCAAAGCGCCGCATGGAAGCAGAGCTGCCCATCGAGAAGGTCGGCGCAGAGCTGCGCAGCATGATGAGCTGGCTGAAGAAGTAAAAGTTTGACATCCTCGCCCTCTCAGTCTCGCATTCGCTCGACAGCTCTCCCAAAGGGAGAGCCCTTGGCAGAACGGGAAACTTATCCGCAATGCCAAAGCCTCCCACTTTGGGAAAGATTCTCCCCGCATCGGGGAGAAATGTCACCGCAGGTGACAAAGTGGGGAACAGGTGGCACGCCGTAAGGCGTGACGGAGAGGGCGAGCCGCTTGACCGAGAAGGCGTTTTTATCGTCAGAAAAGAGGATTTGAAATGAGAAGCGACAATGTGACCAAGGGCTCGGAGCGCGCCCCGAACCGAAGCCTGTTTTACGCACTGGGCTACACCAAGGAAGAACTGGAGCGCCCGCTGATCGGCGTGGTTTCCGCATACAGCGAGATCGTGCCCGGCCATATGAATCTGGACAAGATCGCCGATGCCGTCAAGGCCGGCGTTGAGATGGCAGGCGGCACGCCCATCCTGATCCCCGCCATTGGCGTGTGCGACGGCATCGCCATGGGCCATGTGGGCATGAAGTACAGCCTTGCATCCCGTGAGCTGATCTGCGACAGCGTGGAGACCATGCTCATGGCCCACCAGCTGGACGGTCTGGTGCTGGTGCCCAACTGCGATAAGATCGTGCCCGGCATGGTGATGGCAGCGGTGCGTATGGATGTGCCCGCTGTGGTCTGCTCCGGCGGCCCCATGCTGGCCGGTACCTACGGCGGCGAAGAGGTCAGCCTTTCCAAGATGTTCGAGGCTGTGGGTGCCTACAAGGCCGGTATGATCACCGAGGATCAGCTGGAAGACTGCACATGCAACTGCTGCCCCAGCTGCGGCAGCTGCTCCGGCATGTACACCGCCAACAGCATGAACTGCCTGTGCGAGGCCATCGGCATCGCACTGCCCGGCAACGGCACCATTCCTGCCGTCTACTCCAAGCGTCTGCAGCTGGCAAAGCACGCCGGTATGGCCATTATGGAAATGGTGCGCAAGGGCATCACCGCACGCCAGATCATCAACGAGCGCTCCATCCGCAACGCTCTTACCTGCGATATGGCTCTGGGCTGCTCTACCAATACCGTGCTGCACCTGCTGGCCATCGCCTATGAGGCCGGTGTGCCCATCGACCTGAAGCTGTTCAATGAGATCAGCGCCAAGACCCCGAACCTGTGCCATCTGGCACCGGCCGGCCCCACCCACATGCCGGATCTCTACGCCGCAGGCGGCATCCCCGCCGTGCAGGCAGAGCTGGCCAAGAAGGGCCTGCTGGATCTGGATGTGCCCACCGTTACCGGCAAGACGCTGGGCGAGAACATCAAGGGCGCACACATCCTGAACGACAAGGCCATCCGTCCCATCGACAACCCCTACTCCCAGACCGGCGGTCTGCAGATCCTGTGGGGCAACATTGCACCGGACGGCTGTGTGGTCAAGCGCAGCGCCGTGGCCCCCGAGATGCAGCAGCATTCCGGCCCGGCCCGCGTGTTCAACAGCGAGGACGAGGCCATTGCCGCCATCTATGCGGGCAAGATCGTCCCGGGCGATGTAGTGGTCATCCGCTACGAAGGCCCCAAGGGCGGCCCCGGTATGCGTGAGATGCTGAACCCCACCTCCGCACTGGCCGGCATGAAGCTGGACAAGACCGTGGCCCTCATCACCGACGGCCGCTTCTCCGGCGCGAGCCGCGGCGCAGCCATCGGCCATGTCAGCCCGGAGGCTGCTTCCGGCGGCCCCATCGGCCTGATCGAGGAGGGAGATACCATCAACATTGATATCCCCAATGCCTCCATCACGCTGGAGGTCAGCGATGAAGTTCTGGCCCAGCGCAAGGCAAAGTATGTTGCTCCCGAACCCAACATTAAGACCGGCTGGCTGAGCCGCTACGCACGCATGGTCACCAGTGCAAATCTGGGCGCTGTGCTGAAGTAAAAACTCCCTCAGTCAAACCCTTGCGGGTTTGCCAGCTCCCCCGGAGGAGGAGCCTTTTCCGTCTTATTGCGATGACGGAAGGAGTTTATCGTCCCCCACAAACAACAAAATCCCCGCTGTGCAGCTGCACAGCGGGGATTTTTTGCGATACGATGTTATTCTCCGTGGCCGAACAGCACCGCACGGAAGGTGCGGAAGATGATGCGCCAGTCCACCAGAAAGCTGCGCTCCTTGACGTACTTCACATCCAATGCCATCCATTCGTCAAAGCTCAGCTGGTTGCGGTGCGGCGCGATCTGCCAGTAGCAGGAAAGGCCGGGTGTCACGTACAGCCGCTGCCATTCATAGGGCGTGTACTGGGCTACCTCGCGGGGCAGCGCCGGGCGCGGGCCTACAATGCTCATATCGCCCTTGAGGATGTTCACCAGCTGCGGCAGCTCGTCGATGCTGGTCTTGCGGATGAAATGGCCCACACGGGTGATGCGCGGGTCATCCTTCATCTTGAACACCGGGCCGTCCATCTCGTTGTCCTTCAGCAGATCGTTGAGCTTGCTCTCGGCGTTCGGGCACATGGAACGAAACTTGTACAGCCGGAACAGCTTGCCATTGCGGCCCACCCGCCACTGGCTGAAGATGGGGCTTGAACCCGGGCTGTCAAGCCAGATCGCAAGGCTGGTGATGAGCAGCAGCGGCGAAAGCACCACCAGCGCCAGCAGAGAAAAGAAGACATCCTGTGCGCGGCGCACACACCAGTAGGCACGGTGCTCGTACAGGTTTGTTTTGCGGTCGATGGTGACTGGTTTGCGGATGCCAAACTCCGCGCCAGGTTCCTCCATCCAACCGGTCTGCAGCCAGTATTCCGCCTCTGGCGCAGTTGTTGTGGATGTCATGATTCGTTTCACTCCATTTTCCGGTTGATACTATAAAAGTAGGGGAGAGTCCCCAATCTCTCTCCATGCAGCTTCTTGCACCATATTGAGCAGCAAAACTGCACATTTTTATTATAATATCATGCATCCCAGTGGATTGCAAGCAGGATGCGGAGATTTCAACTGATATAACGGCAAATGTGGAAAATACAGGGGGGTAAGCTGCACTTTACCCGAACAGGCTCTTTGTATTGTGCATATATACGGAAAGGACTAATCCAACACAGATATACAGCATCAGCACCGAGCTGCCGCCCGCAGAATAGAAGGGCAAGGTGACACCGATGACCGGCAGCAGACGCAGATTCATGCCCACGTTCACGGCGATCTGCGCCATCAAAGCACCGCCGATGCCGGCGCAGATGTAGCTGCCCAGCAGGTCTTCGCTGCGCGCACCGGTGGCAAAGGTCTTGATCACCAGTGCCAGCAGTGCCCCCAGCACGATGCACAGGCCAACAAAGCCAATGGCATTGCCCATCCAGCTGAGAATAAAGTCGTTGTGGGCATTGGGCACGCTGTAGTACCGCCCGCTGAACAGGCCGTTGCCGAAGATGCCGCCGGAGCCGATGGCGATCTCGCCGCGCTGCTGCTGATAGATGATGTTTTTCCAGGTGGCTTCGTTGGGTGCCCAGCCGGTGGTATTCTCCGGGTCGATAACGGCCAGAATGCGGTACCACTGGTAGCCCTTGCCGATCTTATCGCTGAAAAAGGCAAACGCCGCCGCCACGGCCACAGCTGCCGCCGAGATGGCACCGATGATATACTTCCAGCTCAGGCCCGCTGCAAACATCATGCAGCAGCCGATGATGGCGTAGATGATGGCGGTGCCGTCGTCGCCCTGAATGTGGATAATGAGGATGGGCGCGGCCAGATGCAGCAGAAGCTTTGCCAGCTCCTTTGGCTCGTTGATGCGGCTGCGCACATTGTTCAGGTGCATGGCAAAGGTAAGGATAAAGCTGATCTTTGCCAGCTCCGTGGGCTGGAAGGTAAAGCCGCCCAGCTTGTACCAGGAGTAGTTGTCGGTGTCACCGGCGTTGAAGCCGATGGTCAGCGGGCCGATGGCCACATTGCGGATGAACAGCGTGGGCAGCACCAGACCCCATGTCAAGGCTACATGCACCGGCCACACCTTGACAAGGCTGCGGTAGTCGATGCAGGAGAGCAGCAGCGCGATCACGATGCCAAGCACCGCCGCACCGGCCTGCACCAGCGCGCGGCGGTAATCGCCGATGCCGGTAATGGCACCAGTGATCTCGTCCGTGGCAAAGCCGTTGCCCTGCTTTGCGGCCCAGGAGGCAAGAGCCACCACCGCCATGGTGCTGCTGAAGATGCACAGCAGCAGATAGATCTTATCTGTTCGTTTAAAATATTGTCGAATGCTTTCCAAGAAAGCACCACCTTTCGTTCCCAGATGCACACCGGGTTTTGCCGCTGCAGCGGGCAATACCAACCCAGTTTATCCTATTATACACAGCCTGCACACCGTTTGCAATCCACCGAGTGTGACAGCTTTGCAAAATCCGCACGAATGCTTGACAAAGCAGACCGCACCATCTACAATGAAGGTGCAGCAGAAAGCTCCTTTGCAGAGCGCCTGCCGCGCAAAGAAAATGGCAGGAAGATGCCTGCTGGAAAAGGGCGGCGTGCCGCATTGGGCGGCAGATATGCCCGGAGGAAATGGGAATGGAACACGATATGCTCCGCCGTTTTGGGTGTGCACTGTGCGCTCTGGCTTTCGCGCTCACAGCGCTGCCCACAGCGGCTTTTGCACAGCAGCCGGAAGAACAGGCGGCTGTGCAGCAGAGCCTTTCGGCCACAGATGTGCGCGAGATGCAGCAGGCAGATGCTGCTGTGACCGCACTGACCGGAGGCAGCGACTATGCACAGATGACCGAGGACGAGCGCACAGATGCTGCTTTGCAGCAGCTGGATGCGCTGACCGCACAGGGCCTTGTGAAGCAGGGGTCTGTCTACACCGATGCCGAAAACGGCATGATCAGCTTTACCTACAGCTGCGGCGCGCTGGGCGGCATCTTGCTTACCGACCCGGAGGAGGAGAACACCGCAGCCCTGCCGGAGCTGGACGAGAGCCAGCTGCAGGAGCTGGCAGAGAACAAGCGGGTGGGCACGGCGGCGATCTATTATGCGTTTGACAACACGATCAACAGCACCCGCTACCCGTATTATGCCTACATGCAGACCTATTGGGATTCGGTGGGCCTGCAGACGGATCTGGATACCACCGTTACTGTATCCGACCTGCGCAGGATGGGCCGTTACGACCTGTGCATCCTGAGCACCCACGGCGCGTACTACACCTATGAATACGGCTGGCTGTTCAAAAAGACTGCCACGGAACCGCTGATCCTGCTGACCGAGAGATCGGATTTCTGGAGCGATCTGCGCTATGGCTTTGACCTGCTGGCCCACCGCGTGGTTAAGGTGAACGGCATGTACGCCGTCAACGGCGATTTCTTCCGCAGTGCCTACCGCGGCAACGGCATCGTGCTCAGCGAGACCTGCGAGTTCTACGGCAAGAACGGCCATGTGGACACCTCTATGGCAGACGGCCTGCTGGCAGGCGGTGCCAAGGCGGTGATGGGCTATGTGAACAATGTCTACTCGGTGTATTCCCGCAGTATGCTGTGGGCCGCTGTGAACCGGATGATCGAGGGCGAAACGCTGGAACAGGCCGTGGACTATGCCAAGAACATCTACGGCACCGATGATATCATCTGGTACAACGAGCAGGGTGGCAGACGGCCCCATGCGGCGGCATCCTATGCGATGCTCAGCGGAGACCGAAGCGCTGCACTGCCCAACCCCTACACGGCAGCGGATGTGGATGCGGCGGCGTAAGCAACACACGGCATTGCACTTTTGCACAAAGTATATTATACTAAGGGACGGCAGAGCATTCTGCCGTCCCTTTTGCTTTATAAAATGAGGTAAGCTTCATGTCAGAATATATCACCCACTCCCGCGCCGAGACGGTGGCGCTGGGTGCCCGTATGGCCGCAGTGCTGGCACCGGGTTCGCTGGTTGCGTTCACCGGCGGGCTGGGCGCGGGCAAGACCGCCTTTACCGAGGGCCTTGCCGAGGGCCTTGGCTGCACCGACCCGGTGTCCAGCCCAACCTTTGCCATTGTGAACTACTACCGCGGCCCAAAGCCACTGGCGCACTTTGACCTGTACCGTATTTCCACTGAGAACGACCTGTGTGCTGCAGGCTTTTACGATTATCTGGATCAGGGGGCCGTTGTGGCGGCAGAGTGGAGCGAGAACTTTGCAGACCTGCTGGCACTGGAAAACCCCATCCGGGTGGATATCCAGCGCGTGGACGAAAATACCCGCAGGATCACCATTGAGGGGGTAACGCTATGAACATCTTAGCTGTGGATACAGCGGGCAAAACGGCCGGTGTGGCTCTTTTGCAGGATGACCGCCTGCTGTACGAGGTGTATCTGGACGCAGGCATGACCCACAGCGAAACGCTGATGCCCATGATCGACACCTGCCTGAAGATGTGCGGCATGACCTGTGCAGAGATTGACTTGTACGGTGTCAACGCAGGCCCCGGCAGTTTTACCGGGCTGCGCATCGGTCTGGCGGCGGTCAAGGGTCTGGCTTTCCCGCGGGAAACGCTGTGCGCACCGGTCTCCACGCTGGAAGCACTGGCCGCAGCCCACACGGGCGAGGGCACCGTGCTGTGCGCACTGGATGCCCGCCGTGCGCAGGTATACAGTGCCGCGTTCGACCTTGCCACCCACAGCCGCCTGCTGGAAGACAATGCCCGGGCGGTGGCAGATCTGGCCGATTTTGTAGAAAATTGCAAAAAGCCCCTGTTTTTTGTTGGTGATGGCGCATCTCTGTGCTATAATAAATACGGCAGTGTGCCGGGCGTGCTGCAGGCACCTGCGGCCCTGCGCGGCGGGCGTGCTGCTGCAGTGGCTCTTGTGGCAAAGCAGATGGCCGAAGCCGGAAAGGCTGTGCTGCCGGAGGCTGTGCTGCCGGACTACCACCGCCTGAGTCAGGCCGAGCGGGAGCGCGCAGAGCGCCTTGCAGCAGAAGCTGCAGCCAATGCCGCCCAAAACAAGGAGCAGGCATAAAACCCTGCGTGACTGAGAGAAAGGAACATTTCCATGGCAAAACCCATTGCACTGGCCGCTGACCACGGCGGATTTGAACTGAAAGAAGCTGTCAAGGCGCATCTGAAGGAGCTGGGGCTGGAATACATCGATTTTGGCACCCATAGCACCGACAGCGTGGATTACCCCGATATGGCCGTGCCCGCCTGCGATGCAGTTGTGAGCGGCGAGTGCAGCAAGGCACTGCTGTTCTGTGGCACCGGCGTGGGCATCAGCATGGCAGCAAACAAGATCAAGGGCATTCGTGCCTGCTGCTGCTCTGACAGCTTCAGCTGCGAGTATACCCGCCGCCACAACGATGCCAACGCCCTGTGCATGGGCGGCCGCGTCGTGGGTGCAGGCTTGGCCTGCCAGCTGGTGGATCTCTTCCTGAATACGGAGTTTGAAGGCGGCCGCCATCAGCGCCGCATCGACAAGCTGACCGCACTGGAGAACCGCTGATTCTTAGGTTTGACGATTGGAATGGCCGCCGTTTTACTCTGGCCATGAATCAAGGAAAAAATATTTTTTGATTTCGCGTTTGTCGCGGCCCCGACGCTTGTCAGGGCAAAGCCCTTCCATCTGCTATCGCAGATCGCTCGCCTGCTTGAAAGACCCACTGGGGCTTTCATTGCTGCGCAACCGCAGGGCCGCTCCAAACGCATTTTCACGAAAAAGGCCATAAGGGAAGATGAATCTTTTCGTTACGACCCTTCCTGTGAAAAAGAGCATTCAAAAAAATCCGCAGATTTTGTGAATGCTCAAAATATAAAAATAAAATTTCCACTGACAATGGCGAAGCGTATGCGGAGCTGTTTTAAATCGTAATCTTGGACCCGATAGAGTTATCTATTTAAAATAAGGAGCGTGTTTTTATGACCCCGATGATCGTTGAGCATCCGCTGCTGCAGCACAAGCTGAGCATTCTGCGCAACAAGCAGACCGGCACCAAGGAGTTCCGTGACCTCGTTGGTGAGATCGCGACCCTGCTGTGCTACGAAGCGACCCGTGACCTGCCTCTGGAAGAGGTGGAGATTGAAACACCCATCACCATGGCAAAGACCAAGGTGCTGGCTGGCCGCAAGCTGGCTCTGGTGCCCATCCTGCGCGCAGGCATGGGTATGCTGGACGGTATGCTGACCCTGCTGCCTGCTGCAAAGGTGGGCTTCATCGGCCTGTACCGCGACGAGGAGACCCTGCAGCCTGTGGAGTACTTCTGCAAACTGCCGCAGGATATCGCAGAGCGCGATGTTCTGGTTCTGGACCCGATGCTGGCTACCGGCGGCAGCGCCATTGATGCCATCACCCAGATCAAGAAGCATGGCGCAAAGCGCATCAAGTTCATCGGCCTGATCGCCGCTCCGGAAGGCATCAAGGCCCTGCACGAGGCACACCCTGATGTGGACATCTACCTCGGTGCAGAGGATGACCACCTGAACGAGAACGGCTATATCGTTCCCGGTCTGGGCGACGCAGGCGACCGCATCTACGGCACCAAGTAAGAAACTGTATCACGGAAGGGCAGCTGGGAACAGCTGCTCTTTTTTGTGCAGACGAAAAGGGGGACGACGGCTGTCGTTCCCCTTTGTGCGTTATGGAAAAACTTAGATCTCGGCCAGAATGGCGTCGCCCATGGCGGTGCAGCCAAGGCAGATGCAGCCCTCGCTCATGTTGTCGGCGGTGCGCAGGCCCTTGTCCAGCACCTTGTTCACAGCGGTCTCAATGGCATCGGCTTCCTCGGCCATGCCGAAGGAGTAGCGCAGCATCATGGCAGCAGACAGGATGCAGGCGGTGGGGTTCACGATGTCCTTGCCCGCAATATCGGGGGCCGAACCGTGGATGGGCTCATACAGGCCGCGGGTGCCGTCGCCCAGAGAGGAGGACGGGATCATGCCGATGGAACCGGTGATCATGGAAGCCTCGTCCGACAGGATGTCGCCGAACATGTTCTCGGTAACGATCACGTCGAACTGGGCGGGGTTCTTGACGATCTGCATGGCGCAGTTGTCCACGAACATCTCGCTGTATTCCACATCCGGGTATTCGGCCTGCAGGCGGTGCATCACACTGCGCCACAGGCGGCTGGTGTCCAAAACGTTTGCCTTGTCCACGCAGCACAGTTTCTTGCGGCGCTTGCGTGCGGTCTCAAAGCCGATGCGGCCGATGCGCTCGATCTCGTGCTCCGAGTAGGGCATGGAGTCGATGGCCTGCTTCTCACCGCTGGCGAGGGTGTGGGTCTCGTGACTGCCAAAGTATACGCCGCCGATCAGCTCACGCACGATGATGAAATCGATGCCCTGTGCCACGATCTCGGGCTTCAGGGGGCTGGCAGGAGCCAGCTGCGGCCAGATCTTGGCCGGGCGGTTGTTGGAGTACAGGCCCATGCCTGCACGCAGACGCAGCAGGCCCTTCTCCGGGCGCTGCTCACCGGGCAGGCCCTCCCACTTGGGGCCGCCCACGGCACCCAGCAGGACGCTGTCCGCAACAAGGCACTTGTCCAGCTCGTGCTGGGGCAGCGGGTCACCGTATTTGTCAATGGCTTCGCCGCCCATGGCAGCGTCGGTATAGTGGAAGGTGTGGCCGTACTTTTCGGCCACCTTGTCAAGCACGCGGATGGTCTGCTTGACGATCTCCGGGCTGGAGCAGTCGCCCCAGATGACAGCAATGTTTTTTTCCATGGGAAAGCTCCTTACTTCTTATTTTTGATGGACTTCATCAGTCCACCGGCGGAGATGATCTCCTGAATGAACGGCGGGAAGGGTTCGGCATGGAACACCTTACCGTTGGTCTCGTCGGTGATCACGCCGGTGTCAAAATCGACGCTGACGGTGTCGCCCGCATTGATGGCATCCACAGCCTCCGGGCACTCCATGATGGGCAGACCGATGTTGATGCTGTTGCGGTAGAAGATGCGGGCAAAGCTCTTGGCAATGACCACCGAGATGCCGGCGGTTTTGATGCACAGCGGTGCGTGCTCACGGGAGGAGCCGCAGCCGAAGTTCCAGCCGCCCACCATGATGTCGCCGTCCTTCACCTTCTTGACGAAGTCCTTGTCGATGTCCTCCATGCAGTGGCTGGCCAGCTCTTTGGCATCCTGCGTGTTCAGGTGGCGGGCCGGGATGATGACATCGGTATCCACGTTATCCGGGTATTTGAAAACAGAACCTTTTGCGTTCATTGTTGTGCTCCTTTCCGATCAGACCGTGCGGGGGTCGGTGATGTAGCCGGTCAGTGCGCTGGCGGCGGCGGTGGCGGGAGAAGCAAGGTAGACCTCGCTCTTCACATGGCCCATGCGGCCCACAAAGTTGCGGTTGGTGGTGGAAACGCAGCGCTCGCCCTCGGCCAGAATGCCCATGTAGCCGCCAAGGCAGGGACCGCAGGTGGGGGTGGAAACGATGCAGCCTGCATCAATAAAGGCAGTGGTCCAGCCGCGCAGGATGCATTCCTTGTAAACGGCCATGGTGGCGGGGATGATGATGCCGCGCACGCCCTTGGCAATGTGCTTGCCCTTGAGCACGTTGTAGGCGGCTTCCATGTCCTCCAGACGGCCATTGGTGCAGCTTCCGATCACAACCTGATCGATCTTGATGTCCTTGCCCTCGCTGGCAAGGTGGGTGTTCTCGGGCAGGTGGGGGTAGCTGACGGTGGGTTCCAGCTTGTCGAGGTCGATCTCAATGGTCTTTTCGTACTCGGCATCCGGGTCGGCCTCAAAGAACACCGGCTCACGCTGGCTGCGGCCCTTGAGGTAAGCCTTGGTCACATCGTCTACGGGGAAGATGCCGTTCTTGGCACCGGCCTCGATGGCCATGTTGCAGATGCACAGGCGGTCGTCCATCGTCAGGCTGGCAACGCCCGGGCCGGTGAACTCCATGGATTTGTACAGCGCACCGTCCACACCGATCATGCCGATGATGTGCAGGATCAGGTCCTTGCCGGACACGCGGGGGCCGAACTTGCCCTTGAGCACGAACTTGATGGCAGAGGGCACCTTGAACCATGCCATGCCGGTGGCCATGCCTGCGGCCATATCGGTGGAGCCGACGCCGGTGGAGAAGGCACCCAGTGCACCATAGGTGCAGGTGTGGCTGTCCGCACCGATCACGCAGTCACCTGCGGTCACAATGCCTTTTTCCGGCAGCAGGGCGTGCTCAATGCCCATCTGGCCCACATCGTAGAAGTTGAGGATATCGTATTTATTGGCGAACTCGCGGCATTGCTTGGACTGGGTGGCGCTCTTGATGTCCTTGTTGGGCACAAAGTGATCCAGCACGATGGCAATGTGCTCTTTGTCGAACACACCGTCAAAACCGGCCTTTTCAAACTCGTTGATGGCAACCGGGGTGGTGATGTCGTTGCCCAGCACGATGTCCAGCTTTGCATTGATGAGCTGGCCTGCCTTGACCTCGGCAAGACCGGCATGTGCGGCAAGAATTTTCTGCGTCAGGGTCATTCCCATGATGGTACTCTCCTTTTATCTGTTGGTAGAACTCCTTCAGGCACGGCTTGCGCCGTGCCAGCTCCCTCAAGGAGGGAGCCTCTGGCGAAACGGGAAGCTTTTCCGCACTGCCAAGGGCCCCATCTCCGAGGGGACTGTCTGCGAAGCAGACTGGGGGAGTTCTTTATTTATTATTGATCGCGCTCACCAGTGCCTTGATGCCAGCCACGATGATATCGGTGTCGGTGCCGGCACCCCAGGTGACGGTGTTATCGCCCCAGACAAGGCCGACGTAGGAGGCGGCGCGGGAGGTGGAGCCTTCGTCCAGACTGTGCTCGGAGTAGGTCTCGAGGTGGAACTCCATGCCGGTGGCGCTCTGGATGGCGTTTGCCACAGCGTCCAGACGGCCATTGCCCACCGAGGTGACCACCTTGCGCTGACCGTTCAGCTCCAGCGTGACGGTGGCGGTGATGCCGCTCACCTGTGCAAAGTGGGCTTCCAGAACGTTGAGCGGCTTGCAGCGGTTGAGGAAGGCATCCTCGAAGATGTGCAGCACCTCGTTTGCGCTCAGCTCCTTGTGGCTGTGGTCGGAAACGCTCTTGACCTTGTAGCCCAGCGCCTCGCGCATTTTGGGCGGCAGGTTGTAGCCGTAGTTCTGTTCCAGCACAAAGCCGATGCCGCCCTTGCCGCTCTGGCTGTTGATGCGGATAACATCGGCATCGTAGGTGCGTCCGATGTCGTGGGGGTCAACGGGGATGTAGGGGCAGGTCCAGCGGTGTTCGCCATGCTCCTTGCGGAAAGCCATGCCCTTTGCAATGGCATCCTGATGGCTGCCGGAGAAGGCGGCAAACACCAGCTGACCGGCGTAGGGGGTGCGCTCGTAAATGTGCATCCGGGTCACCCGCTCGTAGGTGGCGCAGATGTCCGGCATATCGGAGAAGTCCAGCTTGGGGTCCACGCCGTGGCTGTACATGTTCATTGCCAGCGTCACGGCATCCACGTTGCCGGTGCGCTCGCCGTTGCCGAACAGGCAGCACTCCACGCGCTGTGCACCGGCCAGCACGGCCAGCTCTGCGCAGGCCACGCCGGTGCCGCGGTCGTTGTGGGGATGGGTGGAGATGATGACGCTGTCGCGGTATTTCAGGTGCTTGTCGCAGTACTCGATCTGGTTTGCGTAGACGTGCGGCATGCTCATTTCCACGGTAACGGGCAGGTTGATGATCATGGGGCGGTCCGGGGTGGGCTGCATGATGTCCAGCACGGCGTTGCACACATCCACCGCATAGTCCACCTCGGTGCCGGTAAAGCTCTCGGGGCTGTACTCGAACAGGAAGTTGCCCTCATACTCCTCGCTCAGCTGCTTGACCAGCTTTGCGCCGTCGGTGGCGATCTGCTTGATCTCCTCCTTGCTCTTGTGGAACACCTGCTCGCGCTGGGCCACAGAGGTGGAATTGTAGAAGTGGATCACCGCGCGGGGTGCGCCCTTGACGGCCTCAAAGGTCTTGCGGATGATGTGGTCGCGGCACTGGGTCAGCACCTGCACGGTGACATCCTCGGGGATCATGTTCTTCTCGATCAGGGTGCGCAGGAACTCGTACTCGGTGTCGCTGGCGGCAGGGAAGCCCACCTCGATCTCCTTGAAGCCGATCTTGACCAGCATCTGGAAGAACTCCAGCTTTTCCTCAAGGCTCATGGGCACGATCAGGGCCTGATTGCCGTCGCGCAGGTCCACACTGCACCATGCGGGGGCTTTTTCAATGTGATCCTTCTTTACCCAGCTGTCATAGCCTGCGGGTACCGGGTAGTAACCCGGAGCGTACTTGGTTGCGTCCATCATAATGTGCGTCCTCCTAAACGATTTACACTTCTTGCTCCATGCTCTTTGTGAGCGTCCTCGCCCTCTCAGTCTCACATTCGTTCGACAGCTCCCCCAAAGGGGGGAGCCCTTGGCAAAACCGAAAACTTTGCCGTACTGCCAAGGCCTCTCACTTTGGGAGAGGTGGCACGGCGTAAGCCGTGACGGAGAGGGCAAGCCTGCTTCCAAAAGGCAGATATACGAAAAGGCTCTCGTCTTTCAAGGCGAAAACCTTGAGAGACGAGAGCCTGTAAAGTTCAAACTACAGGGCACCCGTGGTACCACTCTCTTTGCTGCGCCTTTGGGCACAGCCGCTTTGCACGATCGGCTTTTTGCGGCGAATCGCTGTCCTTGTAACGGTGGACATCCGTCAGAGCCTACTTGTGTGTTCAGCTCTGCTGCTCAGGGGCCAGTAACCGAAACCCTCTGCACCCGCCTTGCACCACCCGGCGGCTCTCTGTACGCAGAAGAAATTCGTTTTTTCCCCGTCAACGCATTTGTGCTTTTTTCAAAGTGGACTAAGTTTAGCATGATTCGCGGGCAGTGTCAAGCAATCTGGCTCATTCTCAAAATGAAACAATTTCACAAAAGAAGGGGCAGAATTTCCCAAAATTGTGCACGGGTCGATTCGATGCATTTTTCGGTCGATTCGTGTCAAACGAATGCCCGGGGGGAGCTACGGGTGTATGATAGGATCAAAGATAGAACAGAGGAGGTACACCCTACATGAAACTACGTACCCGTAAATTCCTTGCCGGGCTGCTGAGCCTTGGCCTGCTGCTGCAGGCGGCAAGCCCCCTCAGCGCACTGGCGGCAGAGGATGCTCCCGTGGCGACGCATACTCTGACCGTTACGGTGGGCAATACTACTTACAACCTGACGGCGAATGGTGGAACTGTCAGCTCTGACGAGACATGGCCTTTAGGTTATCCCGCCGTGTCTTATGACGATGGCTTTGCGTTTGAAGGCGGCTTTAATGGCGATGTAACCCTTAACGGTGGAGAAAACGTCACCATCAAGGGTGAATCTTACGCCGTGAATGGTAGCCTGAATGCAACTGTCAATGATCTGACCGTCACAAAATCCGATTCCGGCACTGATGCTGCGATTCGCGGTGATGCAACGATTACTAGCGCTGGTGATGTGAGAATCAGCGGCAACCTTGACTATAATAACATCAGCTTGGTAAATCAGGCTGTTGAAGGCAAGCTGACTGTGAACAGCGCACAGGATGTGAGCATTGACGGCATCCTCAACGACGGTGCAGATATCAACTGTCAGACCCTTTCTCTGAATTGCGGAAACGGCTCGACCGTCAGCGGAACCCTGACCGTGCACAATGCGCAAAAAATTCAGGCTACCGCTTTTGCTATTTATGGCGTAATCGGCGACAGGGGTAAAGCAGGCAAGCTGGTACTTGATCACTGCACTGGTGCGGTCACGCTTTGCAATACCTACGGTTATGAGGCCGTTCAAGCAGGCACGGTGGAGGTAAGGAATCTGCCGACTGGTTACGTTACCCGCTATTATGCAGGCAGCTCCGAGGCCGACAGCACTGAGACCCAGGACGCGAATGATTGTGCAGAATACTCTTATTTCAGAATCGAGTATGTGAATCCGAGCAACAAGACGCTCACGCTGACGAATGCCAAGGCTTACACGGATGCAGAGTACACCACGGAGCTGATCAATGCAACGAGCGCAAACGGCACTTCTACCTATCATGTGGACGAGGGCAAGACAGTCTACGTCAAGGCTGTTGCACCGGGCGAAGGCCAGTGGAAGTTTGGTGGCTGGATAGACCGTGAAGAAACCAGCGAAAAAATCACTGTTACCGTGACCGAAGATATGACCCTGACTGCTAACTGGGTCAAGGAAATCCCTGAACCTGATGAAGGGGTCAACTACGGCATCAAAGTCACGATAGGCAATAATCCTCCCATTGAAGTGACCAGCGAAAACTGCGGGCACATTCTTGGAGTCGGAAACGACAAGCTCACCTATGACCCGGATACCCACACCCTGACCGGTACCGGCAGCTTTGGCAAGATGAAGGTCGAGATCACTGACGATCTCGAGGATAAGGTGGATGTGGTACTGAGCAATGCGAACGGTGCTGTGGTAAATGGCAGCCTGACCGTTACCGGCGCACAGGATGTGAAGGTAACGGGCGTATCCTCCACCGCCCTTATCACGGGGGACGCTACTATTACCTGCGCCGGTGACATCCTGATGGATAATACCGGTTCTGGCAATGTGCTGGGTTATGGTGACCACGGCAATCTCGATGTTCAGAGCGCACAGAATGTGACCATCCATGGTGAGGGCCGTACAAGCACCGATGAAGATGGAAACAGCTATACCATCTATGGCAGAGCCGAGATTGAGTGCAGCGGTAATGTGGAGATCACCAGCCAGAATGGCGGTGCAGTTTGGGACCCGGTCGTGATCACCAAGGCGGCTAATGTGACGATCACTGCAAACCAGCGCGCTGTCTGGGATTCGCGCAGTTACCTCGATTCGTCCATCAATTGCAGTGGTGAAGTGAAGATCACAAGTAAGAATGCTGCGGCACTCCATGATGGCAAGCTGACGATCACTGGCGCAACAGACGTGACCATTTCTGGTAAGCGAGACGAAGGAGCAACCATTGGCGGTGATGCTGAAATCACCTGCTCTGGTGATGTGGTGCTGGAAAACAAGGGCACTGGCGCTGTAGTGGAGAGCAAACTGGTCTACAAACAGAATCCTGCCAAGGGTTATGAGGTGAAGACCGGCAAGAATGCTGAAAGTGCAACGGTTGCTTATACGGACGAAGAAGGCACAACTTCTTACACTGTGCCGAACACTGAGACGAATCCTGAGACGAATCCTGTACCTTCGTACATCTCCATTACCGCTGTGGGCACTCCTCCTGTCGTGCCCGGCGATGACGACTTTACCGGCGGCGATTCCGGCGCAGGCGGCGCTGTTGCAGCCGTTCTGGTGGGCGGTGCAGCAGTCTGGGGCGGCTACGAGATCACTACCCGGGTGATCCTGCACAACATCCTGCCCGAGGGCGCAGAGATCCCCGCAAACCGCGGCCAGCTGGCACTGCTGGTGTGGAACACCGCAGGCAGACCTGAACCTGTGAACACCCCGGCCTTTGCGGATGTGGCAGATGCCGACACCGCCAAGGCAGCCCAGTGGTGTGTGGAGCAGGGCCTGCTGGATGCCAAGAGCGAGAGCAGCTTCAAGCCGGAAGGCTGGATGCCCAAGTTCAAGACCATTGAAGTGTGGGAAAAGGCATTCCCCAAACAGTAAACCCATGCTGAACCAAAGAGAGCAGCTTCGGCTGCTCTCTTTTTGTATGCAGAGGGGACCTTTGTTAACAAACTGCTAAGTTTTTGGAAAGTTCTGCTCGAATTGCTGTTGCGCCCGGTTTTCCTGTGCTATACTACTTGCATCCGGAACCAAAGGAGGAATTGCCACATGAAAGAAGTCAAACCTTCCAAAAAGCCGCTGGCGATCTACTACGCCATCGTGCTGGCGGTCCTGCTGCTGCTCAACCTTGTGCTGCTGCCGTGGATGAGCGAGCGTCAGGTGGAGGAAGTGGACTACGGTACCTTTATGACCATGACTGAGGAAAAGAACATCGGCCGTGTGGATATCGAATCCAACCAGATCATTTTTACCGATAAAGAGGAAAAGCAGGTCTACAAGACCGGCCTGATGAACGACCCGGAGCTTACCCAGCGCCTGTATGATGCCGGAGCACAGTTTTCCAGCGAGATCGTGGAGCAGGGGTCGCCGATGCTCAATTTCCTGATCTGGTTTGTGCTGCCCATCCTGCTGTTCAGCTTCATCGGCAACCAGATGAACAAAAAGCTGATGGAAAAGGCCGGCGGCGGCCCGGGGTCCATGATGTTCGGCGGCGTGGGCAAGTCCAACGCCAAGGTCTATGTGCAGTCCACCCACGGCATCCGCTTTGCGGATGTGGCCGGTGAGGATGAAGCCAAGGAAAACCTGCAGGAGATCGTGGATTACCTGCACGACCCCGGCAAGTACGAGAGCATTGGCGCATCCATGCCCAAGGGCATCCTGCTGGTGGGCCCTCCGGGCACCGGCAAGACCATGCTGGCCAAGGCCGTGGCAGGCGAATCCAACGTGCCGTTCTTCTCCATTTCCGGTTCCGAATTTGTGGAGATGTTCGTGGGTATGGGCGCATCCAAGGTGCGCGACCTGTTCCGGCAGGCAAAGGAAAAGGCCCCCTGCATCGTGTTCATCGATGAGATCGATGCCATCGGTCAGAAGCGCAACAGCGGCAATCTCGGCGGAAACGACGAGCGTGAGCAGACTTTGAACCAGCTGCTCACCGAGATGGACGGCTTTGAGGGCAACACCGGTGTTATCATTCTGGCGGCCACCAACCGCCCGGATTCTCTGGACCCGGCCCTGACACGTCCCGGACGTTTTGACCGCCGTGTTCCGGTGGAGCTGCCCGACCTCAAGGGCCGCGAAGAGATTTTGAAAGTGCACGCCAAAAAGGTGGCGCTGGCCCCGGGCATCGACTTCAACACCGTGGCCCGCATGGCCTCCGGTGCCTCCGGTGCGGAACTTGCCAACATCGTCAACGAAGCAGCTCTGCGCGCTGTGCGTGCAGGCCGCAAGAGCGTGACGCAGGCCGATCTGGAGGAGAGCATCGAGGTGGTCATTGCAGGCTACCAGAAGAAGAATTCTATCCTCACCGACAAGGAAAAGTGCATCGTGGCCTACCACGAGATCGGCCATGCACTGGTGGCGGCCAAGCAATCCAACTCTGCCCCTGTGCAGAAGATCACCATTATCCCCCGCACCTCCGGCGCACTGGGCTACACCATGCAGGTGGACGAGGGCAACCACTACCTGATGAACAAGGAAGAGCTGGAAAATAAGATCGCCACCCTCACCGGCGGACGCGCTGCCGAGGAAGTGGTGTTCCGATCCATCACCACCGGTGCCTCCAACGATATCGAGCAGGCCACCAAGCTTGCCCGCGCCATGCTCACCCGCTACGGCATGAGCAAGGACTTTGACATGGTGGCGTTGGAGACCGTGAACAACCAGTATCTGGGCGGCGACACCTCGCTGGCCTGCTCGGCCCAGACCCAGCGCGAGATCGACCAGAAGGTGGTGGGGCTGGTCAAGGCCCAGCACGAAAAGGCTGTCCAGATTTTGACCGACAACCGCGCCAAGCTGGACGAGCTGGCACAGTATCTGTACCAGAAGGAGACCATCACCGGCGAGGAGTTCATGGAGATCCTGAACCGGGAACCGGCACAGGCCCAGTGACCCCGGCGGCAGAGCTTCCAAAAAAATTTTTATAGCCTGCTGCAATAATCCCGCCGCCGCATCCGTTTATAAGACAGATGCGGCGGTTTTGTATTACACCGCATGGCAGACCATGGTTTTCCACAAAACAAAAATGTGCGGTGCAAAACCGCCGTCAACGGAGGTATTCCAAATGAAACTGAACCATAAATTTGTCCGTACCGTCACCACCACCGCAGCAGTGCTGGGTGCTGCCGCCATGCTGAGCGTGGGCGCATTTGCCGCAGAGGCAGACATCAACGACCCTGCTGCCGCAGGCTATCTGCCTCCGCAGGAGCAGATGGTGCAGGGGGATATCGCCCTGCACAGCGCCGATGTGGCGATCGGCGAAAAGGACCCCACCTACGGCGGCTACGGCGCACCGGAGGGAAACCCCATTCAGGGCAACATCATGCTGATCTCCGGCGATGAGCTGGCCGCCCCGTCCGCAGATGCAGCGGCGAAAAAGAGCGAGGCACGTTACACCGTCAAGGGCCTGTTCGGCAGAGAAGTGCTGTACACTGCCCGCCAGAAGGACAGCGTGCTGACGCTGGATGTGCCCGCCGGTTCTGCTACCTTCCGCACCACCGTGCAGGACATGCAGACCCTGCTGAACGAGGGCGTGAGCACGCTGGTGGTCCAGACCGAGAAGGGCTCCACCACCCTGAACCTGTCTCTGCTGGTGGAGGGCCAGAAGGGCACCGACCGCGTGGTGCTGCGCCGACTGGGCGAAAACACCTTCCTCACCGTGGGCCTGCGCTGCCGCCGCGATTTGATCGTGGGGCGCTGACCGCTTGACAGATGAACCCTCTCAGTCTCGCATACGCTCGACAGCTCCCCCGAAAGGGGGAGCTTTTTTGCGCCTTCCGTCAGATGCGAAAGCTCGCCCTTCGGGAGAGCTGGCATCACACAGCGATGACTGAGAGGGTTTCTACGCCTGAGAGCGCAAGGCTGCATACGGTTGTTAAGTTTTTGAAAATTTGCGCAGATGTCTTTGCAAAGTCTGCCGGGAGATGTTATAGTTAAATTGAAACAGTATGTATTCCCGATAGAAAGGAAAAAACGCCATGGAGCATTTTGTGGAGTTTGAGGACGTTTGCAAATATTATCAGACCGGCAGTGTGAAGATCGCCGCCGCAGACCACCTGAATTTTTATGTGGACAAAGGCGAGTTCTGCATCATCGTGGGGCCTTCCGGCGCAGGTAAGACCACCCTGCTGAACATCCTCGGCGGCATGGACAGCTGCGACGAGGGCAACGTCTGGCTGGACGGCCAGAACGTGAGCCACTTTACCGCCAGAGAGCTGACCACCTACCGCCGGTACGATGTGGGCTTTGTGTTCCAGTTCTACAACCTTGTGCAGAACCTGACCGCACTGGAGAACGTGGAGCTGGCCAGCGAGATCTGCCGCGACCCGCTGGACCCCAAAGAGACCCTGCGCAGCGTGGGTCTGGGAGAGCGGCTGAACAACTTCCCGGCCCAGCTTTCCGGCGGCGAGCAGCAGCGGGTGTCCATTGCCCGCGCACTGGCCAAAAACCCCAAGCTGCTGCTCTGCGACGAGCCCACCGGTGCACTGGATTACAAGACCGGCAAGCAGGTGCTGGCCCTTTTGCAGGATACTTGCCGCCGCACCGGCCGCACGGTGATCGTTATTACCCACAACACCGCCCTGACGGCGATGGCAGACCGCATCATTCAGGTGCGCAGCGGTAAGATCGTCTCCAATCAGGTCAACGAGCACCCTGTGCCGGTGCAGGAGATTGAGTGGTGAGAGCTGTGCTGAAAAGTTATCGTAAAAACATCCTGCGGGAAATGAAGGACAACCTGAGCCGCATGGTCTCGCTGTTCGGTATCGTAGCGCTGGGCGTGATGATGCTGACCGGCCTGATGAGTTTTGCGCCCAGCATGCGCATCGCCGGGCAGAAATACTACGTGCAGCAGAACGTGTTCGACCTGCGGGTGCTGTCCACACTGGGCCTTTCGGAGGAGGACATTGCCGTCCTTGCCGCCGTGGATGGCGTGGAGGCCGTACAGGCGGTAAAATACCAGGACATGGAGGCCCAGTGGCAGGGTCAGAGCGAGACGGCGGTGGTGCGCCTGCAGCAGCTGCCCGCCGACCCCGGGGCCGACACGGCAGAAAATATGAACCGTCTGGTGCTGCTCTCGGGCCGGATGCCTGAGGCTCCGGATGAGTGCGTGGTGCATGTGATGGGCTACGGCGACCCGGTGGAACCGGGCACGGTGCTCACCCTGCCGGAGGACACCGAACATGTGAGCCGGAAGCAGTTCACGGTAGTGGGCACCGTGCAGGACCCGCAGCATTTTTCCACGGACAAGGAGAGCAGCACCGCCGGTGACGGCCAGCTGGATGATATTGTGTTCCTGCCGGAAGGCAGCCTGACCATGGATTATTATACGGCGTGCTATCTCAAGGTAAAAAATGCCGGTCTGTATGATAATTACTCGGACGAGTATCAGGCAGCGGTGGATGACACAGCCGCAAGGGTAAAGGCCATCAGCGGGGCACAGTGCACAGCCCGGCGGGCGGAGCTGATCGAGGATGCCAGTGCAGAGCTGGCCGATGCCCGGGCCGAGTACAACGACAAAAAAGCCGAAGCAGACCGTCAGTTTGCGGAGGCAGAGCAGCAGCTGGCCGATGCACAGGCACAGCTGGACAGCGCCAAAGCCCAGCTGGATGCGGGCGAAGCGGAGCTTGCCGCCAGCAAAAAGGCTCTGCCGGATACCATGCAGGGCGGTGCGGACGAGCTGGTGAGCGGCGAGGAACAACTGCTGGAATTTGAGGATCAGCTGCAGCAGATCGAGATGCTGGTGAACCTGAAAAAGGTGGCCGACCCGCTGCTGGGCTATGCGGAAACGGCTCTGCACAACGCGCAGAAGGCGCTGGACGAGGCCGAGCCCGCCGATGAGGAATACACCGACCTGCGGGATGCCCTGCAGAAGGCGCAGGATGCTTACGACAACATCAGCGGCCAGCTGAACGGCTATCAGGCCCAGCTGGACGAGGGCAAGCGCCAGATGTATGCACAGGGGCTGATCTCTTCGCCCAGCCTTTCCAACGAGCAGCTGGTGACCGAAGCCAAAGCCGCATTGCGCCAGATGAAGGTAAAGCTTCTGCAGGGGCAGCTGCAGCTGACCACCGGCACGGCCACAGCCTACACCCAGTTCGATGCGGCTCGCACCCGGCTGGACGAGGGCTGGCAGGAATACAGGGACGGCGTGCAGCAGCTGGCCGATTCCCGCGCGGAGTACGAGAGCCGGAAGGCCGATGCCGAACAGCAGTTGGCCGATGGCCTTGCCCAGCTGAACGATGCCGAGGAACAGGTGAGCCAGATCAAGAGCGGTGAGTGGTATGTGCTGGACCGCGGCTCCACCATGAGCTTTGTCACCTTTGAGCAGTATGCCGACCGCATGGATGCCATTGCACGGGTGTTCCCGGTGTTCTTCTTCCTGGTGGCGGCGCTGGTGGCCACCACCACCATGACCCGCATGGTGGACGAGAACCGCCTGCAGCTGGGTACTCTGAAAGCTCTGGGCTACTCCAACGCAAAGATCGCAGGCAAGTATCTGTTCTATGCCCTCAGCGCCAGCGTGCTGGGCAGCATCGTGGGCATGGTCATCGGTTTTGTGGTGTTCCCGCTCATCATCTGGTATGCCTACCAGATGATCTTCAGCATGTCCACCTTTACGCTGCACTTTTACCCCGGCATGGCGGCAGCCAGTGTGGCCATCAGCGCGGCCGTCATCGGTTTTGCTACATGGAACGCCTGCCGTGCCAGCCTGAAGGAAAAGACTGCAGCTTTGCTGCTGCCCCGGGCCCCGGTGGCAGGCAAGCGCATCTTTTTGGAGTACATCACCCCGCTGTGGCAGCACATGAGCTTCTCCCAAAAGACCACAGCCCGCAACCTGTTCCGCTACAAAAAGCGCTTCTTCATGACAGTGCTGGGCGTGGCAGGCTGCACGGCGCTGCTGCTGATCGGTTTTGGCATTCAGGATTCCATCCTGCCCATCGTGGACAAGCAGTCCGGGCAGCTGACCCACAACGATCTCACCATCTCGCTCAGCGATGAAAAGGCGCTGACCATGGAGCAGGGCCTTGCCGACACGCTGGACAGCAGCAGTGCGGTCCGCAGCTGGGGCGCGTTCTACACAAAGTCCACCACCCTTTATAATGAAGAGGGCGGGAGCGCCGATGTCAGCATCGTAGGCGCGGAGGACGATGCCCGGATGACCGAATACTTCACCTTCCGCACCCGGGTGGGCCACGACCTCATTCCCTTTGAAGAGGACAGCGTGATCCTGACCGAAAAAACGGCCCTGAATCTGGGGCTGAGCGTGGGCGATACGTTCTATGTGGAGGCAGCAGACGGGAGCCGCGTGCCGCTGGTGCTGACCGGCATTACTGAGAACTACATGTTCACCCGGCTGTATCTCTCCAATGCGCAGCTGCAGGCCCTGCTGGGCAGCACGCCGGAGTGGAACACCGTCTACGGCCTGACCGGCTGTACCACCGAGGCGGAGTACAACACCCTGCGCACAAAGCTGCTGGGCTGCAACTATGTGAGCAGCGTCAGCTTCACCGAGGACACCACCTCCATGTTCGGCAGCCTGATCGGCAGCCTGAACTACGTGGTGGTGCTGATCATCGTGTGCGCGGCGGCGCTGGCGGCGGTGGTGCTGTACAACCTGATCAGCGTCAACCTTGCCGAGCGAAAAAAGGAGCTTGCCACTATCAAGGTGCTGGGCTTCTATGACAAAGAAGTGTACCGCTACATCTTCCGCGAGATCGAGCTTTTGTCCCTCATCGGCTCCGGCGTGGGCCTGTTGCTGGGCGTGCCGCTGCACCGGTTCATTATCCTAACCGTGGAAATGGATCAGCTCATGTTCATCCGCACCATTGCACCCCGCAGCTATCTGCTGGCAGTGGCATTGACGATGCTGTTCACCTTTGTGGTGTGCTTTGCCATGCGGCGGCATGTGCGGCATATCAGCATGGTGGAAAGCATGAAAGCCCCGGAGTGACAGCATGACAGCGGCAAAGAACCGGTAAATTCATAAAAGCTTCATATAAATAACATGCTTTCGCAGAAATTCTCTGGTATGATAATGCTACCGACAGGCGGGGCCGCAACCGCCTGAACGGGTAACATGATTCCTCCTTTACCAAACCAAATACCGCAAAACAAAACACCGCGCCTTGTCTGATCCGCAGCAGACAGGGCGCGGTGTCTTGTTTAAACCGTTAAGTTTTCAGCATCTGCGGCAATGGCATCGGCCTGCTGCTGGGTGAGCACGCGGCACTTGACCATCCGCTTGAGCACCACCTGCATCCGCTTGAAGGCAAGCTCCGGGCTGCTGGCATAGGTGGAAGGCGCGTTGGGCATACCCGCCAGATAGATCGCTTCGGCATCGGTCAGCTGGGCCGGTTCCTTGCCAAAGTACCCCTCGGCGGCCTGTGTGATGCCGTAGCAGCCGTTTCCAAAATAGATGGTGTTGGCGTACATCTCAAAGATCTGCTGCTTGGAGTAGGTCTTTTCAATATCAAAAGCAGCAAGCATCTCGGCAGCCTTGCGGGCCAGATGCTTGTCCTGCGTGAACAGCTCGTTCTTGGCAAGCTGCTGGGTCAGGGTGCTGCCACCCTCGGCCAGCGAGTGGGTGCGCAGGTCGGCCAGCAGGGCGCGGGCGATGGCCCCCGGGTCGATGCCCTTGTGGGTCATAAAATGCTCGTCCTCGGTGCAGATGACTGCGTTAATATAGATCTGCGGCAGCGCATCGTAGGAAGTATAGCTCCCGCGGGCACGGATGGCGTCGTACATGGAAGCCACTGGGTAACTGCTGGCGGCACTGCGGTACAGCTGTCTGCCCTGATAAAAGAACCAGCCGCCTGCCAGCAGCCCGCCAAGCAGCAGGATGCAAAGAACAACGAGCAGGCTCTGCTTTAAAAAATGAAAGAAACGATGCAGCATCGAAAAACTCCTTTGATGATAAAAAAGAACGCTATCATAATAAACGATTTACAGGGCGTTTGCAAGGAACAACTTTAGTATAACAATAAAATTTTAAGGTTTTATCAATGGAAAAATAAAAATTTCCGAAGAAGCAGAAGTATTACTCCTGTTGGAACTGCACAACGGGATGCTGCAAATGCGGGCTGCGCATCGTGCAGAAAACTCAATTTGAAAAAAACTGGAATTAACCCATTGACAAACTGGGTAAGAGGGGATATAATGCAAACAATAAATCCACAAACCTAGTGGGAAAAAGAAAACGACGGTTTTGCTTCCCGGCACAGAGCAGATAGAGGCTCCGGTTTGTAGATGAGTGGGAAAGAATTATTTCGGAAAGGAGGGCACGGATATGAAGCTGATTTGGAACGACCTGCTGCACGCAAACTTCCGCTATGGGCGAATGTACGGTGACCGGGCAGAACATCTGGCTGTGAACTGTACGATGCCCTCTTGCTGTGCACGAATGTGTACCCGAATGTGACGTTGACAGAATCGCTTTGAATTGTGTTTGCCCGGTGCGCTTTTGTATCACGCATCGGGATTTTTTGTATCAGAAAATTATACTAAAAGTACAAATAGAGAGGTAAAATACTATGTCTAACTATAAATTTGAGACCCTGCAGCTTCACGTTGGCCAGGAGCAGGCCGATCCCGCAACCGATTCCCGTGCAGTGCCTATCTACCAGACCACTTCCTATGTGTTCCGCAACAGCCAGCACGCAGCAGACCGCTTCGGCCTGGCAGACGCAGGCAACATCTACGGCCGTCTGACCAACTCTACGCAGGATGTGTTCGAGAAGCGCATCGCTGCTCTGGAAGGCGGCGTGGCTGCTCTGGCTACCGCTTCCGGTGCTGCTGCCATCACCTACACCATCGAAGCACTGGCACAGGCCGGTGACCACATCGTGGCTCAGAAGACCATCTACGGCGGCAGCTACAACCTGCTGGAGCACACCCTGACCCAGTTCGGTGTCACCACTACCTTTGTCAATGCACACGATCTGGCTGAGGTGGAGAATGCCATCCAGCCCAACACCAAGGCCGTCTATCTGGAAACTCTGGGCAACCCCAACAGCGATATCCCCGATATCGATGCCATTGCAGCCATCGCGCACAAGCACGGCCTGCCACTGGTCATCGATAACACCTTCGGCACCCCGTACCTGATCCGTCCCATTGAGCACGGCGCAGATATCGTTGTTCATTCCGCCACCAAGTTCATCGGCGGCCACGGCACCACGCTGGGCGGCATCATCGTGGACAGCGGCAAGTTTGACTGGAAGACAAGCGGCAAGTTCGGCAATATTGCTGACCCCAACACCAGCTACCACGGCGTTTCCTTTGTCGATGCAGCAGGCCCCGCAGCTTTTGTCACCTACATCCGTGCGATCCTGCTGCGTGATACCGGTGCCACCATTTCGCCGTTCAACGCCTTCCTGCTGCTGCAGGGCACCGAGACCCTGAGCCTGCGCATCGAGCGCCATGTGGAGAACACCAAGAAGGTGGTCGAGTTTCTGGCAAACCACCCGCAGGTGGAGAAAGTCAACCACCCCTCCCTGCCGGATCACCCGGATCACGCCCTGTACGAGAAGTACTTCCCCAACGGCGGTGCATCCATCTTCACCTTCAACATCAAGGGCGGCCGTAAAGAGGCATTCAAGTTTATCGATAACCTGAAGGTCTTCTCTCTGCTGGCAAACGTTGCTGATGTGAAGAGTCTGGTCATCCACCCGGCTTCCACCACCCACAGCCAGCTGAACGACGAAGAGCTGGCCGAGCAGCAGATCTATCAGAACACCATCCGCCTGTCCATCGGCACTGAGCACATCGACGATATCATTGCTGATCTGGAAGCAGGTTTCGCAGCCGTCCGCGGCGAGTAAATCTTATCCCCTTAAAACCTCCGACAGAATGTGTATGCCTTGTTTTTTCTCCTGATCTCTTCCAAAAATTCCTTATATCCTAAACACAGCAAAAGGGTCCCGGAATTTTCTCCGGGACCCTTTTGTTGTTTGCGGCAAAATGCCGTCAGCCTTTCACGCCGCCCAAAGCAACACCGCGGACGATGAACTTGGAAAGCAGCAGGTACACGATGATGACGGGCAGAATGGCGATAGCCACCATCATGTAAACCTTGCCCATATCAAACTTGAGGAAGTCTGCACTGCGCAGCTGTGCAATCAGGATGGGCAGGGTCTTTTTGTCGGCGCTGTCCAGCACCAGAGCGGGAATGAAGTAGTTGTTCCAGCTGGCCACGAAGGAGAAAATGGCCTGCACTGCCAGAGCGGGCTTCATAATGGGCAGCACGATCTTGTTGAAGGTGTAGAACTCGCCTGCACCGTCGATGCGGGCAGCCTCTACGATCTCCATGGGAAGGGAAGCGTCCAGATACTGCTTCATGAAGAAGAACACGGTGGGCGCTGCAATGCTGGGCAGGATCAGCGGGATAAAGCTGTTCTTCAGGCCCATCTTGGTGATGAGCTGCAAAAAGCCCAGAGCGGACACCTGCGTGGGCATGGTCATAATCAGCAGGATAATGGCGAACGCGGCCTTTTTGAATTTGAAGTTATAGGCGTAGATGCCGTAGGCCGTCAGGGCCGAGAAGTACACGCTGAGCGCCGCCGAGCAGGCGGAGACGATCAGGCTGTTGCGGATGCCGGAGACGACAGGAATGTTGGCATCGGCCAGCACGTTTTGGAAGTTGGTGATGAGCGATTTGCCCGGCAGCAGCGAGAAGCCTTTCTGGATCTCGAAGTGGGTGCGGGTGGAGTTGATCACCAGCACATAGAAGAAGAACAGGCACAAAAAGCTGATGAGCACCAGCACCAGATAACACCATGCGCGGCGTGCAGCCAGTGTTGCTTTTTCCGATTGATTTCTAGGAGTGTGTGCCATAATCATTTCCCTCCTTTTGCTGCCTTTTTGGCGGCGTTCAGTTCTTTGCGCTGGGCGCGGGTCAGGCCGTCATCCTCCTTGGTAAGGGAGAAGTAGACCACAACGCACAGCACTGCGCACACGAGGAACAGCACCACGGATACAGCACCGGCCATGCCGTAGTTCTTGCTGAACAGGTGGTTGTTCAGGTACATGATCATGGTGGTGGAGGTGCGGTCCGGGCCGCCCTTGCCGTTGGTCAAAATCTGCGGCACATCGAACATCTGCAGGCCGCCGATCATGGAGGTGATCATGACGTAAACAAGGATGGGACGGATCAGCGGAATGGTGATCTTCCAGAACATCTGGTTCGGGGTGCAGCCGTCCAGTTCAGCCGCTTCGTACAGGGTGGGATCCACGCCCATGATCGCAGCCATCAGCATGATGGTGGTGTTGCCGAACCACATCAGGAAGTTCATCAGGCCGATCAGCCCGCGGTTGCCCCACACGGTGTTCAAAAAGCTGATGGGTGCATCGATCCAGCCCATGCTCTGCAGCACGGCGTTCACCGGGCCGTTGTCCGAGAACAGCGCGAAGAACAGCATTGCAAAGGCGGAGGCCATGATCAGGTTGGGCATGTAGATGACCGTCTTGAAGAAGGTCTGGCCCTTCAGCTTCAGGCGCAGGTCGGTGAACCATGCTGCCAGCAACAGGGAAATGGCGATCTGCGGGATAAAGCCAATGATCCACAGGATCAGCGTGTTGCCAAAGTACTTGGGCAGATCGGTTGCGAACAGGGTAATGTAGTTTTTCAGGCTCACAAAGTTCGGGCCAATGACCTTCAGGCCGCTGCGGTAATATTCAAAAAAGCTGTAGTAAATGGTAGATGCCAGAGGGATCAGCTGGAATACCGCGAAGATGATGAAGAACGGCGCAATGAAGATGTAGCCCCATTTCGCGTAGCTGATCGACCCTTTCTTTTTCTTTTCTCCCATAAGGATCGCCTCCTGATAAATTTGCGGAAAGAACAGGGGCGGGCGGGAACAGCGTCCGGCCCGCCCCTGCGTATTCACTTTTCCGTTTTAGGGTCGGCTGCTATTATGCGGGCCACACCACGTCGGTCAGCTCAGGATACTTCTCCTTGATAGCGGTCTCGAAGTTTGCCTTTGCGGTATCTTCGTCCACGTTGCCGGTAAAGTAATCCTTGAATGCGGTCTGGAAGCTCTCGTTCAGGCCCTGATCATACGGACCAGCGTTGGACATATCGATCTTGGTTGCAGCCTCTGCAAACAGAGCGATGTGGTTCTGGCCGCCCAGGAACGCGGAGCTGTAATCGCTGTTTGCAATCTCGTTCATAGCCTTCTCGTTGTTGGTGTAGTCCTGCGTATCCATGGTGATCTGCTTCATGATGGCCTCATCGCAGGTCAGCTTCTGCATAACATCCTTAATGGTTTCGATGTTGTCGCTGCCGGCTGCGCCGCAGATCCAGGTGCCGCCCCAGTAATAGGGCTGAGGGCCTTCGCACACAGCGTAATCGCCGTAGATACCGTTGCCAACTTCTTCCTTGCCGCCCTCAGCGACAGGAGTCTCCAGCGAGTTGCCCAGCAGGGTGAAGTTGATGCCCCAGGTGGAGTAGAAGAAGCCGAACACCTTACCGGTGGGACCCTGATCGGCTGCCCACTGGCTGTCCCACAGGCTGGACTTGTTGTTATAGCCCTTATCGGTGTACTCCTTGGTCTGATCGACCCACTTCATAATGTTCTCATCAACGGTAACGGTAGTGCCGGTGACCCACGGAGCTGCCACGTTGTTGGAGAAGGTGCGGTATGCATCATCAAAGCCGGACAGCATCTTGTAGCCCTTGGCGGCTGCCTGTGCAGCTACATCATTGAACTTATCCCAGTCGGACAGGTAGGTCTGCACTTCGGCGGGATCATCGGTGCCCAGAACATCCTTGGCAATGCTGCGGCGGTATGCAAACAGACCGGGAGTTGCCTGCCAAGTGGTGCCGCGCTGGCTGCCGTCCACAGTAACGATGTCCTTGGTGTACTGGTACTGGCCAGCCAGATCGTCGTCGGTCAGGCCGATGTCTGCCTTGACATCCAGAACATAATCGGAATCCACATACTTCAGAGCATAGTCAGCCTCGATCAGGAAGATGTCGATCTTGTCGTCATCAGCAGCGCTGTCCTGGCTCAGCAGGGCTTCGTCCAGCTTGTTCTGATAGTTGTTGTTCTCGTTGGCATTGATGGTCCACTTCACAACGGTGCCATCCTTCAGGGTGGTGGTGGACTTGTCGGCTGCGATCTCGGAAACTTCCGGATAGTAGTCGTTGAAGCGGCTCTGGAACTCATCATTCCAGCACCAGATGTTCAGCACCTTGCCGCCTGCTGCGGGAGCTTCGGAAGCAGCTGCGCTGGATGCGGGAGCTGCAGAAGAGGCGGTGCTGGTGGAAGAAGAACCACCACAGGCAGCCAGAGCTGCACCAATGGTCACGACACCGGAAGCGAGCAGGAAATTACGACGAGAGATCTTTTTCATAAGGGTAAACCTCCTTCATGGTTTTCCATTATTAGCAAAAGTTTTCTTCAAAAAAGGTTCCGTAGCAAGAGCCTTTGGAGACATATTAAAGAATGCTGACCGACCCGCCGTCCAGCAATTTGCCGGAAACGCGGATCTGTTCGGGCAGGGTCACTCTTGGATGCTCGATCAGCTCAATGAGCTTGTCGGCAGCCGTGCGGCCCAGCGCGGCGGTGTTCTGCTGGTAAGTCACCAGCTGAGGCTTGACCACCCGCGAGAGGTAGATGCCGTCGTAGCCCATCACCGAAACATCCTCCGGGATCGAAAGCCCCTTTTCGCTGATGGCGTTGTAGCCGCCCAGCGCGGAGAAATCGTCCGGGAAGATGATGCAGGTGGGCGGCTGCGGAAGCTCCAGCAGCGCTTTGGTCTCGGCGGCACAGCGGTCGGCATCATGGTAGATGCCCTCCCGCACATAAGCTTCCGGGATCTTCAGGCCCAGCTCTTCGCAGGCCTGATAGAAACCTGCAACGCGGTTCTCGGTAACGGCGGTCTTTTCGCCGTGGATAAAGGCGATGCGGCGGTGGCCGCAGGCCCATGCCTGCCGCACCAGTGCCTTCAGGCCGGAAACGTTATCCGAGAGAATCGCCATGCGGTTATTGAACACATGATCGATCGTGACCACCGGCACCTCGCTGTTCACCAGCTCCACCACCTGCGGCTCGTAGAAGTTCACGCAGGCGATCACCACACCGTCCACATTGCGGTAGCGGCAGTGCTCAAGGTAGCTCATGCTCTTGCCGCTGATATTGTGGTTGATAAAGGTGATGTCGTAGCCGTGTTTCTCGGCTTCCACCTTGAAGCTGTCCAGCACGGCGGAAAAGTATTCGTGGGTCAGGCCGCTCTGCCGTTCATCTACGAACAGAACGCCCAGATTGTAAGTACGGTTTGTTTTCAAGGAACGCGCGGCGGCGTTTGGCATGTAGCCCATACGGTGCGCTGCGGCCCGTACTCGTTCTCGTGTGGCAGGCGAGATATCCGGCTGGTCGTTCAGCGCCTTGCTGACCGTTGCCACCGATACGCCGCATTCCTTTGCCAGATCTTTCAGGGACGGCATCGCTCGTTTGCCTCCTTCCGAAGAACGTTTTACGGGGGATGTTCTCCATCAAGTCCTTAATCGTTTTCGCAATTTCATAATAGCGTATTTTGTACGAAAAATCAAGCTCAAAAGAATAACTTTCATTGCTTTTGGCTCAATTTTGGCGTTTTGTTCGTTTCTGGAGAACCGGAATTGTGCATCTTGGATGGATTTCGTTACATTTCGGTTAAAATCAAAAGATTTTCGTTGCGGTTTCGTTACGATTTTCGCCGTATATAATATTACCTATAAGTTGTGTTTCAGCGTTTTCGCTTACAGGAAGCACCAAAAGCGTGCTTGAAATGAATTTTCTGAAAATCATGGAAACATGCGTATTTATGAAAGATACTTTCAGAAATTTTTTAGAAAATCCTCTTGCTTTTTTGGCCTGCTTGGGCTATGCTAGAAGCAAAGAGAATGCTTTGATCGTCTGCCTTAATCGTTTTCGCAAAAGCGATGCCGCCGGGGCTACCGGCAGCTGATAAGGAGGAAGCATTTATGAAATTCGGTCATTTTGATGACGCACGCAAAGAATATGTCATCACCACCCCGCGCACGCCTCTGCCCTGGATCAACTACCTTGGCAGCGAGGATTTCTTCAGTCTTGTCTCAAATACGGCGGGCGGCTACAGCTTTTACCGCGATGCGCGGATGCGCCGCCTGACCCGCTACCGCTATAACAGCTCCCCGCTGGATATGGACGGCCACCACATTTACATCAAGGATGGCGATACCGTCTGGAACCCCGGCTGGCAGCCCACCAAGACAGAGCTGGACAGCTACGCCTGCCGCCACGGTCTGGGCTATACTATTCTGGAGGGTGAGAAGAACGGTGTTTCCGCTGCGCAGGAGCTGTTCGTGCCCACCGGCGATGCCTGTGAGCTGGACCGCCTGACTTTGAAAAATAAAACGGATGCCGTAAAAGAGCTGGATGTGTTCAGCTATGTGGAGTTCTGCCTGTGGGATGCCATTGACGACAGCTCCAACTTCCAGCGCAACTTCTCCACCGGCGAGGTGGAGGTGGAGCCGGCCATCATCTACCATAAGACGGAATACCGTGAGCGCCGCAATCACTATGCGGTATTCTGGAGCAATACGCCCGTTACCAGCTTTGATACCACCCGCGATGCCTTCTGCGGTGTGTATGGCGGCCCTGCAGACCCGCAGGCCGTCCGCGCCGGGCACTGCTCCGGCAGCATTGCCCACGGCTGGGCACCGGTGGGCGCGCTGCACATCCATGTCACCCTTGCACCGGGTGAGGAAAAGAAGATCCTTTTCGGTCTGGGCTACATCGAGAACCCACAGGAAGAAAAGTTCACGGCTCCCGGTGTCATCAACAAGGAGCGTGCCCATGCCATGATCGCACGCTATGCCACCGATGCACAGGTGGACGCGGCCCGCAAGGCGCTGGCCGACCACTGGGAAGCTTTGCTCTCCACCTACCATCTGGAATCCGGCGAGGAAAAGCTGGACCGTATGGTGAACATCTGGCACCAGTATCAGTGTATGGTCACCTTCAATATGAGTCGCTCGGCCAGCTACTTTGAAAGCGGGACCGGCCGCGGCATGGGCTTCCGCGACAGCTGTCAGGATCTGCTGGGCTTTGTACATATCATCCCGTCCCGCGCACGGGAGCGCATTTTGGATATCGCCGCCACCCAGTTTGAGGATGGCAGCGCCTACCACCAGTACCAGCCCCTGACCAAGAAAGGCAACCGCGATATCGGCACCGGCTTCAACGATGACCCGTTGTGGCTCATTGCCGGCACTGCCGCCTATCTGCGCGAGACCGGCGACTGGTCTATTCTGGACGAGCAGGTGCCCTTTGATAACGATGCCAGCAAGGCACAGAGCCTGATGGAGCATCTGCGCCGCAGCTTCAACTTTACCGTCACCCACCTTGGCCCCCACGGCCTGCCGCTCATTGGCCGCGCCGACTGGAACGACTGCCTGAACCTGAACTGTTTCTCGGAGCACCCGGGCGAGAGCTTCCAGATCACCGGTCCCAGCGAAGGCCCTGTGGCCGAAAGCGTGTTCATTGCGGGCATGTTCGTCAAGTATGGCCACGAGTACGCCGAACTGTGCGACCACCTGAACCTTGCCGATGAAGCCGCTGCGGCCCGCAAGGCCGTGGACGGCGTGGAACAGGCGGCCCTGACTTCTGGCTGGGACGGCGCATGGTTCCGCCGCGCCTACGATGCTTTTGGCAAGCCTGTTGGCAGCAAGGAGTGCACCGAGGGTCAGATCTTCATTGAGCCGCAGGGCATGTGCGTCATGGCTGGCATTGGCAAGGAGACCGGTCAGGCCGCGCAGGCATTGAAGAGCGTAGAGGAACGGCTGGATACCAAGTACGGTGTGGTTCTGCACCAACCTGCATACACCAGTTATCAGCTCAATCTGGGCGAAATTTCCAGCTATCCTCCGGGATACAAGGAGAACGCCGGCATCTTCTGCCACAACAACCCGTGGATCAGCTGTGCCGAAGCCGTTCTGGGCCACGGCGACCGGGCCTTTGAGGTGTACCGTAAGACATGCCCGGCCTACATCGAGGATATTTCTGAGATCCACCGCACCGAACCCTATGTTTACAGCCAGATGGTGGCCGGTAAGGATGCCCCCACCTTTGGCGAAGCAAAGAACAGCTGGCTGACCGGCACTGCCGCATGGACCTTCTTCAATGTGAGCCAGTATATCCTTGGCATCCAGCCCACGCTGGACGGCCTGAAGGTAGACCCCTGTATCCCACACACGCTGGGCGGCTTCACCGTTACCCGCCGCTACCGGGGCGCAACCTATCACATTGCAGTGGATAATACCGCTGCAGTCCAGTACGGTGTGAAGAGCGTCGCTGTGGATGGCAAGCCCATTGAGGGCAGCCTGCTGCCGCTGGCACCGGAAGGCGCTGTGGTAGAGGTGCAGGTGACCATGGGATAACCTTTACTGCATTTTCATAATTTTTCCTTCGTGCGGTTCTGAAAGAACAGCGGCCTCCGCATTACGATCCTGCTTGGCATCATATTTGCCTTGCAGGACTTCATCTGCAAGCTGCCGACCAATCTCGTGGGCCTGCTCCGGCGTGGTTTCGCCCGGATGTCGGTGGTGTCGATAGGATATCGCCGCAAGAAGAAGTCTCTTCATTCCAATGAACAGGATCGTCCCCGTCTCATTCTTCACAAAAAGAGCCCTTGCATTTATTGGTAAAAATCACTTTGCCTCTTTCCCTTGTATGGAAAGGCTGCAAAAACAGACTTTCCAGCGTAATTTTACTCTTTACTTTATTGTACCACGGTAGGTTGGCGGGCTTCAAAGGGCATCTTCCACAAAGTTTGCCTCGCGCAATCTGCGCAGAATGCCCAGTACAATTCTTGTGCAAAACTGCCTTTGCAAATTCCCGGCAGGCGGGCTATAATAATTTCGTACAACGAGTAGCACTCATGCGTAAAACCGGTTGCATGAGGGCTGCTCGTTGTTTTTTTGCCCCAAAATGGAAAGGTAAGGTGAATCCCATGGAAAGTTCCAATCAATTCCTTGGCACGGAGCGCATCGGCAAGCTGATGCAAAAGTATGCGATCCCGTGCATTATTTCGCTGCTGCTGGGTGCGCTGTACAACATCGTGGACCAGATCTTTATTGCAAACGCCAGCTATCTTGGCTCCTACGGCAACGCCGCCAACACCGTTGGGTTCCCCCTGACGGTGGTGGCTCTGGCCATCGCCGTGATGATTGGTGACGGTTGCTGCGCCTTCGTCAGCATCAGCCTTGGGCAGAACGAAGTCCCAAAGGCAAAGCGGAGCGTCGGCAACGCGGTAGTGATGTGTCTGGTCAGCAGCATTGTGTTGGCGGCGCTCTATCTGATTTTTGAGGATCTGCTGCATTTCCACGGCAGACACGCCATGGAGCGGGAGGCTGTGGGCACCAATATCCAGACCATTTCTTCGGTGCGGGGCAGCTCCAGCCACCACAATAATCCCTTCCTGATCCTCTGCCGGCAGGATGCAACGGAAACCAGCGGTGCCTGCTACGGGGTGATGATGGTCTATTCCGGCAGCTACCAGATGGACGTGGAGCGCTCTCAGACCGGGCTTGTCCGGGTAGTGAGCGGCATTCAGGAGGAACGCTTTGCGTGGAACCTGAAGCCGGGCGAGACCTTTGACACCCCGGAGGTGATCCTCTCCTTTGCGGCAGAGGGTCTGACCCCGCTTTCCCAGCAGTACCACCGCTTTTTGCGGCGCAACATCTGCCGCGGCCCATGGAAGGACAAACGCCGCCCGGTGCTGATCAACAACTGGGAGGCCACCTATTTTGATTTCAACACCGAAAAGATCGTAAAGATCGCTGAAAAAGCGGCCTCTCTCGGCGTGGAGATGATGGTGCTGGACGATGGCTGGTTCGGCACCCGGAATGACGACAATCAGGGTCTGGGCGACTGGATCGTGAACTGCGAAAAGCTGCCCGGCGGACTGGACCCACTGATTGAGCAGATCCATGCGCTGGGCATGAAATTCGGTCTGTGGATCGAGCCGGAAATGGTCAGCGAGAACTCCCAGCTGTACCGCACCCACCCGGACTGGGCGCTGACCCTGCCTGGACGCAAGCCCGCCATGGGGCGCAACCAGCTGGTGCTGGATCTCTCCCGCCCGGAGGTGGTGGACTATCTGGCAGAGGCGATCGGTAAGCTGCTGCGGGAGCATCACATCGAGTATATCAAGTGGGATATGAACCGCAGCATGAGCGATGTGTACAGCCGTGCTTTCCCTGCCGAGCAGCAGGGCGAGATCATGCACCGCTATATGTATGCGCTGGCAGAGCGGCTGACGCAGGGCTTCCCGGAGGTGCTATTCGAGGGCTGCGCAGGCGGCGGACGCTTTGATGCCGGAATGCTGTGCTACTATCCCCAGATCTGGTGCAGTGATGATACCGATGCCATTGAACGGTTGACGATCCAGCACGGCACCTCCTTTGGCTATCCGGTCTGCACCATGGGTGCCCATGTTTCTGCCTGCCCCAACCACCAGACCGGCCGCACCACGCCCATCGACACCCGTGCTGTGGTGGCGATGAGCGGCACCTTTGGCTACGAGCTGGATCTGGGCAAATTGAAGCGCACCGAGTGCACCGCGGTGAAAAACCAGATCAAGCGGTTCAAGCGGCTGAACGACCTGATCCGCACCGGCGATTATTACCGGCTGACCGACCCGGCAGAAAACGCATATTTCACGGCATGGCAGTTTGCCGCAGAGGACGGCAGCGAGGCACTGCTGAATCTGGTGGTGACCCATCCGCAGGCGAATCCCTTGCCCATCCACCTGTGCTTCCGTGGGCTGGAAGAAGACGCTGTGTATGAGCTGGATGGCATCGACTATTTCGGCTCTCAGTATGACCGCGACGGCGGCAAAGCCATAGAGGACGGCATTCACAAAGGGATGCGGTTCAGCGGCAGCACGCTGCTGTATGCAGGGCTTGTCCTGCCGCAGCTGTTTGGCGATTACCCCAGCGTGCAGCTTCATCTTACACGAAAAGGATAAAAGGATATGAAGGATCAAACTGCATTTTCCACCCGCTTTGCCCACCATAAGGACGAGCTGGAATGGCTGTTCATGGAACTGTACCACAACCGGAAAGGGCTGGAGGTTCTAGAGCGGGAGATGGCAGAAGCCTACAACGCCCGCAGCGCCGAGCTGAAGGCACTGGACAAGGCACGCTCTGCCGACCCGGAGTGGTACAAGCGGGGCAATATGTTCGGCATGACCATGTACACTGACCTCTTTGCCGGAAATTTGAAAGAACTGGCAAAGAAGCTGCCCTACCTGAAAGAGCAGAAGCTGACCTATCTGCACCTGATGCCCCTGCTGCAGATGCCCCACCCCCACAACGACGGCGGCTATGCGGTGGAGGATTTCGACACCGTAGACCCTGCCCTTGGCACGAACAAGGATCTGGAAAACCTGACCCGTGAACTGTGGAAAGCCGGCATCAGCCTGTGTCTGGATTTTGTCATGAACCACACCGCCAGCACCCACCGCTGGGCCATGGCGGCAAAAGCTGGTGACCCGTGGTTTCAGGCGTATTACCATCTCTATGACGACCGCACCATCCCCGACCAGTACGAGCAGACCGTGCCGCAGGTGTTCCCCAACACTGCGCCCGGCAACTTTACATGGTGTGAGGAAATGCACAAGTGGGTGCTGACCACCTTCCACGACTACCAGTGGGATCTGAACTATGCAAATCGTCCACTTCGGCTCTGTCAGCCTGACCGCTGACCCCTCCCGCACCGCTACGCTGGATGCTGCTGCCCGCGCCAAAAAGCTGGGTGCTGTCATTACTTATGACCCGAATTACCGTGCCAACCTCTGGAAGAACAAAGAGGATGCCATTGCTCAGATGAAAGCACCCCTGCCGCTAGTGGATATCTTGAAAGTGTCCGATGAAGAACTGCCCCTGCTCACCGGCACCACCGACTGCGAAAGTGGCACGGCACAACTGGCACAGAACGGCACCCGACTGATTTTTGTCACCTTGGGTGCAAACGGCGTATTCTACCGCTTTGGGGGAGAAAACTGGTCATGTGGCAGGCGTCCCCTGCAAGGTGGGCGACACCAACGGCGCAGGCGATACCTTCTTTGGGGCGGCTCTGTCCAAACTCTGCAAGGAAGAGCTGGACACCCTGACGGTGGACAAACTGGAAAGCATTCTGGCCTTTGCCAATAAAGCTGCCAGCATCACCACCAGCCGCCACGGTGCGATCCCTGCCATGCCTGCATTGGAAGAAATCGAAAAATAACAGAACCGGCCACCAACCTGTAGCAAATCATACAGGCTGGTGGCCGGAAACCATGGGTTAGAAAATTAAAGGCAAAACAAAAACAGGGTGCGCCCCGAAAGACGCACCCTGCCAAAATCCACATACGATAGCGATATGTACAACAGGGCGTTCCCCATCGGGAACGCTCTGTTTTTCTTTGCCGGAGATGTGAGCCTGTTCCGCCTGCCATGCGGCAAGCTCGCGTTTGCGCAGCGCAGCGGAGCAATGAAAGCCCCAGTGGGGCTTTTAAGCGACCGAACGGTCTTGCGCAAGCAAGATGGAGGGGCCTTGCCCCGACAAGTGACCGCTGGCCTTCCTCGCTGTTCCAACAGGCAAGGATGGCCGGGTAGAATGCCCGCGCCAGACGGTCAATGACTTCATCGGGATAGGGGGAAGTGTTTGTGGACTTTTTCTTTTTGTTCAAACGCACGCTCCTTTGATCGTCCCACCGCAGCAAAGCCGGACAAGAAAATCAAAGTTCCAATTTTTATCAGGCGCAAGGGCGCAGATATTTTCCGCCCTGCTCTTGCGGCTGGCGGCTCGTTGATGGCTTACAAGTGCCTGTCGTTATGCGATTTTTTCATCGTTCAGCATTTCTTCAAACTGTGCCATATATGCCTTATGCTGTTTGAGAATCTTCGTGGTCTCC